>Ga0209676_1000158_pt1 | contig 162469 bp, 132 predicted proteins | sample AraplaCvi_mLB_r2_FD_184282 | JGI IMG/M metagenome (GOLD analysis project Ga0209676, IMG submission 184282) | Arabidopsis root microbial communities from North Carolina, USA - plate scrape MF_Cvi_mLB_r2 (SPAdes) (version 2) | ecosystem: Host-associated > Plants > Roots > Endosphere | place...
GCTGTGCCGACGCCTTCGCGAGCAGGCTCGCTCCCACAGGGATTCGCGCTCGAATGGTGAAGGGGGGCTGGACGCTGAAAATTGTGGGAGCGAGCCTGCTCGCGAAAGCGGTGGGTCAGTCGAGTGAGATGCTGGCTGTGCCAACGCCTTCGCGAGCAGGCTCGCTCCCACAGGGATTCGCGTTCGAATGGTGAAGGGGGGCTGGACGCTGAAAATTGTGGGAGCGAGCCTGCTCGCGAAAGCGGTGGGTCGGTCGAGCGAGATGTTGGCTGTGCCGACGCCTTCGCGAGCAGGCTCGCTCCCACAGGGATTCGCGCTCGAATGGTGAAGGGGGGCTGGACGCTGAAAATTGTGGGAGCGAGCCTGCTCGCGAAAGCGGTGGGTCAGTCGAGTGAAATGCTGGCTGTGCCGACGCCTTCGCGAGCAGGCTCGCTCCCACAGGGATTCGCGTTCGAATGGTGAAGGGGGGCTGGACGCTGAAAATTGTGGGAGCGAGCCTGCTCGCGAAAGCGGTGGGTCAGTCGAGCGAGATATTGGCTGTGCCGACGCCTTCGCGAGCAGGCTCGCTCCCACAGGGATTCGCGCTCGAATGGTGAAGGGGGGCCGGACGCTGAAAATTGTGGGAGCGAGCCTGCTCGCGAAAGCGGTGGGTCAGTCGAGTGAGATGCTGGCTGTGCCGACGGCTTCGCGAGTCGGCTCGCTCCCACAGGGGTGAGCTTAAAGCCCACCGCAGAGCCTTGTAGGACGATCGAACAAGCGTTTCATCGGCTTGATGGCAATTTGGTTACTTTGTCAGTGCGTTCTTCTGCGCAATCAGTACAATCGCCGCATTTGCCCGACCGAGAATGGAAGCAGTACGGTTTCGGCTCGTTACGAGAACGTCCATGCTCATCGGCAGTTACTCCTTCACCCTGGTTCTCATCTCGTTGTGCGTGGCCATTCTGGCTTCCTACACGGCGCTTGACCTGACCGGACGCATCGCCACGGCGAAAGGCCGGGCCGTGCATTTCTGGACGGCGGGCGGGGCGTTGGCGATGGGCGTAGGCGTGTGGTCGATGCATTTCATCGGCATGCTCGCCTTCAAATTACCGATCGACCTGGGCTATGACTTCGCCCTGACCGCGTTGTCGTTATTGATTGCGGTGCTCTCTTGCGGCTTTGCCTTATGGCTGGTCAGCCAGCCGAAGCTGCCACTGGCGCAACTGGCTTTCGGCGCCTTGATCATGGGGGCGGGCATCAGCGCCATGCATTACACCGGCATGGCCGCGCTGCGCATGACCCCGGGCATCGATTACGACCCGACGTTGTTCAGCGCCTCTTTGCTGATTGCCGTCGGCGCTTCGGCAGCGGCGTTGTGGATTGCCTTTCGGTTGCGCCAGCAGTCGCCCTATGTGCGACTGATTCGCGCCGGCGCGGCGGTGATCATGGGTGTGGCGATTGTCGGCATGCATTACACCGGCATGGCGGCGGCGCAATTTCCCGATGGCAGTTTCTGCGGCGCGACGGTTAATGGTTTGAAGGGCAACGGTCTCGACAGTCTGGTGGTGGTCACTACGCTGGCGGTGCTGTCGATTGCCTTGCTGACCTCGATTCTCGACGCCCGTCTCGAGGCGCGCACCGCTGATCTGGCGCACTCCCTGACCGTAGCCAACCGCGAACTCACCCAATTGGCCTTGCACGATCCGCTCACCGGCCTGCCGAACCGCATGCTGCTCGATGACCGGATCAATCAGGCGATCAGAAAAGTCGAGGAACAGGGCGGCTGCTTCGCCTTGATGTTCATCGATCTCGACGGCTTCAAACCGGTCAACGACGCGTTCGGCCATCACATGGGCGACCAGTTGCTGCGCGAAGTCGGCGTGCGGCTGCGTGAAGACTTGCGCAGCCAGGACACTCTGGCGCGGATCGGTGGCGATGAATTTGTCCTGCTCGTGCGGCTGAGCGAGCGCAACGATGCTCTGGGTCTGGCCGCACGCCAGGTGGGCCTGATCGGCCGCACGTTCCGCGTTGCCGAACATGACCTGCAGATTTCCGCCAGTGTCGGCATTGCTTTGTATCCGGGCAACGGTGACAACGCTCAAGAGTTGCTGATGAACGCCGACGCGGCGATGTACCACGCCAAGGGCGGCGGCAAGAACGGCTACAGCTTCTTCGATGCGTCGATGAACACCAACGCGCGCAAACAATTGCAATTGTTGCAGGACCTGCGCGCGGCCATCGAGCACAACCAGTTCTGCCTGCATTACCAGCCTAAATTCGACGCCGCCAACGGTCGCCCGGTCGGTGCCGAAGCGCTGCTGCGCTGGGCGCATCCACTGCATGGCATGTTGATGCCGGACAAGTTCATCGATCTGGCGGAGAAAACCGGGCTGATCATCCCGATGGGCGAATGGGTGCTCAACGAAGCCTGCCGGCAAATGCGCGAGTGGTATGTGCTCGGTTACACCGACTGGCGCATTGCCGTGAACCTCTCGGCATTGCAGTTCTGCCATGCCGGGCTGGTGCAAAGTGTGGCCAAGGCCTTGGCGACCCACCATTTGCCGGCCAACAGCCTGACCCTGGAAATCACTGAAACCACCGCCATGAGCGACGCTGACGCGAGCATGACCGTGCTGCAAGAGCTGTCGGACATGGGCGTCGACCTGTCGATCGACGACTTCGGCACCGGTTATTCCAGCCTGATGTACCTAAAGCGCCTGCCGGCCAATGAGCTGAAGATCGACCGTGGTTTCGTCCGTGATCTGGAGCACGACAGCGATGACGCTGCGATCGTTTCGGCGATCGTCGCGCTGGGACAGGCCCTGGATCTGCGGATTGTCGCCGAGGGCGTCGAGACCGGCGCGCAGCAGGATTTCCTGACCAAATTGGGCTGTGATTCGCTGCAGGGCTATCTGCTCGGCCACCCGATGCCGGCGGAGCGCTTCATGCAGGACATCGTGCGCGGGCAAAGGCTGGCGGTGGTCTGAGACAACAGACAGATCTGCCGACAAGATTGTTTGTGGCGAGGGAGTTTGCTCCCGCTGGGTGCGTAGCGCCCTCAGAATTTTGTGCGCGCTGCGCACTCAAGCGGGAGCAAGCTCCCTCGCCACAATGTCGTGAACCTGCAGACGGGATCAAGATTCGGGCCATTGACACAGCCCATGCAAAACCCGTCATTCGCAGTTATTCTTGGCCCCGACTGTTACGTGTGCACGTGGGAGAAGGCCAGCATGGATAAAGTCATTGTCATCACCGGTGGCGGGCGCGGAATCGGCGCTGCCACGGCTTTGTTGGCAGCCGCACAGGGCTACCGGATCTGCATCAACTATCAGTCGGATGAACAGGCCGCACACAGCGTGCTCGAGCAGGTTCGAGCCTTGGGCGCCCAGGCCATTGCGGTTCGCGCCGATGTCAGTATCGAAGACGAAGTGATCGCGATGTTTCAGCGCGTCGACAGCGAACTGGGCCGGGTCACCGCACTGGTCAACAACGCCGGCACCGTGGGCCAGAAGTCGCGGGTCGACGAAATGTCCGAATTCCGCATCCTCAAAATCATGAAAACCAACGTCCTGGCGCCGATCCTCTGCGCCAAACACGCGATCCTGCGCATGTCGCCCAAACATGGCGGGCAGGGCGGAAGTATCGTCAACGTCTCCTCGGTCGCCGCACGCCTCGGTTCGCCGAACGAGTACGTCGACTACGCCGCGTCCAAAGGTGCGCTGGACACGTTCACGGTGGGTCTGTCCAAGGAAGTCGCCGGCGAGGGGATTCGCGTTAATGCCGTGCGTCCGGGCTACATCTATACCGACTTCCATGCCTTGAGCGGCGATCCGGATCGGGTCAGCAAGCTTGAGTCGGCGATTCCCATGGCCCGGGGCGGGCGGCCGGATGAAGTGGCCGAGGCGATTGTCTGGTTGCTGTCGGACAAGGCTTCGTATGCGACCGGGACGTTTGTTGATTTGGGGGGTGGGCGCTAAACCGTTGGATTTGCGGTGTTAACGGCGCCCTCTTCGCGAGCAGGCTCGCTCCCACAGTTGATTTGTGAATTCAGAACCAATGTGGGAGCGAGCCTGCTCGCGAAGGGGCCAGCCCAAACAACATCTCTCCATCAGAACGACCGCACAATCCGCCCCAACGTCTCCATGGCCTTCTCCGATTCCTCGGTCCACGGGCTGCCGTAGTTCAAGCGAATACAATTCCTGAAGCGCTGGGTCGGCGAGAAAATCGGCCCCGGCGCGATGCTGATGCCTTGTGCCAGCGCCATTTGAAACAATTTCAGCGAATCCATCTGCTCCGGCAATTCCAGCCACAGAAAATAGCCGCCGGCCGGTTGGCTGACCCGGGTCTGCGCGGGGAAGTAACGGGCGATCGCTGCGAGCATCGCGCGCTGCTGTTCTTCCAGGGCATAACGCAGCTTGCGCAGGTGCCGATCGTAGCCGCCGTGTTGCAGATAGTCGGCGATCGCCGCTTGCGCCGGCATCGACGCGCACAGCGAGGTCATCAACTTCAGCCGTTCGACTTTCTGCGCATAACGCCCGGCGGCGACCCAGCCAACGCGATAGCCGGGGGCGAGGCTCTTGGCGAACGAGCCGCAATGCATGACCAGTCCTTCGGTGTCGAAGGCCTTGGCCGGTTTCGGCGCCTGCTGACCGTAATAGAGTTCGGCGTAGACATCGTCCTCGATCAACGGCACCTGATGCTGACGCAGCAGTTCGACCAGTTCCTGTTTTTTCGCCTCGGGCATGCTCGCGCCCATCGGATTCTGGAAACTGGTCATGCACCAGCAGGCCTTGATCGGATGACGTTCCAGGGTTTGCGCGAGCACGCCAAGGTCGATGCCGTCACGCGGGTGCACGGGGATCTCCACCGCTTTGAGCTTCAGACGCTCAAGCACCTGCAGGCTGGCGTAGAACGCCGGGGCTTCGATGGCCACCAGATCACCGGGTTCGGTCACCGCTTGCAGGCAGAGGTTCAGCGCTTCTAGCGCGCCGTTGGTGATGAGCAGTTCTTCCATCGGCAGCATCAGCCCGCCGACCATGTAGCGCAGGGCGATTTGCCGACGCAGTTGCGGGTTGCCCGGCGACATGTCGGTGACGACCATGCGCGGATCCATCTCCCGCGCGGCGCTCGCCAGGGAGCGCGACAGACGCTGCAGCGGGAACAGGGTCGGACTGGGGAATGCCGAGCCGAACGGCACGGTATTCGGGTCCTTGATCGAGTCGAGTACCGAGAACACCAGTTCGCTGACGTCGACTTCGGTGGATTCGTTGACCTGGCTGCTGATGACCGGCTCGGAGAACGTGTTCGGCGTATGGGCGTTGACGAAGTACCCGGAACGCGGCCGGGCGCGGATCAGGCCGCGGCGTTCGAGCAGGTAATAGGCCTGGAACACCGTCGACGGGCTGACCCCGTATGTCTGGCTGGCATAGCGCACCGACGGTACGCGCTGGCCGGGACCGAGCACGCCAGAGCGGATCAGTTCAGCGATGTCGTCGGCGAATTTTTCGTAGCGTTTCATCGGTGGGCCTTGGTGGACTTGATTTTGTGGGGTGTCAGGGAAGGAGCCCTCACCCTAGCCCTCTCCCAGAGGGAGAGGGGACTGATTGGGGGATGCTGATGAAATACGCCGACCTGACAGTGCTTTGCCGAATCCATAATCGACTCGGTCTTTCAGGTCGATGCATAGCGACAGACACTTAGGTCGGCTCCCTCTCCCTCCGGGAGAGGGCTGGGGTGAGGGCAGCAATGCCGGCTCCTCAACGATTCATCGGCGCCACAAACCGGCTCTTCGCCACGCTGTAAACCTGCGGCTGGTCACTGTCTTCAATCCTGAAACTCAACGTCTGCGAACTACTGGACGGGCGCTCTGAAGTCATCGCCACCGACACCGGCACATCGACAATCTCTCCCGGCGCCAGGCTCAGTTGCGTTTTGCCCTGCAATTCAAACCCATCGCCATCCACCAGACTCAACCGATACTCCTGGCGCTGCTGAGTCTTGTTGATCACCTTGAGCGAGTAGATATTCTCGATCTGCCCCTGAGCATTCTCACGAAACAAGCCGCGATCCTTGGTCACGTCCAGTGACACCATCGGACGCTCGATCAAGGCCAGCACCAACGCTCCAATCATCACCACCAGCACCGCCGTGTAGCCAATCAGACGCGGACGCAGCAGATGGGTCTTGCCGCCCTGCAGTTCGCGCTCGGAACTGTAGCGGATCAAGCCGCGCGGGTAATGCATTTTGTCCATGATCGAGTCGCAGGCATCGATGCACGCCGCGCAGCCGATGCATTCCATTTGCAAACCGTCGCGGATGTCGATGCCGGTAGGGCAGACCTGCACGCACAACTGGCAGTCGATGCAGTCGCCCAGGCCTGCTTCCACCGGGCGCACGTCACGCTTGCGCGGGCCACGGTTTTCGCCACGGGCGGCGTCGTAGGCAATGGTCAGCGTGTCCTTGTCGAACATCACACTCTGGAATCGCGCATACGGACACATGTGCATGCACACCGCTTCGCGCAGCCAACCGGCGTTGATGTAGGTGGCGGCAGCGAAAAACAGCACCCAGAACAGGCTGACGCCACCGATTTGCAGGGTCAGCAGTTCTTCGGCCAATGGCCGGATAGGAGTGAAGTAACCCACGAAGGTCAGGCCGGTCATCACGCTGATTGCCAGCCACAGCGTGTGCTTGGCCGCGCGGCGCGCCAGTTTGTTGAGACCCCACGGCGCGGCTTGCAGTTTGATCCGCTGGTTGCGCTCGCCTTCGGTGATCTTCTCGCACCACATGAAGATCCAGGTCCACGAACTCTGCGGGCAGGTGTAACCGCACCATACCCGCCCGGCGAACACGGTAATCGCGAACAGACCGAACGCGGCGATGATCAGCAGCGCCGAAAGCAGAATGAAATCCTGCGGCCAGAATGTCGCGCCGAAGATGTGGAATTTGCTTTCCGACAAATCCCACAGCACCGCCTGGCGGCCGCCCCAGTTGAGCCAGACAGTGCCGAAGAACAACACGAACAGAAACCCGGCGCCGCTGATGCGCAAGTTGCGGAACAGACCGGTGAAACTGCGGGTGTGGATCTGCTTGTCGCTGGATTGGGCAATTGCCCTCAGCGGGCGCGCAGGGACGTTTTTTATCGTCGGCGATGCTTCTACGGTTCGGACGGGGATTTGCTCGCTCATGGTCGTTCGCTCATCAGCCTCCATCAGGCTGATGCACTATGAGCGCCGATCTGTTAGCAGAACAGATCCAGGTCTGGCAATAAAAAGCGGATCAGATGAGTTTTGGTGCAAGGCCTGCGACAACTTGAAGCATCAGGCCGGGCGCGGCGCAAACGCCTGACGCAGGCATTTGCGCCGAGTATTGAGCGAGATCAGTCAAACCACCGAATCAGTGTCATCAGCCTTCAGGTGTTTGCGCCCGTCCTTGGCCCCGGCGACGGTCAAGGCGTCAGCCTCGGCTTCAGTGATGTAGGTGCGTTTACCCTCGATGTCCACGTACGACATGGCTTTTTCGCTATCGGTCATGACTTCGAGGGTGTCGCAGATGCGGATTTCCTCGCCATGTTCGACGGTGAAAAAACACACTTTCTGCTCAGGGTTGGATTCATCGATTCGCACGGGCATGTCGGCAGTCCTTTTTTGCAGGGAGGTCTGCACATTAGGACGCGCAGCGTGCCGATCGTTCTGCGCAACCGATTAATGGTCGCTGTTGTCCATCGATTATCGAACCAATAACAAGGGAAGCACGATGGAAGACTGGTGGGATGAAGTGTGGGCAACGATGCAAGCCGAATTTGCCGACATCGGTGATGCCTCGCAATTGACGCGGATCACCGTACGTTTGGTGATGGCGGCATTACTCGGTGGGATTCTCGGTTTCGAGCGTGAACATAAAGGCAAGGCCGCCGGGGTGCGCACGCACATGCTGGTGGCCTTGGGGGCAGCGCTGTTTGTTCTGGTGCCGCAGACCTCGGGCGCGGAATCCGATGCGATGAGTCGCGTGTTGCAGGGTGTGATTGCCGGGATCGGCTTCCTCGGCGCCGGCACGATTCTGAAAAATCAGCAGGGCGATGAAGCTCATGTCAAAGGCCTGACCACAGCTGCCGGTTTATGGATGACGGCGGCGATCGGCGTGGCGGCGGGGCTGGGCAAGGAAGCGACGGCATTGCTCAGCACCATCCTGGCGCTGGCGATCTTCAATGTGATGCCGCACGTAGTGAGAGTGTTCGAAAAGGATGTCGACAAGAACGACCACCTCTAGCCAATCGCTCGGTCCCGTGTAGGAGCTGCCGAAGGCGGCGATCTTTTTGATTTGCAGCGCGGCAAAAATAGATCGCAGCCTTCGGCAGCTCCTACAGGGATGGCAGAGAGACATGCAGGGGTCAGAGGATCACCGGTGGCATGGTGCTCGGCGGTTCTTCCTTTGGCGGTGGCGTGGTGCCGGGCGGGTCTTGCTCGGGCACCGGTGGCGGCTCGGTCTCGGGCAGGGTGGGTTTGTCGATGTTCGGATCGGGCGTGTGGGCCGGGATCGGGATGCTCATCTGGTGACCTCCTTATGGCACATGGCGTGGGACGTGCTTAAGTGAGTTGACCCGGCCACGGCAAATTCGATCCGCGGCTTTGTCTTGTTAATTTCATCTGAACTTTTCCCCGCGCCGGTTGCTCGGAACCTAAGTGAGTTCATGACAGGGCCGGCGCTTTGTCGCGAATACTGTTCCGGCACAAGAGCGTCCTTGGGGCGTTAAGGAGAGATGCTCAATGACTGCTGAAAGACCTTCAGAGCTGAGTTACAACCCGCACATGCCGCTGTCGCAGGCATTACTGCTGCCACGTATCGTCATCGAAAACACCATGCCGACCCTCGACGGCGGCCAGTTTGCCGTCAAGTCGATTGCCGGGCGCGAAGTGGTGGTGACCAGCAAGGTGTTTGCCGACGGCCATGACAAGCTCGCCGTACGCATCCGCTGGCGCGAGGAAGGCCAGGAAACCTGGCAGACCGAGGTCATGTCCGATCAGGGCAACAACACCTGGCAAGGCCAGTTCCGTCCCGAGGAGCAGGGCCGCTATCTATATTGCATCGAAGCGTGGATCGACCATTTCGCCAGCTTCCAGTACGAACTGGAGAAGAAGCACAACGCTGCGGTGCCGGTGTCTCTGGAGCTGCAGGAAGGCCGGACCATGGTGCAACAGGCCGCCGAGCGCAGCGAAGGTCAGCTCAGCGAGCAGCTGGCGGCGCTGCACCATGAATTGTCCGGCCTGCTCGAAACCGAGCAGGTCGCGCTGTTTCTGCACTCGCGCAGTGCGGATTTGATGGCTCAGGCCGACCACCGCGCCTATCTGAGCATCAGCGCGGAATTTCCCATGGACGTCGAGCGCGAACTCGCCGAGTTCGCCAGTTGGTATGAGCTGTTTCCGCGCTCGATTACCGACGATCCCAAGCGGCACGGCACGTTCAACGACGTTCACTCGCGCCTGCCGATGATTCAGGACATGGGCTTCGACGTGTTGTACTTCACGCCGATTCATCCGATCGGCCGCGCCCACCGCAAGGGCCGCAACAACTCCCTCACCGCCGGGCCGGACGATCCAGGCAGCCCGTACGCGATCGGCAGCGAGGAGGGCGGTCACGAGGCGATTCACTCGCAGCTCGGCACCCGTGAAGATTTCCGCCGGTTGGTGGCTGCTGCTGCCGATCATGGGCTGGAAATCGCTCTCGACTTCGCCATCCAGTGTTCCCAGGATCACCCGTGGCTCAAGGAACATCCGGGATGGTTCAACTGGCGCCCGGACGGCACGATCAAATACGCCGAAAACCCGCCGAAGAAATACCAGGACATCGTCAACGTCGACTTCTACGCGCCGGATGCGATTCCGAGCCTGTGGGTCGAGTTGCGCGACATTGTCGTCGGCTGGGTCAAGGAGGGCGTAAAAATCTTCCGCGTCGACAACCCGCACACCAAACCACTGCCGTTCTGGCAATGGCTGATTGCCGATGTGCGCACGCTGTATCCGGAAGTGATCTTCCTCGCCGAGGCCTTCACCACGCCGGCGATGATGGCGCGTCTGGGCAAGGTCGGTTATTCGCAGAGCTACACCTATTTCACCTGGCGCAATACTAAGGCCGAACTGGCGGAGTATTTCACCGAGCTGAATCAGTCGCCGTGGCGCGAATGCTACCGGCCGAATTTCTTCGTCAACACCCCGGACATCAACCCGGCGTTCCTGCACGAGTCAGGCCGTCCCGGTTTCCTCATCCGTGCGGCCTTGGCAACCATGGGCTCGGGGCTGTGGGGTATGTATTCGGGTTTTGAGCTGTGCGAATCGGCGCCGGTGCCGGGCAAAGAGGAATATCTGGATTCGGAGAAGTATGAAATCCGCGTCCGCGATTTCACCGCCCCGGGCAACATCATTGCCGAGATCGCCCAGCTCAACCGTATTCGTCGGCAGAACCCGGCGCTGCATACGCATCTGGGCCTGAAAATCTACAACGCCTGGAACGACAACATTCTGTACTTCGGCAAGCGCAGCGCTGATGGCAGCAACTTCATTCTGGTCGCAGTGAGCCTCGACCCGCATAACGTGCAGGAAGCGAATTTCGAACTGCCGTTGTGGGAAATGGGTCTGCCGGACGACGCCACCACCCACGGCGAAGACCTGATGAACGGCCATCGCTGGGACTGGCACGGCAAGTACCAGTTCATGCGCATCGACCCGGCGTATCAGCCGTTCGGGATTTGGCGGATCAGCGCTACGTAGTACATGACGCATCTGTGGAGAGGGAGCTTGCTCCCGCTCGACTGCACAGCAGTCGCAAAGCCCGCAGGCGCCGTAAGTTCGTATCAATGCATTGGGGGTCGCTACGCAACCCAGCGGGAGCAAGCTCCCTCGCCACAGGGTTTCTGCTGTGGCTTTCAGCATTCAACAGGAGTTCCACATGGCGAAGAAACCCAAGGCAGCCGCCTTCATCAAAGACCCGCTCTGGTACAAGGACGCGGTGATCTATCAGGTTCACGTCAAATCGTTTTTCGACTCCAACAATGACGGGATCGGCGACTTTCCCGGGCTTATCGCCAAACTCGATTACATTGCCGACCTCGGCGTCAACACCATCTGGTTGCTGCCGTTCTATCCATCGCCACGCCGCGACGACGGTTATGACATCGCCGAATACCGTGGGGTGCACAGCGACTACGGGACGATGGCCGACGCCAAGCGCTTCATCGCCGAAGCGCACAAGCGCGGGCTGCGAGTGATCACCGAGCTGGTCATCAACCACACTTCCGACCAGCACCCGTGGTTCCAGCGTGCACGCAAAGCCAAGCCCGGTTCAGCGGCGCGGGACTTCTATGTCTGGTCCGATGACGACCAGAAATACGACGGCACGCGGATCATCTTCCTCGACACCGAGAAGTCCAACTGGACCTGGGATCCGGTAGCCGGCCAATATTTTTGGCACCGTTTCTATTCCCACCAGCCGGATCTGAACTTCGACAACCCGCAAGTAATGAAAGCCGTGCTGTCGGTGATGCGTTACTGGCTGGACATGGGCATCGACGGTCTGCGCCTCGACGCGATTCCGTACCTGATCGAGCGCGACGGCACCAACAACGAAAACCTGCCCGAGACCCACGACGTCCTCAAGCAGATCCGTGCCGAGATCGACGCCAACTATCCCGATCGCATGCTGCTGGCCGAGGCCAACCAATGGCCGGAAGACACTCAGCTGTATTTCGGTGACACCGATGCTGCTGGGTTGAATGGCGACGAATGCCACATGGCGTTCCACTTCCCGCTGATGCCGCGCATGTACATGGCACTGGCCCAGGAAGACCGTTTCCCGATCACCGACATCCTCCGCCAGACCCCGGAAATCCCAGCGAACTGCCAATGGGCGATTTTCCTGCGCAACCACGATGAGCTGACCCTGGAAATGGTCACCGATCGCGAGCGCGATTATCTATGGAATTACTACGCGGCTGACCGTCGCGCGCGGATCAACCTCGGCATCCGCCGTCGTCTCGCGCCGTTGATGGAGCGCGACCGCCGCCGTATTGAGCTGCTCAACAGCCTGCTGCTGTCGATGCCCGGCACGCCGACCCTGTATTACGGCGACGAAATCGGTATGGGCGACAACATCTACCTCGGCGACCGCGACGGTGTGCGGACGCCGATGCAATGGTCGATCGACCGCAACGGTGGTTTCTCCCGCGCTGATCCGGCGAGTCTGGTGCTGCCACCGATCATGGATCCGCAGTATGGCTATCAGTCGGTCAACGTCGAAACCCAGTCCGGCGATCCTCACTCGCTGTTGAACTGGACGCGGCGCCTGCTGGCGGTGCGCAAGCAGTCGAAGGCGTTCGGCCGTGGCACGTTGAAAATGCTCTCGCCGAGCAACCGTCGCGTGCTGGCTTATACCCGCGAATACACCGACGCCGACGGCAAGCACGAGATCATTCTGTGCGTGGCCAACGTCTCGCGCAGTGCGCAAGCGGTCGAACTGGATCTGTCGGCTTACGTCGGCATGGTGCCGGTGGAAATGCTTGGCGGTAACGCGTTCCCGCCGATCGGCCAGTTGAATTTCCTCCTGACCCTGGCGCCGTACGGCTTCTATTGGTTCGCCCTGGCAGCGGAAAACCAGATGCCGAGCTGGCACGTCGAGCCGGCGCAGAGCCTGCCGGACTTCACTACGCTGGTGCTGAAAAAACGCATGGAAGAACTGCTCGAAGCGCCGTCGCGTACGACGCTGGAGCAAAGCATCCTGCCGAGCTGGCTGCAGAACCGTCGCTGGTTCGCCGGCAAGGACGCGGCCATCGAAAAGGTCAATCTGGCTTACGGTGTGCGCTTCGGCGATGCCCAGCATCCGGTGCTGCTCAGCGAAATCGAGGTCACCAGTGGCGGCCAGACCAATCGTTATCAACTGCCGTTCGGCTTCATTGCCGAAGACCACGTCGGCCCGCCGTTGCCGCAGCAATTGGCGCTGTCGCGTGTACGCCGTGTGCGTCAGGTTGGCTTGATCACTGATGCATTCAGTCTGGAAACCTTTGTCCGCGCGGTGCTGCAAGGCATGCAGAACAACACGGTATTGGAGTCGATCGAAGGCGAAATCCGCTTTGAACAGACCCCGCATCTGGAAAAACTTGGCCTTGGCGCTGAGTCGGATGTGCGCTACCTGTCCGCCGAGCAATCGAACAGTTCGGTGGTGATCGGCAACAGTCTGGTGCTTAAGCTGATACGCAAAGTCGCTTCTGGCGTACACCCGGAACTGGAGATGAGCGCTTACCTGACCGAGGCCGGGTTTGCCAATATCTCTCCACTGCTCGGTTCGGTGATTCGCCGTGACGCACAGGGCGAAGATAACCTGCTGATGATCGCCCAGGGCTATCTGAGCAATCAGGGCGACGCGTGGGAATGGACGCAAAACAACCTCGAGCGGGCGCTGCGCGACGAACTGGCCGACGCCATGTCCGAGCAGGAACAGCATTACAACGCCTTGGGCGAGCTGAAAGACTTCGCCGGCATGCTCGGCCAGCGTCTTGGCGAGATGCATCAGGTGCTTGCTGCACCAACCGACAACGCCGACTTTGCTCCGCAGGTGTCGTCGAGCAAGGACATGGCCGCGACAAGCAAGGACGTCACCGCGCAGGTTGAACATGCCTTGAAATTGCTCAAGCAGCATCAAGGCGAGTTGAACGCCGCGGATCAGAAACTGGTCAAGCGTCTGCTCGATGAGAAGAAAACCATTCTTGCCCATGTGCAGGACCTGGCGAAGAAAGCCACCGGTGGTTTGCGCATCCGGGTGCACGGCGACTTGCATTTGGGTCAGGTACTGGTGATCAAGGGCGATGCCTACCTGATCGACTTCGAGGGCGAACCGGCGCGGCCGTTGAGCGAGCGTCGCGGCAAGCACAGCCCGTACAAAGACGTCAGCGGTGTTTTGCGTTCGTTCGATTACGCAGCGGCGATGACCATCAACGTGCACAACGTTGATAACAGCACTGAAGCTGAAACAGCGCGCAAACGCGTCGCTGAGCGTTATCTGCGCGAGGCACGCGAGGCATTTGTGCAGGCATATCGCGAGGCGGCAGCTAGTCTTGAGCATGCCTGGCAGGATCCTCAAGGCGCCGACGCCGCGCTGGCGTTGTTCGGCCTGGAAAAAGCCGCTTATGAAGTGGCCTACGAAGCGGAAAACCGCCCAACGTGGCTGCCCGTGCCGTTGCACGGCTTGTATGGATTATTGACTGGGCTTAAACCCTTTTCCGATCTTGGTGGAGAGTAGTCATGAGTTTCTCGAACAAGGAACAGGGTGTGGTAAAGGAAGCATTGTTACCCTCGGCACGCGACATCGATGCCTTGGTGCGCGCTGAACATCACGACCCGTTTTCGATCCTCGGCCCGCACGGCGATGGCGCCGGCGGGCAGTTCATCCGGGCCTATCTGCCGGGCGCGCTGAGTGTTTCGGTGCTGGACAAGGACAGCGGGGAGGAAATCGGTCTGCTGCAGATGACCGAAACGCCGGGGCTGTTTGTCGGCCATTTCGATCAGGCGCGCCGGTACCTGTTGCGCACGCGCTGGGCCGGTGGCGAGCAGGTTGCCGAAGATCCATACAGCTTTGGCCAGTTGCTCGGCGAGATGGATTTGTATCTGTTCGCCGAAGGCAATCACCGCGACCTCAGCGCGTGCCTCGGTGCGCAGCTGAAAACCGTTGATGGTGTTGACGGTGTGCGTTTTGCCGTGTGGGCGCCGAATGCCCGCCGGGTGTCGGTGGTTGGTGATTTCAACGTCTGGGACGGGCGCCGTCACCCGATGCGCCTGCGCCATCCTTCCGGCGTCTGGGAGTTGTTCCTCCCGCGCCTCCAAGCGGGGGAGTTGTACAAGTACGAAATTCTCGGTGCCCACGGCATTCTGCCGCTCAAGGCCGACCCGATGGCGCTGGCTACCAGCCTGCCGCCGGACACCGCGTCAAAAGTCGCCGCGCCGCTGCAGATCGACTGGCAGGATCACGACTGGATGAATGCCCGCCAGGATCGCCAGCAGCGCTCCAGGCCTCTGTCGATCTACGAGTTGCACGCCGGTTCCTGGCAGTGCGAACTGGATGATCTGGGTGAAGTGGCGCGTCAGTACACCTGGCCGGAACTGGCTGAGCGGCTGATTCCTTACGTCAAAGAGCTGGGCTTCACTCACATCGAATTGATGCCGATCATGGAGCACCCGTTCGGCGGTTCCTGGGGCTATCAGTTGCTCTCGCAATTTGCCCCGAGCGCGCGTTACGGCACGCCGGATCAGTTCGCCGCGTTCGTCAATGCCTGTCACCAGGCCGACATCGGTGTGATTCTCGACTGGGTGCCGGCGCATTTCCCGACTGATACCCACGGTCTGGCGCAGTTCGACGGCACCGCGCTGTACGAATACGGCAACCCGCTGGAAGGCTTCCACCAGGATTGGGACACGCTGATCTACAACCTCGGTCGCACTGAAGTGCACGGCTACATGCTCGCCTCGGCGCTGCACTGGCTGAAGCACTTCCATATCGATGGCCTGCGTGTCGATGCGGTGGCGTCGATGCTGTATCGCGACTATTCGCGCAAGGCTGGCGAATGGGTACCGAACCGTCACGGTGGGCGCGAGAACCTCGAAGCCATCGACTTCCTGCGTCATTTGAATGATGTGGTCGAGCTGGAAGCGCCCGGTGCGCTGGTGATTGCCGAAGAGTCCACCGCATGGCCCGGGGTCAGCCAAAGCACCCAGCAGGGCGGCCTCGGCTTCTCCTACAAATGGAACATGGGCTGGATGCACGATTCGCTGCACTACATTCAGCAGGATCCTGTGTATCGCGCCCATCACCACAACGAGTTGAGCTTTGGTCTGGTCTACGCCTGGTCCGAACGCTTCATCCTGCCGATCTCCCACGACGAAGTGGTGCACGGCAAGCACTCGCTGATCGACAAGATGCCCGGTGATCGCTGGCAGAAATTTGCCAACCTGCGCGCCTATCTGAGCTTCATGTGGACTCATCCGGGCAAGAAGTTGTTGTTCATGGGCTGTGAGTTTGGCCAATGGCGCGAGTGGAACCACGATCAGCAGCTGGACTGGTACCTGCTGCAGTACTCCGAGCACAAAGGTGTGCAGAAACTGGTCGGCGATCTCAATCGGCTGTATCGCGAAGAGCCGGCGTTGCACGATCAGGACGACGCGCCGCAGGGCTTCCAGTGGTTGATTGGTGATGATGCGATCAACAGCGTCTACGCCTGGCTGCGCTGGAGCAAGGACGGTTCGCCAGTTCTGGTGGTTGCCAACTTCACACCGGTACCGCGCCAGTCGTATCGGGTCGGGGTACCGTTTGCCGGGCGCTGGACCGAGTTGTTCAACAGTGACGCCGATATTTATGCCGGTTCCAACTATGGCAATGGCGGCGGAGCGTTGACCGAAGAAGTGCCTAGCCATGGTCAGTCGCTGTCGCTGGAACTGAATCTGCCACCGTTGGCAGTGTTGATCCTCAAGCCGCAGGGTTAGCAACTGTGGGAGCGAGCCTGCTCGCGAAGGCGCCATGTCAGTCAACGATGATGTTGAAGGTGGCACCGCTTTCGCGAGCAGGCTCGCTCCCACAAGGTTTTTCAGTGATCAGCAGATCACCAGCGCATCCGCACCCCAAGGCTGCCGATGATGCCGTTCAGGTCATTGTCATCCACATCGCTGCTGTAATCGGCGCTCATGTACAGGCTTACTGCCGGTGTGACCCGCGCCACCAGTCCCAAACCCAATTCCACTGTTGAAGACTTGCGGCTGCTGCTGATCTTGTCGACCTGGTCCAGCGTCACCGTGCTGCCGGTGTACACAGTGTGCCAAAGGTTGGTGCGCACATACGGCTCCACCGGTAAGCCATTCAAGTCATAACTGCCTTTCAATCGCGCACCGACGCGGCCACTCCACGCGGTCAGGTCGGTCGAAGAGGCATTGCCCGCGCCTGCATACGGAGCATCGAGGCTGATGCGTTGGTTGATCAATTGCGCCTGCGGTTCTACCACCCAGTTCTCACTCAAACCAATCGGATAGCCACCCTCGACCGAAAACGTCATCGCACTGCCTTCGGCGGCCTGCCGATTACCTTGCGGCGTACGACTGAAACCGCTGACGCGACCGCCGCTGGCCGACAGGTCGACGTGCCAACCCTGCGCGCCCACAAGACTGTAATAGGCGCCCAGGCTCTGACCTTGCAGGCTCAGGCTGTCGGTGCTGCGGTCCGCGAGGGCGCGGCGGTTCAATGCACCACCGGCAGTCAGTTGAATCTGATCGTCACCGCCGATCAGGCCCAGGGTCTGGGTCGCGCCATTGGCGCTTTTCAAGGTGATCACCGCCGGACCTTTGAACTCGCCGCCGGGCATCGCGTAGCCAGAGGCCAGCGCATCGGTCTGCGCGCGGCGAGTGCTTCTGCCGTACAGCTCATCCCACGCGGAGGGCGCGAGATCTTCGGTGATCAGGCGTGAACTTTGCTGACGCAACGGCAGTGGTCCGGGCGTTATCACGGTTACCGGCAACGTCATCACAGGCATATTGGCGCGATACCACGTGGTTTCATCCGCCGCAGATCCCGCATGCGCCTCCATGGACGAGCACAGCAACAGCGAACCTGACACTGTGCAAAAGGTGATTTTCAATTCGTGTGGGGTCAGTGAAGTTTTCATGGGGGTCTACCTTGCAAGCGCATGCGTCATCTCGAGTCTGGCGTCTCTCCTACCCCGAACGAGGGGCGACCGAATAGAGCGGGGCGAACCGCGGCTGCTCGATTTCGCGAGTGCCGGAAGGTCAGCCCCAGTAGTGATTCCGGGGGTAGTAAGGTAGAGATAAGAAGAGTGACGCCTGCGCGTCAAGAAAATGCACGATGAATGGCGTGCATAAATCAGCCTTCGCAAGCGTTTGTTTTTCTGCACATAACTAAGTGATTGTTTGCATGGAAAAACGCTTGCGAAGTGGTCGGCTGACGGTTTTCTGCCGCCGACGAAAGGTCATCCCGACCGGGGATAGCCGGAAGGAACTGTCAGTTTCCTGCTGTCAAAAACGCACCTAAAGATGCACTTCAACCGCCAGAGGAAGGTGATCCGAGAGATGCGTCCATGGTTTGTTGCCGAGAATCCTTGGATCATGGCTGCTGGCATTGCGCAGATAAATCCGGTCCAGGCGCAGTAGTGGAAAACGTGCGGGATAGGTTTTCGCCGGACGCCCATGATGACGCTCGAAGGCTTCGTGCAAATAGTCGCGACGGGCGAGGGCAGCGTTGCCCTGCAACTGCCAGTCATTGAAATCGCCGGCAATGATCACCGGCGCGTCGTCCGGCAGTGATTCGAGCAACTGGCAAAGCAGCTGCAACTGCAACTGCCGATGGCTTTCCAGCAAGCTCAAATGCACACAGATCGCATGCACCTCGGCATGCCCGGGCACATCGAGTATGCAGTGCAACAACCCGCGACGTTCCGGGCCGGTGATCGAGACATCGAGATTGCGATATTCGCGGATCGGGTATTTCGACAGCAGTGCATTGCCGTGATGACCATCGGGATAAACGGCGTTGCGCCCGTAGGCAAAATCGCTCCACATGCTGTCGGCGAGGAATTCGTATTGCGAGGTCTGCGGCCAGTCGTTGTAGCGACTCGAATGACGTTCGTGTTCACCCACCACTTCCTGCAGAAACACCAGGTCCGCCGAGGTGCTGCGCATCGCTTCGCGCAGCTCCGGGAGGACGAACCGCCTATTCAATGCGGTGAAGCCTTTGTGGGTGTTGACCGTGAGTACCCGCAGGCGATGAATGACTGGCGCGTCGACCGCTTGACGCTTGGGATCGCTGGACACGTTCACTCCTCTGAATTGGGCCATGCCTGTTCATGCGACTGGTTGGAGGGGGTGGCAGTTCCGTTTTCTGAGCGACGCCAGGCAATGTAGGAGTGAGCCTGCTCGCGATGGCGCAGTGTCAGTCAACCCTGCTTCAACTGACAGATTGCTATCGCGAGCAGGCTCACTCCTACAGGGGGGATGTGGTGTCTAGACAAAGACGATTTCATACGGCAAGCGCATCCGCTCCAGCAGCACCGGCGGCAGCAGCGGCGCAATGCCGATGGCCGGTTCGCCCTTGAGCTGGCTGGCATAGGCGTGGGTGGCGTGGCTCTTGCGCGCCACGGTCCAGGTGTCGAGGCGCAGCTTGCGCGCACGCTCCCACGGGATCATGCGTTGCTCGCGCTCCGGCCAGTGCCAGGCCCACACCGGCACGTCGTGATAGGTCGCCCCGGCTTTGAGTGCCGCGTCGAAACTGGCTCGGCCAACCACCTCATGATCCGCCGGACCATCCTCGCGCCAGGTGCTGAACACCACGTCGCCCGGCCGCAGGTAACGGCCGATGAATTCAGTCAGCTGGCTTTGCTGATCACTCAGCGCGTTGTCGGTAAATCCGCCGCGCACCCACTTCAGGCTGTGCATCGGCAAACCGAGGCGGCGCAGGGCTTCGACGCTTTCCTGCGGGCGGAAGACGCTCAGGCGTTGCTCCGACCATTGCCGCGAGCCGGGGTGGCTGGCGCTGCCGTCGGTGATGGAGAGCAATTGCAGCGGGTGGCCAAGACTGGAGAGTAACTGCAGCAAACCGCCGCAGGTGACGACTTCATCACCCGGATGCGGGGCGATGACCACGGCGCGGGCACCGGCGGGTACCAGACTGTGGGTATTGATGACGGGAATATTGTCGAGTTGCGGGGCGCTGTTCCAGATCTGTGCTGGCAGCCCGTGTTCGTTGAGCAATGACGGTTTCATGAGTGCGACGTCCTTGTAGTGTCTCGCCCTCAGTCGTGAGCAGCCAATGCTGGTCGCGGCCCGTGAAGGCAAAAGAATAGCAACGGTGCAGTGCTCCAACCCTTGGATTACTGCGAGGCAGAGTATTGCTCAAGACAGCGGATTCGTCGCGTCACAGATCAATCTGAACCGTATTTTTTTATTCCAGCTGTGCCAGATTGCGCAGAAAGTCACCGAATCCGCCCTTGGCCCGACTGTCGAGACGGGCGCTGGTGTGCACCTGTGGACGGTGACTCCAGGCGATATTGGCACCGCTGCGCTCCAGCGCGCGCACCAGTTGCACGTCCTCGTCACAGGTCAGCGGTTTGAAGCCACCCACCAGACGATAGGCCTCGGCACTGACGCCGAGGTTGGCTCCATGAATATGTCGATGGCCATCGCGAGCCTGATAGTGGCGGTGGTAGCGAATCTGCGCCGCTTCATCGAACGACTCATGCCAATGCTCGACCGTGACCGTGCCGCACACCGCGTCAGCCTCCAGCCCCAGTTGTGCCGCCAGCCAGTCATCGGCGACGCGGCTGTCGGCGTCGGTGCAGGCGATCCAGCGTGCACCGCGTTCAAGCAGCAGGCGCGCACCGGCGGCACGGGCTTCGCCAACGTTGCGTGCTTCGATCTGCAGGCTCAGCACCGGATAAGCACTGACGATCTGCGCCGAACCATCGCTGCAACTGTCGAGCACCACGAGGATTTCCACCGGCTCGCCGGCCAGTTGCGCATGCTCGCCAGCCCGCAGGGCGGCGCGCAGACATTCATCGAGCAGCGCCTCTTCGTTGTGCGCGGGAATCACAATACCGATCAACGCAAGCCCTCCAGGGCCGCCACCGAGCGTGGCTCGCGGCTCCACAGTTCAAGAATGAAATCCGCTTCCTGATGCAGTACCAGACGCGGCAATGCCAATTGATCGTGGATCTGATCGTGTACCTGACGCGCATTCAGCGGGCAGCCATCAATCGGCGGGCGCCAGTGGCAGGCCAGCAATTGGCCGTCGGCCGTCAGCGATTCACTGATGCCGCGGATCACTTCTGTCAGATCGTTTTCATCGAGGTAGTAGCCGATTTCGCTAAATACAATCAGGTCGAATTTTTCCTCCGGCCAGTCACCCGGAAGACGGCCCTGGCGGACTTCGGCATGCTCGAAGACATTCAAGCGAGTACGCGCGAGCTTCACTGCCGCGCTTGCAGTGTCGCAGCACAGCAGGCGGTCGCAACGTGGTGCCAGTTCCGCACTCAGTTCGCCATTGGCGCAACCGGGTTCGAACACCGCCCGGTAGCGCGGACGGGGCAGGGCGGCGAGGGTGATCGCGCGTTTGCGCTGCTCGTACCAGCGCTGACGGAATGCCCAAGGATCGTCATTGCCGGCGAACAGTCCATCGAAATAGCGGTCATCGACGCTCACAGGAACACCACTTCAAAAGGTTGCAACAAACGATCGAGCACATAAGGCGCGAGCACTGGCCCGAGCCCGACGTCGCGATCACCTTCCAACTGGCTGGCGAATGCATGCGCCGCGTGGCGTTTGCGGGCGATGTGCGTCGGTGACAGCAGAATCTTGCGCGCCCGATCCCAAGGCACCGAGGCGTCCTCCGGGGTCGCCCAGTGCCACGTCCAGACCGGCAGTTCATGACAGGCAGCCCCGACGCGGCGCGCCGCTTCGACACTGGCGCGACCGACGGCCTCGTGATCGCTGTGGCCATCCTCGCGCCAGGTGGTGAAGACCACGTCACTGGCATGCAGATAACTGGCGATGAAGTCGCTCAATCCGGTTTCCTGAGCCGCCACTTGGGTGTCGGTAAAACCGCCGCGCAGCCATTTCAGACTGTGCATCGGCAGACCGAGGCGACGCAGGGCTTCGGCCGATTCCTGCGGACGCACCACGCTCAAACGCTCGACCGGCCAGCGTTGCGAGCCGGGGTGACTGGCGCTGCCATCGGTGACCGAGATCAACTGCAAAGGACGTCCGGCTGCCGCCAGCAACTGCATGATGCCGCCGCAACCGAGGACTTCGTCATCCGGATGCGGTGCGACGATCACCGCCCGCGATCCCAGCGGTACGAGGTCAAGGATGTCGATGGCGGGCAACTCGGCCAGGCGCCGCGAACCCTGCCATTGCTGCAGCGAAGTGCCCTGGCCGACGATCGGGTTGTCCTTCATAACGCCCAGACCTCGCGGGATTGACCGGCAATCTGCTGGCCCAGCGCAGCAAGGTCGCGTTCGGCGTGACTCTGGCGCAGGAACACCGGCAAGTCCGCACTCAGTCGCGCAAAATGCCGATCCTGACAAAACGGCCCGGCCCCCAGCGCCCGACCGACTTCGCGCATGACCTGTTCGGCAGACTGTTCGACCACCGCGCGGGCGCGACGAGCAAGCAATTCAGCGTCGGCCTCGGGTTGCGCATCGATTTGCAGCGCGCTGAAGCGCAACACATCGGCAGCCGCTTGCAGTGCTGTGTCAGTGGCGCCGAGGTGGGCGAGGGCATGGGGTTCGTCGCGTTGGGCGCAATGCTGACGCAGCGCTTCGGCAATCCGTCGCGATGCGCCATACCAGCACGCGGCGATGCCGATGCCGCCTTGCCAGAAACCCGGCCGTTGCAGGTAATCACCGGGATTGCCGATGGCCTGCGCTTCGGCGTTGTCGAACAGCACTTCGACGCTGCCGGTGGCTGCCATGCCCACGGCTTGCCAGCCTTGATCGGTAATTGTCACGCCAGGTTGATCGAGCGCGACTGCAACCAGTTGCTGTTGATCATCAGCGTCCCACGCAGTGAGCAAGGCGTGACTAAGCACCGCCGCACCAGAACACCAGGCCTTGCGCCCATTCAGCGCGACCATATGCCCGGCCGGCGTGACTTTCACCCGCGCTTGCGGCGGTTCGGCAGCCCACATTCCCCACGTGCTGCCGGGCGTTGGCGTACCGCCCAATTGCTCGATGATCGCCAGCGCGTCGGTGTGACCCTCGTAAAGTTTGCACAGCCCCAGATCGTGTCCGCCCACTTCCGACAGACGCTGAAAACGCTCCAGCGTGTGACCGCTGCCGGGTAACGGCAAGCGGTCGAGGCCGGCCTCGACCATTGCCCTCAGGCAACGGCCGAGGGCGTTGGTGTCGGCGTAATCTGGCGGACGGCGGGCCAGATAATGTTGAAAGTCCATATCAATCTTCTTCGTCACGTTGCAGTTCGAACAACAGCAACGAACGCCCGGTCACCGAATATTCATGGCCGAAGTCGAAGCGTTCCTGGCCGCGAATCGACGGTTGATTGGTGTCGATCATGCAGGTCCAGAAGCCGCCGTCCGGCACCTCCGGCAGTGTGAAGTTGACGATGTCGTGATGCGCGTTGACCACCAGCAACAGGGTCGCATCAGCGCCCTTGCGACGAATCCCGGTTTCCTGCGCGCGGCCATCGAGGAGCATGCCGAGGCAACGGTTGTGCGCGTCGTGCCAATGCTCGGTAGTCATCTCGGTGGCGTCCGGTGCCAGCCAGGTGACGTCCTTGACGCCGATGTCTTCGTTGTATTCGCCGACCAGGAAGCGGCCGCGACGCAGGATCGGATAAGTCAGGCGCAGCTTGATCAGGCGCTTGACGAACTTGAGCAGGGCCTTGCCGTCCTCGCTCAGGTCCCAGTTGACCCAGCCGATTTCGCTGTCCTGGCAATAGGCATTGTTGTTGCCGTCCTGGGTACGCGCGAACTCGTCACCGGCAACGATCATCGGCGTGCCCTGAGCGAGCAGCAGGGTGGCGAAGAAGTTGCGCATCTGCCGGTGGCGCAGCGCATTGATTTCCGGGTCGTCGGTCGGGCCTTCGACGCCGTGGTTCCACGACAGGTTGTTGTTGCTGCCGTCCTGATTGTTCTCGTCGTTCGCTTCGTTGTGCTTGTCGTTGTACGAGACCAGATCGTTGAGAGTGAAACCGTCGTGGGCAGTGATGAAATTCACCGACGAATACGGCCGGCGCCCGCGCTGGTTGAACATCTCGCCGGAGGCCGTCATGCGGCTGGCGAAATCAGCGAGCTGGGCGTCGTCACCCTTCCAGAAGGCGCGCACGGTGTCACGGAACTTGTCGTTCCACTCGACCCACCCCGGCGGGAAGTTGCCCACCTGATAGCCGCCTGGGCCGCAGTCCCAAGGCTCGGCGATCATCTTCACCTGACGCAACACCGGGTCCTGACGGCAGGCGACGAGGAAGCTGTGGCGTTCGTCGAAGCCATCGTGGTAACGGCCAAGAATGGTCGCCAGGTCGAAGCGGAAACCGTCGACGTGCATCTCACTGGCCCAATAGCGCAGGGAGTCGGTGACCATTTGCAGTACGCACGGGTGACTCAAATCCAGGGTGTTACCGGTCCCGGAGTCGTTGATGTAGTAACGCTTGTCATCCGGCATCAAGCGGTAGTACGAGGCGTTGTCGATACCGCGCATCGACAGGGTCGGGCCTTGCTCGTTGCCTTCGGCCGTGTGGTTGTAGACCACGTCGAGAATGACCTCGAGGTTGGCATCGTGCAGATGCGCGACCATCTCCTTGAATTCGGCGATCTTGCCACTGGCCAGATAGCGTGGGTCCGGAGCGAAGAACGCGATGCTGTTGTAGCCCCAATAGTTCGTCATGCCTTTTTGCAGCAGGTGCTGATCGTTGACGAAGGCATGGATCGGCAGCAGCTCGACGGAGGACACGCCAAGTTTGCGGATGTGCTCAAGCACGTCATCCACCATCAAACCGCCGAAAGTGCCGCGCAGGTTTTCCGGTACCGATGGGTGACGCATGCTGATGCCGCGCACGTGGGTTTCATAAATGATGGTCTTGTCCCACGGCACGCTGACCCGGTGGTCGTTGCCCCAGGTGTGCGCCGGGTCGATGACCTTGCACTTGGGCACGAATGGCGCGCTGTCGCGTTCGTCGAAACTCAGGTCGGCGTCGGGGTGGCCGATGGTGTAGCCGAACAGCGCTTCGGACCATTTCAGCTCACCCACCAACTGCTTGGCGTACGGGTCGATCAGCAGCTTGTTGTGGTTGAAGCGATGGCCGTTGGCCGGGTCATACGGCCCGTAGACGCGGTAGCCATAGATCAGCCCAGGATGCGCGTCCGGCAGGTAGCCGTGATAGATCTCATCGGTGTATTCCGGCAGCTCGATGCGCTCGAGTTCGACTTCGCCGGCGTCGTCGAAAATGCACAGCTCGACCTTGGTGGCATTGGCGGAAAACAGAGCAAAGTTCACCCCCAGACCATCCCAGGTCGCACCGAGCGGGAAGGGCAGGCCTTCACGGATTCTCGACGGCTCGGCGTGCGCAACGGGTTCGGCTTTCTTTGGACGGGTCATGATTGCTCCTGCAAAAAAACGGGACAGTTCGAATTACGTCAATCCCTGTGGGAGCGAGCCTGCTCGCGAAAGCGTCGGTACATTCGACATTTTCACCAACTGACCCACCGCTTTCGCGAGCAGGCTCGCTCCCACAGGGTTATGTGTTGGTTTCCCCCGGAGGGGTTTTCTTCAGGGCGCAAAGACCCCTTATGGCGAGCAGGCTCGCCACACAGTTGTTCAGTTCAATAATCGGGTCTAGGTCAGTTCGCCGGAGGCTTCTTCGCAACTCGCGGCTTTTTCTCAGCAGCCTTTTCGCCCGGCGGGACTACCTTGGGCGTGGCCGCAGGCTTGGCTTTCGCCGCTGGTTTGGCTTTGGCGGTAGCCGGCGTTTTGCCGTCGAGCGCTTTGGCCTCGGTGTTCTTCGCCGCTGGGGTCTTGCCGGCAACCTTGCTGCCAGCCGCTTTCGGTGGCTTCTTCGGTGCAAGCGCCTCGGCCTCGGCCAGTTTGCGCGCCATCTCCCAATGACGTTCTTCCTGGCCTTCAGGCTTACCTTCCGACTCCCAGATCTGATAGGCGAATTCGCGAATGCGTTTATCGTCGGTGCTCATCGCAATGCTCCTGAACTGAACTCATGCTTGTGTTAAGTGTTGGATAAAGAGATTGACCGGGACATCCCCCAGCGCTTCGCTGACATTCAGCTCCCTGTTTTGTGTGACTACGCTGCTGGCAAAAAGTCCCTTCAGGTTTGCATCCGGAGCGGCAGACGGTAAAACCACCCGCGTATCGCCCCAGCGCAGCGCATCGACCTGCGGGATGGCACTGTTTTCCAGCAACGTCGCGCAGCGCACCGGCACCACTACAATGGCCCGCACGCCCTCGTGCTCACGCGCGAACGCCAGCACGTTGTGCGCCTGACTGCCCAGCACTTGCAGTGGCTGGTAGTCGCCACGGCGGAACAGCTCGCTGTGGTCCCTGCGCAGGTTCAGTACTTCGCCGATCAGGGCTTGCTTGACGCGTCCGTCGCGCCACTCTTTCAGCAGTTGCGCATTCGGCACTGATGCCTGCAAAGACTGCTCACGGGCGGCGTAATCCACCGGCCGACGGTTGTCCGGATCGACCAGACTGAAATCCCAGTACTCGTTGCCCTGATACAGATCCGGTACCCCCGGTACGGTCATGCGCAGCAAGGTTTGCGCCAGCCCGTTGAGCGCGCCGGCAGCGGCGATGCTGTTGACCGTCTTGCTCAGCGCCGCGCGCAGCAACTCGCCTTCGTCGCCGGTCAGCAGTTTTTCCGTGAAGGCTTGCGCGGCGTTTTCATAGGCTTCGTTCGGCGCGCTCCAGCTGCTTTGCAACTTGGCTTCGCGCAGTGCTTTCTGTTGCCATTGCCAGATACGCTTCGCGTACTCGGCGAAACCTGCCTTGTCATCGTCCTGCAGATCCAGCGGCCAACTGCCGAGCAATGCCTGATAGAGGATCAGTTCGTCGCCCGCGGACGGCGCGTCATCTTCAATACGTACCGGACGGGCGAGGGCGCGCCACAGTTCGACCTGATCGGCGTACCAATGACTACGTTCGCTGAGCACGGCGAGCCGCGCGCGAGTGTCTTCGCCGCGCTTGTGGTCGTGAGTGGCGGTGGCCAGCAGGTTGTCGGGAAACTCCGCCATGCGCTGCTGATTCACTTCATGGAATTCGCTGACCGGCGCGCTGAATTGCTCGGTGTTGTAGCCGACATCATTGCGCGACAGCAGCACCGCCGAGCGATACAGCGCGGTGTCTTCCACGGCCTTGGCCGCTGCCGGCGAGGTCAACTGCTGGAAGCGCACGCAGGCATGCTTGAGGATCTTGCGCGACCGTCCGCGCGGCTTACGCCGCCACGGCGTGCCGCCAAGCCAACTGGCGACCGAATCGAGCACCGGCCAGTCGGCCTCGCTGAGGGTCTGCCGCGCACCCTCCATGGCGTGCTGGAAAATCGCTTCGTCCTGTTCCGAGCGGCCGAGGGCGCTGATGTAGGTGCGGTAAACCGGGAAGTGCACGATCAGTGCGTGCAGCACGCGGCGGATTGCGCCCAGGGTCAGATCGCGAGTCATCAAGTCATCACGGGCGACCTGATGCAGCGCCTGGGCGACACTTTCGAAATCGCTGGCCAGCGAACCGTTGAGGATCTGCTGACGGGCCAGTTGCGCTTCTTCGATGAACGCGGCGGGGCGCTCGGTGCGGCGCTGCCAGAGCTCGCCGAGTACATGTTCGCCGTCCGGGTCGTGTTGCAGCAGCGACAGCTGATTCATGAACTCGTAACCGGTGGTGCCGTCAACGCTCCAGTCCCGGCGCAGGGTTTCGCCCTCGCCGAGGATCTTTTCGACATAGATGGGCAGATGACGTCCCGGGGCCAGATGATCAAGGCGCCGACGCAATTTGCGGCAATAGCCGCGCGGGTCGGCGAGGCCGTCGATGTGGTCGATGCGCAAGCCGTCGACCAGACCTTCTTCAACCAATTGGAAGATTTTGCCGTGGGTCGCTTCGAACACCGCCGGACGCTCGACGCGCAGGCCGCCAAGTTCATTGATGTCGAAGAAACGCCGCCAGTTGATGTCGTCCGCCGCCGTGCGCCAACTGGCGAGGCGATAGCTTTGCCGTTCAAGCAGTTCGTGAAGCTTCTGGAAGCCTTCTTCACGGGTGGAATCGTACTGAGCGAGGTTGCTTTCGATGGTGGCCAGAACACGCGGATCGCTTGCCAGCTCGCGCAGCTCCTGCTTCAGCGGGCTCGCCAGTGAGTGGGCATCGGTCTGGTAACTGAGCGTACTGAAGCGATCGGCCAGGGACTTGAGCGTGTCGTCGGATTTGAGCAACTCGCCATAATTGTTCGGGCAGATCGGGAAGTGATGGTCGTAATGCTCGACGTAGAAACTGCCGGCCTGCGGGTTGAATTTGAGCTTGAGCGTGCCGTCCTGTAACGCCACGCCGTAGTCGCTACCGAGGAAGGGCAACAGCAACTGGCCTTCCATCAACGGATCCGGCGAGTGCCACTGGATGTCGAAGAATTCGCCGTACGGGCTCAGGCGTCCCCATTCCAGCAAGTCGAGCCACCACGGGTTGTCGTTGCCACCCACGGCCATGTGGTTGGAAACGATGTCGAGGATCAGCCCCATGTTGTGCTCACGCAGGGTGCTGACCAACCGGCGCAATGCCGGCTCGCCGCCCAGCTCAGGGTTGACCTGGGTCGGGTCGACCACGTCGTAGCCGTGCATCGAACCGGCTCGCGCCGCCAGCAGCGGCGAAGCGTAGATATGGCTGATGCCGAGTCGGGCGAAGTACGGCACCAGTGGCACCGCTTGTTCGAGGGTAAATCCTTTGTGAAATTGCAGGCGCAAGGTGGCGCGCAGTGGCTGGATTTGCTGTTGATTCATTGGTCACGCTCGGTGGCTTGAAGGCGCGCGCAGGCCAGCAGTTCCAGGCGGCGGGCGGCATCGGGGCCGTCCAGCAACGCTTCGCTGGGACCGGGCAAGCGTCGCGACCAGTTCGGGTGTGAATCGGTAGTGCCGGGCAGATTCGCCTGTTCATCGATCCCCAAGGCATCTTCCAGCGGCAACAGCACCAGTGGCGCGCGGGTGTGGCCGAGAAAACGCACGCTGGCGTCGACCACTTGATCGGCTTCGTGGGACTCTTCACGGAAATTCTGCGGGTCCTGGCGCAGCGCATCGCGCAGGCCTTCGCGTTCGCGCTCGCGGTGCCGGCGCCAGTCGATTTCGCCGTTGGCATCGACCAGTCCGAGGCGCGCATTCCAGTCGATATCGCGACCATGCCACCAGCCGTTGAGCGTCGGCAGGTCATGAGTGCTGGTGGTGGCCAGCGCGTCATCCGGCCAGTCGAGGATCGGTTTGAAGCGAGTGTTGTCCTGTTCGAACAACAGCACGCGCATGCCCAGAATCGAACGTGCGGCGAGTTTTTCCCGCAGGCCTTCCGGCACGGTGCCGAGGTCTTCGCCGAGCACGATGGCTTGATGACGATGCGACTCTAGGGTCAGCAGGCGCAGCATGTCGTCAAACGGGTAATACAGATAGGCACCGTCGGCCGGATGAGCGCCGTTGGGGATCACCCACAGACGCTGCAGCCCCATGACATGGTCGATGCGCAGACCTCCGGCGTGGGCGAAGTTGGCGCGCAGCATGTCGATGAAGGCGCGGAAACCGTTACGGATCAGGCCCTCGGGCGAAAACGCGGAAATGCCCCAACCCTGGCCGCTGCGATTGAGGATGTCCGGCGGCGCCCCCACGGTCAGCGAGGCGAGCAGTTCGTCCTGAAAACTCCAGGCCTGACTGCCAGCGCCGTCAGCACCGACAGCGAGGTCGGCGATCAGGCCGATGCCCATGCCGGCACTGCGCGCGGCCGTTTGCGCGCGCTCCAGACAACGATGGATCAGCCATTGGCAGAACGCGAAATAGCCGATGCGCTCGGCGTATTCCTCGGCGAAAGCTGCCAGCGCAGAGCCGCGCGGGTCGTGCCAGTGCTCCGGCCATTCGCGCCAGTCGAGACTTTCGCCACGGGCGGCGCGCATTTCCTGAATCGCTTCGAAGCGGCAATGGTTTTCCAGCGCTTCGCCGCCTGCGTGGCGAAAACTGGCGAAGTCGGCGTGCAGCGGATGCTCACCAGCGACGAAACCGTCATACAAGGCTTGCAGCAGTTTCTGCTTGGCTTCGGCGGCAGCGGGCCAGTCGATCAGCTTGAGATTTTCCAGCTGCTCGAACTGCGCGGCCAGGCCGCTGGCGTCGATCGCGTCACGCAAGGCGCGTTCGCCGAGAATGCTCCCCGGCGCGGCGTACAGTGAATTGAGAAACAGGCGACTGGAGGGCGAGTAGGGGCTGTAGCGGCCAGTGTCGGCGCTGAACATCGCGTGCATCGGGCTGATCGCCAGGGCATCGGCACCACGTTCGCCGGCCACACGCACCAGTTCCTCCAGTGCCTGCGTGTCGCCGAAACCACCATCGCCGGGACGACGCAAGGCATACAACTGCGCGCTCAGACCCCAGGCGCGAGGGATAGGACTATCGACGGCATCGCCGACGCTGAAGCAACGCTCGGGTGCCACGGCCAGGGTGAAATACTGATCACCGATGTGCACTTGCTGGTAACCGACTGGAATCAGACCGGGCAGCATCGCTTCGTTATCCAGCTTGAGGTTCATCTGCGAGCCATCTTCAATATGAATCTCGCAGGGCGTCTCCGGTGAGAAATAGCGACTCAGATTCAAGGCAACGCCCACGTCGCAAGTCAACAGGGGCGGCAAATGACGGTCCTGCTGGACCTCTTGCAGTTCCAGCAGGCTGGCATCGATTTCTTGCGCGGTGCTGGCCGGGTGGCCGAGTCCGATCAGGACGTTGCGCAGCACAGCAGGAGCGACTTTCTGTTGACGCCCGTTGGCGTCGATCCAGTCGACGGCGAGGCCGGCTCGGCTGGCGAGTATTTCCAGTTGCGCATCGCTCATAGGCGCTCTCCGTTCAGGGGGTGCAAAGGGGGTGCGGCCGTGAGGCTGACGAGCGCGGTGTACGCCGGCAGTTGGTTCGGGTCCGACAGTTCGATGGCGGCTGGCTGTTGAAACAGCCACTCGGTATCGGTCTGTGCAGGGTTGACCACTGGCGTATCACTGAGGTTCAGGTCAATTCGCAGCTCACTGCCATCGCCCAGCCGCCAGCGTGCGCTGACCGCGCCGTAGCCGAGCATTTGCGCACCCAGCGCCTGGGTCCCGGAGAGATTGGGAATGATGTACTGGTGACGCAACTTCAGCAGTTGCCGGTAAAGCTCCTGGGTCTGCTGTTGTAACGGTGTGCCGCTGCCGACCAGTCGCGGCTGCGAGGCGTGGAAGGTGTTCTCGGCATTCGGATCGGGGATCTGCTCGCGCTTGTGCGGATCGGTAAACGCGCTGAACGCGGCGAATTCGTTGCGCCGACCTTCACGTACCAGTTCCGCCAGTTCACCGTGGTGGCTGGTGAAAAACAGAAACGGTTGCTCGGCGGCGAATTCGTCGCCCATGAAGATCAGCGGAATCATTGGCGACAGCAGCAACAACACGGTGGCCGCTTGCACCGCACGCGGGTCGGCGAGTTGATGCAGACGCTCGCCAAAAGCGCGATTGCCGATCTGGTCATGGTTCTGCAAAAACAGCACGAACGCGGTGGAGGGCAGATGTTCGCTCGGCTCGCCGCGCGGTTCGCCATGACGGGTGATGTGGCCCTGGAATACGAAGCCCTGACTCAGGCAGCGCACCAGTTGCTCGGTAGGTTGCGCGGCATAGTCGGCGTAATAGGCATCGGTTTCACCGGTCAGTAGCACGTGCAAGGCGTTATGACCGTCATCGTTCCATTGCGCGTCGTAATCGGTTTCCAACAGGCTCGACTGGTTCAGTTCGTTCTCGACGGTCAGCCAGACGTGGCGGGTCGGGTCGATCTGCTGGCGAATACGCCGGGCCAGATCGCTGAGAAAGTCCGGGTCTTCGATCGCGTGCACCGCGTCCAGACGCAGGCCGTCGAAACGGTATTCGAGCAACCACATCAAGGCGTTTTCAATAAAGAACTCACGCACTTCCGGGCGGCGGAAGTCGATCGCCGCACCCCAGGGCGTGTGCTTGTCCTCGCGGAAAAAGCTCTTGGCGTAGCGATGCAGATAGTTGCCGTCAGGCCCGAAGTGGTTGTAGACGACGTCGAGAATCACCGCCAGGCCATGGCCGTGAGCGGTGTCGATCAGGTGTTTGAGTTGTTCGGGCGTGCCATAGGAGGCTTGAGGCGCATAGGGCAGCACCCCGTCATAGCCCCAGTTGCGATCACCGGGGAATTGCGCCAGCGGCATCAGTTCAATCGCGGTAATACCCAGTGCCACCAGCCGCGCGAGGTGCTGTTCGACTTCGGCAAAACCACCGAGCGCACCGACGTGCAACTCGTAGATCACCGCTTCGCTCCACGGCCGACCATTCCAGGTCGTGTGCCGCCATTGATAGGCATGCGGGTCGACCACCACACTGTGGCGGTCAAGGTCACCATCCTGCGCTCTGGAGGCCGGGTCCGGCACCTCCAGCTCGCCATCGATGCAGTAGCGGTAGCGTCTGCCCGCCGGGCAGCTGGCCTTGATCACAAACCAACCGTCGCCCTGTGGCAGCATCGGCAACGATTTTCCATCTTCCAGTTCCACACTGACGTAGAACGCGTCAGGCGCCCACAACGCGAATTGCGTGTGCTCGGCATCCAGCATGATCGCGCCGTGGGGCCAGGTTTCTTGGGTCCTTGACGGCATTTTTTGCAACTCCCTGGTTATTTGTGGCTGGCTTTACCCAACGCCTTGGCGACCAGTTGTTCGTAAAGTTCGGCGTAGGGTTCAACTGCTTTGCTCCAGTTGAACGGTGCGGCCATGGCCCGGCAACGCATGGCATTGAGCAGTTCCGGGAAGGCGAAGACCTTGAACGCGCGGCTCAGGGCTTCTTTATAGCTATCAACGGTGGATTCATCGAAAAGGAAGCCGGTGACGCCGTTTTCAATGGTGTCGGCCAGACCGCCGGTGTTGCGCGCGACCGGCAACGAGCCGAAACGCTGGGCGTACATCTGGCTCAGGCCGCACGGCTCGTAACGCGATGGCATCAGGAGGAAATCGCTCCCGGCGAACATGCGCCGGGCATCGGTTTCATTGAAGCCGATGCGCACGCCGATCTGGCCTGGGAAACGCAGGGCCAATTCGCGCATGGCTTGTTCTTCTTCCGGCTCGCCGCGACCGATGATCGCGATCTGGCCACCGTTCTGCACGATGAACTCGGACACCGCTTCGGTGAGGTCGAGGCCTTTCTGATAGACCAGACGCGAGACCACGGCGAACAGTGGACCGGTGGAATCGTGCAGGCCAAACAGCTCACGGACGTGGGCGGCATTGACCGCTTTGCCTTCCCAGTCGCCGATGGCAAACGGGGCGAACAGGTGCGGGTCAGTCGCCGAGTCCCAGCTCTCGTCAATGCCGTTAGGAATGCCGCTGAGCAGACCTTGCTGAGTCTTGGCAGCGAGGAAACCGTCGAGGCCGCAGCCGAAGTCCGGGGTGGTGATTTCCTGGGCATACGTGGCGCTGACGGTGGTGATGTGGCTCGAATAGGCCATGCCGGCCTTGAGGAACGACATCTTGCCGTAGAACTCCATGCCTTCCTGTTGCAGTGCGTGGGCGGGAATCCCAAGCTCCGGGCAGGAACCGAGGCTGGTCACGCCCTGGTAGGCAAGGTTGTGAATAGTGAACAGGGTCGGCGTGCGCTGCCCGCGCCAGTGCATGTAAGCGGGCGCGAGGCCAGCAGGCCAGTCGTGGGCGTGCACCAGATCCGGGCGCCAGTGGATTTGTGCGAGGTTGGCGGCGATGTCGGCAGCGGCCAGACCCAGACGGGCGAAGCGAATATGGTTGTCCGGCCAGTCGCGGCCGTTGTTGGCGCCGTATGGGCCACCTTCACGCTCATAGAGTTCAGGGCAGATCAACACGTAGATCACCAGGCCATCGGGCATGTCCATGCGCCCGATCTTGCAAGGTGGCAGCGCGGCGTGGCCACCCAGTTCGCCGATGATGTGAATCGGGTTTTCGCTGTGCACCACCTGCGGGTAACCGGGAATCAGCACACGCACGTCATGCAGATGAGCCATGGCCCGGGGCAGGGCAGCGGAGACGTCACCGAGACCGCCGGTCTTGACCAGATCGGCGATTTCGGACGTGACGAACAATACTTTTTTCTTGTTGGGGTTCTGGCTTGCTACCGGAGCAAGCGCTTTGGTGCCGGGTACGTTGATCTGTCGGCTGCCGGGAACACTGACGGTGCTCGATTCTCCAAGCGACTGGTGAGCACGCTCTCCCTGAATATCCAATGCCGCACTGATCATATGTATCTCCCGTGTGTGATCTGATTCTTGTCTCGAACAAGCTGTTTCGTGGCCAAGTCCTGTGGCCGGGCGCAAAGGCGCCACGCATCGGTGAGCAAATGCTGACCCAACACGCGCAAGCAGAATGGGTGGTGAGGCCGTTGCAAGGATTACACCAGTCGCTTTCGCCCAGTTGTTCTGATGACCTGTGGCGTGAAGCAAAAGTTTCGACTTTTTTTCGTCGGTATGACCGAGTGGTTTAACCACTGAAAAATCAGTCTAGGCCAGATCCTAGAGCGGGTAAGGGCAAATGGGTAAATTGTTCGACAATCGGTTGTGTCGGGATGTAAGTGATGGTTTAGCGGAGGGAATGCTCCGACGAAGGGCATGTTTTTCGTCTGGAGTGGGCTAAAACGGTGACTGGGTGGTCACGATTTTGTGCTATGGGATGGGGTTGGAGCACCAATTTGGTGCAATGGCATTTGGGCGTGGAGTCAGTGATGGCCTATTCGCGAGCAGGCTCGCTCCCACATTGGAACGCGTAAACCTGTGGGAGCGAGCCTGCTCGCGAATAGGGCTGTGGAAGCAAATCAGATTTAAAGTAATGGACTCAATTCAACAGACGGAGCGGCTCTCCCTCCGCCCAACCCTGAATATCCTCGATCATCTGCCGGAAAAACTGCTCATAATTCTGCCGACTGACATAGCCCACATGCGGCGTGGCGAGGACGTTGTCCAGCGTGCGAAACGGGTGCAGGGCCGGTAGAGGCTCTTGATCGAATACATCCAGCGCCGCCCCGGCGATGCGCCGCTTCTGTAATGCCTTGATCAGCGCGGATTCATCGACGATCGGCCCGCGCGCGGTGTTGACCAGCATTGCAGTCGGTTTCATCCAGTCCAGCGCCTGGGTATCGACCAGACCGCGACTGCGCTCGCTGAGCACCAGATGCACCGACAGCACGTCGGCCTGTTCGAACAGTTGCTGCTTGCTGACGTAAGTCACGCCGGCCTGTTCAGCGCGTTCGGCGGTGAGGTTTTCGCTCCAGGCAATCACCCGCATGCCGAACACCTGACCGAACTGCGCGACCCGCTGGCCAATGCTGCCCAAGCCGAGAATCCCCAGGGTCTTGCCATGCAGATCACCGCCCAGCCCCTGTTGCCACTGGCCGGCGCGCAGGGCGTTGGCTTCCTTCACCAGATCACGGGTGGCCGCCATGATCAGCGCCCAGGTCAGCTCCGGCGCGGCATGTTTGTAGCTGTCGGTGCCGCAGACCTTGATGCCCAGCGCCGCTGCGGCAGGCATGTCCAGCGCGGCATTGCGCATGCCGCCGGTGACCAGCAACTTCAATTCAGGCAAGCGTCCAAGCAGATCGGCGTCGAATCGCGTGCGTTCGCGCATCACGCAGATCACTTGATACTTGCCCAAGCGCTCGGCCAGCGTGGCGTTGTCGGCCGGGTAATCGTGCACAAAGGTTACTTCACCGATACCGTCGAGCACTGACCAGTCGACCACATCGCGGGCCACGTCCTGCCAGTCGTCGATCACTGCAATCTGCACCGTCATCGCCTTACCTCATCAAGGAACGGAAGGAGTCTTGCCCAGCCAGCCGAGCAGCGCCTGATGGAATTTTTCCGGTTCTTCCATTTGCGGCGCGTGGCCCATGCCCGGGAATTCAATCAGCGTCGACTGTGGAATCAGCTTGGCGACTTGTTTGCCCAGCACCTCGTAGTGGCCGATTCTGGCTTTCACTTCCGGTGGCGCGAGGTCCTTGCCGATTGCGGTGGTGTCGGATGTGCCGATCAGCAGCAGGGTCGGCATCTTCAGGTCCTTGAACTCGTAGTACACCGGCTGGGTGAAGATCATGTCGTAGATCAGCGCCGAGTTCCACGCGACCTGGGTTTTGCCCGGGCCTTTGCTCAGGCCGGCGAGCATGTCGACCCAACGATCAAATTCGGGCTTCCAGCGGCCATCGTAATAAGTGGTGCGCTCATAGTCGCGAATGCCCTTGGCCGTGACCTTCAACTCGCGCTGGTACCACTGATCGACGGTGCGATACGGAACGCCGAGGGCTTTCCAGTCTTCCAGGCCGATCGGGTTGACCATCGCCAGTTGATCGACCTGTTCAGGGAACAACAGCGCATAACGGGTGGCGAGCATGCCGCCGGTGGAGTGGCCGAGCAGAGTGGCTTTCTGGATGCCCAGCGCTTTGAGCAATTGCTGGGTGTTGGTGGCCAGTTGCTGGAAGCTGTATTGATAGTGCTCAGGTTTGCTGGAGGTGCAGAAACCGATCTGGTCCGGGGCGATGACCCGGTAACCGGCATCGCTCAAGGCCTTGATCGAACTGTCCCAGGTCGCCGCGCAGAAATTCTTGCCGTGCATCAGCACCACGGTGCGACCGTTGGCCTTGCCATTGGCGGCGATGTCCATGTAGCCCATTTGCAGTTTCTGGCCCTGGGATTCGAAGGCGAAGTGTTTAAGCGTGTAGGGATACTGGAAACCCTGCAGTTCCGGGCCGTAGGCCGGCCCTTCGGCAGGCGCGGTTTCAGTGGCGGCGTGCGCCATTAACGGCAACGCAGCGCTGAGGACGAGGCCGGGCAGCCAGCGGGAAAGCGTGACGGACATAAGCACAAACTCCTTGAAAATTGGCCGACTGTGAAAGGCCGGGATTACGCCGACGTTAAACAAAGGCAATCACACGCAGGGTTGGTTCAACCGAGCCAGCCCAGCGTGAGCAAAGCCAGCACGCCATAGCGCGCGCCTTTGGCCAGCGTGACGATCAACAGAAAACGTCCGAGTGGTTCGCGCATGACGCCGGCAATCAAGGTCAGCGGATCGCCGATCACCGGCAGCCAGCTGAGCAGCAGCGACCAGTGCCCGTAGCGTTCGTAATGTTTGCGCGCCTTGGCCATGTGTCGAGGGCTGACCGGAAACCAGCGCCGATCCTGAAAGCGCTCGATGCCACGGCCCAGCCACCAGTTGACCAGCGAGCCGAGCACATTGCCCAGCGTCGCCACCCCGAGCAGGCCCCACAGCCAATAGCGCTCGCTGACGATCAGCCCGACCAGCAACGCCTCGGACTGCAAGGGCAGCAATGTCGCCGCCCCAAGCGCCGCAAAGAACAGGCCGAAGTAAGCCGCCCCCATCAACGGGCCGGGTAGTCCGCCACCACCACATCAGCGCCGTCCTTTTTCAGGCCGATGACCTGGTACGCGTCACTCATGCCATCCATTTCCATCCCCGGCGAGCCCATTGGCATGCCCGGTGCGGCCACGCCAAGCAGATCGTCGCGCTTGCTCAACGCGAGCACCTGATCGGCCGGTACATGACCTTCGACGAATTTGCCGTTGATGATTGCCGTGTGACAGGACGCCAGACGCGGTGGTACGCCGTGCTGCTGTTTGAAGCGGCTCATGTCGCTTTCGACGTGATCCTGGACTTTGAAGCCATTGGCTTCGAGGTGGCTGATCCACTTTTTGCAGCAGCCGCAATTGGCATCGCGGTGCACTTCGATCGGGACCAGTTCGGCGGCTTGCGCCAGGGAGGAGATGAACAGGGTGCTCAGGGCGAGCAGATGCAGTTGGCTTCGCATGGAAAGGGCTCTCGACTCGGGTGGCGGTCAAAAAGAACCCATTTTGACCGGTTTTTTCGCCCCGGCATCAACTGAGTGTTTCCAGTTGCTACAAGACACGCTAACCAGTGTAGGAGTGAGCCCGCCCGCGATAGCGGCATCCCAGTCGACAAAGTTCTTGGCCGACAAACCGCCATCGCGAACAGGCTCACTCTTACAGGTATGCGGTTGGCTTAAATAACCTTGAACCGTCCCATGATCGCACTCACGCGGCTGTTGGCTTCCAGCAATTGTCGGGTATTCAGCTCGCTGGCCTGGCCGCTCTGCACCAGCTCATCGACCATGTGGCGGATCTGCACCATGCTGCGATTGATCTCTTCGGTCACTGCGCTTTGCTGTTCGGCGGCGGTGGCGATCTGGGTGCTGAGGCTGTTGATGTGGCTGACCGAACCGGCCATTTCGTCCAGCCCGGAGTTGACTCGAGCCGTGGCGTCAGCGGCGGACTGACAGCTGGCCTGGGTGTTTTCCATGGCGCTGACCGAAGAGCTCACGCCTTGGGTCAGGCGGGTCAGCATTTCGTTGATTTCCGAGGTGCTTGCCTGGGTTCGGGCGGCGAGGGCACGGACTTCATCCGCTACCACCGCAAAGCCGCGACCCTGTTCCCCGGCACGCGCCGCTTCAATGGCCGCGTTGAGGGCGAGCAGGTTGGTCTGCCCGGCAATCGCGCCGATCACGCCGAGGATTTCGGTGATGCGCTGGGCGTCCTGCTGCATGTTTTCAACTTTGTGTGTAGCGCTGGCCACTTCATCGATCAACGCGACTACGCTGTTGGTCGCTTCACCGACCACGACGCGCGAGCGATCGGCGTTCTCGTTGGCACGTTGAGTGAACGCAGCGGTTTCAGCGGCATTCTGCGCGACGCTTTCGGCGGTCGAGCTCATTTCGGTGATCGCGGTGACAGTCTGGTCGGTTTCCGAGGCGTGACGCAGCAGGATCTGGCTGGTGTGCGCCGAAGTGCGTTGCAGATTGTCGAGGCTCGAAGCCATGGCGCCGGTGGCCTGGGTGACTTCGCCGATCATGTTCTGCAAATAGGCGATGAAGGTGTTGACCGAATGGCCGATGGCACCCAGTTCGTCTTCAGCGCGAATGGTGATGCGGCGGGTCAGGTCGGCGTCGCCGCTGGACAGCGAATCGATGTTGGCCTTCAGCGCCTTCATGCGCTGCACCAGTTTACGAATCGCGTAAACCTGCAACAGCACCAGCAGGATCACCAGCGGAATCTGGATCAGGCTCAGGCTGTGGAGCACGTCGTCGCGCTGGGCAGTGAGCATTTTGGTCGGCAGGGCGGTGGCGAGGAACCACGGTGTGCCCTCGATAGGGCGCATGAAAAATGTAGCGTCTTCACCGTTGTTATCGAACTCGACACGTTGCGCTTTATCCCGATTCTGCAAGCCGGTCTTGATCTGATTGACGAACGTCGAGCTGGCCGCCAGTTCGCTGATGTTCTTCAACACGATCGGGCCGCTGATGCGCGAGCTGTTGCTGATGATCTTGCCGTCAGCCTCGACGATGAGCATCTCGGCGTTGAGGTCTTTTTCCTTGCGCGCCACCAGATCGTTGAAGAAGCCCAGCGTCACGTCGATGGTCGAAACGCCCCAGGCACTGCCGTTCTTGTAGATGGCCATGGCGCAGTTGGTGCGCGGCTCGGCACTGGCGTCGTCTTTATAGGCCGCGGCCCAGGCGCATTGGCCGCGCGGGGTGGCCATGCCGCCCTTGTGCCAGCTCTGGTCGTAGTAGTTCGGTGCGGCGTCGCTGTTCCAGAAGGTGTTGACCTTCAGCTGGCCCGAGGCGTCGCGGTGCCAGAAGGTACTGAATTTGTTGCGCCCGGCTTCACGCTGGCCCGGCAAAGGCCAGATGCCGCCGCCGAAGACTTTCAGCTCGCCGTACTGATCCACCAGGCCCGGCAACACCGTGTCGATGGCGGCGCTGTCGAGCAGCGGGATGGTCTGGGTAATGCTGCGTTGCTGCGCCTGTACCTTGTTCAGTTCGCCCTGGATCTGTACGGCGACCTCGGCGATGCGGTTGAGCACGACCTTCTCTTCGGTATCGCGCAGGGTAGGCGCCACCAATTGACTGATGCCGACCACGGTCAGCACTGACAACAACAGGACAAACAGAACCAGAAACAGCGTGTAGCGAGCCTGAATAGTGCGCAGTGCGGGCATGGAACTGATCCTTGAGCGGCGTTGTTGTTGGCGGAGGGGAACAAAACAGGGCGGGGTTCACAGCGTATCGTCGTTTCGGGCGGAAGCTTTAGCTGCTCGCCCGCCGAAACCACCCGGGGCGATGACCGGTTGGTATCAGCTTGGGTACACAACCACGGCGCACGACATTTGTTACATCCCCGTGACCGCTCTAACGCAACGTTTGCTGGTAGTCCGCTTTGTATCGGGAATGTACGAAAGTTGTAAAAAAGCACACAAAAAGGTTGGTACTGTCATGTTGCCAGCCGATACTTGCGCGCATTCGAATGGCTGGTACAAGGACATTTCATGCTCATCGCACAAGGAATTCTCGCATGACAATCGGTTATACCGGCGCCTGGGAAAGCAAGGCGGGCGTTATGGTCCGCGACACCGGCGCCAAAAAGCAGGTTTCGCAGAGCGTCAAAGTGCAGCAGATGCTGACGCTGGTCGGTAACGACCCGAACGCGCTGAACGTCGCGGAGATGGACAAACAGGGTCTGCGCAAGCAGATCAAGGGATTCGACCCGGCGAACGTGTCCGTCAAGCAGTTGGGTAACCTCAGCGAATTCCTGCGCGGGCGTGGCCTGATCTCCGAGATCACTTCGATCACCTTGCTCAATGCTGGCGACAAGTTCGATCGTTTCGGTGTGCAGAAAGACCCGGAGGCCAAGTTCAATGCTCTGGAGTATTTCGCCACGCAGCTCGATGCCATCCAGACCAACAGTCTGAACGGCAACTATTACGGCAAGAGCCTGATTCCCGAATTCAAAAAAGCCATTTACGTCCTGCAGAACCTCAAGACGTACGGCGAAGGCAATGCTGCCGTGCCGTCCGACAAGGGCATCAAAGCCAAGGCATAAGCCCGCCCGCAATGAGCAGGCTCATACCGTTTCATCTGCGCATGATCACACCGGCGGTAAATCACGGCCCGTGATTTGCCGTTGCGTCTGATCATGCAGTGCTTGCATGTGCGGGCAATGCAAGTCCAGTTTGCGCGGGCGGTAGCCGCGATGAAACAACGCCAGCCAGCCGCCCTGGTTATCTTGCGCCGGCGCCAGACCGGTAAAGGCAAAACCGATGGCGCTCAGGCTGTGCAGATCCACGGCGAACTGTCGGGACAGTTGCAGACGGATCGAAATCAGCCAGTGCCTGGGCAGCGTTCTCAATTGGTTCAGCAGTTCCGGGTCGAGTTTTTCCAGCAACATTTCATGGCGACTGCCGTGCTGCTCAACCTGAAACGCGCCTCCGCGCCAGCGCCCTGCGCTGGCGCCGGCACCGAACACAGCCATCAGATGCTCCATGAATGCACGACAACTGGCTGGCCACGCCTGCTCCGGCAGCGGCCGCTGATAGCCGTCGATGGCGCGGACCCCCAGTACGACCGACTCCGGTTTCTTGCTGCCGAAAGGCGAGCGGACAAAGTCAGGCAACAGGCCGGTGTTATGGAATCCCAGATTCAGCGCCATGCGCTGGGTGTACGGGTGATGGGTCACCTGTTTGATGGACACGCTACGACAGCCCAAAGCCTGCGCATGAGTCAGCAGTTGCTCGCCCAGGCGTGTCGCGATGTTCTGACAGCGAGTGTCAGGATGGACGGCGCTCAACGCCAGTTCAGCATCGTGCGAGGTTTCGCTTTGCCTGTACAAGGTGGCATGGCCGCGAATCCGTTCACCCTCGACCGCCACCAGCGAGTGCCAGCGTTTTTTGGCATGGTTCTGACTGATCAGGCAGGGCAGATACACATCGCTTTGCACGTAATGATCGCCGTACACCTCGCGAAACAGTTCGCTGACGGCTGTGGCGTCGCTCTCACGGTAATTGCGCAGGATCAACGGTTCCATCACGCACCTCCCTGTCATGTTGGTCATAGCAGCGATGATCGACGATTCGCAGGCTTTTACCTGCGCGAGGATGGCGCACGAGATCCTCGAAGCCGCAGCTGTGGATACGCAGCTCCAGCAGTCGAGCGTTTCGCAGTGGGGTTATCTGCGGGTAAAGTTCGATCAAACGAGCCTCGAGTGTCCCGTCGATGCCGGCGGATCGTTCGTTCGCCACGTATTTCAACGTCAGCACATCCCTGTCGTCGGCCTGTTCAATCACCAATTGCCAATCGTCGCTGCCAGTCGTGCACCTCACGGTGTCGCTGATTTCATCTGTCATCAGCGACAGGATCCCGACCCGCACGCGCTGGCTGCTACAGCTGCGGCCCCTCAGCGCGAATTTGCGTTGCGCCGTGCCCACCGGTTCGCGCCAGCACGCCAGGTCGCCCACCGGATAGCGGATCAGCGGCATCAAACGGCGATGGAGGTTGGTCAATACCAGCACACCGGTTTTGTCGCAGTCCTCGATCCGTGCCCCTGTGTGCGGGTCGATGATCTCCAGCAGGACGTGGCCGTCAGGCGTGCGGTGTTCGCCTTCCAAGCAGTCACGGTGGCTGGCACCGATAAATCCACCGTCGACGCTGGCGTAGCCAATGGAGGCAATGCGCGCGTTGGGCAGCACTTGCCGGAGCAGTTGCCGTTGCGAGGCGAACAGGCTCTCGCCGCCGTACAGCACGCTGTCAATCAACGGCAATGCCCGCTTGTGTTGCTTGAGCCAACCGGCAAAGGTCAATAGCTGCGCGGGCGGGCCGGCCAGCACGTTGATCCGGTGTTGCTCGATGGCATCGGCCAGCCTCGCCGGGTCAACGTCACCGGTAAACGGAAACTCGGTGACAGCCGGTGTAACGTGGGCCAGGGAATCGTGGATAAAGAGGAAACTGGCATAGAGGTCGCCGGCGAAAAACAGATTGGCTACTCGGTCGCCGGGGTTGAATTGCGCGCTGAGACTGCGGCCGAAGTCCTCGGCCGTGCGTTGCCATTCAGCGCGCGTGTAGACCGACAGTCGGCCGCCACCGGTTGACCCGCCGGTCTTGAAGACCAGCGCAGCCCGTACGGGGGCAGTCAAGACTGCCCATTCATCAAGGTTCTCGCTGCCAGACCAGAATCCTGCAGGATCGAGCACAGGCCATTCACTCAGTCGGTTGAGCGCCTCTGGAACCTCGGCGAGAAAGTTGTTGTAGTAGGGCGAATGCTGACGGACAAAGCCCATCAATTCGCCAATCGGGTGGTTTTTTTTCACGATGTCTTCTTCTTGTTTCGAATAAGCCGACTCACGTTCGAACGTCAGCGGCGAGAGTCAATGACCAACGGCGTCTTGCCGCTGTATTTGTTCTGAATGAAAGCCACGGGCGAGCATTGTTCTATGTGCAGAACCAGTACTCCGGTGTCGACGGCGCTCATCAGGGTCGAATTATTGGCGAGCCGTGCCCTGACCGCGTCGGCTGCAAGTTCGCTGTGCACTTGCAGCCGCTCGATGCCCTCGGCGCTGTGATCCAGACGCAACTGAAACGGAACTTGCAGTCGTGTCGCCAGTTCGCTCAGAGAGATAAAGTAAGTGCCGATACGCAGCAGCGTGCCGTGGCGTTGCAGCAGTTCGAAGCGCGGCGACTGCAGTCCGCAGGCGCAAACGCCCGGCAGCCAGCGCCCGGTGTCGCCGAGCTCATAACGCTCAACGCGCTGGCCGCCGTCGCGGGCGAGCGAGGTCACCACCAGCCGGCCGACTTGATCATCGGCGATCGTTACATCCTCATCGAACGCGACGATTTCCAACTGTTGGATATCATTCATCAAATGGAACACCCCGTCCGCTGAAGCCTGGCACGCATGGCCAAGCGGGCCGGCATCGACGCTGCCGTAGATCGCCGAGCGAATGAGCACGACGCCACAACTGCGGAGCAATTCACGGTTCTGCTCGCTGAGGTGCTCGCCACCCATGAAGACCTTTTCGACCCCGCCATAAGCGCGCAGACGCTCCTGCTCGTTGAGGAACAGGCGATGCAGCGTGCCGGGCATGCCGACCAGCACATTGACCCGCTGTTCGATAATCAATTGGGCAATTTCCCGATAGTCTTCGTCGGCCGGGGCGGCCATGGGCAGATGCGGCACCTGCAGGCATTCCAGCGCTTTGTTGAGGCTCAGAAAGCCGGCGTACAGCCCGCCACAGTAGAACAGGTTCATGGCCCGATCCCGCGCCGGATCGAGGCCGGCGGCGAACAGGCCGTCAGCCGTTGCGCGCATCTGACGATCGAAATCGCGATAACTGTAGCCAGCCAGCGCAGGGGTGCCGTTGGTGCCGCCGGAGCGAAAATACAACTGCGCCTGAGCATTGATGGGTTGGGCGATGAAGGCCGCTTTGTCCATGATCGGAGCGCACGACTTCGCCGGTAATGGCGCTACATCGAGACGGGCCTGTCTTGGCAATTGCGTGGCCGCCAGACTCACCGATACCCGACGACTCAGACGTTGCAGCGCATAGACACCGTCATGGGGTTCGCCTTGGTAGCCGTCGTGAATGCGGCTGATCGGTGCGATACGCGTAACGCCGGCACCGATCAGCGCATGGGTCAGCCCGGCGATGGAGGCCGGCGCACACACCAGCGCACAGCTTTGCAGCACGTTGCGCCAGGGCAACAGCGTCGCGCTCAGCAGAGCCTTCGGCACCGGGTGCAGCAAGACACTGCGAAACAGCGGCGACGGCGCGAGTTGCCGGTCGTGGCGCCAGATCACCCGCCACCCCGCGCCGGCCCAAACCTGCCCGGTGTGTTCGGCGAAACTCTGGCCGAGGCGGGCCATTTGCAGGTGCGTGGTGATTTGTGAAGCTTCCTGAAGTGTCGGCGCCAGTGCGGGCCAGTCCGCGTGGCGACGCTCGAAGGCTTGCGCCAACTGTTCACCGATGCCGCGCACAATCTGCGGATCATCGCTGTCCACCAACAGCCATTGCGGGCTTGAGCAGGCCTGCTGATCCAGTCGGCAGACTTCATCGGCCACCGCTTCAAGCATCTGCGGCGTGGCGGTTTCGGGCGTCAGGTAGACGAAACTGATGCGATGGCCCCAATCGATCCAGCGGCAACCCGGCGCCAGTTGTTGCCGAATGGCCTGCAGGGCCGCGTGGCCACCCCATGCCGCGACGCCGTTGGCGTGCTTGCACAGTTGGCCGATCTGCCCGGTCTCGGCCGGGATCACCGCCACGTAACCGGCCAGTTGCCCGCCTGCGTCGCAGTTCGCCAAGGCGCAGAGCAGGCGTGCCGTCAGGCCCTGATCGGTGCGGCTGGGGCGCAACCAGTTGACGTTGCCGGCGAGCAGACTTTCGACCACCGCGCAGAACGCCAGCAGCGGCGCATTGGCGGGGGTGATGTGCACCACCAGCCCGAGCGGGCGCCAGGCTTCGAAGCGTGGCTGACGATAATCGATACGGCGCAGGGAATCGGCATCGACGCCGAGTTCGCGCCGGCGTTTGTGCTGCAACGCGTCGGGTTGGCAGAAATCGATCAGGGCTTGCCGCTGTTCGCTGTCGAGGGGCAGGTCCGTGGCGATGTTACGCAGATGTTCTGCAAACCCGGCGACGGCCTTGATGACGGTGTTGCTGTCGAGTGCTGTCGCCAGGCGTTGCGGCAACTGCCGTTGCAGATCTTCCAGCGCATGCTCGAGGCTGCAGGTGTGATGCAGCTGTCCATTGATCAGATACATATCAGTGACTCCCCAGTAATTCGGCGGCGGCCATTGCGCAGCTTCTGCCCGCCGAGGTGCCGGCGCGGCCGTGCAGTTCGAACCAGTCGCCGGTCAATCCGCAGCCGCAGCTTGCGCCCGGGTGCAGCGTGGCGAGGTCGCTCATGACCACGGCGTGAGCCGGACTGGAGGTGATATAGGGCGAGACGAAGCCGAGCAGACCTGGTTGGCCGTAGGGCAGCAGGGATAAATCCGCTGGGTTGCGAATCAGCACCCGGGAGTACACCGGCACATGAAACCGGTGACGGGCGCATTCGATATAAGGCACGGCGTGCTCGACAGCGCCGTAACCATCGCGGCAGCGGGCGGGCTCGATGCCCAGTTGTCGATGGATATGGGCGTAGAGCTGCTGTTTGGGAATTTCCTGCGCGGCCTGGGTTTTCCAGCCACCGCCAAAAAAGGCCAGCGAACCGGTGGGTAGTTGCAGATCCTGCACACCAGTGTCCTGCATGCGTTGCAGGGTCTGCCACAAAAACGCCGGAAAGCCGAAGATCCGCACCGGCAAACCTTCTTCAGCGAATGATTGCAATGCGGCGATCACCCCGAACACGTCGAACTGGTGGCCGCTACCGGTGTTGCGCAAGGCGTAGACCACCCGGTTGGCCCGGGCGAACCGACACAGAAACTGATCGGTGAACGAAGTGCCGAGGGTAATGCGGCCTGCGGGTTCGTAGCTCAGCAGCAGGTAGTTGCACGGTGTGTCCGGCGTGTCCCAGCGGTAATGACGGAATATGTGCGCGACCATCGATTGCGCCCGCGCCAGGCTGCGCTCGTCATAGCGCATTCGGCTTTTCTGGCCGCTGGTGCCCGACGACGTCAGCTCGAGGGCGTCTGTGCCAGTGCTGCTCAGCAGCAGGTGCTGTTTGAAGAAACTGGCAAAAATCGGCGGCAGACGTGACCAGTCATCGAGGCTGTTGAGGTTTTGTGGCGACATCCCATGGGCGTTGAGCCAGTGGCTGTAACCCGGTGTGTGATCGCAGTGAAAACGACTGATTTCAGTCATCGCCCGATCGAACAGACCGGCCGGGGCTGAATCCGGGCAATAGGGTCGCGGCAACGCGCACAGCGCGTCGGCATAGGGGAGGTGAGTCATCAATGTTCCTTATTGAGGCGAGGCCACATCAGGCGTGGCGGTTTGCAGGAGCCGGTACATCAAAGGCAGGCACATCAGCCCGCCGAATGCGGCCCAGAGAGCGAAATATTCCAGACGACTGCCGCCACCGATGGCGCCAATCAGGGAGCCGCCGAGGCCCATCACGGCAATCGAGATCATCCCGGTCAGCGCCGACACCAGACCTTTGCTGTCATCACTGGAAAACAGCGCCAGGCGATACACCACCGCATTGCTCATGCCGAGCCCGACGGCGTACAACGCCAGGCTCGCCACCACGGGACCCAGTCCCGCGCCGAGCAACGCGCACGCTGCCAACAGCACAAGGCCCAGACAAAACGGCCAGAGCGCCCATTGAAGCAATTGCGGCAACGAATGTGTGTGCAGCAAGCGGTCGAGAATCAGATTGCCGGCGATGACCGCCGAGAACACCGGGATCTGCCACAGGCCATATTCCAATGGCGGCAGTTGCAGAACCCGCACCAGCAGCAATGGCGCCAGGCCGATCCAGGCAATCAGCGGCAGACTCATCAGGCCGAGCGCCAGGCTCGCGCAAAGAAAACGCGGATTGCCGAGCAGCGCGGCGTAGCGTTGCGAAGTGCGTCGCCAGGAGAAGGGCACGCAGGCAGTTCGATAACCATCGCGGCGCTCGACGCCCACGGTTTCCGGCATCCACAGCAACAGGCCGAGCCAGACCAGCGCCGCTGCGCAGCCGAGGAGCAGAAAGATTTCCCGCCAGCTCAGCCATTCCAGCAAGAGGATTCCCAGTAGCGGCCCGAGCAGGGGCGACAACAAGGCAACATTGCCGAGCAGCGCCATGAGTCTGACGGCGTCGGCTTCGCAGAATACCTCCTGCAATGCCGGGTAACTGACTGCGACGACGAAACCCAGCCCCATGCCCTGCAACAGGCGCAACAGGTTGAAAGCTTCAATGCTGGCAGTTAAAAAAGCCGCCGCGCACGAGACGCCGAACAGCGCGCTGCCGATCAACAACAGTGGTCGTCGGCCAAATTGATCGGACAACGGGCCGAGTAACCATTGCAGGCAGACTCCACCCAACAGGTAAAGATTGAAGGCATGGGGAACATGCCGCGCGTCCGCCTCAAGCTCGGTTGTGACGTCGAGCATCGCCGGCATGATCACGTCGCTGGCCATGTAAGTGAGCAGTTCGAAAGCGGTCAGCGCCAGACAGAAACCGGCTACCTGTCGGGGGCCGATGTTTATAAGTGTTCTCTGCATGAACGTCCCTGTTTATCGGTTGTAGGAAGTTCGCAGAGCCTAGGCGCAGACGCGCAGCGCACCTAGGCGTTTGCTGCGTCAGCAGATTTCAAAAACTTACGACATGTTTAATTGATCGGCGCGGCACATAACATGTTTACCTGCGGCCACACGGCATAAACAACAATGCCCGCGACAGTGCGGGCATTGTTTGTAGTCGATCAGCCGGGCGGGCCGTGCGTTGAGGTCGGGCGGTCATGCAGCCAAAAATCTTCAGCGCCTGTAACATGGCATCCCCGTTTGCCCCGACACCTCGCGTGCTCCGGCAAGCGTATGGCTTGCAAGCGCAGACATTCCAACGTTTCAGGAAACCGCAATGACCCAGAAGCAACGCTTGATTTATTCGATTCTGATCGCTCTGTCCGTACTGGCGATCATGCTGGGCCTGTCCTGGCTGCAGAACGCCGGCATGATCACCGAGAAGACCTTCCAGTACGTGGCGATCGGTGTGGCCGTGGTTGTGGTGGTGATCAATGGCGTGATGCGCCGCAAGGTCAAGCCCTGACGGCGAACAGCCAGGGCCTCAATCGTGGTTGAGGACCGCTGCAGCCTGTGGATGCAGGCTGTAACTCTTGTCGGCGTTGAAGGTGATCACGCCTTCGGCGCACAAGCGTTTAAGCACTTCGCGCACGCTCAGAAACGACAACGGCACGTCCAGATCCAGCAACTGGCTATGCACACCGCGCACGCCCAGACGCCGATCGCTCTGTGCCGCCACCAGCAGGGCGTCGATGACTTTCAGGCGAATCAGGCTGGTGCGCAGGCCGAAACTCTTCAGCAGAACGCGAATACGCTCATTGCCCGGACGCTCGCCGCGCTGGGTGAAATTGCCAGTGTGCGAACTCATGGAAACGCCCTGTGGCGTCTGGCTACCGTCCGATGGTAGTTGCGAGTTGTACATGCGATTACTCCTTTTCAGAGCCAGATCGGGAAAGGTTTTGTTGCGCTCTCTAAACAAGACGTTTCAGCACGACAAATCATGAAAGAAAAGATGTAGAAATTTCGTCGTTAATTCGTCTTGGCCTCGTGATGCCGGCCTTGCCCCGATGGATTGCCCGCTAAATTTTTTTCCTCAGCTTCGTTTCTTCGACAGGCTCATTGCGCGTGGACGCAGGGGCAATCGACCTTTCGAGCAGGAGCGAGCGTGATTATTTCCAGGCAACTCACCGGGCTGGCCCTCGCCGGCACCTTATTCGGACTGAGCCTGTCGGCCCATGCACTGAGTCCGGCTGCAGACACCCGCGCGGACATTCGCCGCACCAGTTTTGGCGTGCCGCACATTCGCGCCGAAAACGAACGCGGTCTGGGGTTCGGCATCGGCTATGCCTATGCCCAGGACAATCTGTGTCTGCTGGCCAACGAGATCGTGACCGTCAATGGTCAGCGTTCCCGTTATTTCGGCCCGGAGCAGTTCACCGTCGAGCAACGGCAAAACCGCGTCAGCGACGTGTTTTTTACCTGGCTGAACAGCCCTGAATCCGTCCATTCGTTCTGGCAGGCGCAACCGGCCGAGGTGCGCGATCTGGTCGAGGGTTATGCCGCCGGGTACAACCGCTCTCTGGCTGAACGCCGTCAGCAAGGGTTGCCGCAGCAATGCCAAGGGGAATGGGTACGTGACATCAGTACCGACGATCTGGTCAAGCTGACGCGGCGCTTGCTGGTGGAAGGGGGAGTGGGCCAGTTCGCCGAAGCCCTTGCTGGCGCGACGCCGCCGCAAGCTACCGCGCAGGTGAAGCACGACACCCAGACATTTCAGCTGGCCGACGCACGTCAGCAGCGTTTCGCTCTCGATCGTGGCAGTAACGCCGTGGCGGTCGGCAGCGAGCGCTCGTTCAACGGCCGTGGCATGTTGCTGGCCAATCCGCATTTTCCGTGGGTCGGCGGCATGCGTTTTTACCAGATGCACCTGACCATCCCCGGCAAACTCGATGTCATGGGCGCCGCTTTGCCGGGTCTGCCGATGATCAATATCGGCTTCAACCAGCATCTGGCCTGGACCCACACGGTCGATTCGTCGAAACACTTCACGCTCTATCGTCTGCAACTCGATCCGAAGGATTCGACACGTTACCTTCTGGACGGCAAGTCGCTGCCACTGAGCAAACAAACGGTCACCGTGCAGGTCAAGCAGGCTGACGGTCAGGTCGTACCGGTGGCGCGCGACATCTACAGCTCGCAGTTCGGGCCGATCGTGCAGTGGCCGGGCAAGCTCGATTGGGACAAGCAATACGCCTACAGCTTGCGCGATGCGAACCTTGATAACGATCGCGTGCTTAAACAGTGGTATGCGATGAACCAGGCCAGCAACATCAAGGATCTGCAAGACGCAGTGCACAAGATCCAGGGCATTCCCTGGGTCAACACTCTGGCGGTCGATGACAAGGGCCAGACGCTGTACATGAACCTGTCGGTGGTGCCGAATGTCAGCGCGGAAAAACTCGCCAAGTGCAGCGACCCGCGCCTCGGCCTGCGCATGATTGTTCTGGACGGCTCCCATAGCGGCTGTGCCTGGGATGTCGATCCGCAAGCGGCGCAGAAGGGCATATTCGCTTCCAGCCAGTTACCGCAACTGCTGCGCAAGGATTTCGTTCAGCACTCCAACGATTCCGCATGGCTGGCCAACCCGGCGCAACCGCTCACCGGCTATTCGCCGCTGATCACCCAGGACGCACAACCGCTGGGCCTGCGCTCGCGATTCGCACTTGATCGTTTGGCTGAGCTGAGCAAAAAAGGCCCGTTGGGGATCAAGGATCTGCAGCACATGGTCATGGACGATCAGGTCTATCTGGCCGCGCAGGTCATGCCCGACCTGCTGAAGTTCTGCGCAACCGATCTCGGTAGCGACGCCGCGACACTGAAATCTGCGTGCGCCAGCCTCAAGGCTTGGGATGGTCGCGCCAATCTGGATTCCGGCCTCGGTCTGGTGCACTTCCAGAACATCATGCAGGCGCTGCTTGAATCGCCGGACATCTGGCGCGTGGCGTTCAACCCCGCAGATGCGCAAAACACCCCGCGTGGTCTGGCGGTCGAGCAGCCTGCAGTTGCCAAAGCGCTACGCGAAGCGATGCTCGCGTCGGTCCAGCTGACCGGCAAGATGGGTCTGAAAGCAGACGCACGCTGGGGCGACATTCAGGTGGTCAGCAGCGGCGGGCAGCAAACGCCCATCCATGGCGGGCCGGGTACGCTGGGTATCTACAACGCGATGCAAAGCGTGCCCCGGGAGGACGGAAAACTTGAGGTGGTCAGCGGCACCAGCTACCTGCAAGTGGTGAGCTTCGATGAAAAAGGCCCGCATGCCCAAGGGCTGCTGGCGTTCTCACTGTCCAGTGATCCGGCGTCGAAGTATTCGCGCGATCAAACCGAAGCGTTTTCGAAGAAACAGTGGAGTGTCCTGCCCTTCACCGAACAGCAGATCCAGGCAGATCCGCAATATCAGGTGCAGACGATTCAGGAGGCACAGGATCAGGCAGGGAAGGTGGCCGCGCACTAAGCAGTGATCGCCCGCAACAAACGAAGGCCGCCTCCCGCAAGGGACGCGGCCTTCAGCTTTTCGGCGGGCGTTGCGGCATCGAGTTGATCACCGGGTTGCCTTCCTTGTTGCGGGTCAGGTAGACCGGCAGCACTTTCGGCAGGCTGTTCGCCAGGTTGTTCATCTCATTGATGTTGTAGACGCCGCCCACGCGGATCGCGCCGGTGCTGGTGTCGGCGAGCATCAAGGGCTTGTCGAGGTAACGATTGATCAACGGCAGGGCGTCGTGAAGGGCAAGGTTATCGAGCACCAGCCGGCCGCTGCGCCACGCCAGCGAAGTGTCGCCAGGGTAGGTCTGGCTGATTTGCGGCGCGTAATCACCATGTCGGTAGCGTGCCTGCATCGATGGCGCCAGGCGCAGGCCGTCTCCCGGTAGATCGCGGTTGCTGCTGACCAGTACCGAACCTTCGACCAGGTTGACCCTAACCTGATCTTCATACATCCACACGTTGAATCGGGTACCGGTCACGCGAATCCTGCCTTCGCCGGCACGCACCACGAACGGATGCGCGGTGTCGTGACTGACGTTAAAAAACGCCTCGCCCTTGTTCAGGGTCACGCGGCGTTCATGTTTGTAATTGCTGAAGGTCAGTTCGGTGTTGAGGTTAAGCTCCAACTGGCTGCCATCACTCAAGGTGACCTGCCGGACGCGGTCGGTGGCGGTGTAATGCTGATAACTGTCGGGCAGCCAGCCCAGACTCCAGCCGCTGTAAGCCGCGAGCGGCAGGGCGACGGCACAGGCGCCGACAATCACCGCGAACTTGCGCCACGAACGCGAAGGCTTGCGTTGCGCAGCGAGCGCCTCAGGCTCGGTTCGAGGCAGGTCCCCGGCCACTTCCCAGATTTCCTGCATGGCTTCGTATTCGAAGGCATGCAGCGGATGCGCATCGTGCCAGGCTTCAAACGCGCGACGCTCCTCGTCCGTGCAGTCAGCGGCGTGCAGACGCATGCACCAATGCGCGGCGGCATCGGTGATCGCATCGTATTCGGCTTCCGAGAGAGTGTCTTGGGTCATTGACTCGTCCTGATTTAGCGCATTCTAACCTCGCCGGCGGGTTGCCGAGAACATCCGTCATGGCATTTACCCATCAACGTGGAACTTATTTTTCCCTGTGACGCCCAAAAAAACAGGAAGCAACTGCCTACTATCCATAAATGGAGTGAAAAAATGATCAAAAAGACATTCGCAGCCCTGATTGCCACTGCCGGTTTGCTCAGCGCCGGTGCCGCTCTGGCGGACAGGCCAGGCGCAGGCTGGATCACCATCGAAAAAGCCATCGACACCGCCAAGACCAAGGCTGGTTATGTCGAAATCTATGAGATCAGCGCCGACAACGACGGTTACTGGGAAGGTGAAGGGCGCAAGGCCGACGGCGTTGTTTATGAATTCCGCATCGATGGCGCCTCGGGCAATATCCTGCGTGATCAGAAGGACTAAGCCTTCACTGTTGGCTGATACAGAAGTGCGCTGGTGTCGAGCCAGCGCATTTTTTTTGTTCACCTCTCTGGTTGCGCGGTTTTCGACACGGTTGCGGTCGGCGCCGGCAACGGGATGGGAGCCGGAAGCGGATCGAGTTTCTGGCCCAATTCGCTGATCAGCAACGCGATCGAGTCAGCGTTGGCGAGTATCACGTCAACGCGTGCTTCGTCAGACACCGGATTGCGGAACGCTTTACGCGCGTCTGCAAGATTCCTGGTTTTGGTCAGGCTGAGAATTTTTTCGTAGTCATCGGCTTGCGACGTTATCTTATCCATGCCCACCCAGGCGCCCGTCTCGTCTTTACTCGCGAACAATTGTGCAGAAGGCGTAGCGCGCGAGAGCGATTGACGGCGGCTATCCAGATCATCCTTGAGCAGCTGTCCGTCCGCAGTGGTGGTATCGATGAGGCCCGGAAAGGGGGCCATCGCGTCAAGGGAGACCAGATCCTCGCTATCGCAGACCAGATGCGAAAGTTCATGGATCAGGGTGACTGCACGTGCGTGCGAGTCCACATTGAATCTTGGAGGCAGGAAGGCCGTGTAGACATCCAGCGCCGGATTGAAGAAATGTTCGGTGAAGTGGACGATCTTCTTGCGGTCCTGTTTGAAAACAAAGGCAACCGTATCGTCGCCGTAACGCTGGTTCAGGCCGGCGAAGAAGCGCTCTGTGTAAAGCAGATCATCCTCGGGATCCGTCAGCTCACGGCACAGCGGAATGATCACCTTTTCGAATTTCCTCTGCAGCGCGGGCGTGATGTGAGGCACATCGAGAATGTTCCTGAGCACCTTCTCCACCCGTGTGCCCCCCAGGTTGTCGCGATGGATGACAAAGTTATGCAGACAATTGAGCGCATAGGTTCTTGCCCGGGTGACCGCTTGCTGTATCACAAAGGCCCTGGCAGGTGAGCGACGGTTGATCTGCGCCATCCCTTTGGCCTGGATGTACATGGTGATCGAGCGGCTATCCTCGACTTGCTTTTGCAGTTCGGCCGGCCCCTTCCTGCGACAGCGCTGCACCGTCCGGCCCGCCTGTGCAATCACCAGCCTTGAATTCTTCTCTGCCAGTGCCGGCCCTTGGCTGCGATCTTCTTTGCGCAGGAACCATGTTTTTTCGGCCTGAACGACTGGATAGACCTTGCCGGCAATCGCCACGTATTGGTCAGTTGTGGCGGAGTCCCGATAAACCAGCCGATTGCTCTCAAGCTTCAGGTCTTTCAGCGCCTTGCTGGTTTCAAAGGGCTGCAAGTCAACGCGGGAGGGCGAGGCGGGCGGTGCTTTTGCCCAGCGCGAGGCAACCTTTACGGTGCTATCTGTCTGCGCCTCAGCGGCAAATTCGCTGGTGGCTGTCTGCGCCTCGGTCTCCCATGACAAGCGTCCCAGACTGAACAGCGAAATGGCACCCTCGATGAAGTTTTTCAGGCCGTTGGCCCAATGGTGGTCCTGGAGGTCTTCGGCGGACGCCTTGAAGTCCTGATAGCTTTTCCAGAGGAACAGCAAAGAGGCCAGTTTCCCCGGCAACAAGTGCGGCACCAGCCGGACGCCGTGACTGAAGAGAAACCTGGCTGCCTCCCAATCCGCTTGGGCATTGATCTGTGGCTGGCTGCTGAGCAGTTGTGGCAGAAGGTTGAGGGTGTCCTTGTGCAACCGATCAAGCACATTGCCGTTGATGGGCGTGCTTTGAAGGGTGATCTCGCTGGGTTTGCCGATCGTCGTTTTCAGCAGATTCCTGAAAATGGCCTGCTGCCCGTCCGGCAGACGCCGGATGATCAGGTCCTGGAAATGCCCGGGCGTATTCACTGCTTCGATCAGTTGCGCTTCGTTCTCGAACTCGCGAAATACGCATCGGGAGTAAGGCGCATAGAGCACCCGCGGGCCTGTCTGCCCCGCGCCCGGTCCGAAGACGTACAGGCCGAGCGTGTCGACGCCATCAGCGCCCGCGGTCTTGATCAACGACAGCGGGCAGGCGATGGCGTGAGCATCCACGACCATGGCCCGCGCTATCCCGTCCGGCATGTCGAGTATCTGACAAATGTAGTCGTAGCCGGTGTCCGACAGTTGTTGCTGTAACTTCATCGAGTGGGCGTGCTGCATCAATTGCCAGGGCAACTGGCGTAAAAACCGCTTCTTGCTGATGCGTGCAGCCGTGCTGTCACCGGACAGCGCCTGGGTCACTTTTGCCGTGTAGGTTGTAGCGATGTCGAGCGATTGCAGTAATTGCCGTACGGCGGTCTGGGCGAAATCTTTCGGTAATGCGGTGGCTATGTTCGAGGTCACTTTGAAACCGCTGTCCTGCACAACGTTGTAGTGATGCAGGGCGAACTCCAGAAGGTCGCAGGCCGGGCCGGCCAGCGTCAGGTTCGGAGTGATCTGGATATCCTTTGGCTTGAGCCCGTTGCCCGGGAATCTGGCGTCGAGCAGGCTTTTCAGGGTTTGCTCGATATAACTGGCCAGAGCCGGGACCTCATCGAGAAAATCCTTGCCCTCGATAAAGGCGCGCCGCAGTTCATCCAGCAGGGCGAGTTGTGTGCGCTGCTCCGTCGCCGAGGCCATGCGCAACCAGTCGGGATAGTCCAGATGACGGGAAAGGGTACGTGCAAGATCGACGGCGCGGCGCAGATTGGTATCGATGACAGCGTTCTTCATCCGGTCAAGGAAGGCCGCCAATGTGTCCGGGTCCTTGATACAGGCGCGTAGCATTTCGGATTCAGCGAGGAAGTGTTCGATGCCTGACTGCATGCGGTCGTTGGACACACGGCCCTCAATCAATTGGAAGCTGCCGAGTGTGTATTGCTGGTCCAGTCGATGTTGCGCTATTGGCAGATACTCCAGCAGCGTATGACTCTGATTGTTGTCGTCCAAGCGTTGTTGCAACTGTTTTTGCGCAACCCCCATATCGGCGAACAATTCCAGGCCCATGGCCGGTGTCCACAGGATCGCGCGCCCCGAGTGCTCGACGTCCATGCCGCCGCGCTCGGTCAGCAGCACGCAGTAGGCGAGCGGCAGCTCAGCGGTGGACTCGGCACAATCGAGCGTGAGCGACCAGGCATCCGGGCGAAAACCGTTGAGTGACTGGCGATCGCTGCGTGTCGGATGCCGGGCATCGAACACCGTATCGACGATTTTTCGTTCCGCCTCCCGCCATGATCCGCTGACACTTCGCACGAACGCCTCACCGCGCAAGCCATCTTCGAACGCCTGCGCGAGCTTCCAGAGAATGCCTTCGAGAAAAGTGCGCTGTTCGGCGCCGTTAGCGGTCGGCTGGTCTTTGAAGTGGCTGGTCAGACTATCCAGCGTTCGGCCCAGACTTGTCGCCAATTGTGCCGCCTTGTCGGCCTGCACAAGTGAGGATGGCGGCGCGCTGGTAAACAACGGCCGGGTACTCCAGCGCTCATTGACGTCGAGTTCGAGCAACCGCTCATGGATCATCGAGCGGATATCCAGCGCCTTGTCGAAGAGTGCATGAACGTCTGTGGTGCGTTCGCTCTGGCGATAGCGCTGCAGGACGAACTCAATGTTCTGACGTTGTTTGGTAAGGATTGCCTCGAACAGCGTCGGCATGATCTCACCGCTGATGTTTTCCCCGGACACTTGGACGTTAGCGAAACCCAAGTAGCGATTGCGCTCTTGCAGACTCATCAGTCCGTACAGTTCGTCTTCGTGGCCGGCAGCCTGCAGTTTCGCGGTGAGCGTCTGTTTGAGGTCGGCGTAGTTCGTGAGTACCTGCAGGCCCTGGCTGGGAGTATAGAGATAGGCCTTGTCATGATTGATCATCAACGAGCCGGCCAGTTCGACAGACGCTGTCTGTTCGCTCAGGCACACGGTTTCGAACGTTGGCCGGCGTACCACCACGGATGGCTCACGTACCAGACTGTGTAGCGCGTCGAACTCGCCGGCGGAGAGGATTTGTGTTTCGCGCTTGATCATCAGATCGGCGCGCGCCTGGTCCTGTAGCGTCTGGCTGAAGAAGGTGCGCCTGGGCGAGCCCTCGAATGACGCGGCATTCCAGTAGCCCTCGAGCTGACGGAACAACAGCATGATCAGTTTGCTCGAAGCCGAGGTGATAGCGGTTGCCCACGCGGATTGATCATCAGTGCCGGACAGGCGGGCGGGGTGTGAAAACTCGACGGTCTGACCGTGGGGCCATTGCTGACGGCGAAAATGCAGCAGCAGCGCTTCAATCAGCGAGCGCGAATCGACCCAGTGCCTGCCTGCATCGGTGGAGGAGGGTTTCGTAGCGGCGTAAAAAGCCACACGTGTGCTCGACTGGGGCAAATCGCCGAAGTGCGGCTGGAGCAGTTCACCGAGAATTTTTTCCAGCAGGGCGTTGAGCGCAGGCAGGCGTTTCAGTTCGTCGAGCAAGTCGCGTGCGCAGGCTTGTTGCGAATGGGTGATCGCTGTTTGCTGATCCTCGAAGACATCACCGTCGATGGTTTGTCGGGTGACGGTAATGCCGCGTTTCTCCACCAGTTCCTTGCGCAGCGAAACACTGAGAAAAGCCAATAGATCATCTTGCTCGTCTGCACTGTTCAGTCGCGCCTGCAACGCCTGCGTCAGCGCCTGGTCATCGCTGTATTTTTTCAATCCGTCATAGGGCGTGTACAGAAACATGCCGTTGTCGTCAGGACCGGCGCCGAGCACGAAACTGCCGGCCAATGGCACGGGCACTTGCTTGTCGGCGTTGAGCAAAATCCGTTCGGCGAGCATGGGCGGGGTTTGTGCGCTACGCAGGGCGTGGCTCGCCAGTTGTACGTGTGCGAGCCAGTCGAAATCCTTGCTGCTGAGGCCGTGGCGTGCGGCCAGGTCGGCCTGCAGGCCGGCGGACTTCAGAATCTCGGGAAACAGTAGTGGAGCAGTAGAACTGGACATCATCGGTGCTCTGAACGCGGCGCCATCGGGCAGGGACTCAACAGTAGGTCTGTGAGCCGGAGCAGGTGCGGTAGATAGTTACCGCACACGCCGGATCAAAACGTGCAGTCGGCTCGGCCAGTGATCGCCGAGCGATCGAAGGGTTGACAGCCGACGGCTCTGGCGGAGTTAATCGGTGGGCAAATCGACCGTACGCTGTTGTTCCCTCCAATAATCATTCTGGAGCTTCAGATGTCTGCGCTACACGATCAGGGCTCGCCCACGTTATCCCTCAAAGCACTCACGCAACTGCTTGAAGCGATTTTCCTGCGCCACGGCACTTCCAGCGATGTCGCCCGGGTACTGGCGGCCAACTGTGCCGGCGCCGAGCGCGATGGCGCCCATAGTCATGGTGTATTCCGCATGCCCGGCTACGTCTCGACCCTGAAAAGCGGCTGGGTCAATGGCCACGCAGTGCCGCAGGTCGAAGACGTCGCGCCCGGTTTTGTCCGGGTCGACGCCGGCAATGGTTTTGCCCAGCCCGCGCTGGCCGCTGCGCGAGCATTGCTGGTGGAAAAGGCGCGTCACGCCGGGATTGCAGTGTTGGCGATTCGTAACTCGCATCACTTCGCCGCGTTGTGGCCGGATGTCGAGCCGTTCGCCGACGAAGGTCTGGTGGCGCTGAGCGTGGTCAACAGCATGACCTGCGTTGTCCCGCATGGTGCCGACCGGCCGCTGTTCGGCACCAATCCGATCGCCTTTGCCGCGCCACGAGCCAATGCCGCACCGATCGTTTTCGACCTGGCCACCAGTGCCATCGCCCATGGCGACGTGCAGATCGCTGCGCGCGTAGGCGAAAAACTCCCGGCCGGGATGGGCGTCGACAGCTTGGGTCAGCCCACGCAGGATCCCCGGGCGATTCTCGAAGGCGGCGCATTGCTGCCGTTTGGCGGGCACAAGGGGTCGGCGCTGTCGATGATGGTCGAGTTGCTGGCAGCGGCGTTGACCGGTGGCAATTTTTCCTTCGAGTTCGACTGGTCCAACCATCCCGGCGCAAAGACTCCGTGGACGGGGCAGTTATTGATTGTGATTGATCCGAGCAAAGCCGCGGGGCAGAGTTTTGCCCAGCGCAGCGAGGAACTGGTGCGGCAGATGCACGGGGTCGGGCTCAAGCGGCTGCCGGGGGATCGGCGGCATTGGCAGCGCAGTCGGTCGCTGCTGGAAGGGATTGCCCTGGATGAGCAGACATTGGCGCAGTTGCGGGAATTGGCGGGGGAGTGAATTTATCCGCAGACATAAAAAAAGCGAACCGTAAGGTTCGCTTTTTTGTGGCGCTTGTACTCAGCGACGACCGAGCAGCAGGCCCACCACCAGGCCGAAACCGGCGGAGATCGCCACGGTTTGCCATGGGTGGCCGCCGATGTAGTTTTCGGTAGCTTCAACGGCGGGCTTGGTGCGGTCGCGCACGCTGGACACCGAGTCCAGCGCCTGCTGCAGTTTCTGGGCGATCTGGGCACGCAGCGTTTCCGCTTCTTCGCCGACCAGTGAAGCGCTGCTCTTGAGCAGTTTGTCCGATTCTTCGATCAGAGCCTGAAGCTCGCTGAAAGCTTGATCCTTGATTTGCTCTTCGGCAGCTTGCGAGGCGGTTTTACGGGCCATTGGGTGACTCCTTGCAGTTGAATGGACAGTGACCAATGGAGTGTAGCGGTCGACGAAAAGTTGCATGTCATTCGTACCGAAGGGAAAAACCTGCACCGGAGGTTTCCGCCGAGCGTGTAAGATGTCGCCATTTTACGCAGCAGGATAAATCCCCATGAGTTTCAATCTGGCCGACAAATCCCTCGCAGAGCGCGCAGCGCTGGAAGATGAGAAATCCCGTCTGTTCGAACTCTGGCAGAACAATCTGGGCAAAGCCAAGGGCGAAGCCGCGCGTCTGTTTGGCGAGCGCTCCAAGCGCAAGGGCAAATGGGCCGAGTGGGTTCGCGCCGAACTGGACGGCATGTCGCCGCCGGAGTTCGCCAACATGGTGCGCAGCGAAGTCAATCGCCTGATGGCGGCGAACAAGTAAACCGCGTCACGCCTGGCCGAACGTCGCGGCAATCGCCTCGCGAACCTTCACCAGCACCGGATCGATCTGCGTGCTGGTGCGCCAGCCCAGTTCGATCGGATAGCGCGGCAAGGCCAAGGGGCAGGGCAGCAATGCCAGCCCGCTCAGTCCCGCGATGCTCGCCGCGGCGTGAGCCGGAATGGTCGCCACCGCCTGACTGCCCTTGAGCAGAAAGGGCAGCGCGGCAAAATGCGTGGTCGAGGCGCAGACCCGGCGGCTCAATCCCACGGCCGCCAAGCCTTCATCGGTGATGCCGATAAAGCCACCCGATGACACCAGAATGTGCTCGCGGGCGACGAACTCCTGCAAATCGATCTGCTGTTGGCCCGGCGCGAGACTGTCGGGATCGACCAGGCACGCGTAGCCACCTTCCGCCAATACCTGACGACTGAGCAGACGCTCGGCAAACCCGCCGGCGGTGATTGCCAGGTCAATGCTGCGTTCCATCAACGCACGGGCGACGATCTGGCTGTGGGTCTGGCGAAAGATCAGCCGCAGTTTCGGCGCGCGACGAGCGATTTCCTCGATCAAGCGGCGCCCGTAGGCAATTTCAAAATCATCTGACAGACCGATGGCCACCGAGCGCCCGTCATAGTGATTGGCCGCCGGATCGAGCATGGCCAGGCTCTGTCGGCATTTGTTCAGCGCATCGCTGATCACCGGTTTCAGCTGGTTGGCCTGCAGGGTCGGCGCCAGACCGCGTCCGGTGCGCACGAACAACTGATCGCCATAGACCTCGCGCAAGCGGCGCAACGCGGCACTTACCGCCGATTGCGTGACGCCAAGGCGCAGGGCGGCGCGGCTGGCGCTGGATTCTTCGTGCAGCGCTTCAAAGACTTTCAGCAGGTTGAGGTCGACGTCGGCGATATTCATTTGGCTCATATCATTCAGCAGCGGACAGGGCTTTATTCATGATCGCGTGACGCTGGAGAATCGGCAACACCTGAACCTGATGGAGTAAACAGCATGCCCAGATCGATTGTTGCCGCGCTGCAAATCGGCGCCTTGCCCGGTGGCAAAGGCGAAACCCTCGAACAAATCCTTGGCTGGGAGAACGCGATCATCGAATCCGGCGCGGCGCTGGTGGTGATGCCCGAAGCCTTGCTCGGGGGCTATCCGAAAGGCGAGGGTTTCGGCACGCAGCTGGGCTATCGCTTGCCTGAAGGGCGTGAGGCCTTCGCACGTTATTTTGCCAACGCCATCGATGTGCCCGGTGCCGAAACCGAGGCGCTGGCCGGATTGTCGGCGCGCACCGGGGCCAATCTGGTGATCGGTGTCATCGAGCGCGCCGGCAGCACTCTATATTGCACGGTGCTGTATTTCGACCCGCAGGCAGGGTTGATCGGCAAGCACCGCAAACTCATGCCCACCGGCACCGAGCGGCTGATCTGGGGCAAGGGCGATGGCTCGACCTTGCCGGTGTTCGACACCCAGGTCGGCAAACTCGGCGCAGTGGTGTGCTGGGAAAACATGATGCCGCTGCTGCGCACGGCGATGTATGCCAAAGGCGTCGAAGTCTGGTGCGCACCCACCGTGGACGAGCGTGAGATGTGGCAGGTCAGCATGCGCCACATCGCCCACGAAGGCCGTTGCTTTGTGGTCAGCGCTTGTCAGGTGCAGGCCTCGCCGAATGAGTTGGGCGTCGAGATTGCCAACTGGCCGAATGATCGGCCGTTGATCGCCGGCGGCAGCGTGATCGTCGGGCCGATGGGCGATGTGCTGGCAGGACCGTTGCGTGGCGAGGCAGGGTTGCTCACGGCTGAAATCGATACCGATGAACTGATCCGTGCGCGGTATGACTACGACGTGGTCGGCCACTATGCGCGGCCGGATGTGTTCGAGTTGAGCGTTGACGAGCGCGCGAAGCCGGGGGTGCGGTTCAACACATAACCCCGGACTGGCAAAAATCCCTTGTAGGAGTGAGCCTGCTCGCGATAGCGGTGTGTCAGGCAATGCATGTTTATCTGACAGACCGCTATCGCGAGCAGGCTCACTCCTACAAGGGGGCTGTGTAGCGGCTAACTACCAGGTCGCAGCACTCGCTTTGGGCAAACTCAACTTGCCGCTGTCGGTAAAGCGCATCGTGCCAAACACCCCGCCGGCCAGTTTGCCGCGCAGCACGTAGGGCAAGTTATCGAGGCTTTGCGTCTGGCTCAGGCCGAGGGTCTGGCGCAGGAACGAGAACGCCGAGACGCTGACCGGCACCGTGACAATCGCTTCAGAGAAACGCGGGATCGAACCGCTCTGATCGCTCACACCGGAAGCCAGCGAATGACCATTGACCTCCAGATCCAGGGCGATGCCGTTGTAGTCGATCGCCGTCTCATTGGGATTTTGCACCCGCAGCTTGATGGCAAAGCGCACTTCCAGTTCCTGGCTCGGCAACGGTTCGAGGCCGACCACGTTGATGTTCACCGGATCGCGGTTGGGAAACAGCGCGCAGGCACTGAGCGACAGCAGCAGGAGCGACAGGATGACGGCGTGGACGCGGCGCATAAAAATCTCTCGACAAAAAAGGGCTGAACCGTTGCCGGTGCAGCCCTTTTTTTCAAGGCTCGACGTCAGCGGTTCAATTGTGCGACAGCCGCCGGTTGACCGGGTTCAGCTTTGGCGGTGACGTCGGGGTTTTCCATGACCTGCAGAATCGAAGCTTCCGGGTCGAAATCATCTTCTTCCAGCTCAATGAATTCTTCCGGCAGAAAGATGTTCAGCACGATAGCGCACAAGGCGCCGACGGTGATCGGCGATTCGAAGATGTTGCGCAGCGCTTGCGGCAGCTCGCGCAGTACTTCCGGTACGGCGGCGATGCCGAGGCCCATGCCCAGCGAAATCGCCACGATCAACATGTTGCGTCGATGCAGGCCGGCCTCGGCGAGGATCTTGATCCCGGCCACGGCGACGGTGCCGAACATCACCAACTCAGCGCCGCCGAGCACCGGTTTCGGCATCAGTTGCAGCACCGCGCCGATCATCGGGAACAAGCCGAGCAACACCAGCAGGCCGGCGATGAAAAACGCCACATAACGGCTGGCCACGCCGGTCAACTGGATCACGCCGTTGTTCTGCGCGAAGGTCACCATCGGCATGCTGTTGAACACCGCCGCCATGGCCGAGTTGAGGCCGTCAGCGAGCAGGCCGGATTTGATCCGGCGGATGTACAACGGGCCTTTTACCGGTTGCCGCGAGATCATCGAGTTGGCGGTCAGGTCGCCGGCCGCTTCCAGCGGAGATACCAGGAAAATCACCGCCACCGGCACGAACGCTACCCAATCGAAGTTGAAACCGTACTTGAACGGCACCGGTACGCTGACCAGCGGCACTTCGGGCATTGCAGCGAAATCCACCGTGCCCATCAGCCAGGCCACGACGTAGCCGAGGGTCAGGCCGATGACGATCGCGCCCAGGCGCAGAAACGGCACGTCGACCCGGTTCAGGACGACGATCGTGCCGATCACCAACGCTGCGAGAAAGATATGGCTGGCCGCGCCCAGATCCGGCGCGCCGAAACCGCCGGCGATATCAGTCATTGCCACTTTGATCAGCGACAGGCCCATCAGGGTGATGATCGTGCCGGTCACCACCGGAGTGATCAGCATGCGCAGCTTGCCGATGAACTGGCTGAGTACCACTTCGATGAACGCGGCGAAAAAGCACACACCGAAGATCGTCGACAGGATTTCATCAGTGCCGCCGCCGCGCGCCTTGACCATGAAACCGGCGCTGAGAATCACGCTGATAAAGGAAAAACTGGTGCCTTGCAGACACAGCAGACCCGAACCGACCGGGCCGAATCGCTTGGCCTGAACGAAAGTGCCGAGCCCGGAAACGAACAGCGCCATGCTGATGAGGTAAGGGATTTCACTGTGCAGACCGAGGGCGCCGCCCATGATCAGGGTCGGGGTGATGATGCCGACGAAGCTCGCCAGTACGTGTTGCAGCGCGGCGAACACGGTGGCGGTCAGGTGCGGACGGTCGTTTAGACCGTAGATCAGGTCGTTGTTGCGCGGGGCTTTATCGGAGGCGGTCATGGTCAGGTGCGCGCCGCGAGGCGGGGCCGGGTCAGAAAATGGGTGCGCAGAATGCCGCAAGCGGACGGCGAGGGCAACGAGCAATAACTGCCTGAAAGGTCAGGTTTTACTGCTCTGTGGGAGCGAGCCTGCTCGCGAAAGCGGTGTATCAGTGAATATTTGTATCGGCTGACACGACGCCTTCGCGAGCAGGCTCGCTCCCACATGCGGATCATTCACGTGCCTCGACCAGCAATGGAAAACCGCCCATGGCATACTCCCGCGCATGACTTTCGACTCCCCCCTCACTGCCTGGCAACACGCCGTTGATCACAAGGGTTTCATCCAGGATGAAGCCCAGGAACACGCGGTCTGGGCCTTGCAGAAATGCCACGAAGCCTTGCACGCCGGTGCCCGTTCAGTCAGCGGCGTGTACCTGTGGGGGCCGGTCGGGCGCGGCAAGACCTGGCTGATGGATCAGTTCTATCAGACCCTGCGCGTGCCGGTCCGGCGTCAGCACTTTCATCACTTCATGGGCTGGGTGCATCAGCGGTCGTTTCAACTGAGCGGCATCGCCGATCCGCTGCGCGCGCTGGCCAAAGAACTGGCTGGCGAAGTGCGCGTGCTGTGTTTCGATGAACTGTTCGTCAATGACATTGGCGATGCGATCATCCTCGGGCGCTTGTTCCAGGTGATGTTCGACGAAGGCGTGGTGATCGTTTGCACGTCCAATCTACCGCCGGATGATCTGTACGCCGACGGCTTCAACCGCGATCGCTTCACCCCGGCGATTACGGCGATCAAAGCGCATATGCAGGTGGTCGCGGTAAATGGCGCCGAGGATCATCGCCTGCATCCGGGGGCGATCGAACAGCGCTATTTTGTCAGCGCAACCGATTCGCCGAGTGCGCTGGATGGCGTGTTCAAATTACTGGTTTCCAGTGAAATCTGCAGTGACGAGCCTGTCGCCGTGGGTCATCGCATGCTGAACGTGGTGCAGGCCAGCGAATCCGTGCTGTGGTGTCGTTACCGTGATCTGTGCGAACAACCTTTCGCCGCCATGGACTTCATCGCGCTGTGTGATCGCTACCGGGCTATTCTGTTGAGCGAAGTGCCGAATCTGAGCGCGCAGAAACGTGAGGGGCGCATCGCGCGCGGCACCGAAGATGGCGCGCAACGTGTGGTGGCCGGCGACCGCGAGCTGCCACAGTTGTCGGTGCATGACGACGGCGTGCGCCGTTTTATCGCGCTGGTCGACGAATGCTACGACCGCAAAGTGCCGCTGTACGTCGAGGCCAGCGTGCCGATGGACGCGCTGTACACCGAGGGCTATCTGGAATTCCCGTTCCGTCGCACCCTCAGCCGCTTGCAGGAGATGCAGTTGCAGCGTTACGCCGAAGCTTGAAAGGAGGGCGCCGACATGAGCCAACCGCTGTCCCATCATTTGCTGACCATGGCCTACCAGAACGCCTGGGCCAATCATCGCCTGGCCAAGGCCTGGAGCCAGCTCGACGCGGCGGACCTGGCTGCGCCAAGAGTGAGCTTCTTTCCCGGCATCCGCCTGACCCTCAACCACATCCTCACTTGCGACTGGTTCTACGTCGACGCGCTGGAGCGCGAATTGCGTGGTGACGAGCCGCACCCGGATTGCTACGTGTTCTTCAACGAAGACGAGCCGCTTACCGACGCCACCGCGCTGCGTGAAGAACAGGCTCGAGTCGACCGTCGGCTGATCGCTTATTGCGAACAACTGCGCGATGCCGATCTACCGCGAATCGTCACCATCGCCCGCGAAACACCGCAACACGACAGCCGCTTGCGCATGCTTTCGCACCTGTTCGAACACCAGATCCACCATCGCGGGCAGGTGCATGCGATGCTCAGCGGCACGACCGTCAAGCCACCGCAGCTGGATGAGTTTTTCTGTGTCGGCGAAAGGGCATTGCGTGCCGAAGACTTCGCTGAACTGGGCTGGACTGAAGAGTTGATCTGGGGGCACTGACCGCAAAAGATCGCAGCCTCGTTGCACTCGTCAGCTCCTACACGTATCGGATCGTAGGAGCTGACGAGTGCAACGAGGCTGCGATCTCTTGATCTTGATCTTCAAATTTCCGATTGTCCGCCCAAGTATCGAGCCGAACCCGATCATGAAAACCACGCAGATCCGCTCCCTCTCCCTCGGGAGAGGGCTGGGGTGAGGGGCGAATTCACCGCTGATCACGAGCCGGACACATATCCGCCCTACCATAAAAAAAGGCGCCCCAGGCAGGGCGCCTCAACTGTCATCTCCCGGGCCAGAGCGGAGCCACGGAAGGTCCATCGGTTGCTCGGTAAAACTCAGTCGCGATAAGCCTCGGTCACCTGCGCCGTCTGGTCAGCGGGCACGCGAATTTCTTTCGCATTGGCGTCGCTCTTCTGCTCGCTCTGAGCGTGCTGGACCGGGAAATTGTCGTAGTAATAACGCATGCGCTCAGCGCCGCCTTCGGCGAAGACGCTGGCAGAACCCAGGGCAAACAGCCCGGCAAGCATTGCGGTAGTGATTTTCATGGTGCCTCCTACTGAACAAGTGGAGCCGTTCGTCCATGAAGCAGATCTCGGAAGAGAGTCTGGGAGGCCTGAATTAACGCGGGGTTAACGCTCGTTCAGTGAAGGTTTTGCAGCGTGTTGCGGGGTGATAGCTGACAGACGTGGGGCGCGTCAGCAGGGCGAGCCGTGTCCGATGGGCGGAAGGTTGCGATCTTTGATCAAATATTGAGGAAGAGCATTCTGACCTCGTTCATTTCTTTGGGGAGCGCGCGCCTTTCATCGAATTGGGCAGCGCAGTTCAACAAGCGATGCACTAGAAGCGAGCATCGCTTGTTGCGCTTTCGGGACGACCCCCAACATCAGTTCTTATTGACTGCGTCTGCCGATTTCAAACGTCGGGCCTTGAGTGCCAAGCCTCTTGAGACGGGAGTGGCTAAATAGGATACCTGACCCTTCAAGCGGTCTTGAACGGCACTGCTGTCGCCGCCGGATTTCGGGTCGCCCCATGTGACCACGCGTCCATCGGCCGTTAATGCGATGAAACTGGCGAAACCGCTATACAGAGCCAGAACACTGGAGAGTTGGTCGGCTACCGGAGAGATGTCACCGCCTGCGTTGACGTCGCCCCAAGCGACTACCGTGCCGTTCTTGCGCAACGCTGCGAACGCCGATTTGGTCCCGCACACCTGTACGATGTCATCCATTAGCGCAATCTCGGGCGGGATTATTCCCCCGTGCGACTCGCGGCCCCAGGCCATCACCCGGCCGTTGGCTCGACGGGCGGCGAATGCATCCTGCGTCGAACTCACTTCAACAATATCTCTCAACTCTCCAATAACTGGATCAATGGTCCCCCCGTAATCATCAAAGCCCCAAGCGACGAGCTGACCAGTTCTACGTTTTGCAGTGAACGCCTTCCAATTGGAGGCGCTCAGCTCAATGACGTCAGTCAAGTCGGCTATCGATGGAGGCAGTGGATCAGAATCTACAATACCCCAACTGACGAGTTGACCAGTTTTTCGGAGACCTACGAAAACCCCGTTATTAGCAAGCAGTGAGGTGATGTCAGTCAGATTGCCGATTTCGGGAGGCGTGCCACCGCCTGGAAGAGCTCTCCCCCAAGCCACCACCTTTCCATTGGCCCGCTGCGCGGCGAAGCTCCAAAGGTTATGCAACAGCCTGACAACATCAGTCAGCTCAGCGATCGGCGCAGGAAGCGTTCCTCCAAAATTATCGTAACCCCAGGCGGTGATTGCTCCGGTGCCCTTTAACCCGGCAAATGCAGCACCGTTGCCGATGATCTCCGTGAAGCCATACGGATTGGTGTCACCCATGTCATGAGCCGCACCTCCACCCCATGCCAATACTTCTCCATCGGCACGACGGATAGCAAAATCTTGGTCTGTGGCGCTGACTTCAACGATGTCGTTCAGGGGAGCAATATGCGGAGGAATATTGGCACCGAATTCTGCAACACCCCAGCCCACTAGGTCGCCTTCATCTCGCTGAGCCAGGATGGCGGAACGATTGGCCGTGATATTGACCGGATTGAGGATCAATTGAGCATCAGCAGTGCGTACATGCAATGGTTCGGTGGGTGAGTCGTCGTACCAGATGCTGGCGGTTTTCCAATGACTATCTGAGGAGTATTTCCACTCGGCTTCTACAGGTTCATCCGCATCGGAAAAGGCGCTCAAGATCCGTGTGGTGCCAAATTCTTCGCGCTTGTTGTAGTTGAAGCGAGCCCCCAAAACTTTCAGCTTGTCTTTCACGATCACTTTACGCACATCATAAATCGTCGGATCCGACGGCCCGTCAGTGCCACCTGCCTTGCGGTCAACTGTGTAACTGAGCGCAATTTCCACCCCTTCCTCCGCTTCGATCCGTGCATGGGGAATCTTGATCGAAGTCAGTTCTTTGCCCGCTTCGGTCGATGAAACTTTGTGCGCGTGGGTAGTGGTGGTTTTGCCCTCCACAGTGACGACAACCTCATCATCTTCTTTCAGCTGCGCAGTGGCGGCGATGACCACCGTGGCACCGTTCGGGTAGATGTCGTCGGGGTTCAGTTGATCCTTCTGTGCGCCGGTGGCTTCGTGGAACGTGGCGACAGGTAGTTTGAAATCCGCCACCCCAATCCGCAGTACCAACTCCCGCGAATACCCTAACGTTTCCCCCGCCCGCTGAACGCTGTAATCCGCCGTCACAGTGCCGTCACGGTTGGCCGTGACGTACTGTTTCGGCACTGTCACCCGAACAGGCTTGCCGGCGGTGGCAGGTATCAAGTCGATATGGTCGCTGAAGCTGCCGCCGCTGGCCGAACCCTTCCAGTTGAAGTTGAACCGGTCTTTGTCCAGGGTCTCGGTGTGGGTCAGGACCATGGTTGCGCCGGTCGGCGGCACTTCGTCCGGGTTCAGCAGGTCGTTCTCGTCTGCTTCTTCGACTTCCGGGCGATCAAAGGTCGGCATCGGCACGCCCACCTGCATGATGAACGGCAGTGATTCGCGCACGCTGAGCAGGGCGGTTTCGCTGTTGGTGATCACGTAGTAGACCTTGACGCTCAGCCCCTTGAAACGCTGGATATTGGCGTTGTCTACGCTGCGCTCTACCGGGTCATTTTCCGGAACGCTGCCAACTGGGCGCGGGTCCTCGTAGTAAACGGTGTCGCCGCCGGGCGCCTTCGCCTCCCAGATCAGGTTCAGATCATCATTGCGGTTGCGGCCGGCGTACCAGGGAATCGTCACGGTTGCCCACTGCGTGTCGACGGGCAACGTTCCGCCAGGCGCCTCATTAACGGTAGGCGCGCGCAGTTGGCTGATGTCGCCCACAACGTTGACGCTGGCGTTTCTTGAAGGGCGGTCGGCTTCACTGTCACGGCGCCGGACAAAGCCCACTGATGCACTGCCCTTGGCGATGGCGCGCACGGCCGCGTTCGGGATGCTGAACTCGAGATGAAAGTCCACGAACTGCACCGGCATCGATAAGGGGCCGACGATAATTTGCGGGCCTTGGGCAGGGGTGCCGATCCAGGTCAGGAGCACTTCATCGCCCACGTTGAAGTCGGCATCTGGTGTGGATACGTGCACTTTGACGTCGTCGTCACCCAGTTCATCGAGATCCACACGAGTGGTCGGCTGGCCTTTGACCAGCACCAGCGGTGGCTTCAGTCGGTCACCGTTCATATCCACCAGCACCGACTGTACGGCCGACCAAGGCGCGCGTTCATCCGGATAGTTGCCGCAACGGTCAACCACCTGATAAGCCACGGCCACGGCAGGTCCATCGCCGGCGGCCTGGATCAGGTCGTAATCGAAGGTGATGTCGATCGGTTTTTTCAACGGATCCAGCGCTTGCTCCTCGGTAACGAGGTGAACCTTTTTCTGGCTGCCCCAACGGGCGTGGATGCGGTCGAATTTGGTCAGGTTGCGATAGCGGACGATGCTCATCGTCACCACGTCTTTGTCTGTAAAACGATCGTCGATTTCGTAGCGATCGAGGGAAAAATTGAGGTCGGAGTGGCCGTCCTCTTCAGCATTGTCGTCGTATTCACCGGGACGGGTGAGTTTGACCAATAGCTTCAGCCGGGGTGTGGACTCTTCGACGGGATGGTTCTTGCCGGAAATCCTGTAGAACACGTCGATGACGTCCCCATCGACCACAAACCCCTTGGGCAGCGTGAACGTCACATCACGATTGAGCTCGGACTCGTGTTCGAGCGTCTTGCTCCACACCTCATCGTCCTTGTTGTTCCAGAAAAAATCGACCCGCTGCTGGAGTTTCATTTCAATCCAGGCGGGGATGACCACTTGCAAACCATTTTCTACAGCACGAATGGGGATACCGCCGTCATAGCCATCCTTAGGGTCAAGGGTTGTCAGGGCAGGAAAGTAAATCGGCTTCAGGGCATCAGGTGATGGATCGGACATGGCGCGCGCTCCGTTCGGTTAGTCAACGGAATGATTGAAAGCGCATTGGCGCGATTGCACACCTGTCAAACCTGACAGGTGCGAGCTGAAATCCGACGTACGGTACAGCGTTCAAGCGATGTCATCGCTCTCGAGTTCCATGGTTCCGGGCCCTTGAACAAAAAAAGCCCTGCATCTTTCGACACAGAGCTTTTCAAGGGATCAGGCCGGGAGCTGTTCAATGACTCTCATACCTGCATATCCCGACGCGATGTTACCGCTCCACCGCGTCCGCGATAGTCGTTTCGGGTTTCTTCGGCTTCATCAAACTGAAGTCAATCAACGCGCGTTTCGCCGTCTGGTACGGATCGCCAATCAACAGCTTGCGCGGCACGAAGCTGTCGCTGACCAGGCTCTTGCTGCGATCCAGTTCATCCGAACTTAACCCGGCCAGATCGGCCCAGGTGTGGATGAACTGCGAGCTGCTGTACGGGCGGCTGAGGTCGCCGGCGAAGTTCCAGTCGTGGTTTTCCTTCCACTTTGGCGAGGCCCAGGCCATGAACGGGATGGTGTACATCGGCGCGGTCGGTTTGTTTTCGTTGCGGCCCAGGGTGCTGTGGCCAGCCGAGTCGAAGACGTCTTCGCCGTGGTCGGACAGGTACAGCAAGAAGCCGTTCGGATCGGATTTGGCGTAATCCTTGATCAGGCTCGACACCACGAAGTCGTTGTACAGCACGGCGTTGTCGTAGCTGTTGTAGGTCGGCAGTTGATCGTCACGCACGCCGGCGGGTACGCCCTGGCGATCGTGAAACTTGTCGAAGGTTGGCGGATAACGGTACTGGTAGCTCATGTGCGTGCCGAGCAGGTGCACGACGATCAGCTTGCGGGGCGCCGCATCGGCCAGCGCCTTGTTGAACGGCTCGATGACGTCGCCGTCGTACTGCGCGGCGTTCTGGTTGCGGTTGTTGTTCAGGTACACCTGTTCGTCGGCCTGTTCGGAGAAGGTCGTGAGCATGGTGTTGCGCTTGGTCATGGTCTGCTGGTTGGTGATCCAGAAGGTCTTGTAGCCCGCCTGTTTCATCACGCTGACCAGCGATGGCGTCGACAGGTACAGATCCGGATTCTGCTCATCGGCGAAGGTCAGCACCTGCTGCAACGCTTCGATGGTGTAGGGGCGCGGGGTGATGACGTTGTCGAAGATCGCCAGTTGATCCTTGAGCTTGTCCAGTTCCGGCGTGGTGGTGCGCGGATAACCGTAGAGACTCATGCGCTGACGGTTGGTCGATTCACCGATGACCAGCACCAGGGTCGCCGGCTGCCCGGCCGATGCGTCCTTGAGGTTTTTCAGCGGCGGGATCTGGCTCGCGCTGTCGAGCATGCCCTGCATGTCGGCGAGGGTTTCCTGATAGCGGTGATACGCCACGGCCATCTGCCATGGCACCGCTGGCTCGATGCGGGTTTCGAATTTCTCGAAGCCTTGGGCGAAGGTGCCCATGCGCAGGGTTTGCTTGACCAGCGGGTAGCCGACCACGGCGATCACGATTGCCGTCGCCGCTACCAGCGCGCGACCACGCGGCATGTACACCGGGCGCAGGCGCGTCCACAAAAAGTACGCGAAGGCGGTATGGGCGAGGAACGCCGGGATCATCCACCAGGCGAAATACTGCGTCATGTACTCGCCGGCTTCCGACACGTTCGACTCGAACATGATGAAGATGACGCTCTGCGAGAATTCCTGCTGATAGATGAAGAAGTAACCGAGGCTGGCCATCGAGCAGGCCCACAGCACCACGCCGATGATCGCCGCGAGCAGGCGAGTCTGCCTGGGGAACAGCAACATCGGCGCCAGCCACAGCGCGCTCATCACGAAGGCCTGACGGAATCCGGTGAAGCCGGATGTGCCGGTCAGTTGGATCAGCAGTTGGGTGATACCCGAGAAGTACCAGAAGAAAACGAACAGCCAGATGAATCCGGCCCAGTCGAAACCGGTCGCAGTCGTTTTGCTGCGTTTGAACAATGCCATTCAGCGCTCCAGCTCAATCATCAAACCCACGCCGGAAAGCTTCCATGACACCGACGAACAGAGGCCGTACACGCAGGTGCGGCCAGAATGGGGCGGAGTATCCCCAAGGCAATGTGAAAGATTTGTTAAGCGCCGCTTTTATCTGGCATCAAGCGGTCAGAGGTGCAGTGTGTCGGGAACGACGGGCGCCGTTCCCGAAGCAGGCGGGGGTCAGGCGTGGCGTGCGCGCTGCACAACCGGGCGTGGTTGCGGCTGCGAGCCCTGGGTCAGTGCGCGCAATTGCGCCAATTCGTGCTTCAACAGGTCGCGCTCGTCTTTCAACTCGCGCAATTCGTCGCGACGGATCGTAACGTAGAGGGTTTGTGGCGGCATTGCTGTGTGTACTGTGCCCATTGCTCACCTCGCAAATGGCGTGCATCAACTGTAAGTCACTCCTCGTTCCGAGGCGCTTGACTTACTATCGGCGCCAATTTTGATTTCTTTTGCCCAAGAAGGGAACTTTTTTATTTTTCATGGTCGGTGTGTCTTCGGCAGGATTCGGGGCGTTATCACTCTGGATCGGGCACAATGCCCGGAAACTTCATCGCAACGCTCTGGACTAACCTCCATCAGTCGCGTTGGGCTATAACCAATGACACACATTTATTTGTAGTAAGGAGCATCAGCACATGCAACTCGGGATTATTGGACTGGGCCGCATGGGCGGCAATATTGCGCGACGTCTGATGCTCAACGGGCACACCACCGTTGTTTACGACCGCAATACCGCTTTCATCGATAACCTGGTCGCCGAGGGCTCCACCGGCGTCGCCGACTTGCCGGCCCTGGTCGCCGGCCTCGACAAGCCACGCGCTGTCTGGGTCATGTTGCCGGCCGGCGCGCCGACCGAAGACACCATCAACACCCTGAGCGAACTGCTCGAACCCGGCGATACCATCATCGACGGCGGCAACACCAACTATAAGGATGACATTCGTCGGGCCAAGACGCTCAACGAGAAAGGCCTGCACTACATCGACGTCGGTACCTCCGGCGGCGTCTGGGGCCTGGAACGCGGGTATTGCATGATGATCGGCGGCGACGCCGAAACCGTGCAGCGCCTCGACCCGCTGTTTGCCGCACTGGCGCCGGGCATGGGCGACATCCCGCGCACCAAGGATCGCAAGTCCGATGACCACCGCGCCGAGCACGGCTACATCCACGCCGGTCCTGCCGGTGCCGGGCACTTCGTGAAGATGATTCACAACGGCATCGAGTACGGCATGATGGCCGCGTTCGCCGAAGGCTTCGACATTCTCAAGACCAAATCCAGCGAACGTTTGCCGGAAGATCAGCGTTTCGACCTGAACGTGGCCGACATCGCGGAAGTCTGGCGTCGTGGCAGTGTGGTTTCTTCGTGGCTGCTCGACCTGACCGCCGATGCGCTGGCCAGCGATCCGAAGCTCGACGGTTTCTCCGGCTCGGTAGCCGACAGCGGCGAAGGCCAATGGACCATCGAGGCGGCGATGGAGCAAGCGGTGCCGGTGCCGGTGCTGTCCAACTCGCTGTTCTCCCGTTACCGCTCGCGCGGGCAGGGCACCTTCGGTGACAAGATCCTGTCGGCACAACGCTTCGGCTTCGGCGGCCACGTGGAGACAGCGAAAAAATGACCCGTACGATCCGCAGAAAATCCAAGGCAGAACCCGCACCACCGACCACGCTGTTTCTGTTCGGTGCCCACGGCGACCTGGTCAAGCGCTTGCTGATGCCGGCGCTGTACAACCTCAGTCGCGACGGCCTGCTCGACGACAATCTGCGGATCGTCGGCGTTGACCACAACGCCATTACCGATGAAGCCTTCGCGCAGAAGCTCGAAGACTTCATTCGTACCGAAGTCGCGGCGAAGGTCGGCAACGGCGATCAGATGCTTGATCCGGCCTTGTGGGCCAAGCTCGCCAAAGGTATCAGCTACGTCCAGGGCGACTTCCTGGACGACAGCACTTATTCAGCCCTGGCGGCGAAAATCGCCGACAGCGGCACCGGCAATGCGGTGTTCTACCTGGCCACCGCGCCGCGTTTCTTCAGTGAAGTGGTGCGCCGTCTCGGCAGCGCCGGTTTGCTTGAAGAAACTCCCGAAGCATTCAGAAGGGTAGTGATCGAGAAGCCGTTCGGCTCCGATCTGCAGACCGCCGAAGCCTTGAACGCGTGCCTGCTCAAGGTCATGAGCGAGAAGCAGATCTACCGGATCGACCATTACCTGGGCAAGGAAACCGTGCAGAACATTCTCGTCAGCCGGTTCTCCAACAGCCTGTTCGAAGCGTTCTGGAACAACCATTACATCGACCACGTGCAGATCACGGCGGCGGAAACCGTCGGCGTCGAAACCCGTGGCAGTTTTTACGAACACACCGGCGCGTTGCGCGACATGGTGCCCAATCATCTGTTCCAGCTGCTCGCCATGGTGGCCATGGAACCGCCAGCTGCGTTTGGCGCCGATGCGGTGCGGGGCGAGAAGGCCAAGGTAGTGGGGGCGATTCGTCCCTGGACCACCGACGAGGCGCGAGCCAACTCGGTACGTGGCCAATACACGGCGGGCGAGCGCGACGGCAAGCCGTTGAACGGTTATCGCCAGGAAGCCAACGTCTCGCCCGACAGCAGCACCGAAACCTACGTGGCACTGAAGGTGATGATCGACAACTGGCGTTGGGTGGGCGTGCCGTTCTACCTGCGCACCGGCAAGCGCATGAGCGTGCGCGACACCGAGATTGTCATCTGCTTCAAACCGGCGCCGTATGCGCAGTTCCGCGACACCGAAGTCGACGAGTTGCAGCCGACCTACCTGCGCATCCAGATCCAGCCGAATGAAGGCATGTGGTTCGACCTGCTGGCCAAGCGGCCGGGGCCGGCGTTGAACATGGCCAACATCGAGCTGGGGTTCGCGTACAAGGATTTCTTCGAGATGCAGCCTTCGACCGGTTATGAAACCTTGATCTACGACTGCCTGACCGGCGATCAGACGCTGTTCCAGCGCGCCGACAACATCGAGAACGGTTGGAGAGCCGTGCAGCCATTCCTTGATGCCTGGCAGCAGGACGCCAGCGTCGAGTTGTATGCGGCCGGCGACGATGGCCCGCAAGCAGCCGAAGATCTCCTGACTCGCGATGGCCGCGTCTGGCATGGTCTGGGATGAGTGACTTGACGAAACAACCCATCAGTTTTCTGCTCAGCGATATGGACGGCACCTTGTTGCTGCCGGATCACACGCTGAGCCAACGCACCATTGCCGCCGTGCGCTCATTGCGCGAGGCCGGCGTGCTGTTCAGCCTCGCCAGCGGGCGTCCGCCGAAAGCCATGCTGCAGCAGATCGAGGCGCTGGGCGTTGATCTGCCGACAGCGGCATTCAATGGCGGCACCATAGTCAAACCGGACGGCACGCTGTTGGCCGCGCATTATTTGCCGGCAACCACGGCACTGATCGCACTGGCACTGTTTGCCGATCAGCCGGACGTGGAAATCTGGGTGTTCAGCGGCGGCGACTGGCTGCTCAAGGACCCGCACGGGCCGATGGTCCCACGTGAACAGAGTGGCCTCGGCTATCCGCCGGTGGTGGTGGAGAGTTTTGAACCGTATCTGCAGCGGATCGACAAGATCGTCGCCACCAGCAATAACACTCAGTTGTTGATCGAACTGGAGGCCCAGCTGTTGCCGAAGGTCAACGGTATGGCCCAGGTGTCGCGCTCGCAACCGGTGTATCTCGACGTCACCGCGCTGGAGGCCAACAAGGGCACCGCGCTGACGGCGATTGCCGAATATCTCGGCGTGCCGCTGGAGCGAACGGCGGTCATCGGCGACGGCGGCAACGACCCGGCGATGTTCAAATGCGCCGGGTTGTCGATTGCCATGGGGCAGGCCGAAGAAGCGGTCAAGCGCCAGGCCGACGTCGTCACCGCGCCGAACACTGAAGACGGCGTGGCTTTGGCGATCGAGCAGTACATCCTCCCGCGCTGATCCCCGGCCAAAACCAATGTGGGAGCGAGCCTGCTCGCGAAAGCGCTGTGTCATTCAATGGATTCGTTGCCTGACACGGCCTTTTCGCGAGCAGGCTCGCTCCCACAGGGTTATTCAGTGTTGCTTAGAGCCAGTAGCTCACCGCATACCAGCCCAGCAAGCCCATCACCACGGTGTAGGGCAGGGCCATCCACACCATGCGCCCGTAAGACAAACGCACCAGCGGGGCGATCGCCGAGGTCAGCAGGAACAAAAACGCGGCCTGACCGTTCGGCGTCGCCACACTCGGCAGATTGGTCCCGGTGTTGATCGCAATCGCCAATGTCTCGAAATGCTCGCGACTCATGTGCCCGGCAAGAAATGCCTGTTTCACTTCGGTGATGTAAATGGTCGCGACGAATACGTTGTCGCTGATCGCCGAGAGCAGACCGTTGGCGATGAACAACATCCCCGGCTGTTGATCCACCGGTAACGCCAGCACCCACTGGATCAGCGGGGCGAACAGTTGCTGATCATGAATCACCGCTACCACGGCAAAAAACACCACCAGCAGTGCGGTAAACGGCATCGCATCCTTGAACGCGCTGCCCAAGCGATGTTCGTCAGTGATCCCGCTGAACGCAGTAATCAAGACAATCACCATCAAACCGATGAGCCCGACTTCGGCGAGATGGAACGCCAGGCATCCAATCAGAATCAGCGCCGCCGCCCCCTGCACCAATAGCGCTGCGGTCTGCCGGGGCGTACGTTCGGCATCGTCCTGGGCAGCATAGTTGGTCAGCACGGCGCGCACGTTATCCGGCAGCAGCGTGCCATATCCGAACCAGCGCAGTTTCTCCAGTAACACGCAGGTCACAAGACCGGCCGCCAGCACCGGCAGCGATACCGGGGCGATCTTCTGGAAGAACTCGCCAAAATGCCAGCCCATCTCATGGCCGATCAGCAGGTTCTGCGGCTCGCCAACCAACGTGCAGACGCCACCGAGCGCTGTGCCGACTGCGCCGTGCATCAACAGACTGCGCAGGAAAGCGCGAAATTGATTGAGGTCTTCGTGGTGCAGCGTCGGCAGGTGGCGGTCGTCACTGAACTCGCTGTCCTGACGCGGATCATTGCCCGAGGCGACCCGGTGATAGACCGAATAAAAACCCACCGCCGCACTGATGATCACCGCCGTCACGGTCAACGCATCAAGAAACGCCGAGAGGAATGCCGATAAAAAGCAGAACATCAACGCCAGGATGGCTTTCGAGCGCACGCCCAGCAGCAGCCGCGAAAACAGAAACAGCAGCAGATCCTTCATGAAGTAAATACCGGCCACCATGAACATCAGCAGCAGGATCACGGGGAAGTTGTGCAGCAACTCGTCGTACAGCGCTTGCGGCGTGGTCATCTTCAGCAACAGCGCTTCAATCAACAACAGGCCGCCCGGCATCAACGGATAGCACTTGAGCGCCATGGCCAGGGTGAAGATGAACTCGATTACCAACAGCCAGCCCGCCGCGACCGGGCCGACGGTGAACAGCACCACGGCATTGAGAATGAGGAAACCGACAATGGTCGCCTTGTACCAGCGTGGCGACTGCCCTAGGAAGTTGTGCGCGAACGCTTGGGCCATTGAACCGGACATCGGCTGCTCCTTTTATTAAGAAGCGCGAAAGTTGCCGGATGTTTCAGGGAAGATCAAGGTCTCGGGATGCGATTGCTTGAGAACGATCGTGCGTTGCCAATCCGTGGCGATCACCCTGAAACAGATCCACGGCGCCGTGGCGTCGTGGATCTCTGATTACCTCAGCGCTGATGCAGTGAACGACGCTTAGAGCTTCGACGAAACGACTCTGATCGCCCAAGGTGCAGACAGTCGCCCCGTCTCGGATTTACAGCGCAAAGTATGCACATGATTAACGGCCAGATCCCTGATGGTCGCGCTGTAGACACCGTGTTCATCGACTGCGAAGGGGACAAGATTGTTGTTGTAGTCAACAATCCACCCCGTCTCGTGAGGGATACCCGTACCGACAACAGTGACAGCTCTATCAGTCGTGACGCCTTGATTGTCGATCTCCTGAAACTGCTCCTGACCGATGACGAACTTGATTGCCAGCACACTCGGTTTGGTTACCACAACCCGCCATGCCGGCGATTCGAGCCCGGTGAGGTCCCTTGCGATAAAGACTTGCGTGCCTGGTTTAAGGTCTTCGAGTCTGGCGCTCCAGTGCCCGTTTGGGTCGATGTTCAGAAGCTTGATCACCTTGCCGTTGTTCAACAGATCCACTCTTCGACCAGGCACGCCCAAGCCGATGAAGTTCAGTTCGTTGTGAAATGTTCTTTCACCATCGTTGATGGGCTCTCCGTCAGGTCCGTATACCGATTCAATTACCGGCGCGGTCACTCCCTCGACGATAACTGTCCATGGCGGCGAAATGACCCCGCCAACATTGGTCGCTGTGTACAAATGCGGCCCGGGCAGCTGATCGGGCAGTTTGGCGATGAAGAGGCCTTGCAGATCAGCATAAGCCGAGGTAACGGGTAGCCCCCAATCCCATATCTCAACATATTCTCTCGGAGAGGCCGAGCCGCTGATTGTCAGATTGCTGTCGTAGCTGATGCCGCCGTCCTGTATGAAATCACCTTTACTGTTGGTGACCTCGCATATCTGGAGACCGCTGCCTGTCGCAGGATTGGCCGGGGCCTCGGCAGGCGTTAGCGGTGCCGATAATTTCTCTTGATCAGTCATCTCGAAATTCCTTTTTTCGGTCGTACACGCAGCCATTTGCGTGCCCGGTCATCTGATCCCTGATCGAGGTGCCCGTCTACTGTCAGAAATTACAGGTAGGGCTATCTAGCCGACGGACGGCAACGTCCCGGTGCAGGTGTTGATTCAGTGATTCAGATAACGCGCGACCATCGCCCGGTAGTTGCCATCCAGCGAAGACCCGCCGACGACAATGGCGCCGTCAGTTTGTACGGTCAGCGAATTGGCTGTATCGAGACTTCGGCCCAGCCGCGTGCGCAGCCAGCCATGGCCTTGGCCGAATTCCGGATCGAGGCTGCCATCGCGTCGATACCGGGCGACCATGAAGTCGGCTTCCACCCCACCGATGGTCGCGCCTACCGCAACAAGGCGGCCGTCAGGCATGCGCTGAGCGGCATTCCATTGGCAACCGCTGGCGCCGATGTCCAACACCAGAGGCAGGCCATGGTGGCAGTGCAAGTCCGGTCGACCGTTTGCGTGCAGGACAAACGTCAGGCAGCGGATCGGATCGCGGCTGCTGCCGAAACAAAAAAGCCTGTCGTCGGACTCGATGATCTGACTGACCTGAGCGCTTTTGTCATGGGCCTTGAAAGCCATGAAGCCGTCGACGGCAAAGCGCTCGTCCAGGCTTCCATCAGGCCGATAAACTGCCAGCAGGCCTTGCTGCGGAAAGTCAATGGACCCTGCGACGACGATGCGCCCGTCCTGCTTCAACAGCAGCGTGCTCAGCCAGGTATTGAGCAACAGGTGGCGGACCATCACAAATCCGCGCCCGTTGAAGGATTCGTCCAGACAGCCATCGGGTTGCAGGCGAATCAGCATTCCGGCGTGATCGGCGAGGCTGAAATGATGGTTGGCGATCAGCAGAATGCGGCCGTCTTCCTGCACCGCAAAATCGCAGGCTTCGACACCCGGCACGCCCGGCGGCAGCCAAGTGTCGCGAGTGCCCATGGACAGCTCGCCGGGCAGCCGCACGACCTGGAAGCCGTCATCGCCGAAGGATCGGTCTGGCTGACCGTTGGCATGAAACAGGGCGAGGGCGGGCAGGGTGCGATGGTTGTTTTCATAATGCAGGCCGGCCAGCAGGATCCTCCCGTCAGGTAACACCTGAACCTTGCCGGCCCTGGCTTCGAAACCCTCGATGAAGCTGCCGATTACGCTGCCCTGACTTCCAAAGGACAGATCCGCCGAACCATCGGCCAGCAGCCGCGCCAGGCCAAGACGACTTCCTGTCGGCGTGCCGACCTTCGCGGCAACCAGAATCCGGCCCCGGGCATCCAGCGCGACATGCTGGGTCTGGCTGGACAGACTACCGGCGAAATACACCTGGGCAACACCGCCGATGGCGAATGTCGCGTCAAGCGAACCGGGGTTGTTCCATGCAGTGGGCAGCGCATAAGTGTTGAGGGTGGACATGCACGCGTCTCCTTGCGAGTGAACCCATACCCAATGAGTGGGCGGCTGACTGCACGAGCGAAACATTCAATCCCTGAACCGCGAGAAGTACAACTGGAAGAACTAACAGAACGACGGTCGCACTGTGCCAGAACAGTGTCTTGTTGAACCAGTCGCAAGCGAGCCAAGCATCCAGGCAGGATCTGACCCGGGAAGTAACGGTTTTCCCAAATGAAAAGGGCGGATGACTCTATGTCATCCGCCCTTGTTCGATTATCAGTGTGGCATCGACCACGATTGCAGTTTGTGGCCATCTTCGCTCAGCTCGGCGCGGGCCTGCTGCAGCAGTTGTTCGAGTTGCGCCGGGTCAGAATAGGCGCTGCTCGGGATCTGTTTGCGACCAATGTGGGAATTGGTGCGGTCAACCACGGTCAGGCTCAGTTCGCCATTGCCGTCTTGTGGCGCCCAGGCCACGCACTGGAAAGGCTTGAAGGCGTGGTTGGCAATCAAAAGAGCTTCGTTGATACGCAGCGGGGCAGTCATGGGATCTTCTCTCTATTGGCGCCCAATCAAGTGAGGGGCCGTCGGTTGGGCTTACCGTGCGGCCGGTTACTTGTACTGATGCACGCAACCGGGGGGTGGGTCACAACTGATACAAAGAAATTTCAAGTTCTTTACATAACCCCTGTTGGTTTCGTTAATCCTGCCCATGTCCGAACCCCGCGCCGAATTCACCCCTCACCCCAGCCCTCTCCCCGAGGAGAGGGAGCCGATCTGTGGGCTCTTCAGACTCGAGTTCGACTCGGTATTGCATGTCTGCGTACCTTGCACAAACACCTCGGTCAGTCCCCTCTACCTTTGGGAGAGGGTTAGGGTGAGGGCTGCTGTTTGACACACCACGAATAGTCGATAGCTAACTAACAACCAACTTTCTTATAACGCTTTTAATAAGCCTCCTATAAGCAATCGATACAAGCCTCCGTCAAAATCTTGCTAGTGTTACAACCGGGACAGCCAAATGACTGTTTTTACAATCATTTATTATATTTGGCGCCAAGGAACAGTCATGAGCGAAGCGCCTGCGTCGAGACGTTTACTGGTGGTCGATCCCTGCGACGACTGTTACCGGCTTTTGCCCGGTTTGCGCGCGGTGGGCTGGGATGTCGACAGTTGTACCTTGGAAAATGCCGCCGATCGCGCCTGTGACGTCGGCCTGCTGCGCCTGCAGCCATTTCATCTGGAACGCCCTGAAGCCGTCAAAGAACTGATCAGCCGCAGCGGGACCGAATGGATCGCCGTGCTCAACCAGGAAGTGTTGCGCTTACAAAACGTTGGCGATTTCGTCTGTGAATGGTTTTTCGATTTCCATACCTTGCCCTTCGATGTCTCCCGCGTACAGGTCACCCTGGGCCGCGCCTTCGGCATGGCGCGTCTGCGTGGTCAGGGCACGATTCATGTCGACCAGCCGGAACACGAACTGCTCGGCGACAGCAAACCGATCCGCGAACTGCGCAAGCTGCTGAGCAAACTTGCGCCGACCGAATCGCCGGTGTTGATCCGTGGCGAAAGCGGCACCGGCAAGGAACTGGTGGCGCGCACCCTGCATCGCCAGTCCCAGCGTCACAGCAAACCATTTGTAGCGATCAACTGCGGGGCCATTCCCGAACATTTGATCCAGTCCGAATTGTTTGGTCATGAGAAAGGCGCTTTTACCGGCGCCCATCAGCGCAAGGTGGGGCGCATTGAAGCAGCCAATGGCGGTACGTTGTTTCTTGATGAAATCGGCGATTTGCCGCTGGAGCTGCAGGCCAATCTGCTGCGTTTTCTGCAGGAAAAACACATCGAGCGGGTCGGCGGCAGTCAGCCCATCCCGGTGGATGTGCGAGTGCTGGCGGCGACCCACGTTGACCTGGAAGCGGCGATCGAGAAGAAGCGCTTTCGCGAAGACCTGTATTACCGGCTGAACGTGCTGCAAGTGGTGACCGCACCGCTGCGTGAGCGCCATGGCGACCTGTCGATGCTGGCCAACCACTTTTCGCATTTCTACAGCCATGAAACCGGGCGCCGGCCTCGCAGCTTCAGCGAAGATGCCTTGATTGCCATGGGCAAACATGACTGGCCGGGGAACGTACGGGAACTGGCTAACCGGGTCCGGCGCGGTCTGGTGCTGGCGGAGGGTCGGCAGATCGAGGCGCGGGATCTGGGTTTGATCAGTCAGCACTCGGTCGCTACGCCGATGGGCACGCTGGAGGATTACAAGACCCGGGCGGAACGGCAGGCGTTGTGTGATGTGTTGAATCGGCACAGTGATAATTTAAGTGTGGCCGCGAAAGTCCTCGGAGTTTCACGGCCTACTTTTTATCGGTTGCTGCATAAGCATCAGATTCGTTAACTGGCTGAAGATCAAAGGATCGCAGCCTTCGGCAGCTCCTGCAGGGATTACGTAATCCGAATGCAGGAGCTGCCGAAGGCTGCGATCTTTTGCTTTGCTTTAGAAGTAATACGGGAATTTCAGACTGAACGAGAAGTCCGGCGCATCGTCAGTCATGCCGATCGACAAGTTCGGCACGATCGTCAGGTTGTCGGTGGCCGCAATGGTCATGCCGACGTTGAAATAACCGGCGTTGGCGTCACTCGACACCACCGATTCCCAATCGCCGCCGTCCTGTTTCAGCTTGCTCTTGCGTTGCACCAGGTCGGAAACGGAAAACGACATACTCATCTTCTCGTTGAGCGCGAAGGCGATGCCGGCGCCGATCTGGAAGCTGTCGCCGATGCGCACTTTGCCTGGGGTTTTCTGGTTGACCGTGGAACTGATGTCGTCGAACGACTCCTCGAGGTTATGGGTGTAGGAAAGGCTGCCGAACAGCACCGCCGGGTCAAACGTCTTGACCAGCGAGATGCCCGGGGTGATCGACCAGACGCCGTTGCCGGTGGGCAGGGTGTCGGGGACGAACAGGTTGGAGTTGGCGTCGGTCTGGCGCAGCTTGATGCCGAACGGGTCTTTGCCGGTCGGCGCCTTGACGCGCAGGGTGACTACGGCGTCCGGGGTGTTGACCGACTCGTCGAGGAACTTGTAGGCGATACCGAAGTTGACGTCGCCAATGGTTGGATCCTTGGTCACGGTTTCTTCGGTGGTGACACCGGCCGCGCCCTGGTTGCCGCCGCCGGACTGATACGTCGACTCGCGATACACCACCGGCACGTTCAGGTCGAACTGCCAGCGGTTGTCGAAGTTGTAGCGGCCGGTGAGGTCGAGGGTCCAGGTGTCGGCCTTGATCCGGTCGAGGTTGATGTTGCCGAGGAAGATCGAATCCAGTGCAAGGAAACCGTTGAGGATCAACTGGCGGGTGTCGTACCGCGAATAGGTCAGGCCGGTTTCGACGCTGAACTTGCCGCCGCCGAAGAAACCGCTGGCTTCGTCATACAGGTTGGAAACGCTCTGCGCCGGTTGCGAATCATCGGCCAGCGACTGACCGTAAGAAGCGCCGCTGCCCCCGGCGGCGCCTCCCGATGCGGCGGCCGCACCGGTGCCTGTAGCGGCTCCGGTAGCGACGCGATTGCCTTTCATGTCGGACGGCGATTTGGCCAGCCGTTTTGGCGGTGGGGCGGCGGGTTGTTCTTCTACCTGGCGAACCCGTTGTTCAAGTACCGCGAGCGCTTGTTGTTGTACTTCGTATCGTTGTTTCAGTTCCAGAAGTTCCCGTTTCAGGGCTTCTACATCGGCGTCGGGTGCTGCTTGCAGCATCGCCGCCGGGAGAAGGGTACTCAAACACACTGCAGCACGCAGTGATACTGATCGATACATGAATAAGCCGTCCCTTTAAGCCCAATGATCGAGACTCAGCGTAGTTCAATATCCGATATTGCGTAGGGCCCCGAGTTGGGTCAGGTTGCAGTCCAGTGCACCGGCGCTTCTGCCGTTATTGTTCAGTACGACGTTGAGTTGCGTGAGGTTGTTGACCACGTTGGCACTGCCCAGCAATCGGGTGTTTTGCAGCAGCCCGCCCTGGGCCACCTGTTGCAATGCTGTGCCTTGATTGCCGCTGGCCTGAATGGCCATTTGCACGCCACCGCCGTTGGCCGAAACCGCGACACTGCCGGCGCCGTTGCTGCCGCTGATGGTCTGCCCGGCGACGAGCGCCTGGCCTTGTGACGGCACCAGCGCCGGCGCTTGACTGGCTTCGCTGACGTTGATTGCGACGTTGTTGTTGGCGGTGTTGCCATCGCCGGCAGCGCGCACGCTTTGCGTCACGCCCTGGCTGCTGTTGAGGCCGGCGCCACCGATGACAGTGCCGGTGCCCAAGGTGGGAGTACTGCCGTTGCCCGACTCCTTGATGGTCGAGACATAGAATTCCGGTTTGACCGTTGCGGCCTGGATCTGCATCGAAGTCGCGGCCCCGATCAGGTCGCCGCTGGCGTTGCGCCAGGTGCTGCTCATGACAATGCCGAAGCTGATGATCCGCCCCGGCATGACGTAACGACCGCGCAGCTCGGCGAGCTCCTGGTCTTTGATTTCGATGGGTTTGAATCCGGCATGGGCTAAACCTGACGCACTCGCTGCCAGGCAGGCGGCGGCCAGCCAGTATGAGCTTTTCATCTGCTGCTCCCGGGACATCCAGTCCCATTCTCTAACTCGGCGATTAAAAGAAGTCGCTCTGAATGAACCCGAAATCCATCAATTCCGCATCTTTGACCGGGTTGAAACCGTCCAGCGTATTTTTCGCCGTCAGCGGCACGGGAGGGCTGCGCAAGGCGTTGGCCTTGTCGTAACCGGGGCCGACGATGGCAAAGACAATGCCGTTCCAACCTTTGACAAAGTCGTCGTGCTTGTAGCGTTTGTGGCCGAGTACCGGGTCACCGATGTAGACCCAATCCTTGTCCGAACGCTGCAGGACGACGAAGTGCTTGTAGCCGCGAATGTCCATCAGGACCACCACCGGAATGGTCACCGCTTCGAGTTTCTCGGGCGGGATCCGGTAGCCACGGGCGCGCATGCCGATGCTTTCTACGTAGCGCTTCATGTCGAGCATGGAGAAACCCTGGGTTCGCACCAGGTCCTGGTCAGCGTTGACCAGCATGCCTTTGATGATGTGCTCCTCATCGACGTCGAGCCAATAGGCCTGGCGCAGAACCGTTGCCAGTGCAGCAGCGCCGCAGCTGAAATCGGTTTTCTGTTCGACGATGTCGGCAAACTTGCGCTCACGAATGCTTTGCACGTCCTTGTAGACCAGCACGCCACCCGGCAGGGCAGCCACGGGCATCTGCGCTGCCTGAGTCAGGCCGCACAGACAAAGCAGAGCGAAGAGGGCAGGAGTCCGCATGATCGAATACGCCTTGTGGAACCGAGGAAAAAGCCCCGTTACCGGGGCTTTCGTTTCGATCGCAATTACATGCAGGCTTTGCAACCTGCGGCGATGGACAGCGAGTTGCTTTGTTGGTTGGCGACACCCGCCGAGACGTTAACTCCACCGTTGCCAGAGAAGTTGTTCATCGAGTTGCTCATGTTGGCGTTGTTGACGACTGGGGTTTTCCAGCCATCTTTGGTCAGCACTTGTTGGGTGGTGACGCCAGCGAGGCCAAAGCTGCCCACGGCTTCGAACTTGGCTTTCTGATCATCGTTGCCGCCGTGGCCGCCGCCACGGTTACCCCAACCGCCATGATTGTCGTCTTCGATGGTCGCGGTGCCTTTGGCTTTGAACACGCCAGCGGCTGCATAGGTACCGGTGAGGGTGTCGGTTTTGTATGCCTGCACGCCTTTGTTTTCCACGACCAGGCCAGTCGAGGACTGGTTGGCAGAGGCAGCAGCCTGCGCTACGCGACCGCCGGAAACAGCGATGGCGAGGTTGTTTTTCTGTTGGTTGAAGTTGCCGGAGCTCACGTTGATGCCGATGTTACCGGAACCGTTGTTGCCGGCATTGTTGAGCGTGGCGTTGTTGAAGGTGGACGAGTTTTTGACGTAGTTGTTGTTGTTCACCTGAGTCGCGCTCGAGGCTGCAACAGCGTTGCCGAAGATGAAGCTTTCGTCAGCGGTGGCCAGCGCCGCAGCGTTGTCCTGCTGGTTGCCGTCGCCGGCAGCGACGTTGGCGCCCATATTGCCGTTGGAGCCATTGAGCGAGTCGCTGGCATTGGCGTTGTTCAGGGTGCCCTGGTTCTTCACCACGTTGCCGTCGCTGTTTTGCGCGTCGAGTACAGCGGCGCCGGCGCCTGCGGTGATCTGCAGCAGTTGTTCAAGATTTGGACCTTGTGGCTGGCCGTGACCATTGCCGTGCCCGTTACCATGACCGTTGTTGTCACCACGGCCGCCAGCCTGTGCTGCCATTGCCATCACTGCTGCGAGTGCGAAAACCAGTGGTTTGAGAGCCATTGTAGGTTTCATGGTTGTTTCTCCGTCGTGCTTATTAGTTGGGTTAAGTGTTGTTACTTTTTCCAATTGCACTGTGTTTGGGTCAGTCAGCGACCCGGATGCTCAGGGTGTTAGCCATGCGGTTCCCCACCCCGGCACTCTGGTTCACCTGGATTACCCCGCGGCTGCCGGTGAAGGCCTGATCACTTGTCGTGACCTGGCGACTGCCGGGTGAGGTACCAGTTGCTCCTGAGCTCGGTAAAAACGCCACGTTCTGTTGCGAAAGGGCGCTGTCGTCAATGCTCTGCGGGCCGGCACTGATGCTGACGCGCGTCACGTTGGCCATTTGATTGTTGGCACCGGCACCCTGGTTCACACCGAGGATGCCGTTGCCATTGCTGAAAGAGTTGCCGCCGATGTTCGCGCTGGCGTCGATGGCGCGGCTGGCGGGCGTGTCGATGTTCTGCCTGACGCTGGTGGTGGCGTGGGACTCGGTGCCGATGGCGATCGCTTTGGTGTTGGCTTGCTGCATCTGGTCACCGGCGGCCTGGTTGACGTTGAAGTTGCCGCGATACTGGGCACCGGAATTCTGGATATTCGCCTGGTTGACTGAAGCCGGATCGGCCATGGCGCTGGTGCAGCCGAGCAGGGCGAGAAGCAGCAGGGTGCGATTCATGTCATTGGCCTCCGGCCATGCGAGTCAGAGGCGCCAGCCCGGTGCTCATCGCCCGGTTGACGGTGTTGGAGATCGACGCGCCAGAACCGCCGCCGCTACCGGTGCGCATACCGGGCAGTCCGTTCTGATTGGTCAGGGTGTTCATGCCGGGCAGGTTGGAGGTGGGCGTGGTCATGTTGCCGCGAATCGACGAACCGCTGGCGACGCTGGCGAAATCGCCGTCGCTGAGTTCGGTGCTGCTGAGGGTCTGGTTGATCCGCGCCGAAGGGTTGGCGTTGACCGTGGTCGGATAGGGGTCTTTGCCACCATTGCGGCCGATCGGGATGGGCTGAACGTCGCGGTTGAGAACGATCACGCCGTTGCCTTCGGCTTGCACGCTGACGCTGATCAATGCGCTGGCGGCTGATCCGATCAGCAGGAGGCAGGTCAGGCTTTTATTGAAATTCCCCACGGCTGCAATTCCTTCTTCAGTGGGCTGGGTGATTCAGCGTTGTGAAGGAGAGAGCGAAAGCTGTGCCGGATTTGGATTGTCTTGTTTTTTCAATGGTTTGGCGGATATGAGCGGATGGCTCTGGTCGCTACTGTTTCACCGGTGATACACGGCGAGGATCGCTTGAGTGCCAATTGGCGTTGCAAAGCTCTGGATCAAGGGTTTGCGCCGATGTGTTTCAGCGGCGTAACAGGTGAGGTGACGCACTGATGAACAGCGTTTGGACGGCGGCTTTGCGCGCTCGGGACTGTTTCAAAAACGGACAGATTGCGCGAATTGCCCGCCTGCTGGCTTATTCGGCCAGCAAACGCTCGACCGCCGCAAAGGCTTGCGTCTGGCGTTCGGCCCAATTGCCTTCGATCACTTGCATCGGCTGTTGATGCTGGAGCAGCCACGTGCGAGTGGCTTCGTAAAACGCCATGCGATCTTCAAGAGCCGGTTGGCAGCGCTGGCCGTCTTCGGCCCAGTCGACCTGTTGCGGCGACAGCAGCAAGTGCAGATCGTAATGGCGGGCGAGCAACTCGGTTTCCAACCAGTCCGGGCAGTCACCAAACAAAGTCTGGCTCCAGAGGATGTTGCTCAGAAGATTTGTGTCGAGGATCAGCAGCGCGGGTTGTCTGGCCCGCGCCTGATCTTCCCGGTGCAACTGACCCCGAGCGATGGCGGGGATGTCGGCCAGGCAGGTGTCGCGGGGGTTTTCTTCAATAAACCGGCGCACATATTCGTCAACGCGCACGCCGCCGAAACGCTGCTCCAATCCTGCCGCCAGCCAGCTCTTGCCGGTGGATTCCGGGCCGGTGAGGACCACGACTTTCATGTGCGCAACGCCGGATCGGCGCGCCACTCCCGCCAGCCTTGCACGGCGAGCAGGGTAAACAGCGCATAGAGCGCGGCAGTCAGGTAGAGGCCTTTATAGATGAACAGGCCAACAAAGATGACATCGAGGACAAACCACAGCGCCCAGCATTGCAGGCGTTTTTGCGCCATCCACAGTTGCGCGACCAGACTGAACCCGGTGAGCGCGGCATCGAGCCACGGTTGTGCAGCGTCGGTCCAGTGCGCCATCGCCGCGCCCAGCAACAGGCTGCCGATTGTGCCGATACCGAGACCGAGCAGAATCGAGCGAGTGTCGAGGCGGCTGACTTCTCGTCCGTCGTGCATCGTCCCGGCGCGGGTCCATTGCCACCAGCCGTAGACTTGCAACGCGGCGTAGATCACTTGCAGCAACATGTCCGAATACAGCTTCACCTCAAAGAAGATCCAGCTGTAGAGCAACACCATGACCAGCCCGATCGGCCAGCACCATGGATTCTGTTTGACCGTCAGCCACACGGCGATGACACCGAGGGCAGCGGCGAACAGTTCAAGCCCGGACATGAATGATCCTTGGGGAATGAAAGAAGGGGGCGGATTGTACTGCATTAGTCAGATCAAAAGCCCCTCACCCTAACCCTCTCCCAGAGGGAGAGGGGACTGACCGAGGTGTTTGGTCGAGGTACGCCGACCTGGAATATTGAGTCGAACGCAGATCATGAAATGCCCAGTGATCTGCTCCCTCTCCTCGGGGAGAGGGCTGGGGTGAGGGGTGGGCTCACCCGGTGATCGGTCAGACCCGGAACTGGCGCAGCAACCCGTTGAGCTGTTCGCTCAGTTGCCCAAGGCGCAGGCTGGCCGCGCTCGACTGCTCAGCCGCTAACGCGGTGCTATGCGAAAGCCCGGCCGCCTGGGTGACGTTCTGGTTGATGTCCTCAACCACATGGGCCTGTTGCAACGTGGCGCTGGCGATCGAGGCATTCAGTCCGTTCAGATTGCGCAACGCCTGGCCAATTGCATTGAGGCTGGCCCCGGCCAGTCCCGCCTGTTCAATGGTCAGTTGCGATGCCTTGCTGCTGTCGCCGATCACCTTCACCGCAGCCTCCGAGTGGTTCTGCAGGCGCTCGATCATCGACTGAATTTCCGCCGTCGACTTCTGCGTACGCTGGGCCAGCAAGCGCACCTCATCGGCCACCACGGCAAACCCGCGACCTTGCTCACCCGCACGCGCCGCTTCAATTGCCGCGTTGAGTGCCAAGAGGTTGGTCTGCTCGGCAATCGAGCGAATCACTTCCAGTACGCTGCCAATCTGTGTGCTCTCGGCCGCCAGCGTGCGGATCACTTCCACCGCCTGATCGATCGTGCCCGAGAGCTTGTCGATCTGTTGCAGGCTGCCATCAATGTTGATCTGGCCCTGTTGCGCCTGCGCTTCGGCATCGCGCATTTCTGCGGCGGCGTGTTCGGCGTTTTTCGCCACGTCCTGCACGCCGTAGGTGACTTCATTGATCGCCGTCGCCACCAGCTCCATCTGCTGCGATTGCTGCTGACTGCGCTGCTGTGCCTGCGAGGCATCGTTGCCCAGTTCACTGGAGGACTGGCCCAGAGCGCTGGCCGACACCTGCAGCTCACCAATCACCCGGCGCAACTTGGCCGTGAAGGCATTGAAGTGATGGGCCAGCTCGGTGACCTCATCCTTGCCATGGGTATCGAGGCTGCGGGTCAGGTCGCTTTCGCCACTGGCAATGTTGGCCATGGCGTTCACGGTTTCCTGCAACGGACGGACGATGCTGCGGGCGATCAGGATCACCAGCAGCGCCATGATCAGCGCAATCGCCAGACCGATCACCGAAGCCTTGATCATCTGCTCCTGGAATTCGGCCTGGACATCGTCGACGTACACACCGGAGCCGATCACCCAGCCCCAGGGTTCGAACAGCTTCACGTACGAAGTCTTCGCCACCGGGTCAGTCGCGCCCGGCTTCGGCCAGCGGTAATTGACCATGCCCGCGCCTTTGGCCTTGGCGATGGCAACCATTTCGTTGAACACCGCAAAGCCGTCCGGGTCGCGGATCGCCGAGAGGTTCTGGCCTTCGAGTTTGGGGTTGGTCGGGTGCATGACCATCACAGGCGTGAGGTCGTTGATCCAGAAGTAATCGTTCTGGTCATAGCGCAGACCACGGATCGCGGTCAGCGCCTGCTTTTGCGCCGCGTCCCTGGTCAGGGTGCCGGCGGTCTCCAGCCCTTGGTAATACGTGAGCAGGCCGCTGGCGGTCTGCACCACATGCTGGGTTTTCTGCGCCTTGGCGTGGTAGAGGTCGTCGTGGATCTGCTTGAGCATCAGCACGCCCAAGGTCAGCAACATGACCACCGCCACAATCAAGATGAGCCACAAGCGTCGGCTGATCGACACACTGCGCAAGCTGTTCATAACGCTGTCACTCCGGATTCTTGTTCTTGTAATAAACGATCGCCAGCATCCAGCCACAGCTGAGTGCTCGGGACTGCGCCAGGCAAGCCAGCCAACGCGCAGAGCGCTATTGAGGCTTGTCTGTTAGGATTTCGGCCCCGCGCGCGAAAACCTGAATCCGGTTTTGAAATTTCACGGAATTTTTACCGTTTCGTGTGGATCCTGTGCGCGCGGAATCGGTACAGCTTTTACCGGCTACGCTGAACGCAGTGAACGCTAAAAATACTATCGGGGCATGCCGTCGCGCATCGCTCTCTGGGGGATTGATGGATCTTTGGACTGCCTTGCAGGCACTGATACTAGGAGTTGTAGAAGGGCTGACGGAGTTTTTGCCCATTTCGAGTACCGGACACCAGATCATCGTCGCCGACTTGCTGAACTTCGGCGGCGAGCGGGCCATGGCGTTCAACATCATTATTCAGCTCGGCGCGATCCTCGCGGTGGTCTGGGAGTTTCGCCGCAAGATTCTCGACGTGGTGATCGGCCTGCCGACCCAGCCGAGCGCACGGCGTTTTACCGTCAACCTGCTGATCGCGTTTTTGCCGGCGGTGGTGTTGGGGGTGATCTTTGCCGACCTGATCCACGAATACCTGTTCAACCCGATTACCGTGGCCGCTGCGCTGGTGATCGGCGGGATCGTCATGCTGTGGGCCGAACAGCGCCAGCATGAAGTGCACGCTGAAACCGTCGACGAGATCCGCTGGACCGATGCCCTGAAAATCGGTTTCGCACAGTGCCTGGCAATGATTCCCGGCACCTCGCGCTCCGGCTCGACAATCATTGGTGGCTTGCTGTTCGGCCTGTCGCGCAAGACCGCCACGGAATTTTCGTTCTTCCTCGCCATGCCCACCATGGTCGGTGCGGCGGTGTACTCGGGCTATAAATACCGCGACCTGTTTGTGCCGGCGGATTTCCCGGTGTTCGCGATTGGTTTCGTCACGGCGTTCATCTTCGCCATGATCGCCGTGCGCGGTTTGCTCAAGTTCATCGGCAGCCACAGCTATGCGGCATTCGCCTGGTACCGGATTGCGTTCGGCCTGTTCATTCTGGCGACCTGGCAGTTCGGCTGGGTGGACTGGTCGGCGGCCAAGCCATGAACGATTCGCGCGCGCACCGCCCGCAAGGACGGCCTTCGGGCGGGCGCCTTCAGCAGGTGAAGTTGAAGCTGGTGGTGCTGCTGATCGTCTGCGCGCTGCCGCTGTTCGGCTCGCTGTCGATGTGGCTGAGCGGCATATCGCGGCTGCCGTTGGCGGCGTACGGGATTGTCAGTGTGCTCGCGTTCTTTCTGTACTGGGCCGACAAGCGCAAGGCCCGCGCCGATGCCTGGCGCACGCCGGAAAACATCCTGCATGCGGTGGAGCTGGCCGGCGGCTGGCCGGGTGCATTGATCGCGCAGCAGGTATTCCGGCACAAGACGCGCAAGGTGTCGTTCCAGATTCTGTTCTGGGTGATCGTGCTGCTGCACCAGGTGTTCTGGATTGACCAGATTTTCCTCGGATCGAACCTGCTAGCCCTGATTTAAAGTCCACCAAAAATCCGCGTGGGAGCGAGCCTGCTCGCGAAAGCAATCTCATGCTCGCTGATGAGTCGCCTGAGAACCGCATTCGCGAGCAGGCTCGCTCCCACAGGGTTTGCGTGCTTACAAAAGCAGGCCGATTCGAGTTTTTTTGGGCAACTTGCTCACCACCAGTTGATGCGATCGCTGCAACAGCCCCTGCAATTCCTCCGCACCCAGCGGGTAGGGCGGATGCATGATGATCCACTGCGCCCGCGCCAGATACGGCGCCGGATGAATCCCCGGCCGGTCGCAATGGCCGAGAAACAGATCCTTGTCGACCTTGAACGCCAGCGAATCGCCGCGTAACCCTTGCAGGGCGAACATCTTGTTGCCGGCAATCGAAAACACCCGCACGCCGCCCCATTTGTAGTCTTCGCGAGCACCGGGCAGCGCCAGGCAAAATTCGGCAACCTCGGCTTCGCTCATTTTTCCCTGTTTCATAGCAACCGCTCCCCGCAGGCATTGAACGACTCGACCAGATGATCGATCCATGCGCGCACCGCTGGCATCACCCCGCGCCGATGCGGATACACCGCTTGCAGCCAGCCGCCAGGCAGTGACCATTGCGGCAGCACCTGCACCAGCGTGCCGTTACGCAATTCGGTCTCGCAGAACATCATCGGCAACACGGTAAAACCCTGACCGGCGAGGACGCAGGCCTTGCGCACCACGAAGTCATCGATACCCAGCCGCGCTTCCATGCTCAGATCGACACTTTTACCCTGCTGATCGAGCAGGCGCACATGAACCATACGATCGGCTTCCAGCGCGCCGAGAACCGGCAGGTTCTTCAGGTCCTGCGGATGATTGATGGTCTTGCCCTGCATGAACGCCGGGCTGGCTATGACCACCGCCTGGGCCTGACGCAAGCGTCGGGTGACCAGCAACGGATCTTCATCGCCGTGATCGCGCACGCGCAACGCCACATCGATGCCTTCAGTGACCAGATCCACACGGCGGTTGAGCAGCACGACTTCCAACTGCACCTGCGGAAACTTGCCGAGAAAATCGCTGATCACCGTCGGCAGCATTTCATGGGCAAGCCCGGTCGGGCACGACACCCGCAGCCGACCGCGTGGCTCGCTGGACATGCTCGCCACGGCTTCGTCAGCCATTTCCGCTTCCAGCAACATCGCCTGGCAGTGGCGCAAATAGCGTTCGCCAACAGCGGTGAGATTCAATTGTCGCGTAGTCCGCTGCAGCAGACGCGCACCCAAGCGTTCTTCAAGTTCGGCAATTCTTCTGGAGAGCCGTGACTTGGGAATACCGAGCAGTCGCCCGGCGGCGGCGAATCCGCCAGCCTCGACCACTTTGGCGAAATAGTAGAGATCGTTGAGGTCCTGCATGCGCGCTTCCAGTCGTTCTATCAATGGGACGAACTATCGCATTGTCGGCGACTAATCAGCTATTGGTTTGTTGCGTAGGATTGTCTTCATTCCGTCGCCGCCGGCGATTCTTTCAGGAGAACCCACATGAAACTGTTGCACATCGATTCGAGCATTCTCGGCGACAACTCGGCTTCCCGTCAGTTGAGCCGTCAGGTCGTCGACGCCTGGCAAGCCGCCGAGCCGAGCGCCGTGGTCACCTACCGCGACCTGGCCGCCGACGCGATCAGCCACTTCTCGTCCACCACGCTGATCGCCGCCGGTACTACCGCAGAGCTGCGTGACGCTGTGCAACAGCACGAAGCCGAGCTGAGCGCTTCGACCCTGGCCGAGTTCATCGCTGCCGACGCCGTGGTGATTGCCGCGCCGATGTACAACTTCACCATCCCGACCCAGCTCAAGGCGTGGATCGACCGTGTTGCCGTCGCCGGCCAGACTTTCCGCTACACCGAAGCCGGCCCTGAAGGCCTGTGCGGTGGCAAGAAAGTGGTGATCGTGTCGACCTCCGGCGGCATCCATGCCGGCCAGGCCAGCGGCATCGCTCACGAAGAATATCTGAAGCTGGTACTGGGCTTCCTCGGCATCACCGATATCGAAATCGTCCGCGCTGAAGGCCTGGCCTATGGCGAAGAAGTGCGCAATAACGCCATTACCGCTGCGCAAGCGAAGATCAGCGAGCAACTGTTCGCCGCCGCGTAAGGCTTGCGTAAAGAACAGCTGATGTTCAGGTAATACCCAAAAAACTCTGTATTCTGGTTCCGCAAGGGCCGAATACGGAGTTTTTTGTTTCTGGCTGTTACATAATCTGGCCCGGGTTATGCAGTTTCAGCACATCCGACGATGGAGTCCGACAGGGTGGGGGCATTCATGAAGCATCTTTGTGCAATGTTGCTGATTTGCCTGCTGGGCAGCCTGAATTCAGTGCAGGCCGCGCCGGGGCGCCATCCCGTCTGGAGCGTCGGTTATCACGAGATGACCTTTCTCGACCCGCTCGATCTGCAACCGATGCGCGCCATCGCTTTTTATCCCTCCAGTGACCGCGAGCACCTGAGTTTGCTTGAGGGTTACTCGGTGGAGGCCGGAGAAGACACTAAAGTCGCCATCGGACGCTTTCCGATGTTGATGCTCTCCCACGGCAACACCGGCACGCCGCTGGCCTTGCATGATCTGGCGACGTCGCTGGCGCGCAAAGGCTTTGTGGTGGTGGCGGTGATTCACCCCGGCGACAACTGGCGCGACCATAGCCGTCTTGGCACGTTGAGCAATCTATATGGGCGGCCAATTCAGATTTCCCAAGCGATCACCGCGACCCTTGGCGACCGCATGCTGGCGCCGTTCGTCAATGCTGATCAGGTCGGCGTCATCGGTTATTCGGCGGGTGGCGAGACCGCGTTGATTCTGTCCGGGGCGCAACCGGATCTCGATCGCCTGCGCCGCTATTGCCAGGAACGCCCAGACGATCACGATGCCTGCAACACTCAGGGCGAGTTGATTGTCGATCGCGATGACTTGCAACCGGTGGCCGATCCACGGGTTCACGCCTTATTGCTGATGGCGCCGCTGAGCCTGAAATTCGGCCGCCATACTCTCGCCGACGTGCATGTGCCAGTGCTGCTCTACAGCGGCGACGGCGACAAACTGGTGGCCTTCGACAAAAACGCCGCCGCCCTGGCGCGCAAACTGCCCACCGCGCCGGACTTCAAGCTGCTGGCCGGGGCAGGGCACTTCGTGTTCATGGCGCCGTGCACCGAAGAGCAGATCCGCGCCATGCCGGCGTTGTGTACCGACGCTGACGGGGTGGATCGCGAGGATATTCACCGCAACCTGATCTCGGAGGCCGGACGGTTTTTTGCCCATGCGTTGGCGAAAACAACCCGAGCGGGGATGCAGACGGCGGATCAATAATCTGAGTGCCTCCTACAGGGGAATGCGTTGATTTTCAGGTCGTGCGGCGCTTGAGGAGCAGGGTCAGGCCTAACCCGGTCACCGACAACAGCGCCGCGCTGAAGAAAATCCACGAATAGCCCAGATTCAATGCCACCGCGCCCATCAGTGGCCCGGCGATCGCCAGGGCCAGATCGAAAAACACCGCATAAGCTCCGAGTCCCGAACCACGACTGGAACTCGGCACCTGCTTGATCGCTTCAACCCCCAGCGCCGGGTACACCAACGACAGCCCGAACCCCGCCAGCCCGGCGCCGATCAATGCGTAGGCAGTGGAGGGCGCCAGCCACAACATCACCAGCCCGACGGTTTCCACTGTCATGCAGACGATGGCCGAGGCGAACCCGCCAAACCGGGCGATCGCGGAGATGAACAACAGTCGCGACAAAATGAAACACACGCCGAACACCGTCAGGCAGTACGCCGCGCCAGTCCAGCCGCGGTTGAGGTAATACAACGTGATGAAGGTGGTCAGCGTGCCGTAGCCGATCGACGCGAGCGTCAGGCTGGTGCCGTACGGCGCGATCTTGCCGAACACGGCCCAGAACGACAGACGCTCACCACGAATCACCGGCACCGAAGGCTTGTTGCGGATCAACCACAACGCACCCGCGGCCAACGCCGACAGCGCGATACCCAGGCTGACAAAGCCATATTCAGCAACCATCACCACGCCCAGCGGCGCGCCAATGGCAATCGCGCCATAGGAAGCGATGCCGTTCCAGCCGATGGATTTGGCTGTGTGCTCGACACCGACCTGGCCCATGCACCAACTGATGGTGCCGACACCGATCAAGCCTTGAGCGATACCCAGCAGCAGGCGCCCGGCGATCAGGATCAACAGGCTGGTCAGCGGAAAACTCTGCAGCAAGGTCGACAGCAACGTCAGCGCGCCACTGAGGACAATCCCCCACAAGCCATAAATGATCGCCCGCTTGGTGCCGAGGGTGTCCGACATGCGCCCGGCCATCGGCCGGCTGAGCAGGGTGGCCAGGTACTGCGAACCGATCACCAGGCCGGCAATGATCGCGCTGAAACCCAGTTGCTCGTGGACATAACCTGGCAGTACCGCGATCGGCAAACCGATGCAGAGAAAGGCAATGAAGGTGTAGAAAACGATGGAGACGATCTGCAGGGTGATCGCCAGGGAGCTTTGCGGTGGCAGTGGCTGCGCAGACATGAGCACTCGTTCGCGGGCGGCGGTGGGAGAGTTGCCGACATCATGGCGCGGGGCTGGGAGAAAGGAAAGCAGGCTAACGATCAAAACATCGCAGCCTTCGGCAGCTCCTCCAGGGATTGATGGCGTTGCTCAGGGCCCCTTCGCGAGCAGGCTCGCTCCCACATTTGAAATGCATCCCCCCGTGGGAGCGAGCCTGCTCGCGAAGAAAGTCGCACCAGCGAATCACTGCCCTTTGAATGCAAAAAAACCTGTCACCATTCCCACAGGGAGCTCGTATTACCCGTGGGAGCGAGCCTGCTCGCGAATATCGGCGCAACAACAACTTTCTGACCCTGAAATGCAAAAAGCCCTGTCACAGAGGACAGGGCTTTTACTTGCAGCTTGCCGCTTGAAACTCGCAGCTGCCGTTAAAACACAACACCCTGGCTACGCAGGTAGTCGTCATAGGTGCCGCTGAAGTCGGTCACGCCGTTCGGGCTCAGCTCGATGATGCGGGTGGCCAGGGACGATACGAACTCACGGTCGTGGCTGACGAAGATCAGCGTGCCCGGGTAGTTTTCCAGCGCCAGGTTCAGCGCTTCGATCGATTCCATGTCCAGGTGGTTGGTCGGTTCGTCCATGATCAGCACGTTCGGCTTTTGCAGGATCAGCTTGCCGAACAGCATGCGACCTTGCTCACCACCGGAGATGACCTTGACCGACTTGAGGATCTCGTCGTTGGAGAACAGCATGCGGCCCAAGGTGCCACGAATCATCTGCTCGCCCTGGGTCCACTGACCCATCCAGTCGAACAGCGTGACGTCGTCTTCGAAGTCGTGAGCGTGATCCTGAGCGTAGTAACCCAGCTCAGCGGCGTCGGTCCATTTCACGCTACCGGCATCCGGGGTCAGTTCGTTGACCAGGGTGCGCAGCAGGGTGGTCTTGCCAATACCGTTCGGGCCGATGATCGCAACGCGCTCGCCGGCTTCAACCTGGAAGCTGAAGTCCTTGAACAGTGGCTTGCCATCGAAACCCTTGGCCATTTTCTCGACCATGACCGCCTGACGGTGCAGCTTCTTGTTCTGTTCGAAACGAATGAACGGGCTGACACGGCTGGAAGGCTTGACCTCGGCCAACTGGATCTTGTCGATCGCCTTGGCGCGGGAGGTGGCCTGCTTGGCTTTCGAGGCGTTGGCCGAAAAGCGGCTGACGAACGATTGCAGCTCGGAAATCTGCGCTTTCTTCTTGGCGTTGTCCGACAGCAACTGCTCGCGGGACTGGGTCGCCACGGTCATGTACTCGTCGTAGTTGCCCGGGAACAGGCGCAGCTCGCCGTAATCCAGGTCAGCCATGTGCGTGCACACGCTGTTCAGGAAGTGACGGTCGTGGGAGATGATGATCATCAGACTGTTGCGCTGGGTCAGGATGTTTTCCAGCCAGCGAATGGTGTTGATGTCCAGGTGGTTGGTCGGTTCGTCGAGCAACAGCACTTCCGGATCGGAGAACAGCGCCTGCGCGAGCAATACGCGCAGTTTCCAGCCTGGCGAGACTTCGCTCATCGGGCCGAAATGCTGTTCCAGCGGAATACCCAGACCCAGCAACAGTTCGCCAGCGCGGGATTCGGCGGTGTAGCCGTCCATCTCGGCGAACTCGGTTTCCAGCTCGGCAACGGCCATGCCGTCTTCTTCGGACATTTCCGCCAGCGAGTAGATGCGATCGCGCTCGGCCTTGACCTTCCACAGCTCTTCGTGACCCATGATCACGGTGTCGATCACGGTGAATTCTTCGTAGGCGAACTGATCCTGGCGCAGCTTACCCAGACGCACGTTCGGCTCGAGCATGACCTGGCCACCGGACGGATCGAGATCGCCGCCGAGGATTTTCATGAAGGTCGACTTGCCGCAACCGTTGGCACCGATCAGGCCGTAGCGGTTGCCTGCGCCGAATTTGACCGAAACGTTTTCGAACAGCGGCTTGGCGCCAAACTGCATCGTGATGTTAGCTGTGGAGATCAATTACCTTACCTATCAATGGGTTAGAGCTGGTCTGTGGTGCCTGGTACAAACTTGAGTACCAATCTGGAGCTTTTCCAGCTCCCCCCAGTCTGTGCTTGAGTTGAGCCAACGCGCATAAGCCGTCCGCAACTGGGGCCTGTGAAGGCAAGCTGCTGAGCGACGAGTACGGGGTTCTTGTTGGACATTGGCGCGCATTGTCGCATAACTCAGACGGCAGTTATATGGCAGGCAAACCGGCATCTGTGTCGGCTCGTCAGGCGGACGCGGAATATCCGCTGATCAAAATCTCGAAAACCCGAATGAACTCACTCGACCATTTTCACTTCGGAAAGTGGAGCAGCAGCTATTTCGTTCAACCGAGTGAGGACCAAGCCATGCGAGCAATGACCTATCACGGCGCTCATGATGTGCGCGTCGAAACCGTACCGGACCCGAAACTTGAAGCCGCGGACGACATCATCCTGCGCGTCACCGCGACCGCCATCTGCGGGTCGGACCTGCACCTGTACCGAGGCAAGATACCCACCGTCGAACATGGCGATATCTTCGGCCATGAGTTCATGGGCATCGTTGAAGAAACAGGTTCTGCGGTCACAGCAGTGCAGCGCGGCGACCGTGTCGTGATTCCTTTCGTGATCGCCTGTGGCGATTGTTTCTTCTGCCAGCAAGAGCTTTACGCCGCTTGCGAGACGACTAATGAAGGCCCCGGCGCGGCGCTGAACAAGAAAATGATTCCGCCACCGGCCGCGCTGTTCGGCTACAGCCGCTTGTATGGCGGGATCCCCGGCGGTCAGGCGGAACTGGTGCGCGTACCGAAAGCCAACACCGGCCCGTTCAAGGTCCCGGGCACGCTGTCGGACGAAAAAGTGCTGTTCCTCTCCGACATCCTGCCTACCGCCTGGCAAGCGGTGATCAACGCCGGCGTCGTCCAGGGTTCGAGCCTGGCGATCTACGGTGCCGGGCCGGTCGGTTTGCTGACCGCGGCCTGCGCCAGAATGCTCGGTGCGGAACAGATCTTCATGGTCGATCACCACCAGTACCGCCTCGATTATGCCCAGCGCACCTACGGCGTGATTCCGATCAACTTCGATGAGGACGACGACCCGGCCGACACCATCATCAGCCAGACTGCGGGCCATCGCGGTGTCGATGCGGTGGTCGATGCCGTGGGCCTTGAGGCCAAAGGCAGCACCACCGAAACCGTGATGGCTACACTCAAGCTCGAAGGCAGCAGCGGCAAGGCCTTGCGCCAGTGCATTGCAGCCGTGCGGCGTGGCGGTGTGGTCAGCGTTCCGGGGGTATATGCCGGGTTCATCCACGGCTTCATGTTCGGCGACGCCTTCGACAAGGGCCTGACCTTCAAAATGGGCCAGACTCACGTACAGCGCTTTCTGCCGGAGCTGCTCGGCTACATCGAAACCGGCAAGTTGCAGCCCGAAGCGATCATCACCCACAGGCTGTCGCTGGAACAGGCGGCCGAGGGTTACAAGATCTTCAATAAAAAGCAGGAAGAATGCCGCAAGGTGATTCTGACCCCGGGTGGCAACGATGTTCCTTTGGCGCAGTTGGATGAAACCACGCCGTTCGTACCGGCCACTTGAACCTGAGGAGTATTCATGGCGCTACCGTCATCTTCGTTCGCAGCTCCCGTGCGAGCATGGTTCGTGAACCTGTCGCGCACGGGCTGGGGAGGGCGCATTTTCTGGCTGACCCTGGTCGGTGTCACCGTGCTACTGCTGATCAGCGGCTACACCGGTCTGGTCAGCACAGGCCGCGACACCTTGCGCCTCGCGAGCCTTGGCGGGCTGTCGGGTTTCGCCGCTACGGCAGTCGGTGCATTGCTGGCCCTGGCGTTGCGCGCGATTACTTCGCGAACCCAAGACACCATGCTCGGTTTCGCGGCGGGGATGATGTTGGCTGCCAGTTCCTTTTCACTGATCCTGCCGGGCATCGCGGCCGCTAAGGAGGCGGTAAGCAGTCCCATGCTCGCCGCCGCCGTCGTGGTTGCCGGCATGGCGTTGGGCGTTGCATTGATGGTCGGCCTCGACCGCTTCGTCCCCCACGAACATGAAAAGAGCGGGCGGCGCGGCCCTGAGGCGAAGCGCTTCAATCGGGTCTGGTTGTTTGTTCTGGCGATCACCCTGCACAACTTGCCCGAAGGCATGGCGATCGGCGTCAGTTTCGCCACCGGCGACATGAAAATCGGCCTGCCGCTGACCACTGCCATCGCCATTCAGGACATTCCCGAAGGCCTGGCGGTGGCATTGGCGCTGCGGGTTACCGGGATTTCGGCAGGACGCGCAGCGTTGATTGCCGCCGCTTCCGGATTGATGGAACCGTTGGGCGCGATTATCGGTTTGGGCATCACCAACAGTTTCGCCTTGGGCTTTCCGGTGGCGATGGGCTTGGCGGCAGGCGCGATGATCTTCGTGGTTTCCCATGAAGTGATCCCGGAAACTCACCGCAACGGCCATGAAACCCCTGCCACGCTCGGGCTGATGCTCGGCTTTGGCGTGATGATGTTTCTCGACACCGCTTTGGGGTAGAGAAGCAACGCAAACCGCTGAGCGAATCGTCGCGCACAAAAAAGGAATTTTTTTCAGCACCAATCACTCTTTCGTTTATAGGCAATGCCAATAACGCAGGGGAATGAGTCATGTCGCTGATCGAAATCCCGACCAGGAAGTCTTCGGGTAAAACATCCAGACCGGCGGATACCGAGCGCCGGCTCTACGACCGATTGTTGGCAGAAGACTCCACGGCCGATCGCGCGGCGCTGGACTTTCTGCGTCGACAATTGAGCACGGCGGCTGCACTGCCTGACGACTTGCCGGGCAGCGCTCAAGAGTTGCTGCAATGGTCGGAAACCCGTTGCGCCAAAGTGGCTGGCGAATACGCGGATTACCTCGAACAACGTCAGCAGGGCGCGCCACGCCGCTATTTCCGCAACAAATCCCACGCGTTGTATTTCATTCTGCATGTAGCACCGACCAAAGAGGTCGATGGCGCCTGGCTGGCCGGGCTGCTGCCGCAGTGGCAGGATCCGCGTTTCGACGATTTGCTCGACACCTATCTGGAAGAACTGGGCGAGGGCGTGCCACGGCAGAACCATGTGGTGATCTATCGCAAACTGCTCGCCGAACATGATTGCTCGGATCTGAGTGGCCTTGCCGACGAGTATTTCTTGCAGGGCGCGGTGCAACTGGCGCTGGGGCGCTTCGGCGCGCAGTTCCTGCCGGAAGTCATCGGCTTCAACCTCGGCTACGAACAACTGCCGCTGCACTTGTTGATCACTGCGTATGAGCTGGCGGAGCTGGGCATCGACCCGCATTATTTCCGCCTGCATGTGACCATCGACAACGCCAGCACCGGCCATGCGCGCAAGGCTGTGCAATCGATGCTCGAGCTGATGCCGCTGGGCGAAGAGCGCGACGAGTTCTACAGGCGCATGGCGATCGGTTATCGCCTCAACGATGTGGGCAAGGGCACCACTGCAGTTATCAAGGAATTTGATTTGCAGCACGAAGTCATTGCCATGCTCGAGCGCAAGGCGGTATTCGGCCGGCACATGCACTCTGATTACTGCCGCATCGAAAACCGCACCATCAACCAGTGGCTGGCGACGCCGGGGCAAATGGGCGAATTCCTCGCGGCGCTGGAGCGCAAGAGCTGGATCAAACGCGGTGAGGCGGTGGAGGAAAGTCGCTTCTGGCGTTTGATCGACGGCAGCGATGCGGCGATGTTCGGTGTGTTCAACGGCTATGAAAAACAACTGATGCGCGACTGGATCACTGAGGATTGCCCGGCGTCCCGGCCTCGGCCTTACGTGCGCCGCGAAGCCGCCGTGGAAGAAACCTTTGACGACGATGCCGATCTGCTCAACCTCGAAGCCGCGCTGGCCGACAAGCCTTCCACCGAGCAAATGGAGATTTTGCTGCCGTGGCTGCAACCCCAGCGGCATTGGCGTCCGGCCGGACTTTTCGCGACGCGTCGCTTCATGCAACTGCGCGCCCGCTTGCGTTGAAACAAGGAGCTTTCATGTCGGCACAAGAAACATCTGACAGAGCGCTGTTCGAGCTGGGCAAACGCCTGCTCGACAGCGGTTATCACTTCATCACCCCAACGCCGTTGACCCACGAACGTTTTCTGCAGCGTTTCGCCACACCGCAGGCGAAGGATCTGCGCGACGTGTTCGGCTGGTCGATGCCATTTCCTGCCGAGCTGTTCAAGGCAGACGAACTGGCAAGCCTGGAGCAGTCAGGCGTAGTCGCACGCGATGGCGCCGTATGGCGCAGCCAGGTGCGCTGGTCGACGCTCAATGAACGGTTATTTGCCCACTCGGCGTTTCCGACGACGGCGAGCGATGCAGTGTTCTTCGGCCCGGACACGTATCGCTTCGCCCAGGCCATCGAAGCGCAATTGCAGCAACGGTTTTCGCCGATCAGGCGCGCGGTGGACATCGGATGCGGCAGTGGCGCCGGTGCGGTGCTCATCGCCAAGGCGCGTCCGGATGCCCAAGTAGTGGCGGTAGACATCAACCCGCAGGCGCTGCGCCTGAGTGCGGTCAACGCCGAGCTCGCCGGAGCCAGCAACGTGTCGGTGTATCACAGCGATTTGCTCGCCAGCGTCGAAGGCCAGTTCGACTTGATCATCGCCAATCCGCCGTACATGAACGACCAGCAGCAGCGCGCCTATCGTCACGGCGGCGGGGCGCTGGGGGAGGGTTTGTCGGTGCGCATCGTGCGCGAGGCGTTGCCGCGTCTGGAAGTCGGCGGCACGTTGCTGGTCTATACCGGCGTGGCGATTGTTGCCGGTAAGGATCCGTTCCGCGAGGCGGTTGCGCCGCTGCTCAAGGGCGAGCGTTTCGGCTGGACTTATCGCGAGCTCGATCCGGATGTGTTCAGCGAGGAATTGCTCAAGCCTGAATATGAGCGCGCCGAGCGCATCGCCGTGGTCGCGCTGACGGTAACCCGCGAGCAGTGACCGACAGAGGGGCCACTGCTCGCGCGGTGGCCTTATCGATTTCTGATGCGTGAGAGTGTCAGCAGGCAAACCCCTACCAGCATCGCAGCCCCTGCTACCAGCAGCGGAGAAGGGCGAATTGGCTGCCGCGAAATTCGCTCGACACGCCCGGCGAGGGATGCGCGCACTGGCGCAAGAGGTTCCGCCAGATAAGGCGCTTCTTCAATCTCCAGGCGTAAGCCGTCCGGCATTACCAACGTCAGCCCCTCGATCGTGCCGGCAACCCTGTCCGGATAAACCGGCTCACCGGTCGGGTCGAGCTGGTCGTAGAAGAACGTCTGTCCTTCTAGCCAGCCGACGGCGGTCTGCAATTCAGGTCCCAGGTAATACTTTCCATCGAGAAAAAAGCCAGAGAATTGCGGCGCACGCTCGACGCTCTCAATGCGATAGCGCTGACCTGGTTTCATACCGGTTTCTGGGGCGATCATGGGGGTTCCTCCATTATTGGTAAGCGATAGAGGAGCGCGTGCGAAGCGTGGTTCCATCGAAATGAGCAACGGCCGTTTCGCCTGCTTTTGCAGTCGCGCCGGCATTACCCAAAAGTAGGGCAAGACAGTTTTTCACAGTTGAGGGTTCACTATCGGTTACAAAGTGTGGCTAAAATGCCACCCTTTCACCGAGCGCCCGGAAACGGCGCGGGCCAAGGACGCGCCCTGTGCATCAAGACCGCTGCATAAGACGCTGGGCCCCAGGCCGCCACGCGCGCAGTTTGTTCACTTTTGACGTGTGACCCTTTTCCGTGAAACTCATCATTGCCGCTGTTTATGTCATCTCCATTGCTTACGTTCACCTGCGTGGACGCGTGCGCCACAAGCTGGGGCGGCAATTGAGTGACCACTCGACGTTTCTCGCGCCGATCAACTGCTTCCTGTACCTCTTTTCGAAAATGCCGAACAAGCCGTATCTGAACCCGGCGGATTTTCCCGATCTGAGCCCGTTGCAGGCCCATTGGCAAGAGATTCGCGAGGAAGGCCAGAACCTGCTGCGTGCCGGCGAGATCAAGCGCTCGAACCAGTATGACGATGTCGGCTTCAACTCCTTCTTCAAGACTGGCTGGAAGCGCTTTTATCTGAAGTGGTACGGCGACAGTCACCCGTCGGCAATGAAGCTGTGCCCGCGCACCACCGAACTGGTGCAAAGCATCGGCTCGATCAAGGCGGCCATGTTTGCCGAGCTGCCGCCGGGCTCGAAGCTGGTGCGCCATCGCGATCCGTATGCGGGTTCCTATCGCTATCACCTGGGGCTGGATACGCCGAACGATCCTGGCTGCTACATCAACGTCGACGGTGAGAACTATCACTGGCGCGATGGTGAAGCGGTGATGTTCGACGAAACGTTTATCCATTACGCAGAAAACACCACGGATCAGAACCGTATCATTCTGTTCTGTGATATCGAGCGGCCGTTGAAATACCGCTGGGCCGCTGCGTTCAATCGCTGGTTCAGCCGCACGGTGATGTCGGCGGCGGGCGCGCCGAATGATGCGGGGGACAAGACCGGTGGCATCAACCGCTTGTTTACCAAAATCTACAAGATCCGCTTGCGCGGCAAAGAGCTGAAGAAGCGCAACCGCACGCGCTATTACCTGGAGAAGTGGGCGATTTTTGCGGCGTTGCTGGCGATCTTTATTCTGATCTGAAGATTTGCGGGGTCAGTACCGGCCTCTTCGCGAGCAGGCTCGCTCCCACATTTGATTTGGGTGGACGCAAATTCTTTCATCCAACCCAATACCACTGTGGGAGCGAGCCTGCTCGCGAAGGGGCCTTCAGCTTCAAAGCATTTCTGTCTGATTCACCCCTCACTCCCCAGACGCCTTCCGAGTCTTCTTCGCCGGCGCCGCCTTGCTGGTTGATTTGGCCTTGGGCTTGGCCGGGGCCTTGCCACCAAGACTGCGCTTAAGCAGCTCGGTCAAGTCAATAACATCGGCCGTTTTGCGCTCTTCTTCGCCAGTGGCGGTCTCGACATCTTCGATCTTGCCTTCGTGGGCTTTTTTCTCGACCAGCGCCATGATCTTGTCTTCGAACTCGTCCTTGTAATCCTCCGGTGTCCACTCCGCAGTCATGTCTTCAACCAGACGTTTGGCCATGTCCAGCTCACCCTTGGCCAGTTGCGGTTTGGTCACTTCACTGCCCAGGGCCAGCTCATCGAGGCCGCGTACTTCCTGCGGCCAGCGCAGCTTGACCAGAACCAGCGCCGACTCCAGCGGCATCAGCGCCGCCAGGTATTGGCGGGTGTGCAGGACGACGCGGGCGAGGGCGACCTTGTTGGTTTTGCTCAGGGTTTCGCGCAGCAACGCGTACACCTTGCCGCCGCGTTTGTCCGGCGCCAGGTAGTAGGGCGTGTCGATGTTCTGCAGCGGAATCTGCTCGGCGTCGACGAACGAAAAAATGTCGATGGTCTGCGTCGAAACGGGGTGCGCGGAACGGATCTCTTCCTCGCTGAGCACCACGTACCGGCCCTTTTCGTAAGCCACGCCTTTGACGATGTTTTCCTTGGTGACTTCCTTGCCGGTGACCTTGTTGATGCGTTTGTAGCCCACCGGGTCCATGCTGCGGCTGTCGAGCCAGTCGAAGTCCACGCCTTGGGACGACGTCGCTGAAACCAGCGCCACGGGGATGTGTACCAGTCCAAAACTGATTGCGCCCTTCCAGATTGCCCGAGCCATGACCTGTCCTCCGAGTGATGATCAGGTGACCCGTGGCGCGGCGAGAAAGTTTCCAGTGATTGCGCGGGCTGCCAGGGTTACGGTCAAGCCGTGTTACATGTTGTTTAAGGGGCGAGGGTTAACAAATCCGAACCCACAGCGTAGCGTGGGCTCCAAGGCTCTAGTCCACGCACATCGAGAGGCATTTCTCATGAACCGGTTTCTGATTGGCATCGCCGTCCTGGCCCTCAGTGGCGGTCTGGTTCATGCCGACGTCGTGCTGGCGCAAAGCCCCACCGGTAATAGCAACAATCCCTACAACAGCCCGATCCGCCGGGCCAATCCCAACAGCATGCAGGGCACCCAGCCCAGCGCTCCAGCCCTTCGCGGGCCGAACACCGTTCCGGTACCGCGTCAGCCGACCGTGGAAAATCGCGGCATCGGCAACGGCCAGCCGATTCGCTCGGTACCGAGCAATCCGCCGACCTTCATTCCCAACCCGCCCTCACGGGGCACCGGCAGCAACCGTTGACCGGCAGGACTGAGGTTCTGTCAGCCCTTCACACGAACATAAGGAATCGTGCATGTTGCGTAAAACCCTTCTAGCCACCTGCTGCGCCGCCGCGCTGATCAGTGCCCCGGCGTTCGCCGCCGCGCCCAAAGAGCTGAAAAGCGAACAGGGCATCCTCGAAGTCAGCACCATTGCCCAGGGCCTGGAACATCCGTGGGCGCTGGCGTTCCTGCCCGATCAGAAAGGCATGCTGGTCACCGAACGGCCGGGCCGTCTGCGCGTCGTGAGCAAGGACGGCAAATTGTCGGAGCCGATCAGCGGCGTGCCACAAGTCTGGGCCAAAGGGCAGGGCGGTCTGCTCGATGTGGTGCTGTCGCCGGACTTCAAGCAGGATCGCATGGTCTACCTGTCCTACGCAGAGGGCGGAGGCGAGGGCGGCAAGGCCGGCACCGCGGTAGGGCGCGGACGACTTTCCGAAGACCTGAAGACGCTGAAGGACTTCAATGTAATCTTTCGTCAGGAGCCAAAACTGTCGGTGAGCAACCATTTCGGTTCGCGCCTGGTGTTCGATCGCGACGGGTATCTGTTTATAACCCTGGGTGAAAACAATGATCGCCCGACCGCGCAGGATCTCGACAAGCTGCAGGGCAAGGTCGTACGCATCTTCCCCGACGGCAAGGTGCCGGACGATAACCCGTTCGTTGGCCAATCCGGGGTACGGCCGGAAATCTGGTCGTACGGGCTGCGCAACCCTCAGGGCGCGGCGCTCAATCCGTGGACCGGTACGTTGTGGGAGAACGAACACGGGCCCCGTGGCGGCGATGAAGTGAACATCATCGAGCGCGGTAAAAACTACGGCTGGCCGTTGGCGACCCACGGTATCAATTACTCGATGCAGCCGATTCCTGAGGCGAAGGGTAAAACTGCCGAAGGCACGGTCGCGCCGCATCACGTCTGGGAGAAGTCGCCCGGTGTTACGGGCATGGCGTTTTACGATGCTGATCGCTTCAAGCCTTGGCAGCACAACGCGTTTATTGGCGCACTGGTGTCCCAGGAACTGATTCGCCTGCAATTCGATGGCGACAAGGTCGTGCATGAGGAGCGTCTGCTGGGTGAGTTGAACCAACGCATCCGCGATGTGCGACAAGGACCGGATGGCTATTTGTATGTGCTGACAGACGACGAAAATGGCTCGTTGTACAGGCTGGGGCTGAAATGATTGCGTGCGGTGAGTGATCCGACGCCTTCGCGAGCAAGCTCGCTCCCACATTGAAATGCAGTATCCCTGTGGGAGCGAGCCTGCTCGCGAAAGGGCCCGCGGATTTTGCGCCGACGTCGAGCAGTCCTGGATTTGGCCGAACCGCCACCCCATTGCCTTGTTATAGTTCGGGCCTTATTTTCCAGCCCGGTAAAGGATCACTGCCATGACTCAATACTCCGCCTTCAGCGTTGAACTGGCCGATAACATCGCCCATGTGCAGATCAATCGCCCGGAAAAGATCAACGCGATGAACGCGGCGTTTTGGAGGGAGATCGTCGAGATCTTCCAATGGATCGACGACACCGACGAAGTGCGTGTAGTGGTGCTGAGTGGCAACGGCAAACATTTTTCTTCCGGCATCGACCTGATGATGCTGGCCGGCGTGGCCAATGAACTGGGCAAGGATGTGGGCCGCAATGCACGCCTGCTGCGGCGCAAGATCCTCAACCTGCAGGCTTCGTTCAACGCCGTCGACAATTGCCGCAAACCGGTGCTGGCCGCCATTCAGGGCTACTGCCTGGGTGGGGCGATCGATCTGATTGCCGCTTGCGATATGCGTTACGCCGCTGAGGACGCGCAGTTCTCGATCAAGGAAATCGATATCGGCATGGCCGCTGACGTCGGCACGTTGCAACGGTTGCCGAGAATCATCGGAGACGGCATGCTGCGCGAACTGGCTTACACCGGTCGCACCTTTGGCGCCGAGGAAGCGCGCAGCATGGGCCTGGTCAATCGCGTCTACAGCGACAAGGACACGTTGCTCGAAGGCGTGTTCGAGATTGCCCGCGACATCGCTGCCAAGTCGCCGATTGCCGTGACCGGCACCAAGGAAATGATCAGCTACATGCGCGACCATCGCATTGACGACGGTCTCGAATACGTTGCCACCTGGAACGCCGCCATGTTGCAATCCACCGATCTGCGCGTGGCCATGGCGGCGCACATGAGCAAACAGAAACCCGAATTTCTGGATTGAGTTAACCATGATCTCTCGCTGGACCACTGCAGTACTCGACACCGATCAACCCGGCGGCTGGGCCGTGGCGCGCAGCCCGGAAGGCTTTCTGTTCGATGACAACGGCGCGCTGTTCCCGCGCGAATGGCTCAAGCGCCAGGACCTTGCGGTCCTTGCCGAGCACGGCATTGGTCATCTCGACGGCGAACCGGTGTATCTGCTGGAGTTGCGCAGTGTCAGCGATGTACCGGGTTGCGGCTGGAAAGGCCTGCGAGCGTTCATGCTCGAGGGCGATCACACGCTGTACAAAGTCCTCGGTTATGCCGCGCAGATCGGCACTTGGGCGCGCGAGCATCGCTTCTGCGGCAACTGCGGCCAGCCGATGACGCAGGTGCCGCGCGAGCGGGCGATGTATTGCCAGCCGTGCGATCTGCGCAGCTATCCGCGCATTTCACCGAGCATGATCGTGCTGATCACCCGTGGCGACGAAATCCTCTTGGCGCGCTCGCCGCGCTTCGTCACGGGGGTTTACAGCACCTTGGCCGGTTTCGCCGAGCCGGGGGAGTCGGCTGAGGATTGTCTGATTCGTGAAGTGCGCGAAGAAGTGCAGATCGAAGTGAAGAACATCCAGTACATCGGCAGCCAGTGCTGGCCGTTCCCGCATTCGATGATGCTCGGCTTCCATGCCGAATACGCCGGTGGCGAGATCGTCTGTCAGGAAGACGAGATCGAAGACGCCCAGTGGTTCAACGTGCATGACCTGCCGCCGTTGCCGGCGTCGCGTTCGATAGCCCGTTACTTGATCGATGTCTACGTGGCGCGGCGCTTAGGCCACGCTGAACCAGTGCTGCCAGGCTAGGCGCACGGTCAGGCCAAGCACCACGGTGATGAATACCGGACGAATGAATTTGGCGCCGCCGCTGATTGCCGTGCGTGCGCCAAAAAAGGCCCCGACCATCACCGACAGGCCCATGCACAGGCCGATGATCCAGTCGACCTGACCGGAGAAAATGAACACCGACAGCGCCGCGATGTTGCTGACAAAGTTCATGCTCCGCGCTACGCCGCTGGCCTTGACCAGATCGATCGGGTACAGCAGCAGACTGCTCACTGTCCAGAACGCGCCCGTGCCGGGACCGGCCACGCCATCATAGAAGCCGAGGCTGAAGCCCTGGGTCGACTGCCATTTCTTTTTGATCGGTGCGTCGCTGTCCAGCGGCGCTTTCGGCGTGCCGCCAAACAACAGATACACGCCACAAGCGAATACGATCACCGGCAGCATCTTGTTCAGCCATTCGGCCGGCAGGTAATGCGCAACCACCGCACCCGTGAGCGCGCCGACCAGAGTGCCGACTATCGCGTGGGTCCACTGTCGCGGATGAAACAGCTTGCGTCTGTAGAAGGTGAAGCTGGCGGTTGCCGAACCGAAGGTCGAACTCAGCTTGTTGGTGCCCAGCACCAGATGCGGCGGCAGGCCCGCCGTCAGCAGCGCCGGCGTGGTCAACAGACCGCCACCACCCGCAATGGCATCGATGAAACCGGCAAGGAAGGCAACGGCAGCCAGAATGGCCAGGGTGGTGAGGTCAACGCTGAGTTCGAAAGGCATGGAGTCGGCTTATTCGGCAAGGCGCAGAACGTGAGCTGCGGGGAGGGCAGTCATGTTACCTGTATCCAACTGTTGCGGCGAGCCGCAGGGCCTATTCGCGAGCAGGCTCACATCCCACAGATGCGGTGCCGTACTCAAAATCAATATTCACCGCAAAACCATTGTAGGAGTGAGCCTGCTCGCGATGGCGGTTTGTCAGACGTGAAGACGTCACAGACATACCGCTATCGCGAGCAGGCTCACTCCTACATTGAATCGGGGTAGGCTTTAGAGGCCGAGTTCACTCAGCCCCGGATGATCATCCGGCCGGCGGCCCAGCGGCCAGTGGAATTTGCGTTCGCTTTCCTTGATCGGCATGTCATTGATGCAGGCGTAGCGCTGGAACATCAGGCCGTTGTCATCGAACTCCCAGTTTTCGTTGCCGTACGAACGGAACCAGTTGCCGGAATCGTCGTGCCATTCATAGGCATAACGCACGGCGATACGGGTATCGGAGTAGGCCCAGAGTTCTTTGATCAAACGATAATCCAGCTCCTTCGCCCACTTGCGGGTGAGGAATGCCTTGGCCTCTTCGCGGTTGTTGGCGAACTCGGCGCGATTGCGCCATTTGGTATCGAGGGTATAGGCGAGCGAAACCTTTTCCGGATCGCGGGTGTTCCAGCCATCTTCGGCAAGGCGCACTTTTTCGATGGCTGAAGCGTGGTTGAACGGGGGCAATGGCGGACGTACCTGGGCTGCAGTCGACATGTTCAATCTCCTGATTCATTTAATGTATGAACAACAAGTCCGGCTTGTTAAGCGTTACAGGCCCAATAACTTTCGCGCCATGCATTGCGCATTATCGGCGGCACTGTGATCACCCATCACAAGCGCTACGGTAATGGCGCCTTCAATCAGAACCAGCAACTGTCTGGCCAGCAGTTGCGGATCCTCGGCGCCATATTCGGTACACAGCTCGCACACATAGTCGAGCAGCTTCTGTTTGTGTTCTTTGGCCACCAGCCGCACCGGGTCCTGTGGATCGCCGGTTTCGCCGCTGGTGTTGATAAAGGCGCAGCCGCGAAAGCCATCCGAGTCGAACCAGCCCTTGAGCACGGTAAACAGGTTGAGCAGGCGCTCGGCCGGGGTTGCAGCTTGGTCGACAGCGTTTCTGAACCAGCTCATCCAGCGTATGTCGCGTCGCTGAAGGGCCGCGACCACCAGCGCGTCCTTGTCGGCAAAGTAACGGTAGATGCTTTTTCTGGAGACGCCGGCGGTTTTCACCAGGAGATCCATGCTGGTGGCAGCGATGCCACTTTTGTAGATCAACTTTTCGGTGACATCCAGAATGATGTCGCGTGTGTCGTTGCTGATTGATTCGTTCATGTGGCGAACAGTAGAACGTATGTTCTCCTTGGTCAAGCGGATATGTATTGCGTCTGTGAAATCGCTTTCGCGAGCAGGCTCGCTCCCACAGGGGAATGCATTTCAACCGACACTGACAAGACCCGGCGCAGACGATGGTGTAAGCTCTCAAACTCTTCGGAATCGAACCTTGCGAGCCTTATGCCGTTGCTTTTCAAACGTTCTCTGCTGCCCAAACTGCGCAGCTTCGCGCTGACCGCCGAGGCGGTGAGCATTCTGTCCAGTGCTGCCGAATTCCGACGCTGCCTGCTCGAGCAAATCGCCGCAGCGACCCAGCGCATCTACATCGTCGCGCTGTATTTGCAGCAGGACGAAGCCGGCCAGGAAATCCTCGATGCCCTGCACGCTGCCAAACTCAAGCGTCCCGAGCTGGAAATTGCCGTCGTGGTTGACTGGTTGCGCGCCCAGCGCGGTCTGATCGGCGCGGGCAAGCAGCCCGGCAACGCCGCCTGGTATCAGGACATGACCCGCACGCATCAGAGCGAAGTGCCGATCTACGGCGTGCCGGTACAGACCCGCGAGCTGTTCGGCGTGCTGCACCTCAAAGGCTTCGTCATCGATGACAACGTGGTCTACAGCGGCGCCAGTCTGAACAACGTCTACCTGCACAAACTCGACAAGTACCGCTTCGACCGTTACCACGTGCTGCACAGTCGCGAGCTCGCGGATTCGATGCATCATCTGGTCAAGCATGGCCTGATCGAATCGAAAGCCGTGCATCGCCTCGACCTGCCAAACCTGCCGAGCACGCGCAGCCTGCGCAACGACATCGGCGACCTGCGCAGTCGCCTCAAGTACGCGACCTACGACACCGGCGCCGGCAGCACCAGCAGGGAAGGGCTGTCGGTCACGCCACTGCTCGGCGTCGGCAAGAACAATCCGCTGAACCGGGCGATCCTCGAACTGATCGCCAGCGCACAAAAGCAGCTGACCATCTGCACGCCATACTTCAACCTGCCGCTGGGTGTGATCCGCGAGATCAACCGTGCACTGGCCCGCGGCGTGAAGATCGATATCGTGGTCGGTGACAAGACCGCCAATGACTTCTACATTCCGCCAAGCGAGCCGTTCAAGGTGATCGCCGCGCTGCCGTATCTGTACGAGATCAGCCTGCGCCGCTTCGCCAAACGCCACCAGCACAGCATCGACAGCGGCCAGCTGAACCTGCATTTGTGGCGCGATGGCGACAACACTTATCACCTCAAGGGCATGTGGATCGATCAGCGCTACACCTTGCTGACCGGCAACAACCTCAATCCGCGGGCGTTCCGTCTGGATCTGGAAAACGCGCTGCTGATTGATGATCCGCAAGGCGAATGGCTGGAGCCCCGGGCGAAAGAGCTGGAGAACATCTTCCGCCATACCACGCGGATCGACAGCTTCCAGACCCTGGAGACACTGCCGGATTACCCGGCAGGGGTGGCGAAGTTTCTCAAGCGGGTGAGTCGGGTGAGGATTGAGCGGTTGCTGTACCGGATTCTCTAGCGCGGCCTGAATTGCTTTCGCGAGCAGGCTCGCTCCCACAGGGAAATGCATTCCAACTGTGGGAGCGAGCCTGCTCGCGAAGGGGCCAGACCAGACGCTAAAAAAACTAATTCAAACCCAACTTCCCGCGCATCATCGACAAATCCTCCGCCAACGTATTCACCGGCCCGACCAGCGCCTTGCGGTCGTTGTCCTTCACTTTGTCGTAGGTTTCAAAGCCGCCATCCGCGGTCTTGTACTTGGCGAGGATCTTGTCGACCGTGGCGAAGTTCTTGTCGACTTTCGCTATAAATGCCTTGTCCTGCTGTTCGACCTGCGAACGGAACAGATCGACGATCTTCTTCGCGCCGTCGATATTGCCCTGGAAGTCGTACAGGTCAGTGTGGCTGTAGCGATCTTCCTCGCCGGAAATCTTAGTCGCCGCGACTTCTTCCAGTAGCGCAGCAGCGCCCCCGACGACTTTCTCCGGCGGGAAGGTCAGGCCGGCCACACGGGTTTGCAGGTCCTGCACGTCTTTGTTCAAACCGTCGGCCAGTGCATCCAGACCCTGGGTGGATTTCTCCGCGAACAGCGAATATTCGATCCGGTGGAAACCGGTGAAATCTTCAGCCCTCACACCTTTCTCGTGATCATCGACGCGCGAGTCGATGGACGCATCGAGATCGCTGAACAGTTCTGCAATCGGCTCTATCGACTCGTAATAAACCCGCGTCGGCGCGTAGAGCTTCTGCGCGGTGGCGAGATCGCCATTCTTCACCGCGTCGGTGAACTGCTGAGTGTGGCTGGCCAGCTCATCGAGCTTCTCGGTGACGTAAATCTTGTAGTCCGACACCGGCCCCACCAGATCCAGCGGCGCAGTCGCGGCGAACGCCGACAGCGGGGTGTTGAGCAAACCAAGGGTCAGCAATAACGCGAGTGGCGTCTTTTTCATGGGGCGGCTCCAGTGTCGGTTGGGTGTCATGCGGTTTTGTTGTGGGATGTGGCAGCCAGTAACGAGCGACCGATGAAGTCGTCATCGCCGGTAACGCCGGGCAGGGTGAAGAAGTAACCGCCGCCGACCGGTTTGAGGTATTCCTCGAGCGGTTCGCCGTTGAGGCGGGTCTGCACGGTGATAAAGCCTTGTTCCAGATCGGCCTGGTAGCAGATGAACAGCAGGCCCATGTCGAGCTGACCGTTCTTGTTGACGCCGTTGGAATAGTTGAAAGGTCGGCGCAGGATCAGGTTGGCCTGGGTCGCGGCGGTGCGCGGATTGGCCAGCCGAATGTGCGCGTCGAGTCTGGTCAGCTTGCCGGCCGGATCCTTGCTGTAATCCGGCACTTCGCTTTCCGTGTGGCCACCGATAGGCGCGCCGCTGCTCTTGACCCGGCCGAGAATGCTTTCCTGCTCCTGCAAAGGTGTGCGATCCCAGCGTTCGACAAAGTTGCGGATGATGCGCACCGCTTGATAACTGCCATGGGCAGCCCACGCCGGCTCATCACTGCCCGGTTGCACCCAGACGATGCGGTCCATGGCCTTGGCGTCGTTGGAGTCGGGGTTGGCCGAGCCATCGCGAAAACCCAGGAAGTTGCGCGCCGACTGCGCCGGTACGCCGGGTTTGGCCGGGGCTTGCGGCGGTACGCTGCCTTCCTGTTTCCAGCGCACCAGCAGCAGATCGGGGAGGTTCTTGACGATGTCGCGCAGGGCGTGAATGTTGGTGTCAGCGGTGTTGGCGCAGAACTGCAGGCTCAGGTCGCCATGGCAGCAGTCGGCATCCAGCGCATCGTTGGGGAAACCGACCATGCGTTGCAGGCGCTTGGGTTTGGCCGCTGCCAGACCGAAGCGCTCGTCGAACAGCGAATCACCGACGGACACGGTGATGGTCAGGTTGTCCGGGGTGACCACCGGGCCGAGGATGCCGGAATCCGGCGGCGGCAGTTTCGGATCGATCTGCGCCACCGGGCCGCCCTTCATCAAAAACGCGATGCGTTCGTTCAGCGTGCGGAACAGCCGCTCGAGATCTTCGCGATCGGTCGCCAGCACATCGAACGCCACCAGCATGCCCGAGGCCGGGCGCGGGGTGACGATGCCGGTCTGGTGCACGCCGTGGAAATCGTGGCGGTCTTCGGTCTTGTCGCTGCTCGGCGCTTCGGTGACTTGTGCCGGCGCTGCGGCCATGGCCGGGCAGCTCAGGGCTGATCCGGCGAGGGCGACACCGGCGGCGCCCATGCCCATCAGTACGCGGCGCCGTTGCAGGTTGAGAGGTTCTGAATCGTTCATCGGGTGGTCTTCTGCTTACAGGCCGGAAAGGCCGAGGGCGGGGTCGATGCCATCCAGTGCCGTGGCCAGAGCCTTGGCTTTGGCGGCGATCTGCTGGCGTTGCGCGGCGGTCACGGCGTCGTAACTGACGTAGCCGTCGGCGGATTTCAGTGCGTCGAGCTGGCTGTCAAAGTCGCCCAACGCCTGGTCGACTTTCGCCAACACGTCTGCCGCGGATTTGCTCAGCATCGGCCGCAACAGGTCGACGACTTTGTGCGCGGTTTGCCCGTTGGCGGCGAAACCGTTGAGATCGCTGTGGCTGTAGCGTTCTTCTTCGCCGCTGCCAGCGCGCACGTCGGCGAGGCTGTTGAGGTTGCGCACGACGATGCTCACCAGTTGCTCCGGCGGCAGCGACTGCGCGAGCAACTGCTGCTTGAGCGTGGTGACGTCAGCGAGCAGGCGCTGGGCAATCGGCGCAACGTCGTCGAGTGTGCGCTGCTGAAACAGGGCATATTCGAGGCGATGGAAACCGACAAAACCCGGATCCTGCTCGCGCTTTTCGAAATAATCGGCGCGGGCATTGATGTGATTGTCCAGCTCGGCCAGACGCTGCGCCGCCGGCGCCAGACGCTGATAAGCAGCACGCGCCGGCAGGTACGCGGCTTGCGCCTGAGCAAGATCGCCACTGGCTATAGCCTGATCCAGGGCTGTCACCGCTTTGATCAAGGCACTGCCCTGAACGGCCAGATACACGCGAAATTCCGACAACGGCCCGACGAAAGCCACCATCGACGGTTTGGCCTTGGCGGCGGCGTCGGAAGCGGCCGTCGGCGTCACGTGCAAGGTGCCGCGCGGGTTGCTGAGCAAGCCGCAGGTGATCGCGTAGTCGCCCGGTTGCAGGTTGGCGTTGATCACCTGGCTCAGTCCTGGTGCGATGTTTTCCCGTTCTTCGACCACCAGCACACCGTCGAGAATTTCCCACTCGACCGCACGCTCGGAGCGGTTGACGATGCGGAAACTGGCGCGGCCGGCCGGCACGGTCAGCGCATTCGGCTCGCAACTGTGTGGATGGATGTTGACGACGATTTCGTCGTGGTTGTGCTGACGCTTGGCGGCGGCCATGTTCGAGGCGTACCAGAAGAGCCCGCCGGCGGCGATCATCAGCACTACCGAGCCGGCCAGCGCCCAACGCAAGGCGCGGGGCGGCGAGGCCTGAGGGATTTGATTGTCAGACATGGGTGGCCTTATTGGCTGGAAACGGAAGTCGTTGACGGCGCTTGGCGCGGTGCGGGCATAAAAAACATCACCAGCGCCAGCAGCAGATAAATCAGGTAAGCGCCGAGGGTGCTGACGGTCGGCGCATCCTGATAACCGAACATGCCGGCCAGCACCGAGCCCAGCGGGCCGTCCATCGGTAGCGTCGCGCTGAAGTCGAACAGCACCGTTTGCAGGTGATTCCACAACCCGGCTTCATGCAGCGCCTGCACCGAGTTGGCGAGGATCCCGGCGGCGACCACGAGGATGAACAAACCGGTCCACTTGAAGAACGCCGACAGATTCAGGCGCATGCTGCCGCTGTAGATCAGGAAACCGACGATCACCGCCAGGATCAGGCCGAGCAGGGCGCCAATCGGCGCGCCCGGGCCCTCGCTCTGCTGGAACACCGCAAGCAGGAAAAACACTGTTTCCAGGCCTTCGCGAGCGACAGCGAAAAAGACCATGGCGATCAGCGCAATCACCTGATGCCGGGAGGCCGTCAGCGCCTGGTCCAGTGAGGCTTGCAGCGAATGCTTGATCGACCGCGCGACCTTGCGCATCCAGAACACCATCGAACTGAGAATGCCCACCGCGACCAGGCCAACCACGCCCTCGAACAGCTCCTGCTGCTTCTGCGGGAATTCGGCACTGACCAGTTCCAGGCCACCACCGACCAGCAGGGCGAGGGCGGCAGCGAGGAAAACGCCGATCCATACGGCGGGCATCCACTGACCGCGGCCGGTCTGTTGCAGGTAACTGGCAATGATGCCGACGATGAGCGCGGCCTCGATGCCTTCGCGCAACATGATCAAAAAGGGAACGAGCATTTGGTAGCCACAGCAATTTAGTTAGGTGGCTAAGTTGTAACATAATGACACTCATTCCCAAATGGCATTCATTGACATTTAGCTGAACCTCAGCTGAACGAACGCCATCTTCGTCCCGCATGGATTTCCCTGTGGGAGCGAGCCTGCTCGCGAATGCGGTATGCCTGTGACATTTCATTATCTGACACACCGCGTTCGCGAGCAGGCTCGCTCTCACATTGGCCCTGCGGTGAATTCAGCAGCTGGGTTAAGATGCCCATCACCCAAAAACAACAAGGCTTACCTCGTTTCATGGCGGACAAAGACACCATTGCCATTCCACTGGTGCGCGAAGCACTGCTGCAGAGTTGTGCTCCGGGCGCGGCCACGGATGAGGCGTTGAGCAAGGTCGGCATCGCTCCGGCTCTGTTGGCATCCGACGCGGGCAGGGTGCCGGCCTCGCAATACGCCAAACTCTGGCGCCTGTTGGCCCGGCGCGGTGATGACGAGTTCTTCGGCATGGACCCGCGCAAGCTCAAGTCCGGCAGCCTGGCGTTTCTGTGCCGCAGCGCCATGGCGCAACCGACGCTGGCGGCAGCGCTGGACACCGGCCTGAATTTCCTTTCGCTGATGCTCGAACGCCTGCCGGCGCAACTGGTGCATCAGCAGAGCCTGGCCGAAATCGTCCTGCTCGAAGACGATGCCGAACCGCGCCGTGCGTTCACTTATTTCACTTACTGGATGATCGTGCACGGCGTAGCGTGCTGGCTGGCCGGGCGGCGGATTCCGATTCTGGCGATCGAACTGCGCTGCGCCGAACCGGATTTCACCGACGACTACCGGGTGATGTTTTCGGAGAACCTGCGTTTCGAACGTCCGCGCACGCGAATGATTTTTTCCGCCGACTGCCTCGACCTGCCGATCAAGCGCAGCGCCGAAGAGCTGAAGCGCTTTCTCGCCCAGGCGCCGGCGAACATTTTGGTCAAGTACCGCGACCCGGACAGCCTGGCGAGCCGGATCAAGCAGGATCTGCGGCAACTGCCCGCCGAGCAGTGGCCGGAAACCGAGGCCCTGGCCCAGCAACTGTGCATGTCCGCCTCGACGTTGCGCCGGCGCCTGGCCGAGGAAGGGCAGACCTATCAGGGGCTCAAGGACAGTGTGCGCAAGGAACTGGCAATAACCTGGCTGGCAGAGCCTTCGATCAGTTTTGTCGAGATCGCCACCCGACTGGGCTTTGCTGATGCCAGCTCGTTCTACAAGGCGTTTCGCAAGTGGTCCGGGTCGAACCCGGGGCATTACCGCACGCTGATCCTGAATGAGGTCGTCTGACCCGACGCCTTCGCGAGCAGGCTCGCTCCCACACTTTGAAATGCGTTCCCCCGTAGGAGCTGCCGAAGGCTGCGATCTTTTGATCTTGATCTGGATGGTGAAAATCAAGATCGACAGATCGCAGCCTCGTTGCACTCGTCAGCTCCTATAGGGGATGCGGCGCCAATCCCTTGGCCAAACCAGTCAGCTACTTTGATAACTTTGACCATTGCCCCAGGCCCCGCGCGGCGCGACTATCCCTGTGTTGTTTACGGTTCCCAGCCTAATAAAAACACCGAGGGATTCTGGCAATGCGCGATTACTTGTCTGCCACCGAACAGTTCGATTATCAGCACACCGTCGACGCGTCGCTCAGCGGCACGCTGGCGGCACTCAACGCCTGCGTCGAATGCTGCGACCGCCACGCCTTGCCCGGTCGCATTGCCTTGTTCTGGGAAGGTCGCGACGGTTCAAGTGCGACTTACACCTTCACTGACCTGCAAGACAAAGCCGCGCGTTTTGCCAATTTCCTCCTCGCCCAAGGCGTGCAAAAGGGCGATAAAGTCGCCGGGCTGCTGCCACGCAACGTCGAATTACTGATCACCGTGCTCGCCACCTGGCGCATCGGCGCGGTGTATCAGCCGCTATTCACCGCGTTCGGTCCCAAAGCCCTTGAACATCGCTTGAACAGTTCCGGGGCGAAGGTTGTGGTGACCGATGCGGTCAACCGAGCCAAGCTCAATGAAGTCAGCGCATGCCCGACCATCGTCACGGTTGGCGGCGTGAAAGGTCAGGGTATTGTCCGTGGTGATTTCAGTTTCTGGGCCGAGCTGAGCAACTATTCCAATGTCTGCGCACCAGTGCTGCTGACCGGCGAAGACCCGTTCCTGCTGATGTTCACTTCAGGCACTACGGGTCCGGCGAAAGCGCTGTCGGTGCCGCTCAAAGCGATCGTCGCGTTCCAGAGCTACACCCGCGATGCGGTGGACCTGCGTCCTGAAGATGCGTTCTGGAACGTCGCTGATCCGGGCTGGGCCTATGGCATTTATTTCGGTGTGACCGGGCCGTTGGCGCTGGGTCACCCGATCACCTTCTACGATGGCCCGTTCACCCTCGAAAGCACCTGCCGGGTGATCAACAAATACGCCATCAGCAACCTCACCGGCTCGCCCACTGCCTATCGCCTGCTGATTGCCGGGGGAGAGGAGTTCGCCAGATCGATCAAGGGCAAGCTGCGCATCGTCAGCAGCGCCGGTGAACCGCTGAATCCGGAAGTGATCCGCTGGTTCGCCGACAACCTCGACGTGGTCATCCACGACCACTACGGCCAGACCGAACTGGGCATGGTGCTGTGCAACCATCACGGCCTCGAGCACCCCGTCCATGTCGGCGCTGCCGGTTTCGCCTCGCCCGGCCACCGCATCGTCGTGCTCGATGAGCAGTACAACGAGCTGGGCGTCGGCCAGCCCGGCATTCTCGCCATTGACCGGCCGAAATCGCCGATGTGCTGGTTCGGTGGCTACGAAGGCGCGCCGACCAAGGCCTTCGTCGGCGACTACTACCTGAGCGGCGACACCGTCGAATGGAACCCCGACGGCAGCATCAGCTTCGTCGGCCGCAGCGATGACGTGATCACCACCTCGGGCTACCGCGTCGGCCCGTTCGATGTGGAAAGTGCGCTGATCGAACACCCGGCCGTGGTCGAAGCGGCGGTCGTCGGCAAACCCGATCCGGAACGCACCGAACTGGTCAAAGCCTTTGTCGTGCTGAGTGCGCAGTACCGCGCCGCGCCGGAGTTGGCCGAAGAGCTGCGCCAACATGTGCGCAAGCGTCTGGCCGCGCATTCGTACCCGCGTGAAATCGAATTTGTCAGCGAACTGCCCAAGACCCCAAGTGGCAAATTGCAGCGCTTTATCTTGCGCAACCAGGAAATCGCCAAGGCTCAAGAGGCCGCGGCGCACAACGTTTCAGCTTGAATCCAAGGAAACACTGTCATGCAGATCGAGAACAAGGTTTTTATCGTCACCGGCGGCGCGTCAGGCCTCGGTGCTGCCAGCGCTGAATTGCTGGTCAGTGCCGGCGCAAAAGTCATGCTGGTCGACATGAACGCCGAAGCCGTCGCCGCTCAGGCCCAGCGCCTCGGTGCGCAGAGCGTCGTCGCCGATATCAGCAACGAAGCCGCTGCCGAAGCGGCTGTGCAGGCAACCATCGCCGCATTTGGCAGCCTCAACGGCCTGATCAACTGCGCCGGCATCGTTCGCGGCGAGAAGATCCTCGGCAAGAACGGCCCGCACGCCCTGAGCAGTTTTGCCCAAGTGATCAACGTCAACCTGATCGGCAGCTTCAACATGCTGCGTCTGGCCGCGGCGGCCATTGCCGAGAGTGAAGCCAATGCTGATGGCGAGCGGGGGGTGATCATCAACACCGCCTCGGTCGCAGCATTCGATGGCCAGATCGGTCAGGCTGCGTACTCGGCATCCAAGGGCGCGATTGCCAGCCTGACCCTGCCCGCCGCCCGCGAACTGGCGCGCTTCGGCATCCGCGTGATGACCATCGCCCCAGGTATCTTCGAAACGCCGATGATGGCCGGCATGACCCCGGAAGTGCGCGACTCGCTGGCCGCCGGCGTGCCGTTCCCGCCGCGTCTGGGCAAGCCCGCCGAATACGCCGCGCTGGTACGCCACATCATTGAAAACAGCATGCTCAACGGTGAGGTGATCCGTCTCGACGGCGCCTTGCGTATGGCCGCCAAGTAAAGAGGAATCCGTCATGACTATGTCCAACGATCCGATTGTTATCGTCAGCGCCGTCCGCACACCGATGGGCGGCTTTCAGGGCGAACTGAAAAGCCTCACTGCACCGCAACTTGGCGCGGCGGCAATCAAGGCGGCGGTCGAACGCGCCGGTGTCGCCAGTGACGCGGTTGATGAAGTGCTGTTCGGCTGCGTACTGCCGGCCGGCCTCGGCCAAGCGCCGGCACGCCAGGCTGCGCTGGGCGCCGGGCTGGATAAATCGACGCGCTGCACCACGGTCAACAAGATGTGCGGCTCGGGCATGCAGACCACCATCATGGCCCACGACATGCTGCTCGCTGGCAGTGCCGATGTGGTGATTGCCGGTGGCATGGAAAGCATGTCCAACTCGCCATACCTGCTCGATCGTGCCCGCGCCGGTTATCGCATGGGCCATGGCCGCGTGCTCGATTCGATGTTCCTCGACGGCCTCGAAGACGCCTACGACAAGGGCCGGCTGATGGGCACCTTCGCCGAGGATTGCGCCGAGACCAACGGCTTCAGCCGCCAAGCGCAGGACGCTTTCGCCATCGCCTCGACCACCCGCGCACAACAGGCGATCAAGGACGGCAGCTTCCAGGACGAAATCGTCCCGCTGACCGTCACCGTCGGCAAAGAACAGGTTGTGATCAGTAACGACGAGCAACCGCCCAAAGCCAAACTCGACAAAGTCGCCTCGCTGAAACCGGCGTTCCGCGAAGGCGGCACGGTCACGGCGGCCAACTCCAGCTCGATTTCCGACGGCGCCGCGGCGCTGGTACTGATGCGCCAGTCCCACGCCCGGCAACTGGGTCTCAAACCGCTGGCGGTGATTCACGGCCATTCGGCGTTTGCCGACACCCCGGGCCTGTTTCCCACCGCACCGATTGGCGCGATCAAGAAACTGGTGAAGAAAACCGGCTGGGCCCTGGATCAGGTGGATCTGTTTGAAGTCAATGAAGCGTTCGCGGTGGTCGGCATGGCGGCGATGACGCATCTGGAGATTCCCCACGACAAGCTCAACGTGCATGGCGGCGCCTGTGCGCTGGGCCACCCGATCGGCGCCTCGGGCGCGCGGATTCTGGTGACGCTGCTGGCGGCACTGCGGCAGAAACAGCTCAAACGCGGGATTGCAGCCATCTGCATTGGCGGCGGCGAAGCCACGGCCATGGCTGTGGAATGCGTTTACTGAAGGCATCCCCGATCAACTGTGGGAGCGAGCCTGCTCGCGAATACGTCGTTTCAGCCGGCACATGCGTGACTGACACACCGCTTTCGCGAGCACGCTCGCTCCCACAGGGTTCTATGTCGTACCCAGATTTGAAGGAATCACCATGATCCCCAACGAAGACCAACATCAGATCCGCGACATGGCCCGGCAGTTTGCCCAGGAGCGGCTCAAGCCGTTCGCTGCCGAGTGGGATCGCGAGCACCGTTTCCCCAGGGAAGCCATCGCCGAGATGGCCGAACTGGGCTTCTTCGGCATGCTCGTACCGGAGCAGTGGGGCGGTTGTGACACCGGCTATCTGGCCTACGCCATGGCCCTGGAGGAAATCGCCGCCGGCGACGGTGCCTGCTCGACGATCATGAGCGTGCACAACTCGGTCGGCTGCGTGCCGATTCTCAAGTTCGGCAACGACGACCAGCGCGAGCGCTTCCTCAAACCGCTGGCCAGCGGCGCCATGCTCGGTGCCTTTGCATTGACCGAACCGCAGACCGGTTCCGATGCCAGCAGCCTGAAGACCCGCGCGCGGCTGGAAGGCGATCACTACGTGTTGAATGGCTGCAAACAGTTCATCACCTCCGGGCAGAACGCCGGTGTCGTGATCGTGTTTGCCGTGACCGACCCGAGCGCCGGCAAACGCGGGATCAGCGCGTTTATCGTGCCGACCGACTCGCCCGGCTACAAGGTTGCGCGGGTCGAAGACAAACTCGGCCAGCATGCCTCCGACACCTGCCAGATCCTCTTCGAAGATGTGAAAGTGCCGGTCGCCAACCGTCTCGGCGAGGAGGGCGAGGGCTACAAAATCGCACTGGCGAATCTCGAAGGCGGCCGCGTCGGCATCGCCTCGCAAGCCGTCGGCATGGCCCGTGCCGCCTTCGAGGCCGCCCGTGATTACGCCCGCGAGCGTGACACCTTCGGCAAGCCGATCATCGAGCATCAGGCCGTGGCGTTTCGCCTGGCGGACATGGCCACGCAAATTGCCGTCGCCCGGCAGATGGTGCATTACGCAGCGGCCTTGCGTGACAGCGGCCAGCCGGCGCTGGTCGAGGCGTCGATGGCCAAGCTGTTCGCCTCGGAAATGGCCGAAAAGGTCTGCTCCATGGCCTTGCAAACCCTCGGCGGTTACGGTTACCTCAACGACTTCCCGCTGGAACGCATCTACCGCGACGTGCGCGTCTGCCAGATCTACGAAGGCACCAGCGACATTCAGCGCATGGTTATTTCGCGCAATCTCTGACAAGGAATTTTCTTCATGACTTACGAAACGATTCTGCTGGAAACCCGCGACCGCGTCGGCCTGATCACCCTCAACCGGCCGCAGGCGCTGAACGCGCTGAACGCGCAACTGGTCAGCGAAGTGAACCACGCTCTGGATGCGCTGGAAGCCGACGCACTTATTGGTTGCATCGTCCTCACCGGCTCTAAAAAAGCCTTTGCCGCCGGCGCCGACATCAAGGAAATGGCCGAGCTGACCTATCCGCAGATCTACATGGACGATCTCTTCAGCGACAGCGATCGCGTCGCCAACCGGCGCAAGCCAATCATCGCCGCGGTCAACGGTTTTGCCCTCGGCGGTGGCTGCGAACTGGCGCTGATGTGCGACTTCATTCTGGCTGGCGACAATGCCAGATTCGGCCAGCCGGAGATCAACCTCGGCGTGCTGCCAGGCATGGGCGGCACCCAGCGCCTGACCCGCGCGGTGGGCAAGGCCAAGGCCATGGAAATGTGCCTGAGCGGGCGCATGATCGACGCGGTGGAAGCCGAGCGCTGCGGCATCGTCGCGCGAATCGTGCCGAGTGATGAACTGCTTGATGAGGCGCTGAAAGTCGCAGCAGTGATCGCCGGCAAATCGCTGCCGATTGCGATGATGATCAAGGAGAGCGTGAACCGCGCGTTTGAGGTCAACCTGACCGAGGGCGTGCGTTTCGAGCGCCGGGTGTTCCATGCGGCGTTTGCGACGCAGGATCAGAAGGAAGGGATGGCGGCGTTTATTGCCAAGCGTGAGGCTGCATTCCAGGGCAAGTGATTGTGTCCGGGCTGGCGCTTTCGCGAGCAGGCTCGCTCCCACATTGGACTATGGAGACTCCTGTGGGAGCGAGCCTGCTCGCGAAGCTTTTAAAGGCCCACTCACTAGCGCTAGTCTGTTGACCTTCTTGCACATCAAGAGCGGAGGTCAACATGCGTATCGGATTTATCGGGCTGGGTTCCATGGGCAAGGGCATGGCTGCCAACCTGCTAAAGGCCGGCCATGAAGTGCGGGTGTGGAACCGCAGCCAGCCTGCCGTCGAACAACTGGTCAGCCAGGGCGCAACCGCCGCAGGCGATCCCGGCGAAGCCTTCGATGCTGAAGTGGTGATCAGCATGCTCGCTGACGACGCGGTGACGCGCTCGGTGCTGATCGACAGCGGCGCATTGGCCTCAAGCAAGCCGGGGCTGATTCACCTGAGCATGGCCACGCTGTCGGTCGAGTTCATCAAGGAGCTGGCAGCGCTGCATGACAGCGTCGGCGCCCAACTGATTGCCGCCCCGGTATTCGGACGCAACGATCTGGCCGAGGCCGGCAAGCTCAACATCGCCGTCGGCGGTCCGGCCACCGCGCTTGCCCGGGTTCAGCCACTGCTGGATGTGATGGGGCAGAAAACCTGGCCGATGGGTGAAGACCCGGTCAACGCCGCCATCCTCAAGATCGCCACCAACATGATGCTGATCAGCGCCATCGAAGCCACCGGCGAAGCAATGGCGTTGACCCAGAGTTATGGCGTGGGCAATAGCGATTTCGTCGAGTTCATTACCAACACGCTGTTCGCGGCACCGGCCTATAAGGTCTACGGACCGAAGATTGCCGCGCGGGAGACTGAGGGGGCTGGGTTTACCTTGCGTCTGGGTTTGAAGGATGTTGGCCTGGCGCTGAAGGCCGGCGAGCCGAATCATGTGCCGTTGCCGGTGGCCAGCGTGTTGCGCGATAACTTGCTGGATGCGGTGGCGTTGGGCGAGGGGGAAAGTGATCTGGCGGCGTTGGGGGTGAGGGCGATCCGGCGTTCCGGACAGGAATAATGTGTGAAACCTTCAAAAGCCCCTCACCCTAGCCCTCTCCCGGAGGGAGAGGGGACTGACCGCGCGATATTGGCGAATTACGCCGACCTGAAAGGTTGTCGCTGAATCCGTAACCGACTCGGTCTGCTCCCTCTCCCTGGGGAGAGGGCTGGGGTGAGGGGAAGGGGGGCTACACCATTACAACTGGTAGTTCTTCAGATCCCGAGCAATCACCATCCGCTGTATCTCGCTCGACCCTTCATAAATCTGGGTAATCCGCGCATCGCGGTAATACTTCTCGACCGGATAATCCTCGAGATAGCCGTAACCGCCATGAATCTGAATCGCCGAAGAACATACTTTCTCAGCCATTTCCGAAGCAAACAGCTTGGCCTGTGATGCCTCGGACAAGCACGGTTTGCCCGCCGTGCGCAGCCGCGCTGCATGCAGGATCAGCAACCGCGCGGCATTGATCTGCATGTGCATGTCAGCGAGCAGATTGGCAATGCTCTGGTGCTCGATGATTGGCTTGTCGAATTGCACGCGATCCTTCGAATAGGCCAGCGCCGCTTCAAACGCCGCCCGGGCAATGCCCAATGCCTGTGCCGCGATACCGATGCGTCCGCCTTCAAGGTTGGACAGGGCAATGGCCAGGCCTTTGCCACGCTCGCCGAGCAGGTTGGCCTCGGGGATACTGCAGTTGTTCAGCGTCACAGCGCAGGTGTCGGAAGCGCGAATGCCCATTTTGTGTTCGGTGCGATCGACGATGAAACCCGGCGTATCGGTCGGTACCAGAAACGCCGAAAGGCCTTTTTTGCCGAGATCCGGATCAGTCACCGCAAACACGATCGCCAGTTTCGCCCGTTTGCCATTGCTGACAAATTGCTTGGCGCCATTGATCACCCATTGGCCGTCGCGCAGTTCGGCGCGGGTGCGCAGGTTGTGCGCTTCGGAGCCGGCCTTGGGTTCGGTCAGGCAGAAGCAACCGATGGTTTGCCCGCTGGCCAGATCGGCCAGCCAGGTCTGCTTCTGTTCGTCACTGCCGTAGTTGAGCACCGGGCCGCAGCCGACCGAGTTGTGGATGCTCATGAACGCGCCGGTCGCGCCGTCACCGGCGGAGATTTCCTCTACGGCCAGTGCATAGGCGACGTAATCGACGTAAGTGCCGCCCCATGCCTCAGGCACGACCATGCCGAGCAAGCCCAGCTCGCCCATCTTCGCCACCAGGGCGTCGTCGATCCAGCCGGCCTTTTCCCAGGCCTGGGCATGGGGCGCGATCTCGCCGCGGGCAAAATCCCGGGCCATGTCGCGGATCATCACTTGTTCTTCAGTCAGTTCGAGATCGTGCATGGCTCAGCTCCCGCTCTCATCAAAACCATGGAAGAAACTCGCCACCTGCGCAGCGTCCAGCCCAGCGACGGTCGGCGGGTTCCAGCGCGGTGACTTGTCCTTGTCGATCAGCAGGGCGCGTACGCCCTCGATCAGATCGCCCCGGGCAAACCACTGGCGGTCCAGGTGCAGTTCCAGAGCAAAGCAGTGCTCCAGGCTCAAGTGCCTGCCGCGACGGAGCATTTCCAGGGTCACGGCCATGGCCAGCGGCGAGCGGGTTTCCAGCAGATCTGCCGTGGTCAGCGCCCATTCATGGCTGTCGGCGACGGTGACGGCGCGCAATTGCTCGATCATGCTCGGCACGTCGGGCAGCGCGAAGAAGTGGTCGATGGCCGGGCGCAAGGCTTCGAGCGGCGCATCGGGCAGGGTTTGCACGGCGTGCCTGGCGAGCAGGTTCTGCAGCGACTTGAGCGGTGTGTCCTGCCATTCCATCTGGTCGAGCTTTTCATCGAGCAGGGCCAGTTTGCTGCTGTCCAGATACCAGTCGGCGAGGCCGCAATACAGCGCATCGGCAGCGCGAATCTGCACGCCGCTGACGCCCAGATAAATCCCCAGCTCACCGGGAATGCGCGGCAGGAAATAACTGCCGCCGACATCAGGGAAATAACCGATGGCCACTTCCGGCATCGCCAGACGGCTCTTCTCGGTGACTACGCGCAGATCGGCGCCTTGCACCAGGCCCATGCCGCCGCCGAGGACAAAACCGTCCATCAAGGCCAGCACCGGTTTGCGGTAGTGATGAATCGTCAGGTCGAGGGCGTATTCCTCGACGAAGAAATCTTCGTGCAGCGTGTCGCCGCTCTTGTAACTGTCGTACAGCGAACGAATATCACCGCCGGCGCAGAAGGCCTTTTCACCGGCACCGCGCAATACCACGGCGTGGACTTCGGCGTCAGACGCCCAGGCATCGAGCTGCTGTTGCAGCAGACGCACCATGTCCAGGGTGATTGCATTGAGGCCCGCAGGGCGGTTGAGGGTCAGGTGGCCGATGTGGTTGCGCACCTCGGCCAGCACATCGTTTTGCATGGCATCCATGGACGGGGTCCGCCGGGATGAAGCCTGAGCTGTCATCAGTAACTCCCTGCTTTTATTGTCTTTATTCGAAAAGCCCGCGCGCGGGCGTTAGCGGATCGTAACAGTGCAAATTTGCCGTGTACAACGGGGATATGTGCAGGGGGAATCTGCGTTTTTGTGTGTAGGGGCTTATCTGAAGGTTTCGGTGATGCTGCGGCGTTTGGCGTGCAGTTCGCTGGCGTGGATCAGGCGTTCGAGGTCTTCGGGGGTGACGTCGATGAAAGCCTCCATGTCGGCCAGCGCCCGTTTCAGGTCTTCGGCGGTGATCGCCTGGCTGTCGACCGGGACCACTGGCGGGGCCGGATCGGCGGGGCGTTTCGGGTAGCGGATGCGGGTCAGGTTGTTGTAGGCCAAGGCGCTGGCGAGCATGCACAGGGCACCGAGCATCACCGGCTCCATGGCTTTCCAGTCCATGGCGATGGTCGCCGGGTCGGCCAGCACCAGCGTCAATGCCAAGGCGCCCGCCGGTGGATGCAGGCAACGCAGCCAGCACATCAGGATCACCGCCATGCCGGCGGCGAGGCAGGCGCTGCCCAGCGTTCGGCCGAGCACGTGGGCCACCAGCAAGGCGACCACGCCGGCACACAGGTAGCCGCCGAGAATCGACCACGGCTGGGCGAGGGCGCCGGAGGACACGGCGAACAGCAACACCGCCGAAGCGCCGAGCGGGCCGATCAGATGAAACGCGACGTCATGCCCGAACACCTGCGCGCACATCCACACGCTGACCAGCGTGCCCAGGCTCATGCCGATCGCAGCACGGCTCCATTCTGTGGGGCGGGTGTTGATGGCGGCGGGCAACCAGCGAGCAAGCATGTAGAACTGATCCTTTGCAAAAACCGGGACAAAAAAAAGGACTTGTCCGGCATATCCGGAAAGCCCTCGAAGGTTCCAACATTGGGGGAGGAACGCGCGTAGTTTGCCGATCAAACTCGATGCTGACAAATTCATATAAATGCACTTTTAGTGCACTATTTTTGCATTGAAGCAGTGCGACGCGCGCTGATGAAGCATAGATAACCGCCCAGTGCCGCCAATCCGCTCAGCGCATAGAACATGCTCGGCGCAGGTGTGTGCATCAGCAGAAACCCGCAGATGACCGGGCTCGCGCCGCCACCAAGGGCGGCGAGGTTCTGCGCGCCGTAGTAGCTGCCGCGCAGGGCCTCCGGGGCGAGGGTGTCGACGAACAGGAAGTCGGCCGGGTAAATGATCATCTCGCCCAAGGTGAAGATGAACATTGCCACGCACCAGCCGAGCAGGCTGTCTGCCACGCTGAAACCAATCAACCCGGCGATGAACAGCGCGGTGCCACCGGCGATCCAGTGACGCAGGTGTTCGCGGCTGAGCCAGCGACCGACCTGGTACTGCAGCAGGATCACCGTGATTGCGTTGCACGCGAGCAGGGCGGCCATGGTGTCGAGCATCTGTTGCTGGTTATGGGTGACCAGCAGGTATTGCGACAGGTAGAGGGTGAAGCGCCCGTGCACCAATGTGCTGAGCAGACAGCCGAGGGTGAACAACACCATCGTGCGGTCGTTTTTCAGGATCAACAGGGTGTTGAGGAAACTTTGCGGCGCGCTGCCAGCAGTGATCGGACGGGCATCCCTGGCCGCGCCGAGCAGGAGAAAAATACTGCCAATGGCAATTGCGCCGGCAACGATGAAAGGCGCGGACGGCTGCACTCCGGCAATCACCACGCCGAGCATCGGGCCGACGGCGTAGCCGATGTTGGTCAGCGTGTAATTGAGGGAAAACGCCTTGACCCGCTGGCCCACCGGCAGCTGTTCGCTGAGGATCGCCTTGCTACCGATGAGGAACAGCGCCGACGCCGTTTCGCTGATGATCAGCACCACGGTGACCAGATACAGGTTCTGCGCGAAGGTCAGCAGGATCAGGCCGATTCCGCTGGAGAGCATGCTCAAGATCAATAACTGGCGCTTGTCCAGCTTGTCGATGATGTAGCCGCCGTACAGCGACAGCAGCGTGGCGCTGAAAACGGCAATGCCCAGCAGCAGGCCGACATCCTGCGGATTGAGCCCGAGCTTGTTGCTGAGGAACAGCGTCAGCAGCGGACTGACCAGAGCACGACTGACCACCACGGTCAGCGAGCTGATCATCAGCCGGCGAATGAACGGCGAATAGATGGCCACGGAAGGGGAATGTCCTTATTCGGGAAGCCTGGGGCAAAAAGCTGATCCACTATCGCCCCCTTGTAGGAGTGAGCCTGCTCGCGATGGCGGTGGGTCAGCCTCTGAATGTGTCGAATGGTACACCGCTATCGCGAGCAGGCTCACTCCTACAGGGGGTGTGTACACACGATTATCACTGACCACCGCAAATCCAATGTGGGAGCGAGCCTGCTCGCGAAGGCGGCGGATCAGTCACCTCCGATGTCGCTGACGAGCAGGCTCGCTCCCACAGGGTCTGTGCACCTCACAATTACCACTGACTCCCACCGGGGCAGCTCAAGCCACATCCGAAGCCGCCGCTCTCTGCCGCAATGTGATCGGCAACCTGCACGATTCGCCGCGCCCCATCGGGAAATATTGAAAGCCATTGCGCGCCAGGCGTTCGGCGTCGTACAGGTTGCGCCCGTCGAAAATCACCGGGCTGTGCAGACGCTGTTTGATCAGCTCGAAATCCGGGGCTTTGAACTGTTGCCATTCGGTGCAGATGATCAACGCATCGGCGCCGGCCAGTACCGATTCCGGCGTGCCCATCAACATCAGTTTTGACTCGTTCGGATAGAGCTTCTGCGTTTCCAGCATGGCCTCGGGATCGAACGCACGCACGCTGGCACCGGCAGCCCACAAATCCTCGAGCAGCACCCGACTCGGCGCGTCACGCATATCGTCAGTGTTGGGCTTGAACGCCAGGCCCCACAGGGCAAAGATCTTGCCGCGCAAATCGCCCCGGTAGAAGGCATTGATGCGCTCGAACAGCTTGTGCTTCTGGCGCTGGTTGATCGCCTCGACCGCTTGCAGCAGATCACTTGAGCAGTGCGCCTGCTCGGCACTGTGAATCAGCGCGCGCATGTCCTTGGGAAAACACGATCCGCCGTAGCCGCAACCCGGGTAAATGAAGTGATAGCCGATCCGCATATCGGCACCGATGCCCTGGCGCACCGCTTCAATGTCCGCACCCAGATGCTCGGCGAGTTCGGCGATCTGGTTGATGAAGCTGATCTTGGTCGCCAGCATGCAATTGGCGGCGTATTTGGTCAGCTCGGCGCTGCGCAGATCCATGAACAGGATGCGCTCATGGTTGCGATTGAACGGCGCGTACAGATCGCGCATCACGTCGCGCACCTCAGCGCCTTCGCAGCCGATGACGATACGATCCGGCCGCCGGCAATCGGCGACGGCAGAGCCTTCCTTGAGAAACTCCGGGTTGGAGACGATATCGAACTGCAGCAAACGGCCGATCTTGATCAGCGCCTTCTCGATGTGGCTGCGCAAGGCATCGCCCGTGCCCACCGGCACCGTGGATTTCTCCACCACGATCAATGGCTGCTCACGATGCCGGGCAATCGCGTCGCCGACCGACAGCACATAGCGCAGGTCCGCCGAACCGTCCTCGCGTGACGGCGTCCCCACCGCGATAAACGCTACCCGCCCATGCAACACGGCGCGTCGTTCATCGGTGGTGAATTGCAGGCGATTGGCATCCAGCCCTTCACGCACCAGGTTTGCCAGGCCCGGCTCGAAAATACTGACGTGCCCTTCGCGCAGCTGCTCGATCTTCTGCGCGTCGACATCCATGCACACGACCTCGTGCCCCACCTCGGCCAGCACCGCCGCTTGCACCAGACCGACATAACCACTGCCAAACACCGTGATCTTCATGCCGCACTCCTGCCTGCAGTTCCATGCATTGAAGATAAGAGCGCGATGTTTCAGTTCGCCTACCGTGCGGATGAGCTCGCAAATGGACCGTTCGGGGAATGCCCGATTGACTTTTGCGGCCTCGAACGGCAGGTTGTCGGCCTTTCGCGGCAACCCCTTTGATTGAGTCATGCCGTTTTTTGCGTTTCATTTCATGCATTTATTGTTTTTGTTGAATCGTTTTTTATTTCAAGGCCGTTTCGTTTGAGTGATTTGTCGAGTACCCAACCCGCACCGTCCACCAGCAATCCACTGACCGTTTACCTGGCGCGACTGGCGCCTTCCAGCCAGTTGACCATGCGTTATGTGCTGCAAGACGCCGCCGACCGCCTCGGTTTCGAAGACGTCGATATCGAAGAGATCCCGTGGCACGGTTTGCAACCGGAAGACGTGGTGGCGCTGGTCGCCGCGTTGCGTGCCGACGGTTACGCACCGAACACTTCGTCGCTGTATGTGAACGCCGTGCGCGGGGTGATGAACGAAGCCTGGCGCATGAGCCTGATCAGCCAGGATCACCTGCTGAAAATGCGTTCGGTCAAAGGCATTGCCGGCACGCGGTTGTCCCAGGGCCGCAATCTCAAGCGCACGTTGATTCACGAACTGATGGAAGTCTGCGCTGCCGACCCGCGCCCGCAGGGCCTGCGTGATGCGGCGGTGATTGCGTTGCTGTACGGCACCGGCATGCGCAAGTCGGAATCGGTAGATCTGGATCTGAGTCAGGTCGACTTCCACGAACGCAGCCTGACCGTGACCGGCAAAGGCAACAAACAGCTGATCAAGTACGCGCCAGCCTGGGCGTTTGCCAAGCTCGACGCCTGGCTGGAACTGCGTCGCTCACAGCTCAAGGAAGGCGAGAGCGACGATGCGTTTCTGTTCAACCGCATTCGTCGGGGCAGCCACATCACACGCGAGCGCATCACCAAACACGCGATTTACTACATTGCCCGCCAGCGGGGAACGCAGGTCGGGGTGAAGATCATGCCCCACGATTTCCGGCGCTCGTTCATCACTCGGGTGATCGAGGAGCACGACCTGTCGATCGCGCAGAAACTGGCGCATCACAGCAATATCCAGACGACCGCCAACTACGACGTACGCGATGACAACGAGCGGCGGCGGGCGGTGGATCGCTTCGATTTGTAAGCCGAGTCAGTTTTGCGGCGGGCAGCGCGAGCCGGTGGCCGCCTGACTGATTTGCCCAGCGAGGCGTTTGACGTTGTTCTGTTGCGCGGTCACCAGTTCTTCGATGCTCGGCCCTGAAGATGTCTGCAAGACCGAGCGACAGGTCAGCAGCGCGGCATCCGTCGCACCGAGCGGGCGCACTCGCCATTTCACGTCAATCAGGGCGTACTGACCAGGAATTGAATCGAAGCGCTGCACGTCGACGCGCACGGAAGCTCGTTGCTGGCCGACGCCACTGCTCAATTGATCGGCCAGCGCACCGCGTAACTCATCGGCAAGGGTGGCGCTCCACCAATCGGTATCCAGGATAGCGACGCCGCTGTTGCCTTGGCGGATGACGATCTGCGCGCGATCGACCTGCGGCGGCACGCTGATGCTTTCGATGGCAATGTCGGCGCCGTTGCGACTGACGCCCGGTTGCGCCGGGGTCAGCGTGTGAAAGCTGATCGGGTCGCTGCGGCACGCGGTCAGCAAGACGAACGCAGCGAGCAGGGTGATCTTCAACGGTAAAGCCATGGATGCAGCTCCTGTGCTCAATTGCGTGGCGGTCCTTTGAGGTCCAGCGGCGCGGCGTTGTCGGGACGGCCACGAATCAGCGACTCAGGATGGCGGCCAAGGTAATCCGACAGCTCACGCAACGAACGTGACATGCGCCCGAGTTCGTCGAGGGTCTCGGTGAGTTGCTCGCGCTGCGGTGAATCCTCGGCCAGGGTCGAACTGGCGGACTGCAGGGTTTTGCTGACATCGGCGAGGGTGCTCTGCACGCCCGGCAGGGTCTTGGCGTTGAACTGCTTCAGGCTTTTGCGCAGCTCGACCAGATTGCCGTCGAGGTTGCTGGCGATGCGTTCGACCGGCAGCGCGTTGATCTTGTTGACCATCGCTTCGAGTTTTTCCTGCAACTGTTCGAGGCTGCCCGGGACTGTTGGAATGGTCACTGGCCGCGCCGTAGGGTCGAATGCGACTTTGGGTGCCTTGGGGTAGAAATCCAGGGAAATGTACAACTGACCGGTGAGCAGGTTGCCGTTGCGGGCCTGGGCGCGCAGACCATTTTCGACGAAAGTGGCGATCAGACGCGCGCCGGTGGCCTCGTCGTTTTCGTCGCCATTGTAGGTCTTGAGAATTTTCGCGTGGGCGCGGCCCAGTCGCTGCGGATAAATGACGATGCCGACATTCACTGGAAAGGTGCGCTTGACCTCGTCGAAGTCGAGATTGACTGCCACCACCCGACCGATTTCGATGCCAAGGAACTCCACTGGCGCATCGACCTTGAGCCCGCGCAAGGCCTGATCAAAGCGCAGCGCCAGATACTGCGCCTTGCCGTCGGGCGGGGCGAGGGCGGCGGTCTGGTTGGCGAACAGTTCGAAATTCTTGTCTTCGCCCGCCGGTGTGTCGTTGGGGCTGTAGTCCGGGGCGCGGAACGCGATGCCGCCGACCAGCAGGGTCGACAGCGACTCGGTTTTCACCGCAAAGCCGTTGGCGCCGACATTGATGTCGATGCCGCTGGCGTTCCAGAACCGGGTGTTTTCGGTGACGTAGGCATCGTTGGGCGAATGCACGAAGACTTCGATATTGACGCCTTTGCCGTCCGGGTCCAGCGCGTAGGACACCACCTGGCCGACCGGAATCTTGCGGTAGTAGACCGGGGAGCCGATGTCCAGCGAGCCAAGGTCAGCGGTGTGCAGGGTAAAGCGCTTGCCCGGTTCGCCGTAGGTGATCGGCGGTGGGTTCTCCAGGCCTTTGAAGGTTTTTGCCCGAGTGTTGGCCTGGCCGATGTCGGCGCCGATGTAATCGCCCGACAGCAGCGTATCGATGCCCGAGACACCGCCAGCGCCGATGCGCGGGCGCACCACCCAGAATTGCGAATCCTCGCGGGTGAAGGCTTCGGCCTGCTTGGCCAGTTTGATCGTGGCGTTGACGTTTCTATGATCGTCGGCCAGTTCGACCTCGGAGACGTGGCCGATGACCACGTTGCGGTACCTGACTTCGGTCTTGTTGGCGGTCAGGCCATCGCCGGTCTTGAAGGTGACGGTAATCGTCGGGCCTTCCTGGAGGATGTTGTGAATGACCAGCGAGATACCCACCAGCACCGCCACGATCGGCACGATCCATACCAGCGAAATGCCGAAACGGCGGGTCTTGATCGGCGCCTGACCGGGTGCTCGCGGCTCGTCGCTGGCTGACGACTTCATCCATGTCCTCCTTAATTGATCGGGCACTGAGCGTCAGGAACGCAAAAGCACTTCATCAATATAGAAGTGCCTTGCGATAGAGCAAATCCCCAGCCGTTTTAACTTCAGGAATATGTAAGCGCCTGTTAACCGAGCATTTCGCGCAGGCGATACCAGAACATGCCCAATGCCAGCAGCGGTGAGCGCAGGGCCGGGCCGCCGGGAAAGGTCATGTGCGGCACGCTGCTGAAGACGTCCATGCCTTGGCTGTGTCCGGCGTGAATGGCTTCGCCCAACAGTTTCGCGCACCAGTGCGTAACGTTGAGGCCATGACCGGAGTAGCCCTGCGCATAGAACACGTTCGGGTGCTGTTGGAGCCGGCCAACCTGGGGGAAGCGGTTGGCGGTGATGCCAATCTTGCCGCCCCATTGGTAGTCGATGCGTACGTCGGCCAGTTGCGGGAACACCTTGAGCATTTTCGGTCGCATATACGCGGCGATGTCCGCCGGATCGCGGCCGGAATAATGACAAGCGCCGCCGAACAGCAAACGTCGATCAGCCGAGAGTCGGTAATAATCCAGCCCGACCTTCTGGTCACACAGCGCCAGGTTCTGCGGAATCAACTGCGCGGCGCGGGCTTCGTCCAACGGCTCGGTGGCGATGATGTAACTGCCGGCGGGCAGCACTTTGCCGCTGAGTTTCGGTTCCAGTTCATCCAGATGCGCGTTGCAACCCAGCACCAGGCTGCCGGCGCGCACTGAACCCGTGGCGCAACGCACCTCGACGGTCGGGCCATGGAGAATTTCCAGCACCGGACTCTGCTCGAAAATGCGCACGCCCAGCGACGCGGCGAGACGCGCTTCGCCTTGCACCAGATCCAGCGGATGCAAATGGCCCGAGCCCATGTCGATCAATCCACCGGCGTACACACCAGCGTCAACCACTTGCTGACGGATCTGCTCAGGGCCGACCAGCCTGGTCTCGTGGGCGTAGCCGAGTTCGCCAAGGCTGGCCTGTTCCTGCTTGAACGCAGCGAATTGCGCAGCAGTGTTGGCCAATTCGCAAAAGCCCCAGCGCAAATCGCAGTCGATGGCGTTTGCAGTGACGCGCTGGCGCACCAACTCCACCGAATCGATGCCGGCGCGCTGCAGATAACGCACGCCGTCCTGGCCTACGTAGCGGGCGAACCCCTCGACTTCATGGCCGATCCCGCGAATCAATTGACCGCCATTGCGCCCGCTGGCGCCCCAGCCGATCCGCCGCGCCTCGAGCAACACCACCGACAGACCGCGCTGCGCCAGTTCAATCGCCGTGTTGACGCCCGTGAAGCCGCCGCCGATGACGCAGACATCGGCAAGCAGATCACCGTCGAGCGCAGGGTAGGGCACGGTCGCCCGAGCGGATGCGGCGTACCAGGAACGAGCGCGTTGTGGGCTGTGCTGATTCATTTGTTCGACTTCACTTTGCTCCACGACCGGGTCATCAGGCGCATGATCGCCTGGGGCGGGGTCGAGGAAATGTAGAGTTTATCGAGCACCGATTGCGGCGGATAAACCTCAGGGTTGTTGACCAGTTCCTGATCCATGAACGGCTTGGCCGCCGGGTTCGGGTTGGCGTAGCCGACGGTGGCGCTGACCTTCGCAATCACTTGCGGATCGAGCAGGTAATTGATGAAGGCGTGGGCCTCTTTGGCGTTGCTCGCATCGGCGGGAATCGCCAGCAGATCGAACCACAGGTTGGCGCCTTCCTTGGGAATGGCGTAGGCGATATTGACGCCGTTCTTCGCTTCCTTGGCGCGGTTAGCGGCCTGGAACACATCGCCGGAATAACCGAAGGCGACGCAGATGTCGCCATTGGCCAGGTCGGAGACGTATTTGGAAGAATGGAAATAGGTGATGTACGGGCGGATGCTCAGCAGCTTGGCTTCGGCCTTCTTATAGTCCTCGGGATTTTCACTGCGCGGGTCCATGCCCATGTAATTGAGAATGGCGGGGAAGACTTCGTCGGCGGAGTCCATCATCGACACGCCGCACTGGCTGAGCTTCTTCAGATTCTCGGGTTCGAACAGCACGGCCCAAGAATCGATGTGGTCAATGCCGAGCACTTGCTTGACCTTGTCGACGTTGTAACCGATGCCGTTGGTGCCCCACAGATAGGGAACGGAATGCTCATTGCCCGGATCGTTTTTTTCAAGCAATTCAAGCAGTTTCGGATCCAGGTTGTTCCAGTTTGGCAACTGCGAGCGATCGAGCTTCATGAACGCGCCGGCCTTTACCTGCCGAGCGAGAAAATGATTGGACGGCACTACCACGTCGTATCCGGTACGCCCGGCGAGGAGTTTGCCTTCGAGGGTTTCGTTGGAGTCGAAGACGTCGTAGATCACCTTGATCCCGGTTTTGCTCTGGAAGTCGGCGAGGGTGGTTTCGCCTATGTAGTCGGTCCAGTTGTAGACGCTGACCTGAGGCTCGGCGTGGGCTGTGGCACTGAACAGCACGCTCAGCGCTACCGGGAATAGGGATTTCAATGGACGCATATCGACACCTTTTCAGTTGTTGGTTTTTTCAGGTGGTTCTCTATTGCCTGGATAACCGCTATCGCGAGCAGACTCACTCCTACATGGGAACGCATTTCAAATGCAGGAGTGAGCCTGCTCGCGATGGCGTTAGGACAGACAGCGAGGATTTCAGACGCTCAGCAGCAGGAACTCGCGCTCCCACGAGCTGATCACGCGCTTGAAGTTTTCGTGCTCGGCGCGCTTCACCGCGACGTATCCGCGGACGAATTTGCTGCCCAGGTACTCGGCCACTTTCGGGCACTCTTCCATTTGCGTCAGGGCTTCTTCGATGGTGATCGGCAAACGCAGGTTGCGCCGTTCGTAGGCGCGGCCCTCGACCGCCGCGCTCGGCTCGATCTTTTCGACCATGCCGATGTAGCCGCACAGCAAGCTCGCGGCAATCGCCAGATACGGGTTGGCGTCGGCGCCGGGCAAGCGGTTCTCCACGCGCATCGACTCCGGCCCCGACGTCGGCACACGCAGGCCCACCGTGCGATTCTCTTCGCCCCATTCGACGTTGACCGGCGCAGAGGTGTCCGGCAGGAAGCGGCGGAACGAATTGACGTTCGGCGCGAACATCGGCAGGACTTTCGGGATGTACTTCTGCAGGCCACCGATGTGATGACGGAACAGCTCGCTCATGTTGCCCTCGGCATCGGCAAAGATCGGCTTGCCGGTGGCGATCTCGACCACGCTCTGGTGCAGGTGCATGGCGCTGCCGGGCTCGTCGCCGATCGGTTTGGCCATGAACGTCGCGGTGACGTTGTGCTTGAGCGCCGCTTCACGCAGGGTGCGTTTGAACACGGTGATCTGGTCAGCCAGATCCAGCGCATCGCCATGGCGGAAGTTGATTTCCATCTGCGCCGGGCCGTCTTCATGGATTAGCGTGTCGAGATCCAGGCCTTGCAGTTCGCACCAGTCGTAGACGTCTTCGAACAGCGGATCGAATTCGTTGGCGGCGTCGATGGAGAACGACTGCCGGCCACTTTCAGCGCGGCCCGAACGGCCCAGCGGTGCCTTGAGCGGCAGGTCCGGATCTTCGCAGCGCTGGGTCAGGTAGAACTCCATTTCCGGCGCAACGATCGGCTTCCAGCCCTTGTCGGTGTAGAGCTGCAGGACTTTCTTCAGCACGTTGCGCGGCGACAGTTCGATCGGGTTGCCGAACTTGTCGAAGGTGTCGTGGATGACGATAGCGGTTGGCTCGATCGCCCATGGAATCACGTAGACCGCGTCAGCCACGGGTTTGCAGACCATGTCGATGTCGGCCGGGTCGAGCAGGTCGTAGTAGATGTCGTCGTCGACAAAATCCCCGGTTACCGTTTGCAGCAGCACGCTTTCCGGCAGGCGCATGCCGCGCTCATGCAGGAACTTGTTGGTCGGTGCAATCTTGCCGCGGGCGATGCCGGTCAGGTCGCTGACCACGCATTCGACTTCGGTAATCTTGTGATCTTTCAGCCAGGTGAACAGCTGATCGAAAGGGGCGTTCATAAAGACCTCGTTATTGGTTTTGTAGACGCCGGGGAGGGCGGGTTTCATCTTCCGCCCCTTCCCCTGTGGCGCGTTGGCGACTATCTTGGGCGCGGCTTGCGATTCCATCTATCCACTTTCAGCAGCACCAAAGCGCACCAAAAGAGTGCGCAAGGTCACCCCATGACAACGTGCAATCCGCTCCAGGTACAAGCGTTCAACACCGCCGACGTGGCCGAACAAATCCGCGCCACACCGGGCTGGGTCCAGCATTACCAGCAGATGTCGCCGGGGCATTTCGCCGGGCAGATTCGCTATCTGGATCTGCAAGGCGTCGAGGTCTACGAAGAGCAGATGAACACTCGGGTCGAGCAGAATTTCAGTGCGCCATCCGGTGCCCTGGCGTTCTGTTTCGATCGCAGCGATAACGCGCTGTATCTGCTCAACGAAGAGAGCCGCAACATCTGGATCACCCCCGAGAACTACCGGGAAATTGCCGTGGTATTTGGACCGGATTTCGTTCAAGAGCACGGTTTGCAGGTGGCGAAACTCGAAGGCTTGTTCATGGCGCCGCTTAACGGCGGACAGAACGCTCTGTTCAGCAGCTGGTTAAGCTCGATTCTCACGAAGTTGGCGCAAGCCGCTGATCCACTTGATAAAGATCGCCTGACTGAACAGCTTCTGGAAGACTGCCTGTTCATTCTCGACAACGCTCAAACCAGCCTCGATCGTGGCGGATTGCAGCGGCGCAACGAGGAACGCAAGATCATGCAGCGCGTAGGGGAGTGGGCGGCTGATTCGCCGGAGGACACGGTCAATCTGCTCGAACTTTCCCAGGTTGCCGGCGTGCCTCTGCGCCAGTTGCAACAGGCGTTCAAGGCCTACACCGGGATGACCCCGAGTCACTGGTTGCGCCTGCGGCGGTTGAACAGCGCGCACCGGGAACTGCTCAAACGTCGGCCCGCGGAAACCACGGTTGCCGAAGTGGCAATGCGCTGGTCGTTCTGGCATCTGGGGCGGTTTTCCAGTAGTTACCGCGCGCTGTTCAAAGAGCTGCCGAGCGAGACGCTCAAGCGCTGAGCAGAAAAAGGCTTTGTGTCCTTGGCGAAGTTAAATAGAATCAGTCTCATTTGAATCTACCTTCGCGCAGGGTCTCTTGAGATGATTGAAGCCACGTCACCGGCGGAGCAGAGCCTGCAGCAGTTGTACCGTGAACATCGCGGCTGGCTGGAAACCTGGCTGCGCCGGCGCATGGGCAATGCGTGGGATGCGGCGGATCTCAGTCAGGACACCTTTGTGCGCGTCTTGTGCAACGCGCCGCCACTGGCCGAATTGCGCGAGCCCCGCGCGTATTTGCTCACCGTCGGCAAACGACTGCTGAGCAATTTCTACACGCGACGCCATCTGGAAAAAGCCTACCTCGACGCCTTGGCGCAATTGCCGGAAGCGTGCGCGCCGTCGCCGGAACAGCGCTGGTTACTGCTGGAAACCTTGCAGGCACTGGATGAACTGCTCGACGGCTTGCCGCGTGCGGTGCGTCGGGCTTTTTTGTGGAGCCAGCTCGAGGGGCTCGGCTACCGCGAGATTGCCGAGCGCTTGCAGGTCTCAGAACGTACGGTGAAACGTTACATGGCCCAGGCTTATGAGCATTGCTTGCTGGTGGAACTGTGACGCGCGTTGCCCCCAGCGATGAAGCGCGCGAAGTGGCGCGGGCGGCGGCGCAGTGGTTGGCATTGCTCGAATCCGGCGGAGCCAGCGATGAAGATCACGCCCGGTTGCAGCATTGGCGCAGCAGCGACAGTCGCCACGAAAACGCGTGGCAGAAAATTCAACAATTGCGTCAGCGCTTTGCAGGCTTACCGCCGGCGCTGGCCATGGCCACGCTGGATCGGCCGGACCCGGCGCGGCGCGCGGCGCTCAAGCGTGCCTTGGGCGTGGCGGCACTGGTGCCGGCGGCGTGGTTGATCGGCCGCGAGCTGCCGCTGGAGGTCTGGCGCGCCGATCTGCACACCAGCACCGGTGAGCGGCGCACAGTGCAGTTGGCGCAGGATTCGTCATTGCAGCTCAACACCGACAGTGCGGTGAACGTCGATTTGCCTGCCCGTCAGTTGACGCTGATGCGTGGCGAGATGGCGCTCAACGTAGCGGGGGATTCAGCCTTTATCGTCAACGCGCCTTACGGGCGGATGATCGTCAGTCACGGCGACATCTCGGTGCGCCTGAATGCTCGCGACTGCCAGGTCTGCGTGCTGCGCGGCTCGATGCAATTGCAGCCGTTGCACGGCCCGACGATGGTATTGAAGCAGGGCCAACAAGTCAGCCTGCAAGCGTCTGGTGCCGGCGCGGTGACGGCATTCGATACGTTGATGCCCGGGTGGCGCGACGGCGTGATGATGGCGCAAAACCAGCCGCTGGGTGATTTCCTCCGCGAGTTGAGCCGCTACCGCCCGGGCGTACTGCGCTGGGATCCGGCGCTGGAATCGCTGCGCATCACCGGCAGTTTCCGCCTCGATGACACTGATCAAGTGCTGTCACTGCTGGCGGCAAGTTTGCCCGTCGACGTGCACACGCGAACGCGATTCTGGGTGTCGCTGGTGCCGCGTGCAGAAAAAACTGGCTGAAGCCTGTCCCTTTTTTTCGCCTCGCTGGTCATTCCAGGCAAGTGAACAAAATCGAGAGCTTCTTCCAATGCCCGCAGTATTCCCAGGTCGTTTGCGTCCGTTGTTGCAGTTGAGTCTTTTGCTGAGCCTGAGTGCCAGCCCCGTGTTGATCCAATCGAGCTGGGCCGATGACGGCAGCCGCCGCAGTTATCAGGTCCCGGCCGGTAGTCTGAGTGCGGCGCTGACGCGGTTCGCCGGTCTGGCCGGAGTCAATCTATCGGTGGACCCGGCGCTGGTCAGCGGCCGCAACAGCAATGGTTTGTCCGGTGAATATGGCGTGGAGGAGGGGTTCAGCCGATTGCTGCTGGGCTCGGGGCTGCAACTGCAACCGGTCGGCGATCAGGCTTATACGCTGGTACCCGCGGCAGAAGGCAGCACCTTGCAGCTTGCGCCTACATCTATTCTCGGCGCGAGTGGGTCAACCGAGGCCGACGTGTTTGCCGGCGGCCAGGTTGCACGGCGTGGCTCGCAAGGGCTGTTGGGCTCCAGGGATTTCATGGAAACCCCGTTCAGCATGACCACCTACACCAGCGAAACGGTGAAGAACCAGCAGGCCCGCACGCTCGGCGACCTGATCGGCAGCGACCCTTCGGTACGCGCGACCAACCCGGCCGGCGGACGCTACGAGCAATTCACCATCCGTGGCTTCAGCCTGTTCAACAGCGACGTTTCCTACGACGGCCTCTACGGAATCTTGCCGACGTACACCATCGACATGGAAATGGCCGATCGCGTCGACATCCTCAAGGGCCCGAGCCAATTGATCAACGGGATTTCGCCACGGGGCAGTGTAGGAGGGGGGATCAACGTCGTGCCGAAACGCGCCACCGACAAGCCGATCACCTCGCTGACGGCCAACTACGCCTCGAACAACCAGGTCGGTGGCGCGGTGGATGTCGGGCGGCGCTTTGGCGAAGACAATCAGTTCGGCGTGCGCTTCAACGGCGTCAAACAGTCCGGCGATACGGAATGGGATCACCAGAGTGTCGATCGCGACATGGCGGTATTCGGCCTGGATTTCCGTGGCGAACGCTTGCGGCTTTCCACCGATATCGGCCACACCGAACGCGACACCGACGCACCGCAGGAACGCGTGCAAGTCGCCGCCAATGCCAAGGTGCCGAACGCCAATGATGTGCGCGACAACTATGCGCAACCCTGGAGCAAGGCGCGCACCAAAGATACCTTCGGTACGGTGAGCGGGGAGTTCGACGTCAATGATTCGGTCATGCTGTATGGCGGCGTCGGCGCGCGCAAAAGCAATCACGACTTCTTGCGCCATGCCGTTTCGGTGACTAACGACGCCGGTGATTTCAGCGTCCAGCCGCGAGATTTCACTCGCGACGAAAACGTCCGCACGGCTACCGCTGGCGTTCGTAACTGGTTCCAGACCGGGCCGGTCAGCCATGAAGTGAATCTGGCGGCCAACTACTTTTATATGGACTTCGAAAACGGCGGCGCCCGTTATGCGGCCGGGCGCAGCAACCTCTACGATCCGGTGGAAATCACCAGACCCGGCACGCCGACCCGCAATGACGCCAAGGTCTACACCGAGAACCGCTTCAGCGGCGTGGCGTTGTCCGACACCCTCGGTTTCCTCGACGATCGCCTGTTGCTGACCCTCGGTGCACGTTGGCAGCGGGTCAAAGTCGATGACTGGAGCGACGGCATCAAGGGCGACACAGCCTACGATGAAGAAAAGGTCTCGCCATCGGGGGGCATTCTGTTCAAGGCAACCGACAAACTCTCGCTGTACGCCAACTACATGGAAGGCCTCAGCCAGGGCAAGATCGCACCATCGACATCGATCAACGAGGACGAAATCTTCCCGCCATTCATCAGCCGTCAAGTCGAAGTCGGCGCCAAATATGACGCGGGCTCATATGCGCTGACGGCAGCAGTATTCCGCATCAAACAACCCGCCTACGAAACCAACGCCACTACGCGAGTCTTCGGGCCGAACGGCAAGCGCGAGAACAATGGCGTGGAACTCAGCGTATTCGGCGAACCGCTCAAAGGCTTCAGATTGCTCGGTGGAGTGATGTACATCGATAGCCAATTGACTCACACCACCAACGGAACATTCGACGGCAACCGCGCACCGGCGACACCGAAATACAACGTCAACCTTGGCGCGGAGTGGGATGTGCCAACGGTGCAGGGCTTGACGTTGACCAGTCGCGGAATCTATTCAAGTTCGCAGTACCTGGACCAATCGAACGACAAGGAAATCGACTCTTGGAAACGGTTCGACGTAGGCACACGCTATGCTTTCAAGCTCGACGAGAAGACCGTTACCTTGCGCGCCAATGTCGAAAACGTGCTGGATAAACGCTACTGGAGCTCGGCGGGAGCTTCAGATGACAGTGAGCCGGGGTTGACGCTGTCGACGCCAAGGACGTATCTGCTGTCGGCGACCGTGGATTTCTAGTGGAGCAGGGTAAATGCATCGAACTTCGCCGATAATACGTTAACTACACTAAATGACCGTTTAGTTGAGCTATCAAAAAAGCCTCCCGATAACGGAGGAGATAATGCACCCAGCGCAACCAGTCGCACATCATCAGGTCCTTTCCTTATGATCGATAACGCAAACCGGCCTAAAAAACTGTTATTTCTTACAGTTTTAAAATTGCCCTGAGGGGCAAAGGATAGTCGCTGCGTAATGAGCACATTCCACCAAGGAGAAAACGCCATGACAACGTTCAGCGATGACCAACTCTTGAACCTGACTCCAGAGCAGTTGAAACAATTGACACCCGCGCAAGTGGCCCGACGAAATGATTTGATCAACAAACCAGCGGATCAGCGTGTTATCGCGAAACATACAATTATTGAGAAAACGATCAAGCCTACGAAGTCGACAAGTGGTGAGTAAATTCTCCAGAAGTCGAATCGGGGCATTTCAAACCAGATCAGAAATCCCGTTACGTCCAGTAGCGGGATTTTTTCAGTCGAATGATCGGATGGGGAATCTACGGCAATATCGGAGGTAGAGATTTAGCGGCTGTTAACGTGGCGGTGGATTTCAATTCCCCGTGGCAACCACGACAACCTCGTAACATCTTGTTACGTGTAATGTATATTATGTTAAATCATGTATGCGAATGGCTTCAGGTTTTAGATATCAGATCCACCACTCCTAATGCGGCAATCGCTACGACTGGACGCTGCGCAACGCCGACGTCGGCTGCTCCAATCGCGAGTCGTCTTGAAAGACCTCCCCAAGCTCCCGCTCTTTCAGTCGTAACCGGATACAGGCTCGCAACTGAGTCTTGGTCATCCCTGCAAAAAAAGCTGCGCCTCGTGGCATGCTCTAGCCTCCCCACCATGATGGCCCACTGTAACCGTCAAGTCACTTTGACGCACGTGTTGCGGCTTAGTAAAGACCGTTTCCGGTTAGCTGCTTGCGGTCTCGATATGCCGGGCGGTAGCGGAAACGCAAGTGTGTTGGCGCGGTCGAGCCAGAGCCAGTATTGTGACGCCCATCTCATTGTTATTTTTTTGGATTGCTCTCGATACCGAGTTCACGGGGTTTCGAGCAGCGAAGTCCAGTGTTCGTTTTTAGGGGAATCTAATGGAAGCTCTGGGGCAGCAACTTCGGCCAGTCGCCACGCGGATCAGTCAGTATTTCCGCGACTTTTTAGACTCGGATTTCAAGCGTCAACAAGCTCCGCGCCGCCGAATCGTGCTGACCACCGACACCGGATTCAGATCGGGGATGCGTACCTCACCCTACCCCTCCTTGGATCGCGACCTATGGAATCTTTTGGGGCGTCCGTCTGGCGAAGACTTGTCACTGACGATCGACCCACGGCGTTATACGCGTCCGATCAGTGATGTGCTTCGTAAAGTGATCCACGAGCAAGTAAACGCTATCCCTGCTTCATCCCTACAAACTGTACATGCTTCGGTGGAGGAACTAGCCGCAGAGTCCTACGCAAAAGCGATAGAAGACCCGGAGTTATGGGTGGAGTCAGTCCAAAACCACTTGGGCAGCAAAGTCGCTGAGCACATCATCAAGCCCCTGATTGCTCACCTGGATGGTCCACTGCGCAATCAGGCGTACTGGGTAATGGACTCATTATTCGCCGCGGAGAAGGACCTCGTGGATCGTGTCTGCGGTGACCTATCCCGAGTCCTCCCAGAGCTGCTGGCCAAGCTGCTCGCCACCCAGGACTCAGCCCCGCTCAAGGAGGCGATCCCACAGTTCCTGACTCTTGAAGGAACTCGCCAGGCGCTGATGGTGTTCTTTGAAGGATTTGTGGCGGCTGACGCCTACCACGAATTCCGCGATCTTGAGACCTATGTTGCCACCAGCGACGGGATGCAGCTCTACCTATACATCGGTGCAGTGAAGTACGGTGGAAACCAATACCCACTCTTCTTTCTTCCCATTGAGGTACAGAGGGAGGAAAAAGGGGCCGGCTATAAGTTAAAGCTGCTTAACCAGCTTTATACCAACCGCAAGGCCATCGACTTTGTTCTGCAGGAGCTGGCTGCTGGGCTCGAGCGCGCGTGGGTTTCTCCGATCCCCGAACGAATCCATTACATCAAACCCGAGCAGTCCATATACGAAGAGGCACGCGTCCTGTTCCAGCGCGTAGCCAATGCCATGGACCTCGGTGGCAAGATCAGCCTCTCTTCCACTGATACCGATGCCTCGACAATAGCGGTCGGACTGTCCAGCTCACTGTCCCTGGCTGCGTATGAACGTTCGGACGAGGCATTGCTCAACGACTACGAAGAGATCCTCGAAGCACTGAAACATGGCGGATCGGCCGTGGTTGAACTGTTCGAGGGCATCGTTGGTGGTGTATTGCGCGATAACCCAAAGTCCATCGCTGCGGCCGTGGAGACCACCTGGGATGCGCTTCCGATGGTGGGCCGAATGGTCTTCGACTCACCGATCCCGCTGAATGAAGAGCAACGCAAAGTATTGATTGCCGTGCGACAGCCAGAAGGCAAGATCGTTGTAGTCTCCGGCCCTCCAGGTACCGGCAAGAGCCATACGATCACAGCAATCGCCGCCGACTGCGCCTTTAACCAACGATCCTGCCTGGTGTTGTCGGATAAGACTGAGGCGCTGGATGTGGTCTACGACAAACTGTCGGAAGCCATGTCACGCGTACGCCACGATCGCGATTTCCCGAATCCGATACTGCGGCTCGGCCAGCAAGCTCATAACTTCCGCAAACTGACCTCGAATCAGGCAGTGACCCAGATTGGAGCCTACGCCAAGGCAATGAAGGCGAATCAGCCCCGGCTCGAAGAGGAGCGAAAAAGTCGGTCGGAGAACCTGAAGGAGCAGATCAAGCTGACTGTGGCGACATTAGGCGCCATCGAAATGACCAGCGTACAAGCAATGCTCAAAGACGAAACCGAGCTGGCTGAGCTTGCCCCTTCAGTACTGGAAGTATTGAAGCGCGCAAGTGGAGCCAGTTTGATTTCAGAGATCGAGGGCATCACCGAGCACCTAACGGGGGTGGAACAGTATCTGCTTGAGGTCTTCTCGGAGGGAGACTTTAACCCACAAAGCCTTTGGAACAGAACGCGCAGGGATGCATTACTGGTAGCCTTCACTCAGGAACATTCTGATGCCCCATGGGATCTGTTCGAGTCGATGTCGCCCTCCCAACTGCGCGCGCTTGGCGGACTTCTAGTCAGCTATGGTCAACTGAAGATGCCTCTGTTCGGTTACCTGTTCCGTGGCGCACAGGTGCGCGACGTTGAACGTCAGCTTAATGCCCTGCCCGTCAGCAGGCCCTTGCAGCTCAAGCAACGGCAAGCAATGTTGTCCAACCTCGTGGAGGCGGCAAATATGCTGCGACTGAAGCTGCAGAGCGAAGATCTAGAAGACGAATTCGAGGGTTGCTATCGACTGCTTGCCCGAGGAAAAACGCCAAAACTCAACGCAGGCAATGCGGCAAAAGCCATGGCCATACTGCGTCGTGTCGATAGCAAAATAGTAGATGTACTGCTTGAACAACCAAAGGATGATGCCCGTCTCTGGCCCCTGTCCGTTCGGTTCCTGCACGGCTGGCTGCGCACTCGGGAGGCCTTCGCATCGGCGCCTAAGTATGATTATGCCGGCACCAAGACCCAGCTCGAGCGCCTCAACACCTCGGTCATGAACGCACACGTAGACACGCGCCTACTGAGTTTCATGGAGAATTACCGCTCAGACGCACGGGCACTAGCTGGCGTAATCGCTAACCGACAAAAATTTCCAGAAGACAAGTTCACGCACGTACGCGAGAGTTTCCCGGTCATCATCGCCAGTATTCGCGAGTTTGGTGAATACATGCCATTGGCCCCTGACATGTTCGACGTGGTGGTTATCGACGAGGCCTCACAGGTCTCGGTCGCGCAAGCATTACCGGCTTTGTTGCGCGCGAAGAAGGTCGTTGTGCTGGGTGATGACAAACAATTTTCAAACGTGAAATCGGCGAACGCCAGCATTGAGCAGAATGACAAGTATCGTAATGAACTGAAAAACTATTTCACCTCCCACGTCAGCGGGGCCGCCGACGCCCTGCAGCGGTTGTCCATGTTCGACGTTAAGCGTTCCATTCTGGAATTCTGCAATCACGCGGCCTCTTACTCAGTCATGCTGCGCAAGCACTTTCGCTCTTACCAGGAGCTAATCGGATACTCCTCGGGCACGTTTTATGGGCACCAATTGCAGGCCATCAAAATCCGCGGCATCCCGGTCGACGAAGTCATCCGATTCGACATAGTCGATACGACAGACAAGCGAGTGACCCGAGGTACCAATGAAGCGGAGGCGGAGTTCATTCTTGACCGTCTTCTTGAGCTGATCGAGGAGGAATCTCCACCGACCGTAGGCATTATCTCGCCCTTTCGTGAACAGCAGACCCTACTGTCCAAGAAGCTGTTCAATCACCCCCGCGGGGCAGACTTCGAACGTCTGTTGCGGTTGAAGGTTATGACCTTCGACAGCTGCCAGGGAGAGGAGCGGCACATCATTTTTTACTCGATGGTAGCAACGGCTGATGAGGATGCACTCAACTATATCTTCCCGGTTGAACTGAGTGACGCAGAACAGGCAGTGGAGCAAAAACTGAAGGTACAGCGTCTCAACGTCGGCTTTAGCCGCGCTCAGGAAATGATTTGGTTTGTTCACTCCAAGCCACTCAATGAGTTTCGCGGCGCCATCGGACAAGCGCTTAACCACTATGCGAACATTCTTGAGAACGCCAATAGACTACCTTCTGCCGAAGACACCGATCAGTCCAGCCCGATGGAAGCAAAGGTTCTGGAGTGGTTTCGCCAGACCAAGTTCTATCAGTCCAATATCGACGCCATCGATGTCTTTGCTCAGTTCGAGATCGGAACTTATCTCAAGCAACTCGACCCGACCTACGAGCATCCAAAATGGCGCGTTGACTTTCTGGTGACGTACCAGTCGAGCAAGGGTCCCATCCAGATCGTGATCGAGTACGACGGTTTCGATTATCACTTTGCCAAGGGCAAACACGTTCACGTGGGCAATCACGAACGCTACCTGAACGAGGCCGACGTGGAGCGCCAGCTAACGCTGGAGAGCTACGGCTATCGATTCCTACGTATCAATCGCTTCAACTTGGGCGACGACCCTGTCGTAACTATTTCAGATCGCCTTTACCAGTTAGTGGAAATTGCCGTGGGTGAGCAGATTTCAGAGGCGGTCAACCATATTCAGTCTCAGGCCCAAGGCCTGGCGAACAAAGAGCTCAAACCCTGCTCGAAATGCGGCCAGATTAGGGAAAAGACGGATTATTACGATCCGGCACTAGGTGGTGGTGCTGGTGGTTTCGGCCGCGTGTGCATGATCTGCAAGGGCAGCAAGGTCAGTTCCCAGATTGGGAAAACAACACAACGCCGTTTTCGCAAAAGCCGTCGCTGGGGATAATGTCTGCAGGGCGGCCCCAAACGGCTGCCCTGCATTTACGTTGATGGTTGGATGTCCCTTCTGATCGATAGACATCGCTCGATTGCCCCTCCTTTTTGGACAGGCAGCAGTCGGCCAAATATGGTCATCCTATTCGTTATGCCGGCGGCTCAATTGCCCTCAGGACTGCGGGTCGAACCCAAAGATACGTAGCTCTTGGTCACAACGACAGGCCTTCGCATGCACACGAGAAGCCCTCGTTAGGAAGGGCCTGCTGTCAATGTGGGCGCCGGTGATGGTTTCACTTCTCAAGCAGAGAATAATTATATTGATCAAGGTCTCTAGCGATCGCTCAAAGGTCTGCTAAAGCTATCTACAAGACAACAAGCTCCCCAAGGTGAGAGTCCTGCGAACGCAGATGCTCGATATCGGGTGTCCCTTGGGCGGTGGAGCCAGTGAAGGCAACACTGCCGAGGAAGCCACAGCTGAGGTCATGCTAATAACTTGAGCGAAATGCAGGAGGATACAGACATGTCGTTTCCGAGCTTCCTTGGCCCCCTGACTCCGCTATTTCAATTGAATCCCCCCGTGCTCCCTCTCGGAGGCAACTCCGTGGACGATGGCCCAATTGGGGGCGCAGGTGCTAATCAATTGGCCTTCTCCATACAAGCGCAGCAAGAATCGAACTGGTGCTGGGCTGCAAACACTTCCAGCGTGTCGGTGTTCTTTGATTCAACCTCGCAGTGGACTCAATGCGCCGTTGCCTCCGCCTGCCTTGGGGAGAGCTGCTGTACCGCTCCAATGCCTTGTAATCAAGCATTCGTGCTTGATGTACCGCTCAGCCAAACGAACAATTTGCAGGGCTCTGCAATCGCCACGCCGGATTCAAGGACTGCCCTTCAAGAGCAAATCGACGGCGGCTCACCTGTGTGCTGCCATATCTCGTGGGCTGGTCAGGGAGGACACTTCGTCACGGTGTCTGGATACGATTGGTCCACTGATGATGTCATCGTCGATGACCCGCTCTATGGCCCTGGTCCTGCGCGAGTTCCGTACAACACATTCGTAAGCTCTTACCGGGGTGCTGGTTGCTGGGACTACTCTTATCACACCCACGCCTAAACCTTCTGGAGCGCAGCCATGGCTATCAAGTCCCATCAAGGTCCGAGCAATGGTGCAATCGTCATGGCAGCTGCGCTAGCCGTGAGGATGCCCTCGAGCCCTGCCGCGCACTCACCGCTTGGAGGCGCACCACACGTAGGCGGGCCTGTGCCCTTCTATCACCTCGCGCTGGATCAATTGCCTTACGACAACGCGTTTGAAAACGCCACTAGAACTGGTTGGAGGTATCCAGTCATTGGCTCTATCAAGGCCGGGCTTGTGGACATTCGTGGGGACGAGGGAACGAACAGTGCATCGTTTGGTGGCCTGTCGTATGGGATCGTCGCAGAACGATTCATCCAAGCCTCTACTCTGGCCGAAAGGCAACTTGCCAACAGTACCGACGAATACGAACCACGCCTGCTTGACGTGCCCGCGTTGAGCTTTCTTGCCTTGTGGCTCAGGTCTTCGCAAGGCGACTGGTTCATTCCATTGCTCGATGGAGGGCCACCAAGCTCTGCTCCATTGCAAATGGTGCGCGAAGTTCTTCCTCAACTGAGAGCACGTGCAGCTAATCGCGCTATTGGGAGAGGCCCACCTTCGTCGAGTCCTACAAACTGAGTGCGATTGCCCGAACAAATACAGGAGGGATCCCATGAAAATTTTGCTCGCGAGCGTAAGTTCATTACTCCTTGCTGGGTGCGCGTCAACGCCCCCTCTCGTCTACAGATACTACCCAGCTAAGGCCACTGCCCAGGTCACCGTCACGCAGACGATTGACTGTGATGCTGATAAGCACCTAGTCATCCAGAACACGCCCAGCATCTCTTCGACCTACACGAGTGATCGAGGTAGGCCATTCGAGTTTGACGCTTCCAAATTAGGCGCAGTGTTCACAGATAACGATTTGACCTTCGCTTGGTACGACGACGGAAGACTTAAATCTTTCAATTCTACGGTGACCGGCCAAGGCGAAGCGATTGTTAAGTCAGTGACGACACTTCTGCCGCTGATCATCGGCGGAGCGGCGGTTAAGGAAGACACTGTTGCGTGCAACGTCGTCGCATCGAGAGGAAGTGGCAAGCCCGTCACCATCGTCTACGAATGGGCGTTGGCTGACTTGACGAAGGCAGTGGCACCAACAGCTCCGACTGTCAGCGAGAACTACAAGGGCAACCATGATGCACTGAAGAACGTTATTTCGTTTCCACTGCTCGAAGCAAGGGTTGATGTTGCGGCAACAGAGAGTCCAATTCTTGTGGAGCCGAGCGCCTCTGCAGGCAATGCCGGCAACGAAGGCGTTCCGCTCACACTCGCCAGGACGACAGTGGCGACAATAATCGTGACCAAGGAAAAGATCCCTATCGGCAAAAGCGCCGTTATCGTACCCACCTCACAAACCTACGCCCTGTACGCTCCGCACGGAGCACTCTTTGGCAAGGTGACGTTTTCCATACAACTTAACGAAGCAGGTGTGCCGACCCTGGTGTCGTACGGCAAAACGTCAAGCACTGCTGCGACCCTGAACTCCGCGAGCGCACTGGGTTCAGCGCTATCGCCAAATGACGCAGCCCAGGCTAATGCACTCAAGGCGCAGGCAGATGTGATTGCGCAAACCGCTCGGCTTGCCAACTGCCAGGCCAAGCCGTCGGAATGCAAGTAGCGAGGAGAGTTGCGCCCTTCGCCTCCTCCTTAATAAAAAATAAACAATAAAAGCAATCGGAATTTTATTATGCCTCAGTTTGATGAGTTAACCCGAGATCTAACAAGTTTCGTAGGAGGAACAAAATTAGGAGGCATAAGGATATTTCATAACTTTCAGTGGGCTGAAAAATTTGAAAGACGGACTTTTAGAAACGGTCTTAGGTTAGCTTCTTTAGTCAAGTCTGACTGCCCTGCCGGCTCAACGGCCTCGTTGATATTGTTATCGGGGGTCGCGGTCAGTGAGGGAATAATTAGCGAGCCACCAAACTATGCTCTTGTTATTAATATAGATTCTTACATGGTAAGGGCGACGCCGGATGCGGCAGCTGCTTACTTTACCCTCCGCCGAGGTGCTGATACCCGCCTGGAAATCACTAATGTTCTAGCCAGAGATAGCGCGCTTAGAGATGAAGTGGTAATAAATAATCTGACGACTTCTTATGTGATGCAGTGGATGGGCGCTAACTCTTCAAGAGTAGAACAGATCAGAGCGCTTCTGAGCCAGATTGACGTTCAATCTCCCCCCGAAAACTCTGCTGCTGCCGATCCCTCGGTAATAATTGAGCTGTTGAATCGCCTTGATTCTATTCCGGAAACTTTAGTCTCCACTATGTTGGCAGTGCTAACGCGCTTAGCAACCGCGTCTACTGAGCATCAAAACACGCTGTTGCAGCTTATTCTTGGAACCACTGAAGGTCGCAATATTGCCGCTATCGAATTGGGTGGACGCATAGCTGAGCGGATACAAGATATTCGAGATGCTCTCAGAGTCTATGAGGCCTTGATAAACAATCCAACCACCACCGAGACAGATACGCATGAATTTATTATAGAAAATCCATGGCTGTTAGGTTCCGATTATATAGCGACACGTCACGAGCAACCGCTTTCGAGAGGACGTGTAGATTGCTTTCTTGAGAAATTTGATGGCCACCATGATCTTATGGAGCTGAAGTCTCCCAATCATCATATCGTAATGTCGACCAGTGAGGGGGCGACAGCGTCCTCTCCCACGCAATTCAGGCTAAGCCCTGAATTGTCGAATGCCATTGCTCAAGTAAACAGGTATCTATTTATATTGGATAGAGACAACCAGTTTCTTGCCAATGAATACGGGATGCAAAATACCAAACACCCTAAAGCCTTTATACTAATAGGGAAAAGCTCAAGTTGCTCTCAATCAGAAATAGAAACGTTACAGCAGCTAAATAAAAGCCTTCATCGCATTGAGATTCTTCCGTTCGATACACTGATAGTAAAGTGTGATGCGATGCTCGCATACCTTGAACGTACTATAGGTGCAATGGAGCTGCAATCCGCAGAGTCGAGCGTTTATGAGGAATGATGGATTTACAAATAGATGATGTAACTGATCACCCCTTCTCTATTAGTGGCCATCTGTTGCGGCAGTCGGACGTCGCCGACGCGGACTGGTTTCCTGTATAAAGCAGGCGCTGCTGGCGCATGGCCGGCTCGATCGGCGTCATGGTAAGGAATCGTTATGCTCCAGAGAATAATAGTCGGCATAGTGTTGGCCGTGCTTTTAGCCGGCTGCCAGAATCAGCAATACAAGACGTTGTGCAGACCACAGTACAACCAAACCACCTGTGATATGAGCAATCTGGACACGATGAGTTGCTCGGCCGCGAAGGCGACTGTTAAGTCTTGCTCCTGGTTTGTAGGCAATGAGGTTCGCGGCCTTATGACCAAGAAGGGTCAGCGGTTGGGGACCACCCAAAACAACTACATTCGCCCGGGCGCGGAAACCCTGACGTTGGGGAGCTACGGAATCGGTGGGTCACAGAGTTTTGCCTATGTAAAAGCCGACACCCCTGGTGCCTATGTGCAGTCTGTGGATGGTGCCCAACGATTAATGACTGACAGAGTCTCGCACTACCAGATGGCTGCCGACCGCTATGTAGCGGATGTCGTTAGCGGCACCATCGTAGCCTCAGATCGTGAAGTCCTGAAGGCCATCGCCGCGATCGAAGCTATGCGCGCACCGTTGACCAAAGCAGTTGATATGGGCAAGCCCATATTAGACTTCTACGCCGTCCTGCCCGCCCAAGACTTCGCGGCCCTTGCGAACCAGGTTGTTCTCAATACGAATGCCAGGGACCCTTATCTCCGTGCCGGCGCTGATTTGGCCATCCGGGAGAACAAGCAATACGAATCCAATAGGCCGTTAATTAGAGTTCAGGACGCATTGGCTCAGTTTGAGGCCCTGCGCACAGTAGCGATGGTCCCCTATGCTGATCAATTCGCAGTAGTCAAAAAGCAAGCAGTCATCCTGGCTGCCCAAGCGGCGCACGCTGCCAAGCAGGCAAGAGCCCAAAATCGGGCCTATGAGAAACAATCTGAGTCAAGCGGCGGCTATCACGGTGGTGGAGGATGTTCGTGTGCGGGTGGCAATGTCTGTTACGGGCCTAGGGGCGGACGCTATTGCATAACCTCAGGCGGAAACACGCGCTACGGCATCTAACCCGCGCCAAATATTATCGTGTAGCCCTAGAGGCCATAGCCGAAGCCTCCCTCCTTGGGCTTGAAGATCTGGCGGGCGATGCGGGCTCGGTGTTACATCGGTCCCCGGGGATCAGACAGCCAAACAGATGGAAGCTCGCTACGTAGCGGTTAAAGATACCTCGGAGCAATTACGCAGTTGTGCGCAGGAAGACTCAGAAGGCCTTGTGATGGCCGATAGGATTAAGGAACAAGCCCTGAAATGGCTTGATAAAGTAAACGTTGCACGCCGCGCTATCGAACGGTAGAAAATATGTCAGGCCAACAGCCATCTGGAGTCAGCCGTTTTTTGGTTGAAGAAATTCATAAGGCCGTGGCGAACGGAACCGTTGACGATCTTCCGGTGCATTTTTCGGTTGAGCTCAAAAACGCCATTGCTGCCGGGTCGAGCACTGCATCCGAATTATTAAAAACACTTGCCGACGCCGGGCTTCACGCAGCCAGAGTGACCTTGGCTAACGAGCTTATAAGTGGCGCACACATACCCCAAAATCTTGACGAGGCGTACATGCAGCTGACACTTGCGGCTGAGAACGGTTCGATCCTTGCGATGCTGATCCTGAGTGACTGGCATGGAAACAATCCGCCTACCCTGCATAGCCAGCCTGATCGAGCGAGGGAATTGCATTGGTTAAGGCAAGCAGCCAATTTGGGTAATGAGACTGCTTGCCTGGTTTTAGGAGACCGCTTGGTTGACGGGCGAGTCGCTGAATCTTGCAGTCAGGCTGAAATTGACGAAATCGAGAAGTACTACCAAGGCGCTCATTATACAAGCGAGGCCTTTTATAAATTGGCGCGGTTCCACAGCGACGGCAAGCAAGGAACCGACTACACCCGCGACGCATACTCGAAAGCTAGAATGTGGTTGCGTCGCGGCAAAGACAGGCATTTTACAGGCGGGAAAAGCTGCGCCGATCTCTTGTTGAAGTGGGGCCTATTAGTGGAAGAGAAAGAGGTCAAAGTTTCTCCGGCAAGCCCCTGTTGCCAAACGACTTCGACCGATTCACTGAGAGCGTTGTGCCTTCATTGCAAGCACGAGGCGTGTGTCGTACCGAGTATGAGCCAGGAACGCTCAGGGATCGGTTGGGTCTGAAAAGGCCGCCGAACAGCTTTTTGACGCAGACGCTTAGTTAGTAGAGCTTTAGCTGCAGTTCGACCTCTGCAAGGTGTAACCAGTCGGAAAGATTGCGTCTTCTCATGGATGTAAGGCGCCCTCTTTCCCCTTCAATGACGCCGATTGGACGAGTGTTCAGGCGAAAGAGGTCGCTTATGGACAACCGCTGCGATAATCGGCGAAATGAAGGCCCCTTGCTCCCGCACTGCCATCGAATGCGAGCAACTCAAACTATTGAAAGGCTCCCAGCATGAACAACGCGAACGCCGGCTTACCCGATCTGTTAGTACCAGGACTGGCCGTTGTTTTCTGCGGGTTGAATCCAGGATTGGAGTCGGCGCTTGAGCAGAAGCCATTCTTCAATCGTAGCAATCGATTCTGGCGAACACTGTTTCTATCAGGATTCACTGCAGAAGAGATCGATCCCGATGACTACGTTCGTATTCTGCAATTCGGTTGTGGCATGACGACGGCAGTGCAAAGAGCGACACCCTCGGCTCAAGACGTGAGCGCTGATGAATACCGCCGCGCGGCACAGGCTCTGGAAGCTAAGATTGTGCAATGCAGCCCCAAATACATCGCGTTCCTGGGTAAATCGGCTTACGCGGCAATCACAGCGCAGCGCAACATCGCATGGGGTCTACAACCTGACACTTTTGGTGGCGCTCGGGTCTGGGTGTTGCCCAACCCGAGCGGCCGAAACCGTTCTTTTACCCTGAATCATCTGGTAGAGGCCTACCAATTGCTTCGCCTTGCTACTCTGGAAAATTAGCGCCCATCGCTGAACACCCAGGGCGTCGAAAGCCTGCAAGATGCCTAGGCATTTCGAACATTATCGGATCTTCCGTAGACAGTTGGTGGTAGTGGCGTACTTAGCCGAGAAAATGCAGCGGCTATGGTCTATTAGTCGAGGTTCATGTTCGGCTGATCGTATACGCCATCACACACCATCTCGACATGCGGTCATTCGATGGGCGAGGCGTCACCGGGCTGTGTGGTGTGCTGGCCCTCCGCCGCTCAGCTCTTTGCCAGCGCGTTCAAATAGATCCTGGTTATGCTCAACCACATCACGGATGGTCATGTGATAAAGGATATCTGGCACGATCCCAACGTCCTCAAGCACGCGTCCCTCACTAGCCCTTGTGCGCAGCGCGCGTCTCATTGTCAGGCGAAAGTTGACGCCGTTCGGTAGGTTTGCAAGGCCTGAAGGGCTGCGTGAGAGATACACTTCGAGATGGTCGCTCATCCACGGCTGGTCGCGCACGACATGAGTAAGCGTTCCATCTTGAATCACCCACGCAGTGTCACCATCGTCCACTTGCCCGGGCGACAGTGTTGCCATTTTTGACAAGGACGTGCCGGCAGCGTTGAAGGCGTCGACGATCTGTGCAGATAGTTTCCCAGCAGAGAAGTCGGCCTTCAGCTTTGCGTCGAGGCGAAAATCAGGACTATAGATGCGCACGGCACTCCAGTCCCAAACGTTTCCTCCGGCCGCCGCCATGTTGTCATCGGTGCAGATTACCCTGCCGATTTCATTGTCGATGAAGCCGGCTGCAAACATGTCTGCGGTGCTGAACGCTAGGGCATCGCTGATTAGAATCACAGGACCGGCATATTTGCGGCCTACCTTGTTGTAGTCGATGTCGTCTCCTTCCATTTGGATGCCCCGCGTGTAGGCCTCTCCAGTCTTGAACGCCTCCACGAAGGAGGGGCGCCACCTGATAAACGCATCGCTCGCTTCGACCATCGCGCGAGTCAAATCGGTAACGCGGAATTGGAACCGTGTCGGCACGATAGGCTGAGGACTGAAGAGCTGTAGAACGCGTTCACCCGCAGCTATGTAACCGCCGGTGTTGCCGCGGATATCGAATAAGAGGCCATTCTGCGGCAGAGTCGCAAGGATTGGTGCCAGCGCATTTACGAGATCGTCGACGTTGCTCGCATTGAACGACCAGAAGCGCACATAGGCGAAGGTGCCGTCGCTCGTTGTTACGGTGCCATATTCAATTACACCGTTCGCGGCGCTACCCTGAATAACGGGGACACCTGGCAGAGCAGTCTGGACAGGTGCCGCTGGATCAAAAGATTGAGGGGCGGTTAGTACTCGCCGCGCGTTCTGAAGATCCATCAGTAAAAGGTCTCCACCAAAGCCGGTGACATTGCGGCCCAGACTTGGGTAGTTCGGTGCGGCGATAGCATCGAGCCCGATCCAGTTGAAGCGCTCGTTAGATTCGGCACCGTTCAGAGAAAAGCTAAGGTCGACCCATTCCTCAAGTGGTGGTCCGAACCTTGTGAGCGGGCGGAATGTAAGGAAGGCAAGGCTCCGCGCAAGCGATGCGGCCTCGTTTCCGCCGTCGAAGAAATTGGCGATTAGACGGATGTAGCGATCGATGGGGATAGCGTTCCAGTGGCTGACGCGAGCCCCTGGCTGGAGTAGTTTGAACGTTGCACTCGAATCAACCTTGGTGACAACATAGATCTCTGTCCCCCTATCCCAGCACTTTTCGATGGTGAACGGCAGGACGGCTGAGACCCCATATGGTGCCCGTCCGTAGAACACGATGTGCCGATCTCTAATCCGCGCGAGAATCACGACAATGTTTTCGTGGAATTCTGAGTCCGATAGCGCCTCAATCTGCATCCGTAATAGACCCAGCGCCCGAACGGGATCAAAACCATAGATCGCCTTCTTACGGTTGAGATGAACATAGAAACTATCAAGAGCGATCGACAACTGGTCGAGTAGACACATTCGATCTGCGATGGAGTAAACAGGTGATGCTGCAATCGCTTGCATCGGCAATACAAACGTCTTAGCAAGTAGCTTGCCGCCCGGTGAGTGGATGGGGGTTTCGTTTGTCTGAGCCTCGTCCTTGCTTCTAGCCCTACCAGTCCCGTGCTTTTTCGATTTTTCGTTCTTTGGCATAACACACTCCTTCAGTAGCATGCTAGCGATGTGAGTACCCGCCGCTGAGTTTCTGGCTGAGTTCACGCGAATCGGAGATACGTATCGTTTCAGCCACTTCACCGTTCAGGCCTACTGTCGCTAACGAAAACAGGCAACAGTAAGCATGCAAGCCACCTAGGCGTTTCGAACGTCAACAGTGGCAACAACCTGGTTGATACCATATCCAGTCCGGCCATCAGATGCGTCGATCAAATTTTCAACGGCCAGAGCGAGATCTGCATGCAATGCTTGTCGGCCGTCTCTGAAATAGCGCATCACGGCTCCCGCAACGACATCGGCCATCTGCAATCCAATCCCCTCATGCGATTGAGCAAAGGAAAATGTTGCCTTCTCTTTGAACGCAAAATTGGAGCGTGGTGTGTAAGGCCGCTCGCCATGGTGGTCGATTTGCTCGGCAGCCAATTTGCTCGACTGCAGGATCTCGTCGAGCTCCAGCTGCTGATCATGGACGATGTGGATCCCCTGGAGTTTCTGTCCGAAATAAAGATTCAGCCGTGCGTAGATGTTGGTGAACGACGTCAAATTGGGAAGCATCCAGACGCGCTTGCTTCGTTTGTTGAGATCTGGTGACGGTAAAAACCGAAGGTAGGCATTCGAATCTGCTGTCTTAAGCGCCAATAGCTCAGAGCGGGCGCCCGTTACCGTCATGCATAACCCTTGAGCCATATCTCGGCTGCTTGGATTACTAAGGAGATTTTTTCCCAGCGCTTCAAGCTGGTTGAAGGATCGTATGACCAGCGCTTCTGAAGGGTTAAGGCATACCTCTACAAATGTATCGAGGATTTCATTGCTGACCACCGCGTTCAAAAAATCCGCCAGGGCGTTTCTGAGGAAAGCCATTGGTGGTCCCTCCGCGAACCCCATGCATGGAGCGAGCAGATGAAACCCTGTGATATGCACACAAATAAAATATCGCTTGTCCACGACCTCCACGAAGATCGGAGCCTCAATGGACTGAAGGTAATCGATCACCTGAGCGACAAACTTGGGCTTGCTATTGAGCGACTTCGACTTCAACTCGCCGGCTGGGATTCTGTGCTGCTCACGTAATTCGCCGATGCGTGTCGCCACCGCCTCTTCATCACTCAATCCTATTGCCGCCAACGAGAAAAAAGGCTGGCCTTTGAAATCAAACCCTTCACCGCTGTTGACCGCATCTCCACTGTGGCCACTTTCATCCAAGTAGAACGTCATGGACATGACTATCCCTCCCCCATGCTGGCAAATCGATAGCGTAGGACAAAATGACTCACCCTGCGCAATCCAAAAGGCATTGTGCAAGGGAATGCAGGTTTTTTTTTCAATCATCAAAAATGATGCAATTTACACGTCCAACGTTGGCTCGATGTCTAATCCAAGCATCAGTCTATAGATGCCTTTCCAGCTCAGGAGAACAAGGCCTCCATTCTCAAGCTGTTACTCAACCATTTCCTCAGTGTTTCTTGCCGGAAGTTTTGCCTGTACCTCGCTAGAAAGCGTCTCCAGATGCTTTTTTGCCACGTCCAGAACCTGAAGCGAAAATCCTGGTTCGTCGATTATTCGTGACATGGTGACATGGTGACAGCGCCGATCATCGACGACAGGGTGAAGGTTGCATTGTCTCTCGCCGTGTCCCCGCCTTCTGGGTGAATTCGTGTAGCAATCACGTCGATTAGCTCTTGAAACCCCTGTGAAACTGCCCGGCGCGTGTCCATATCTGCACGTGCCAACTCGCTGCCGATCGCCACCAGAGGACATCCACCAGGACAGTCCTCGTGGTATTCATCCAGCAAGAAATTTTCCAAGTGCTTTAAAAAAGCCTCGTTTTCCTTCGATCGCAGCCTCCGACTTTCAGACATCACGAATACGTTTCACCACTCGGGTTTTGATGCCCACATCTGCGAGAACATACGCGAGGAAATATGGTTAAAACTGCTCGGAAATGCGTGTTTCAATCCAGTCAGCCTCCTGGTCGGCAGCTCGACTGATGAGTTGATCGATGATCCACTGCTCAACGATTTGTTCATCGAAATGATGGATGAGGTGTTGGAGCTTGGACATCGGTTAAATATCTCACCCGAGATTGATTCACGGCAACGCATTGCCATTA
>Ga0209676_1000159_pt1 | contig 161731 bp, 161 predicted proteins | sample AraplaCvi_mLB_r2_FD_184282 | JGI IMG/M metagenome (GOLD analysis project Ga0209676, IMG submission 184282) | Arabidopsis root microbial communities from North Carolina, USA - plate scrape MF_Cvi_mLB_r2 (SPAdes) (version 2) | ecosystem: Host-associated > Plants > Roots > Endosphere | place...
AAAGCTTATTGATCTGGAAGGTGCGGACGAGTCCGCGCTTCACGCGCTTGTTCTGGGCGAGCTTCGTGACATCCTCGCCGCCCAGCAGGATCTTGCCGGCCGTCGGCGCGAGGAACCCGGTCAGAAGATTGATCAGCGTGGTCTTGCCCGCGCCATTGGGGCCGATGATGGCATGACGCGCACCGGGGCGGACGGCGAGGCTGACGTTGTCGGTCGCGACAAACCCGCCGAAGGTGCGCACGAGCCCCTGGGTTTCGAGGGCGTATTGGCTCATTTGCGCGCCTCCCACTTCTCGATCAGCTGTTTGCCAAGACCCAGTAGGCCGCCGCGCGCAAACAGCATCAGGATCACGAAGAGCCCGCCGATCCAGAACTGCCAATATTCCGGGGTGAGGTCCGCCAGCAGCTTGTTGGCGACCATCAGCACGATGGCGCCGATGAGACCGCCATAGAGATAGCCGCTACCGCCCAGCACGACCATCAACAGCACTTCAGCCGAGCGGTTGAAGGCCAGCACATCGAGCGAAACGAACTGGGTCGTCTGGGCCAAGAGAGCGCCGGCGATGCCTGCATAAAGCGCGGAGATCGTATAGACGACGATCAGGCGGCGTTTCACGGGACTGCCGATGGCGAGCAGGCGGGTCGGGTTATCGCGCAGGCCGCGCAGGGTAAGACCCAAGGGCGCTTGCACTAGGCGGCGGGCGAAGAACATCAGGATCGCCAGCACGGCCAGGCTATAGCCGTATGCAACCGTGCCGAAGATATCGAATTCCCAAATCCCGAAGATCGGGGCGATCACCACTTCGGTCAGGCCATCCGAGCCACCGGTCAGCCAGGAAAGCTTGTTAGCCATCTCATGCAGCACGGCCGCAACGCCGACCGTCACCATGATGCGGGTGAGGTCGCTGCCGCGCAGCACCAGCAGGCTGGTCAGCGCGCCGACGGCTGCTGCCAGCAGGCCGGACATCAGGAGGCCGGTGATCGGCTCGTGCCAACCATGTTTGCCGAGCAACCCGGCGGTATAGGCGCCGAGGCCGAAGAAGGCGGCATGGCCGAGGCTGACAATGCCGGCAAACCCGAGGATCAGATCCAGCGACACGGCAAACAGACCGACGATCGCGATCTGGCTGAGGAGCGGCATATAGGTCGGGAAGACAAAGAAGGCCGAGAGGGCGATCAGCCAGACCAGCACCTCGGGCCAGCGTAGGCGGGAAGCGCGCAGGATATGGGCCTTGGGGTCGGTCTGCTCGGTCATCGGCCGTTCACCCTTGAGAAACACGGCATCGCTCATCGCACCACGACCCGGCCAAACAGGCCCTGCGGACGCACGATCAGCACCAGCACCATCACAAGATAGATCACGAAGGCCCCGATCTCATGGGCGTAATATTTCCCGGCGATATCGGCCACGCCCAGCAGCAGGCCGGCGGCCAGCGGGCCTGTGACGCTGCCGGTGCCGCCGACGGCGACCACGATCAGGAAATAGACCATATATTTGAAGGGGAAGCCGGGATCGAGGCCGAGCGTATTGATCGCCAGCGCCCCGCCCAGACCAGCAAGCCCGGAGCCGAGCGCAAAGGTTAGGGCGAAGATCCGATCGACCGGAATCCCGAGCCCCCGGGCAGCGCGCGGATTATCGACAGCGGCGCGCAGTTGGCTGCCGAACCGTGTGTGTTTCAAGCCGATCTGCAGGGCGAGGGCGATCAGAATACCCAGCGAAATCAAGAAGATCTGCGAAGTGCCAATGTCGGCGCCGCCAAAGCTGAACCTTTGGCGCAAGAAGTCGGGCAGCGTGATGATCTGCTGTTGCGATCCCATCAGGAAATGTGCGCCTGCGACCGACATGAAGGTCAGGCCGATCGAGAACAGCACCTGATCGAGATGCGGGGCATTATAGAGGCGACGATAGAGGGTGCGTTCGAGAAACACCCCGGCCAGGGCGGCGACGAGGAAGGCCGCCGGCAGGCACAAAAGGAACGGCACACCGGCCTTCAGCATCAGGGCAGCGGCGATATAGCCGCCCAGCATCGCAAAGGCGCCATGAGCAAGATTGATGAAATTCATCAGCCCCATGGTGACCGACAGGCCGACCGCCATCATGAAGAAGAGGCTGCCGGCCGCGATGCCATCGACAAGCACGGTGAGCATGAACGCGGGTTCCTCTAACGCCTTAAGTACACGTCATCCCGTGGCTTGACCACGGGATCTCCTCCGGGAGCCTGTCCAATCCTGCCGGGGTCTTAGTGGAAGCGCACCCGGAGGAGATCCCGGGCTCGGAGGCCCGGGATGACGACAGACTTATGGAGGTTACTTACTTCGCCGGGTCTTTGAAGTTCTCGACCTTATCGAACTCTATATTCCACAGGGCGCCGTCTTTCCGCTCGACCTTGCGGATATAGACGTTTTGGGTGATGTCACGGGTTTCGGGGTCGATCGAGACCGGGCCGCGCGGGGAAATCCAACTCAGGCCCTTGGCGGCAGCCATGAAGCCATCGACCTCGGTCTTGCCGCCGGTCTTTTCCAGCGTCTTATAGATCAGCTGCATGCCGTCATAGCCGCCGACCGCCATGAAGTTCGGGCGCATCTTCGGTTCAATCTTGGCAAAGGCCTCCAGGAATGCCTTGTTTTCCGGGCTATCGTGGGCGGCTGAATAATGGTGTGAGGTGATCGTGCCCAGCACCCAATCGCCCATGTTGTTGATGACTTCATCGTCGGTGACATCGCCCGGGCCGATCAGCTTAATCCCGGCCTGCGGCAAGCCGCGATCGGTGAATTGCTTCAGGAACGAGGCGGTTTCGCCCGACGGGATGAAGGCGAAGACGGCATCCGGCTTCAGATCCTTGGCCTTTTGCAAGAACGGCGCATAGTCCGGGTTCTGCAAGGGCACACGCACCTTATCGACGATCTCGTTGCCGGCTTCGGTGAAGGCCTTGCCGAAGGCGCCTTCGGCATCGATGCCGGGGCCATAGTCGGTGGCCAAGCTGAAGACCTTCTTGATGCCGTTCTTGGAGGCCCATTGCGCCAGCGGCACGACGGCCTGAGGCAGTGCGAAGGAGGTGCGCAGGATATAGGGCGATTTGGTCGTGACCGAGGAGGTGGCGGCCGCCATCACGATCATCGGCTTCTTGGCTTGGGTCGCGACCGGCGCACCGGCAAAGGCGGGCGGAGTCAGGCCGAAGCCGGCCAGGATATCGACCTTGTCGTTGATCGCGAGGTCGGTCGCGAGCTGCTTAGTCTTTTCCGGGGCGACGCCGGTATCATCCTTGGTGATGATCTCAATCTTCTTGCCGGCGACCATATTGCCATGCTGGGCGATATAGGCCTTCACACCGGTCTCGACTTCCTTGCCGATCGAGGTGAAGGGGCCGGTCAGCGGCAGGATGAGGCCGATCTTGATGACCTCTTGGGCACTCGCGGTTCCAGCCGAAAGAGCCAGAAAGCTTGCGGCACACAGCAGACGCACTGCGGATATCTTGCGCATGTTTATTCCTCCCCGTTTGTGTCGGCTCAGCTACCGCTTGAATGACGGTGTGACCGATTTGTTTATTGAATACAACTCTACTCGCACGCCTATTAGTCGCCAAACGAACACCTGTCCGCATGACGAACAAAGTGTGCGTCAGGCGTCCGCGCGCACCTCACGGCGCCAGAGGCCCGGCGCCCGTCCGGCTTGTTTTTGAAAGAAGCGCGAGAAATAGGCGGGATCCTCGAAACCGACCGACGCGCCGACATCCGCGATGGAATTATCGGTATAGAGCAACTGGCGTTTGGCCTCTTCCAGGCGTTGGCGCTGGATAAGGTCGAGCGGGCTGGCCCCGCTAACCCGCCGGCAAAGGGCGGTTAGCCGGCTTTCGCTGATCTTGAGGCGAGCGGCGTAAAAGCCGATGGCGATATTCTGGCGATAATGTTCCTGCACCAGGGCCTGAAAGGTCCGGTAGAGCCGCTCTTCACCCGTGCCGGCGAGGCTTGCTTGCGGCGCAAGCCGGGCAATCTCGGCCCAGAGGCTCAGTACTTGGCCCGCAATGGCGAGCGTGCGGGCCGAGCGGGCATCGGTCAGTTCATCGGCAAGTTTTTGCAGGATCTCATGCAGCGGGGCTGGGGCCGGTGCGCTCAGCACGGCGGCCTCCTTCAGTAATCCGTCGATCTCGGCGGTCAGTTTGACGCCCGCCAGATCCCGCACAAAGACCTCGGCCAGGGTCAGCACATGGCCTTCGGTGCCGGGATCGAAAGTGAAGCCATGGACGATGGTCGGCGGCAGCAGGATGACGCAGGGCGCATCGAAACGGATCAGCCGATCGTCACACGCCAGCAGCCCACCGCCGCCCAGGATCAGCAATATCTGGCGCAGATCGCCATGCCGGTGCGGCTCGATCTTCCAGCCATGACCGAAGGCTCGCGCCCGGATGGTTTCGTGATGGACAAAATCCCCCTCCGCCGGTTCGGCAGGTTCACCATAAAGGCGATAGCGGGGGATCGCCGTCTGCATCGTTATTCCCCGGCGCCGCTGCGAGCAGCGAGGATTTCCTCGATGGCATGAAAGCCGGTATTCGCGGCCGGCACCCCGGCATAGATAGCGACCTGCAGCAGCAGTTCCTTCAAGTCCTCGATCGGCATCTCGGCATCCAGGGCGGCGCGGATATGCAAGCGGAATTCCTCCCACCGGCCCATCGACGCCGTGATCGCCAGCACCAGCAGCCGGCGGGTGCGATGATCGAAGCCGGGCCGGGTCCAGATCTCGCCCCAGGCATAGCGTGTGATCAGATCCTGAAATTCGCGGTTCAAGTCATTGATCTTAGACAAGGATTTATCGACATGGGCGTCGCCAAGAACGGTGCGACGCACCTTCATGCCGGCCTCGTAACGCTCCTTCTCGTCCATGCCTAGAGCTCCAGGGCTTTGAGGATCGTGGCAGCCAATTGGTCCGGTACCTCGACATGGGCGAAATGGGAGGTCGAGAGCGTCACCAGCTTGGCGCCGGGGATGGCTGCGGCGATCGCTTCGCCCATGGCCGGCGGGGTGGCGGGATCGCTGTCGCCAACCACCACGGTGGTCTTGGCTTTGATGTTGCCCAGCAACGGGCGCAGATCCATGTCGCGGATCGCGGCGCAGCAGCCATTATAGCCGTCTGGATTTTGCCGGCCGACCATCGCCTGCACGGCCGCGACTTTGTCCGGCGCCTTTGCTATGAACCCCTCGGTGAACCAGCGGCTGGGCAGACCTGGCAGGATCGCGGCGAGCCCGTCCTTCTTGACCATATCGATCCGCTGCTGCCAGGGGGCAGGGTCACCGTAATAGCTGGTGGTGCACGTGGGGACGAAGTGGCTTAGGCGCTGTGGGGCAGAGGCTGCAAGCCACTGACCCATCATCCCACCCAGCGATACGCCGCAATAGGCGACTTTCTCAAGATGCAGGGCATTCAGCAGCGCCAGCGCATCCTTGCCCAGACGCTCGATGGTGTAATCGCCGATCGGACTGTCGGAAGCGCCGTGGCCACGGGTATCGAAGCGCAGGGTGCGGACTTTACCTTTCAGCAAGGGCAGGACCGGATCCCACAGCGTATGGTCGGTGCCGATCGGATTGGCGAGCATCAGCACCAGCGCGTCTTCAGGCCCGTCCCAGCGATAGAAGATCCGGCAGCCATCGTCGACGATAATCTCAGACATGATGTTTCCTCGCAGCCAACAGATCGGCGACAAAGCGCGGCGCCGAACCGAGATAATTCTGGGGATCCAAAATCGCCGCCAGATCGATGCCGGCGGTTTCCGGCATGGACTCGAGAACGGCGCGTAAATTGATGCTTTCGCTCAAAGACTGCTTGGCGGCTTGTTCAAGGATGCGATGCGCTTCCGCCTTGCCGAGCTTCTGCGCCAGGGCAAGCGTCACGGCTTCGGCCATCACGAGGCCGCCGGTCATTTCCAGATTGCCGATCATCCGCAGCGTGTCGAAGCGGCCGTGGTCGGCAAGGCTGCGGGCAGCCTCCAGCGATGCTGCCGCGAGTTGGAACAGCTCCGGCAACACTTCCCATTCGGCATGCCAACCGCCCAGCGCCCGTTCATGCTCCTGATCCATGCCGGCCAGCAGGCTCGCCACTAGATGCGGCGCGCGGCCATGGCAGGCGAGGATGCGGGCGCAGGCAACCGGATTGGCCTTATGGGGCATGGCGCTTGACCCACCGCCGGTACCTTCGGCCGCTTCGCCGACCTCCGTCTGCGCCATCAGAGAAAAATCGCGCGCCATCTTGCCAAGGCTGCCGATCAGCAGGCCGACATCGCAGCCGGTTTCGGCGATACGATCGCGCGCGCCATGCCAGGGCAGCAGGGGATTCGAAAGTTCGAGATTGGCGGCCATGGCATCGGCGACAGCCGGGCCCTTGTCGCCCATGGAGGCCAGCGTGCCGGCGGCCCCACCCAATTGCGCACTGAGCAGCCGAGGGCGGGCTTCGTCCAGGCGCACGGCGGCGCGATCCAGGGCATCGAGCCAGCCGGCGATCTTGAGGCCCAAAGTGGTTGGTACCGCCTGCTGCAACAAGGTACGCCCGACCATTGGCGTGCGGGCATACTCATCGGCCAGCACCGCCAGCCGGTCGCGCAGCAGGCGCAGTTCGGCATCGATGAGCTGTGCGGCATCGGCGATCTGCAGCACCAGGGCGCTATCGATGATGTCCTGGCTGGTGGCGCCCCAATGCACCCAGCGGGCAGCCTCGGTGGGCAATTTCGCCTGGAGCTGTTTCACCAGCGGAATCGCGAGATTGCCCCCGCTCATCAGGCCCGCCGTCAGGGCTGTGCGGTCGAGATCGGCCGGTGTGATTTTCGCGATGGCGCTGGCGACACCCGGCGGGATGACTCCGCAGGCTTCCTGCGCCCGTGCCAGAGCAGTCTCGACCCGTAGTAGGGCCGAGAGCTGCGCGTCGGCTGCGAAGATCGCAGCCATGGCGGGGGTGGTAAAGAAGGGGGCAGCCAGGGTACTCATAACTCGAAGAATACCGTTTCCCCAGCCCCTTGCAGCACGATATCGAAACGGTAGGTCGCGCCGTCCTTGGCCGCGATCAGGGTCGGGCGCCGCTCGGGTGGCACCAGGATCAGGACCGGATCACTCGCATTGGCACTTTCACCGGCAAAATAGATCCTGGTGACGAGGCGTTTCAGGATCCCGCGCCCCAACACATTGACGTTGATGTGCGGGGCCTGCCACTCGTTGCCTTCATAGGGAACGGCACCTGGCTTGATGGTTTCGAAGCGGAAGCGGCCCTCGGCATCGGTCTCGGTGCGGCCCCAGCCATGGAAGGCGGGATCGAGCGGCTTGTCCTGCGTGTCTTCGGGATGGTGATAGCGACCGGCGGCATTGGCCTGCCAGATTTCCAGCATCGCATCGGCGACTGGGGTGCCGTCGCCATCGGTGATGCGGCCTTCGATGATGATGCGTTCGCCCTGCGTCGCACCCGTCACCAGCGTCCCGCCGTCTTTCACCGGCAGGGCATAGTGGAAGAAGGGGCCGACGGTTGCCCAGGGGGTCTGTACCAGCTCCGTCATTCTTAGTCCTCCATCGGGGTGGCGTCGCGGCCACGCAGGACGATGTCGAAACGATAGCCCAAGGCCCATTCCGGCTTGGTGATATCGAGATCGAATTTGGCCACCATGCGCTGGGCGGCCACGGGGTCGGGCACGGTGCCGAAGATCGGATCATACTTCAGCAGCGGGTCGGCCTCGAAATACATCTGGGTGACGAGGCGCGTCACAAAGCTCGGCCCGAACAGCGAGAAATGGATATGGGCGGGGCGCCAGGCATTGGGATGGTTGCGCCAGGGATAGGCGCCGGGCTTGATCGAGGTGAAGCTGTAGTTGCCGTTCTCGTCGGTCACGACCCGGCCGGAGCCGGTGAAATTGGGATCGAGCGGCGCATTATGCTGATCGCGGGCGTGGATATAGCGGCCGGCGGCATTGCACTGCCAGATCTCGACCAGAGTATTCGGGACGGGGCGGGCATTCTCGTCCAGCACCCGGCCGGAGACGATAATGCGCTCGCCCTGCGGTTCGCCCCCATGCTGACGGGTCAGGTCGCCGTCGACCGGCGCGATCTTGGTGTGGCCATAGACCGGGCCGGTCAGCTCGGAGAGCGTATTGGGCAGCAGCACCAGCGGCTGACTCGGCGCCCGCTTTACGGTCGAGCCGTAACCGGGGGACAGCAGGTTGGGCTGGCTGTTCGGCTGTTCGCGCCGATAGGCATTCATGGTTTCCTCCTAGGTGCGGCGACCGGTCTTAGCGCCGGTCTTTGCCGCTTCAGATCAGATACGTTCGAGCGCCAGAGCGATCCCCTGTCCGACACCGATGCACATGGTGGCGAGCGCGCGGCGCCCACCGGTGACTTCCAAGCCCCGCAGCGCGGTGCCGACGATGCGCGCGCCGGTCATGCCGAGCGGATGGCCGAGTGAAATGGCGCCGCCATGGGGGTTCACATGGGGAGCGTCGTCCGCGACACCGAGTTGGCGCAGGCTGGCAAGACCTTGGGATGCGAAGGCCTCGTTGAGTTCGATCAGGTCGAAATCCCCGATCTTGAGGCCGAGGCGCGCCAGAAGTTTCTGGGTCGCCGGCACCGGGCCGATGCCCATGACGCGTGGGGCGACACCGGCGGTGGCAAGGCCCAGCACCCGGGCACGGGGCGTCAGACCATGGGCTTTTGCGGCTTCCTCGGACGCCAGGATCAGGGCGGCTGCACCGTCATTGATGCCGGCTGCATTGCCGGCGGTGATGGTTCCGCCTGCCCGCACGATCGGCTTCAGCTTGGCGAGACCGTCGAGCGAGGTGTCGGGGCGGGGATGTTCGTCAGCGCCGACCACGATATCGCCCTTGCGGGTGGCAATGGTGACCGGCACGATTTCGCCGGCGAAATAACCCGCTTCGATCGCCTTGCCGGCCTTCTGTTGGCTGCGCAGGGCGAAAGAATCCTGGTCTTCGCGGCTGATCTTAAAATCGTCGGCGACATTCTCGCCGGTTTCCGGCATCGAATCGGTGCCATAGGCCGCCTGCATTGCCGGATTGATGAAACGCCAGCCGATGGTGGTGTCGTGGATTTCGGCCGAGCGCTGGAAGGCGCTTTCGGCCTTGGCCATCACCAGCGGCGCTCGGGTCATGCTTTCGACGCCGCCGGCCAAGGCGAGCGACATCTCACCGGCCCGGATCGCACGGGCAGCGGTGCCGACGGCATCCATGCCCGACCCGCAGAGGCGGTTCATCGTGGTGCCCGGCACTTCCTTGGGCAGGCCTGCCAAAAGGCCGGCCATGCGGGCGACGTTACGATTGTCTTCGCCGGCCTGATTGGCGCAGCCGAGGAAGATTTCTTCGATCAAAGCCGGGTCGAGGGTGCTGTTGCGGGCGATCAGGGCTTTCAGCGGAATGGCCGCCAGATCGTCGGCCCGCACGGTCGCCAGCGCGCCGCCAAAACGGCCGATGGGGGTGCGGACATAATCGCAGATGAAGACTTCGCTCATGCAGCCGCTCCCGAATGGGCGGCTTTGGTCCGGGCATGCAAGGCGCGCAAAACGTCTAACTCCTCAGGCGTCGGGACAGGGGTCTCGGCGACCTGATCCGCAAATCGGATCGGCCAGCCGGTCGCTTCTGTAACCTGAGCGCGAGTGACGCCCGGATGCAAGCTTACGACCGTCAGTTCGTTCGTTTCGGGCGCCGGCTCCAGAATCGCGAGATCGGTGAAGACACGGCTCGGCCCTTTGGTCGAGACATTGAGACGTTTGCGATGATCGCCGCCCTCGCCAAAACCGAGCGAGGTGACAAAGTCGACCTTATCGACGAAGGCGCGCGGGCTCTGGGCCATGATGATGAAGATCTCGCCGCATTGGGTCGCGATCTCCGGTGCGCCACCGCCGCCCGGCAGGCGGGTCTTCGGGGCATCATAGGGGCCGATGACGGTGGTGTTGATATTGGCGAATTTATCGAGCTGGGCGCCGCCCAGGAAACCGACGGAAATCCGTCCGCCCTGCAGCCAATAGCGGAACATCTCCGGCACCGAGACGGTCGACAGCGCGGTCTGGCAGAGTTCGGGATCGCCGATGGAGAGCGGCAGCACATCGGGCTGGGTGGCGATGGTGCCGCTTTCATAGATGAGCGTCAGGCCCGGCGCGTGGGTCAGGCGGGCGAGGTTGCAGGCCGCGCTCGGCATGCCGATGCCGACAAACACCACATCCTCGTTGCGCAAGGCCCGGGCGGCCACGACGGTCATCATTTCGTTGGGGGTGTAATCAACCATCGTTAGGCCGCCTTTCGGGCATGGACCGCGAAGTCTTCCGGGCTTTTGTCGAGCACATTGGCCTTCATCCAAGCCTGGAAGCTGTCGCGGTCGCGGGCGATCGCGTCCCATTCCTTATAGAAGCCGTTGTCGCGGCCGTAATAGCCATGGGCATAGGAGGGGTAGGCGCCGCCCGGCACTTCACTGATAGCGCCGATCGTCCAATGGGGCAGGATCACCGAATTGGGGCTGCCGGCTTGCAGATCGTCCACCACTTCCTCTACGGTGACGAGGCTGCGCTTGGAGGCGAGGACGACTTCCTTCTGCACCCCGACGATACCTTCGATCAGCACATTGCCGGCACGGTCGGCGCGCTGGGCGTGGATGATGCCGACGTCCGGGCGATGGGCCGGCACGGCGGCCAGAACTTCACCGGTGAAGGGGCAGGTGACCTCGCGGATGTTTGGATTGACCTTGGTCAGTTCGGCCCCGCGATAACCGCGGAAGACCGCCATCGGCAGCCCAGCGGCGCCGGCCTCATAGGCATTGGCCATCGCGGCATGGCTATGTTCTTCGATGGCGAGCGGGCAGGGCCAGGAGGTCTGGATCGCCTCGCGCAGCCGATGCAGCGATCCGACACCGGGATTGCCGCCCCAGGAGAAAACCGCTTTTTTCGCGCAGCCCATGCCGATCATCTGATCGTAGATCAGGTCCGGCGTCATGCGGATCAGGGTCAAATCCTTGCGGCCCTGGCGGATGATCTCATGCCCGGCGGCGAAGGGGATCAGGTGGGTAAACCCCTCCATCGCAACCGTGTCGCCATCGCGCACAAGCGTGCCGATCGCCTCTTTCAAAGCGAGGAAACGTGCCATTCCGGCATCCTCCCAAAAAACATTCTTCCTGCATGCTTCAGATGAGCATCGCTTGCCCCTGATCTTCGCCGACGAGGCTCTTGCGTCAATTGGCGAGTTCGCATAGTGATCATTTGTTCGGATCCCGCACATAAGCGCGACCATCTGGGAGGAAAAATGACCAAGCAGGAATCCGGCGATTTTGTCGCCTCTTTCGCCCGCGGTCTGTCGGTCATCCGCAGCTTCGGGGCCGATCATCGCCGGCAGACCCTGTCCGATGTCGCCGACCGCACCGGCCTGACCCGGGCAACGGCCCGGCGGTTCCTGATCACGCTCAGCGAGCTCGGTTTAGCGCGCAGCGACGGCAAACATTTCGAACTGACCCCGGCGGTGCTCGAACTCGGCTATGCCTATCTCTCGTCGCTCGATGTCTGGGAAGCGGTGCAGCCCTCGCTCGATGCCGTGTCGCGCGATCTAGATGAAAGCTGTTCGGCGGCGGTGCTGGAGGAGACGGAGATCGTCTATATCGCGCGTTCCGCCTCGCGCCATCGCATCCTCTCCATCGGCCTTAGGGTCGGGACACGCCTGCCGGCGCATGCGACCTCCATGGGGCAGGTGCTGCTGGCGGGGCTGGAGCCGGCTCCCCTGGCGCGCTATCTGCGCGGGGTGACCCTGACGCGCTATACGCCCCAGACCCTGACCCGCAAACAGGATATCGAGGCGCGGCTGGAACAGGTACGTAGCGAAGGTTACGCTGTCTGCGACCAGGAACTTGAGCATGGCCTGCGCTCGCTCGCCGTGCCGGTCTTCAATCGCCGGGGCGATGTGGTTGCCGCCATCAATGTCTCGACCCAGGCCGGCCGCACCTCGGTCGATCAGATGCTGGAAAAATTCCTGCCCCGCCTGAAACTGGCGGCGGTGGAAGTGGCGCAAGCGGTTCGGGCATGAACAGGATGATGGTCTATCAAATCGACCATCGGCGTCACGATGACGAGACGGGAGAGAATACCAAAAACTGCGGCTTCTTTTCGTCGAAAGAAGGGTGCAGCCAAGCCATTGCGCAATTGATAAAGCAGCCTGGCTTTTGCGATTACACGAACGATTTCAATATCTTAGAATTTCCGCTTGATATCATCGTCAGCCCGGATCGCTTCCTTGCGAAGGGCAATGTGATGTTGGGCGACGCCGAAGTGGATTCCGAAAAACTGCACTATATGTGGCACGCTCAGGCTGATGACGAATATCTCGATTTCGCCGTCATCATCGGCGTCTTTTCATCCGAAGATCAGTGCCGCCGGGCGATCGATTTGCTTGCTGATGAGCCGGAATTCCGGGACCACCGTGCGGGCTTTGGTTTCGAACAAGTCAGTCTTGGCTGGGTGGGGTGGTCTGAAGGGTTTTTCTCCGAGCCCGAATCAGTAGAAGGCGCGATGGATCTTCCATGGCAACTTCTAAAGCAGAATACGTAAGGATGACCATCCCTCAGCGGCTTTAAGGGAAAATCAATCTTTCGGGTGAGAGGGTCGGCGTTCAGCACCCCGATCAAGGAAGCCCGCCGATGTCGATCGCCCATCTCTATCTCGCAATCGCGATTGTCTGCGAAGTGACCGCGACCACGGCGCTGAAGCAGTCCGACAGTTTTTCCAAATGGGCGCCGTCCCTGGTGACGATCGTCGGTTATGGCGCCTCCTTCTGGTTCTTGTCGCTGACCCTGCGCACCCTGCCGACCGGTATCGTCTATGCCATCTGGTCGGGCATCGGGATCGTGCTGATTTCCTTCATCAGCTGGATCTGGTTAAAACAGACCCTCGACCTGCCGGCCGTCCTCGGCATGGGCCTCATCATTGCCGGGGTTCTGACCATCAATCTCTTCTCGGGCTCCGTTAACCACTGAGCGGCCGCTTTTATCCGTTGTTTGTCTGTTTTTGTCCGTTATGGACAATTTCAGACTATGGCCGAAAATGATCTAATCTCCGCAACAAGGAGATTGGACATGAGCGACATCACCCTCGACGCGCCCCCGCGGCGCCAGACCATCGGCAAGCTGCCGGTCAATCTTTTCGCCGCCGTCATGGGGGTGAGCGGCCTCTCGCTTGCCTGGCGTGAGGCGGGCAAGAGCCTTGGGGCGCCGACCGCGCCGGGCGAAGCGCTCGGGTGGATCGCGGTTGCGATTTATGTCGCAATGGCAAGCGGTTACCTCGCCAAGCTGATGCGTCATCCGGACAAGGTCGCAGCGGAATTCAGCCATCCTTTGATGGGGAATTTCTTCGCGATGTTGACCGTCAGCACCATGCTGCTGTCGGGGTTTCTGAAGCCTTACGCCCCGCTGTTGAGTCAGGGGATGTGGCTGGTCGGTGCCGCTGGGGCGCTGGTCGTTGCCTATGTGATGATCCGGCGCTTCCTGACCCGGCGCGAAGATCTCGCCACCAGCCTGCCGCCGATCCTGCTGCCGCCGGTCGCGATTATCGATATCCCGGCGACCGGGGCCGGCATGCCCTTCTCTTTTGCTCATGAGCTCAATCTGCTGGGCCTTGGCGCCGGCGGCATGCTGGCGATCGTTTTCCTGGCCCAGGTCTTCGCCCGCCTGCGCCACCAGGACCCCATGCCGCCCGCCGCGCGGCCGTCCTTCATGATCCTGGTCGCGCCCTTTGCGGTCGGTTTCCTCGCCTATACCAATGTGACCGGCGATTTCGGTCCGATGGCGGCGGCCCTCTTTTATAGCGGCCTTGCGCTGTTCCTGCTGGTGGCGCCCCAGGTCTTCCGGCGCGAGGTGCCTTTCTCCGTCGCTTGGTGGGGCATCAGCTTCCCGCTGGCGGCCCTCTCCATCGCGGCCTTCCGCTATGCGGCCGCCGTGGGCGGGATGGGGTTAAGTGTTCTGGCCGGCGCTCTCTTCCTGTTCCTCGCCGTCGCCATTCTGGTGCTGTTGGCGCGCACCCTGGTCATCCTGCTGAACGGTAGTCTGTTGAGGGCCGAAGCATGAGGCATGTCGCGATTTTCGCCTTTCCGGGCGCTCAGCTGCTCGATATCGCGGGACCGGGCGATGTCTTTTCCGAAGCCAACCGGCAATCCGGGCAGACGCTGTATCACGTCGAAGTGGTGGGGATGGCGGCTGGGCCAGTCGTCACCTCTTCCGGCCTCACGATCCAGGCGACACGCGGAATTGCTGACCCGATCATCCCGATCGATACCCTGCTGATCACGGGCGAGCCGGATTTATATGCCAAGGAGATCCCGGACGAGGTTGTGAACTGGATCCGGGCCAACACCGACGGCGCCCGCCGCTATGGCTCTGTTTGCGGCGGCGCTTTTGCTCTCGGCGCCTCCGGCTTGCTCGATGGGCGAGCGGCGACCACTCATTGGATGCATGGCGAGCGGTTTGCCCAGCGCTTTCCGGCCGTGCAGCTCGATACCAACCGCATCTTCACGACCGACGGGCCGGTCTGGACCTCGGCCGGAGTCACGACGGGGATCGATCTCGCACTGGCGATGGTGGAGGAGGACCTCGGCCGGGATCTCGCCCTGGCGGTTGCCCGCAAGCTCGTCGTCTTTTTGAAGCGTCCCGGCGGCCAGTCGCAATTCAGTGCCCATCTCGCGGCGCAAACCAGCCAGAAGACACCGATTCAGGCGGTGCAGGCTTATGTGCTGGAGAATCTGGCCGGCGATCTCGCGGTGCCGATCCTCGCCAAGCGAGCCGGGATGAGCGAGCGGCATTTCACCCGCGTCTTCCGGTCCGAGACCGGCAAAACCCCGGCGGAGTTTGTGGAGATCGCGCGCCTCGATGCCGCCCGCCGCTTGGTGGAGGATGTCAGCCAGCCGATGCAGCGCATCGCCAGCCGCACCGGTTTTGGCGATATGGTGACGATGCGGCGCGCCTTCCTGCGCCAGTTGGCAGTCTCGCCGCTGGCCTACCGCAAGAGCTTTGCACGCAGCGCCTAGCCGAAATTGAAGCTGAGCGGCTTGGTCGAGAGCAGCCGGCAGGGATCGCACTTGAAGTCGATCAGCCGGTGGAAGCGGTGGGGCAGGCGCCAGGGCCGCCCGCAGGACGGGCAGGGGCGCTGACCGTCGGCGGCGCGTGGATCATCCATGCCGATGGTCAGGTAATAATAGGTCAGCTTGCGGGTCTGGCGCTCGATCGCGCTGCCCAGTTCACGCCCCATGGCCGACAGGTCGCTTTCGACACTCGCAATCTCGTTATAGCCGAAATCCCGGTCCTTACCGGTCATGACCAGCCGGTCGCAAGCCTTATAGAGCTCTTCCCACCGCCGGGTTTCGTCGGCAAGGTCCGGCCCCAATTGATCGAGGGACTGCGGGGAAAAATCATCGCCGGAGCGCAGAGGGCTATCTTCCTCGACGACACCGGTAAACAGGATAAAGAAACTCGCCACGACGCAACTCTTCACATAATCAAGGTGTCATCCTAGCACGCTTAAGGCGGGAGGGAAGGCCGCTTATATCAAGGGGATAGAGACAGAATGCCGCTCGCCAGCCCGATCAGCGCCGTTCTTATTCACGTGGCCGATGTGTCGGCGGCGCTCAGTTGGTATCAAGCGGCTTTTCCAGGCGCGGTGCCGCAGTATCTGGCGGATTTCGATTTCACCTTCCTGCAGATTGGGCCGGTCAGTCTGGAACTCGTCCCGGCCGATGAGAAGGTCGGTGCCGGCCCTGCGGGCTCCATCGTCTATTGGGCGGTCGAGGATTTTGACGCCAGCCTCGCGCATTTCTTATCGCTCGGCGCGGTGCTCTATCGTGGGCCGCTCGCGATCCAAGACGGGTTGCGGATGGCCCAAGTCCGCGATCCCTGGGGCAATTGCATCGGGCTGCGTGGGGCCTAGCCGCCGGTCCTCTTGCCCTCTAACCCCAAGTTGTGTATGAAAGCCGCCTTCGGCCGCATTTTGGCGGTGAACCCATTTCCTGGAGGCATCGATGCGCTGCATTGCAATCACTGCCGCCTCCCGTTTTTCGGAAGGCAACTGACGAACTTCAGCCGTTAGGCGAAGGGATGTCGGACGATGACGGAGCTGCCTAAGGCGACTCCGAAGGCGTATTCCTATTCCGAGATATCATCAGAAATGGGCACTCCCATTATCACGACGCGTGGACCGCAAGTCCGCGTGGTGGCCTCGTCTTCGACCTGGATCGAGGGCGAAGCCTTGCGCCAATTGGATCAGACCGCATCCCTGCCGGGCATGAAGCTTGCGGTCGGCATGCCGGATCTTCACCCCGGCAAGGGCAATCCCGTTGGCGCGGCCTTCCTGTCCAAAGGCCTGTTCTATCCCGCCCTGGTCGGCAGCGATATCGGCTGCGGCATGTCACTCTGGCAAACCGATCTGCCGGTAAAAAAAGCGCGGGTCGAGAAACTCGCGGCCCGTCTCGAAGGGCTCGATACCCCTTGGGAAGGCGATGTCGCAGCCTGGCTTGCCGAACGGAACCTGCCGTCGTGTGAGTTCGACAGCAGCCTCGGCACGCCGGGTTTTGGCAATCATTTTGCTGAAGTGCAGGCCGTGCATCACATCCAGGATGCGGAGCGGTTCGCCGCCACCGGTCTTGATGCCGAAAGCCTTTGTGTCCTGGTTCATACCGGGTCGCGGGGCCTTGGCGAAGCTATCCTACGACGGCACCTCTCGGCCCATGGGCCGTCGGGGGTTCCGGAGGGCAGCGAGGCGGCGTCCGTCTATCTCACGGCCCATGATCAGGCGGTGCGCTGGGCGGAGGCCAACCGCGATCTGGTCGCGCACCGGGTTCTGACTGCCATCGGTGGCCAGGGGCGGCGGCTGCTCGACGTCTGCCATAATGGCGTGACGGCGTCCTGCGGCTGCTGGCTGCATCGCAAGGGGGCGGCGCCGTCCGACAAGGGCCTCGTTGTCATCCCCGGTTCGCGCGGCGCCCTGAGCTACCTCGTCGATCCCATCGCGGATCGCGACGAAGCGCTCTGGTCGCTGGCCCATGGCGCGGGGCGCAAGATGGCGCGTCACGAGGCCAAGGGGAAGCTGCGCGGCCGCTATCGCCGTGAAGACCTCGACCGCAATGCCTATGGTGGCCGGATCGTCTGCGGGAATGAGCAACTGCTGTGGGAGGAGGCCCCGGAGGCTTATAAGGACGTCGATCAGGTGGTGGAGGATCTGGCGGACGCCGGGCTGCTCACCATTGTCGCCGCCTTCAAGCCGCTGGTGACCTTCAAGGCCTCGAGCCAGCAATCGGCGGGGCGCGAGAAATCGGCCGCTCATCGCGATCGCCGGGAACACCGCAAGCTGAAGGAGCAGTCGCGATGACTTGGTTGCTCTTGACGGCCGGGCGCGGTCCTGGCGAATGCGAGCTGGCGGTGGTCGGCCTCGTGCGGGCCTTGCGGGTGGAAGCCGAAGCCATGGGCCTCAGCGTCACGCTGCTGGAGGAGGAGAGTGGCACGCACGGGCTGCTCTCCGCCCTCGTGGCGCTCGACGGGGAACTGGCGGAAAGCCTCGCGCGTTCCTGGGAGGGGAGCGTGCTGTGGATATGCCCCAGTCCTTTGCGGCCGAGCCACCGGCGCAAGAACTGGTTCGTGGGCGTATCACGGCTCGCTCCGCCGCCACCCGCCCAGGCTTTGCGGACCGAAGATCTGGTGTTCGAGGCCTGTCGTGCCTCGGGGCCGGGCGGTCAGCATGTCAATAAAACCAATTCCGCCGTGCGTCTGACCCATAAGCCAAGCGGCCTATCGGTTTTGGCGCAGGAGGAACGCTCTCAGCATCGCAATCGGGCGCTCGCCCTGGCGCGGCTCTGGGGGTATTTGGCGGATCGCGAGGCGCAGGGGCGGAAGGAGGCGTCGGCCGAGCGCTGGCGCACCCATGCCGACCTCGAACGCGGCAATCCCGTCCGCACCTATCAGGGACCGGAGTTCCGCCGCCTCGTTTGAGGCGGCGGAGACCGTTAACTGGCGATGGTGATGTCGGTATTGGTCATGGTGGTGGCCGGGTCGAGCTTGGCGACCATATAGCCCGCCGAGCCACCGATCCCGTCAGCATCATACCAAAGGTATTTATCGGTGCCGTGGGTGCTGCCGTCCCAGGTCGAAATGATGAAGGTCGGCAGCACGTTGATGGCCTGACCGGTAAAGAGGTTCCCGGAGTCATTCTGAAAGTTCAGGACGCCCAGGGTACCGGTGGTGAGGCCCGTGCCGCTGAAGGAGAGCTTGTCCTGGCCGGAGGTGAAATCGAGGATATGGTCCGGCGTGCCGGTGATTTCGGAGAAATTGATGGCAAAGGTATCGTTTCCGGCCCCCCCGCTCATCACATCGATCCCGGCACCGCCAGAAATCACGTCATTTCCGATCCCGCCATCGATGGTGTCGGCGCCATTGCCGCCATAGATCGTATCGAGACCCGCGCCACCGGACAGCACGTCATTGCCATCATTGCCGGTGAGGGCATTGTTGCCGGAATTGCCGATGATGGTATCGGCGTTGTTGGAGCCGACGCCGACCACATTGGCGCTGCCCGTCAGGCTCAAGACCTCGATATTGGTGCCCATCAGGGTGAAATGCACCGCGCTCTGGACCGTGTCAGTGCCTTCAGCGCCGAGTTCGATGGCCTGGTCGCCCATGTCGTCGACGATATACATATCGTCCCCAAGCCCGCCGTACATTGTGTCGGAGAAGCTGCCGCCGTCGATCGTGTCGTTGCCGGCGGCGCCACTCAAAACGTCGGCCCCGACATAGCCCGAGATGAGGTTGTCGCCGCTATTGCCGATGATCGTATCGGCCGTCGCAGAGCCCATGCCGTTGATGCTGCCGGTGCCGCCGAGATAGAGCACCTCGGTATTCGCGGTCATCGTGTAATTGACGACCGAGAAGATGGTGTCGATGCCATTGCCCGACGCTTCGACCACCAGGTCGGTGCTGTCGTTGATGATGTAATAGTCGTTGCCCGCGCCGCCGGACATCGTGTCGCTGCCGGCGCCACCTTCCAGCGTCTCGTTGCCCGATCCACCGACGATCAGATCATTGCCGGCATCGCCGAAGTAGGTGCTGTTGGTGGCATTGCCATAGAGCGTGTTATTGCCGCCATTGCCCCAAGCGACAACGGTATCGCCCCCGATGATGCTCAGGACTTCGAGATTGGAGCCCAGCGTATAGCTCAGAGCCGTCTGGACCGTGTCGGTGCCTTCGCCGGCGGCTTCGAAGATGATGTCGCCGCCGCTATCGATCACATAGAGATCATTGCCGAGGCCGCCGGATAGGACATCGTCGCCCGTGCCGCCGTCGAGCGTGTCATTGCCAGCACCGCCGATGAGGGCGTCGTCATTGCTGTCGCCGAACAGCAGATTGTTACCGGTATTGCCGATCAGCGTATCGCCGTAAGACGTGCCCGCACCGTTGATATTGCCGGCCCCGGTCAGGCTCAGGACTTCGACGTTGGAGGCAAGGGTATAGCTGATCGCGGCCTTGATCGTATCGATGCCCTCGCCGAGCGACTCATAGATCTGATCGGTCAGGCTATCGACGACATAGACATCATCGCCGGTGCCGCCCGACAGCGTGTCGGTTCCGGTCCCACCGTCGAGGGTATCGTTGCCGGCGTCGCCTTCGAGATAATCGTTACCCGCAGCGCCGCTCAGGACATTGTCGCCGGTATTGCCGAAGATGGTGTTGTTGTCGGCATTGCCGCTGCCGTTAATATTGGCGCCGCCGGTCAGACTCAAGATTTCGATATTGGCGGCAAGAGCATAAGAGACCGATGCCTCGACCGTGTCGGTGCCTTCGCCGACGTTTTCCCCGGTGCTGTCGCCGGCATTATCGACGATGAAGAGATCATCGCCGAGCCCGCCGATCAGCCCATCGACTCCGGCGCCGCCGTCGAGCGTGTCATTGCCGGCGCCGCCGTTCAGAACATCGGTGCCGCCGAGACCATAAAGCGCGTTATGGCCGCTGTTGCCGATCAGGGTGTCGGCATCGCCGTCGCCGGTGCCGACCAGATCGCTGGCGCCCATCAGGCTCAGCACTTCGATGCTGGTGCCGATGGTATAGCTGGCCCAAGCCTGCACGGTATCCGTGCCGCCGCCGGCGTTTTCTTCGGCCACGTCGCCTGCGACATCGACGATATAGAGATCGTTGCCGACCCCGCCGACCATCGTGTCCGTTCCGGCATCGCCATCCAGCGTATCATTGCCGCCGCCGCCGCTCAGCACGTCATCGCCCAGGAACCCGAACAGCGAATTATTGCCGCTGTTGCCGATGATTGTGTCGTCATTGACGGTGCCGGTGCCGTTGATATTGCCGCTGCCGGTCAGGCTCAGCACTTCGACATCCGTGGTCAGGCCAAAGCTGATCGAAGATTGGATCGTATCTATGCCCGCGCCCGGGTCTTCGAGGACGAAGTCCAGGACATTGTCGACGATATACAGATCGTCGCCGAGGCCGCCGGACATGGTGTCCTGCCCGGTGCCGCCGTCGAGCGTATCGTTGCCATCGAGCCCCTGCAGACGATCATCGCCGGCGAGGCCTAACAGCGCGTTATTGCCACTATTGCCATAAATCTCGTCGTCGGTTGCAAGGCCGGTGCCGTTGATATTGCCGCCGCCGACGAGGCTGAGGACTTCGATATTTGCGACCAGCGTATAGCTGACGGCAGCTTCGATGGTGTCGCTACCTTCGCCGACAAGTTCCGTGACGGTATCGGTCGGGCTATCGACGAGATAAAGGTCATCGCCCGCGCCGCCGCTCATCTGGTCGTTGCCGGTACCGCCGTCGAACGTGTCGTTGCCGGCGCCGCCGACTAGCGTGTCGTTCCCGCCCAGGCCCAGCAGAAGATTATCGCCGCTATTGCCGTACAGCCGCTCGTTGCTGCTGCTCCCGGTCGCGTCGATATTGGCGGCGCCGGTCAGCGACAGCACCTCGACGTTTGCCGCGATCGTGAAGCTGGTGGAGGCATGGATCGTATCCGTGCCTTCGCCCGCGAATTCCCAGACCAGATCGCCGGCGTCATCGACGTAATAGGCGTCGTTGCCGGTATTACCCCACATCGTGTCGGTGCCGGTACCGCCGCTCAAAATATCGTTGCCGGCATCGCCGCTCATGTAGTCGTTGCCGTCATCACCCCGCAGGATGTTGTTGCCGCTATTGCCGGCGATGATGTTGTTCTCGACATTCCCGACGCCGTTGGTATTGCCGGTCCCGGTCAGGCTCAGAACCTCGAGATTGGCGCCCAGCGTATAGCTGGTCGAACTGTGGACGGCGTCGTAACCTTCGCCGGCGCCTTCATCCACGATGTCGCTTGAATCGACGATATAGAGATCGTCGCCCGTGCCGCCCGACAGGCTATCGATGCCGCCATTGCCGACCAGCGTGTCGCTGCCGGCCCCGCCGTTCAGCGTGTCGTTGGCACTGCCGCCCTGGATGCTGTCGTTACCGTTCCAATAGAGATCGCCGATCTTGATCGCGGTGCCGCCGCCGATTGCACTGGCATTGACGGTCATATCGCCGGCATTAGGCCCGGCGATTTCGATCAGGATCGACCCGGTATTGCTGGAAACGCCGCTGCCCAGGATCAGATTGCGCGAGGCGGCAAAGGGATCGGTGAAATAGAGATGCTCGAAATTGACCATCTGACCGGTCGAGAAATCGAAGGTTCCGGAATTGGCGAGTTGGATCTGATCGAGTTCGGTGCCGCTACCGCCGTTTAGGATATCGCTGCCGTCGGTCTCGGCCGCCGTCATGGTGACGACATCACTGCCAGCACCTGCCATGACGGTATCGCTGCCGGTGCCGACGGCGAAATAATCGGCGCCATTGCCGCCGACCAGGCTGTCGTTGCCATCGCCGGCGAAGATGACGTCATCCCCGCTGCCGCCGGTGACCGTGTCATTGCCGTTGCCGCTATCGACGAAGCCGGCGCCGGTATGGGCAGAGATATCGATCTTGTCGTTGCCGTCGTTGGTCGTGGCGCCGACCGTATTGGCGACACCGGCATTGCCGATCTTGATTACGTCGTCGCCGGACCCGGTTTTCACATTGGTGAAATCGGCCCGCATCAGGCTCCAATCGACTGTAATATCCCCGGTGGAGGAGGACGCATCGAGATAGGCATTGCCGGTACCGGCAGCAAAGGCAGCCGTGGTCTTGATCAACAGAGGCGTCGAGAGGCCGGGCAGGGTGGTATTGAGGCTGCCCGCCAGATTGAGTTCCAGAACCTCGATGCTGTTGAAGAGGTTGGTACCCGTGCTCGACAGATCGCCGGCATCGGACATCAGCCGCAGCGTATCGGTCCCGGCCCCGCCATCGACGGTATCGTCGTTGCTGGTCATCATGTCGATATAGACGAAGACGTCGTTGCCGTTGTTGCCATAGGCCTTGTCGGCGCCGGCATCTAGAATCAGGACGTCATTGCCGTCGCCGCCAGACAGCACGTCCTCGCCATAATTGCCGTCGAGCAGGTCATTGCCCGCGCCGCCATAGAGGATGTCGTCGTTGTCTCCACCATAAAGTGCGTCGTTGCCGTCACCGCCCGACAGGGTGTCGAGGCCGTCGCCGCCCGAGATCGTGTCGTTGCCGGCACCCATGAAGATATTGTCGCTGCCGTCGGTGCCGCTGGCGAAGTCGCTGCCGAGGAATCCTGCGCCTTCAAGCGTCAGCCCGCCGCCGCCCGAGGCGCCCCGGATGGTTACATTCTGGGTCGTCGTGCCTTCGGTGCCGATCGCCACGCTGGGGCCGATGATGCCGCTTGTCAGCAACACATCGGCGGTACCCGTGATGCCGCCCACGATCAGATCGATATGCGCTGCATAGGTGATTGCGCCGGACAGGGTCTGGACGCCGTTCTTCAGCAGGATAGCCAGGGTGTCGTCGCCACCACCCCCGTCGATCACCGAACCGGCAGGGAGGCCGATGGTCCGGATGTAATCATCACCGGCACCGGCGCTGATCGTATCGATGCCGCCCCGGCCATAGATCGTGTCGCCGTACATCGAACCGGTCAGATAATCCGCACCGGGCGTGCCGGTAATGAAGAGGCCTTTGGTCGGCTCGGGTTCGGGCGGCGGGGTGACGACCGGGATCTGGATCGGATCGGTCGTGCGATCGGGCGCGACGGGTGTCGCAGTGCGGATGACGACCGTGGTGCCGTCATCGCTATTGGCCAGCGGATCGGTCAGTTTGGTCTGGCTGTCGATTGCCAGGGCGGTCTTGAGGTCGCCCTCATAGTCGGTGACCTTTACCGCCGGCGTGTCGGAGCCCGATGCATTGGTATTGCCATTCGAGGAAGCCGCTGCCGCGCTTTCGGGGGCAAGAGCCCGGACGATCGCATCGCGCGTTTCGTTCTGGGTGCCGGCCGTCTGGGCGATCAGACTCATCTGGTCGCCGCCGATGACATCATCCAGGAAGCTTAGAACAGCGCCGAGCGGCGAGTTAGGCTGGAAGGCGCCAATCGGCTGCGGTGCGTTCGGCGCCTCGTTGTAGGAACTGATCTGAATGCCGGTATTGCTGTCGGTCAGGAACTGGGTCCCCGCTCCATTGGAGACGACGACGGCCGAGGGGCGGCCCAGGGGATCGGGCAACAGCGCCATATCGAGCGCGCCATAGGTGTCGATCGAGCCCGCGACCTTAGTGCCGCGCACGCCGATGGTGGCGACAGGGGTGCGGATGGTGACGGCATCGGTGGAGGAGGGGGCGATCTCGCCCGTCACCATCACAAAGGCGCCTTTCAGCATCGACATGCCGAGGCTACCGGACTTGGTCTGCGGATTATAGACCAACTCGTCCATGCGCATCTGGCCGCCTTCGCCCAGCGCAAAGGTGGTTTTATCAACGAAGATGATGCCGGTCTTCCCGCCCTTGGCGGTTTCGACCATATCGCCTTGATAGATGGGGGTGCCTTGGCTGCCGGGGACGGTGGTGCCATCAATGCGGGTAATGGTGACGCTGCCGCTTGCCGTTTCAATCTGCCCGATCGCGACCGCGAGCGAAGCCTGTGCAATTTGACCCACTGATGAAACTCCGCCCACCAAGACCGATGCCATATTTCAGACAAGATCTAGGATTGTGGGGGGACAAGACAACTGTGAATTCAAGGGGGCGATAAGTTTACGCGCAGGAATCGCTATGTGGTGGGATCAGGCTTTCAAGCGATCTTCCTGCATTCGCAGAGTGATGATCACGCCGCTCTCTGCCCAATCGCAGTGAAGCGACCCGCCGAGCTGCATCTCGATCGCCTGATTGATAAGCTTGCTGCCAAAGCCGCCGCTTGCGTCGGGGCAGGTTACTTTCGGCCCGCCGCTCTCGGTCCAGACGATGACGACTTCTTCCTCCTGACCAACACAGGAAACATCAAGGGTACCGGTTTCGGCCGAAAGCGCACCGTATTTCAGGGAATTGGTCGCCAGTTCGTGCAGGATCAGCGCCAAAGTGGTTGCCGATTTTTCCCCGACGGCCATGCGCGGAACCGAAACGCGAATGCGCCCACTATAAGGTCCGAGATCATCGTAGGGCGCGAGCAAGACGGTCAGAAGATCGCCCAGCAAGGCGGCGGATTCCAGCTTGCCGGCCAAAGGGCGCACCAGATCATGGGCTCGGCCGAGGGCGGCCAGACGCTGGGTCAGCTGCTTGGCCATATCCGTCGTCGTCGTCGAGGCGCGCGAGGTTATAGAGGTGAGGGCGGAGGCAATCGCCAGCAGGTTCTTCACCCGGTGGCTCATCTCGCCGGCCAGCAGCTCGTTGCCTTCTTCGGCCTGCTTGCGTCCGGTGACATCAAGGAAGATGCCGAACATGCTGCGCCCGACCATGCCCTCGTCATCGCCCTGTCCGCGCGCCGAAACCCAGCGCACGAGTTCGTCGACGATGATGCGAAAATCGATCTCATAAGGGCCGACGATCGCGCGTGTGGCGTTAAAGGCCGCGCCCACCCGGTCGCGGTCAGCGGGGTGAATGCGGGATGAAAGTTCGTCGAAGGCCACGTCGGGGCTGAGGGGGACGCCCCAGAGTTCGCAGGCGCGGGCATCCAGGATCAGCCGGTCGGTGTCGACATTCCAGGACCACAGCGCGACGCCGGCGCCTGTTATCGCAAGACGTAGATGTTTCTCGTTCCAGATCGGCAGGGCCGCCGGCTCGGTATCCATAGGCGGCGTCCCATCGGTCATGAAGAAAGGTCAGCCTCCATATGGGGGCTGATAACCGCGATTGGGTGTGACCTTTTTAGGGCAGGGAGGCTAATCAGGCCCGATAAGCCGCCAGGAACACCTTCACCGCGCCATCGGCATAGGCGTGTAGGGTCTCTTCGGAGATCTTGCTGTCGATGCCGAGCAGCAGGCGGCGACCGTTGCGGGCCTGGATCAGTTCGAAAAACTGATAGGCCGCCATCTCGCTATCCTCGATCTTCAGGCGGCCGTTGGCCACTTCGGCATCGAGGTAGGCGGTCATGAATTGAATGCCGCGCCCAAGGCCGCTCTGGAACACCATCAGGCCGATCTCGGGAAATTTCTCGGCCGCGCTGAAGACGAGGCGCACCAGCGAGATATGGTCGGGATTAGTCAGTTTGCGCACGATGCTGCGAGCAAAATTGCGCAAGGTTTCTTCGATATCCGGGTCGTTCGGATCGGGCGGGGTGATGCGCTCGGCCTGACGGAATTTCAGCTCGTCCACCATGGCGGCGAACAAGCCTTCCTTGCTCTCGAAATAGACATAAAGCGTGGGTTTGGAGACCTTCGCCGCATCGGCGATGTCATTCATGCTGGCGCCGTCATAGCCCAGGCGTTTGAACACTTTCCATGCGGCATCGAGAATCTTGGTGCGTTTCGCGGCCTGGGCCGTTTCACGCTTGCTGAGCGCCGGGTCCATGCAGGTCGGCAGATCAGGAAGGGCGAAGAATTTTGTGTCGTTCATGCCGCAGCGCACCGAATTATTTTTACCGAACGGTTTAGTCATCTTGACCTTACTCCGATTCAGGAGTATGTCAATCACGAAACCGAACGGTTTAGTAAACTTAAGCTTCCCTGACGACGCCATTCCAAGCTCTGCGAGCCTGCCAAGACGTCGCCTCGTGTCGATATAGAAAGATCTGTCATGAGCGAGACTCAGACCCTGCGTCAGCCCACCACCGGCCAGCCTGCTCCGCAAAGCCCCGCCGCCGTCGCGGCCCCGCCTAAGAAGCGCAAGATCGTGCTGCCGATCCTGTTGCTGGCCGGCCTGGGCGTGGGTGGCACCCTTGGTTGGAACTATTGGGATCACGGGCGCTTCATGGTATCGACCGATGATGCCTACGTCCGTGCCGATATCACCCAGATCGCCGCCAAAGTCTCGGGTTATGTCATCGAATTGCCGGTCGAAGAGAATGTGTTCGTGAAGGCGGGGACGCTGCTCGCCCGGATCGATGCCGGCGACTATAAGTTGGCGCGCGACGCGGTGCTGGGCAAGATCGCGACCCAGCAGGCGACGGTTGATCGGCTTGAATCGCAGAAGGCCGTGCAGCAGGCGGTGATCGCCCAGGCGCAGGCCCAGATTTCCTCGGCTGTGGCGGAAACCCGCCGCACGGCAGCCGATTATCAGCGCTATTTCCAGCTGGCCAAGCAGGGGACGATTTCCCAGCAGCGCGCTGATACCGCGCTTTCGGATCGTGACCGCGCCACGGCAACCTTGCGCTCTGCCCAGGCCGCCCTGGTGTCGGCCGAGGCCGCCATCGGCGTGCTGGACGCCCAGAAACTCGAAGCCATCCGCGTGATGGAACAGATGTCGACGGATGTGGCCAAGGCCGATCGTGATATCACCTTCACCGAGCTACGCGCGCCGGTCGACGGCATCGTCGGCAATCGCGGCGTCGAGCTGGGCGGTTATGTCAATGCCGGCGGCCGTATCGCGGCACTGGTTGCGACCGAAACCCTGCATGTCGAAGCCAACCTGAAGGAAACCCAGGTGCGCGACGTCAAGGTCGGGCAGGCCGTGCGTGTGCATGTCGATGCCTTCCCGGATCACGATATCATCGGCCGGGTCGAAAGCGTGGCGCCGGCCTCGGGCGCGACCTTCAGCCTGCTGCCGCCGGAAAATGCCACCGGCAATTTCACCAAGATCGTCCAGCGTGTGCCGATCCGGGTTGCTTTGCCGCATGATCCGCAGACCACGGCTGTCCTGCGGGCGGGCCTGTCGGTCGTGATCGAAATCGACAAGCGCGATGCCGGCGACGTCAAGGCCCTTGCTCAACTCGCTCAGCACTAAGGTCCACCATCATGGCGCAAGCAACTGCCTTGCCTGCCGGTCATATGGACGCCCCGATCCCGACACGTCGCGTCATCGCGTTTTTCGCGATGGTCGTCGGCATGTTCATGGCGATCCTCGACATCCAGATCGTCTCGGCCTCTCTGGCTGAAATCCAGGCCGGTCTTTCGGCATCGACCGAAGAAATCGCCTGGGTCCAGACCAGCTATCTCATCGCCGAAGTGGTGATGATCCCGCTGTCGGGCTTCCTCGGCCGGGTGTTTTCCACTCGCTGGGTCTTTGCCTTCTCGGCAGCCGGCTTCACCTTGATGTCCGTGGCCTGCGGCCTTTCAACTTCGATCGAGGAGATGATCCTATTCCGGGCGCTGCAGGGCTTCATTGGCGGCGGCATGATCCCGTCGGTCTTTGCCGCCAGCTTCTCGATCTTCCCGCCGTCCAAGCGGGGTGTGGTGACCCCACTGATTGGTCTGGTCGCAACACTGGCGCCGACCATCGGGCCGACCATCGGCGGCTATTTGACCGACCTGATGTCCTGGCACTGGCTGTTCTTCATCAACATCATTCCGGGCGTGATCGTCGCCTTGACGACTGCCAGCCTGATCGATTTCGACAAGCCGAACCTGAAGCTGCTCGATCATTTCGACTGGTGGGGCCTCGCCTTCATGGCGATGTTCCTCGGCGGCACGGAATATGTGCTGGAAGAGGGGCCGCTCAAAGATTGGTTCGACGAGGATCTGGTGACGATTTTCACCGTGGTGGCGGTGGGTGGCGGCATCGCGTTCTTCACCCGCATGTTCACGGCCAAGCAGCCGATCGTCGATCTCCATGCCTTCAAGAACCCGAATTTCGCGATGGGGTGCCTCTTCTCCTTCGTGATGGGTATCGGGCTCTATGGCCTGACCTACATGTATCCGCTCTATCTGGGGCGCGTGCGGCATTACTCCTCGCTGCAGATCGGGGAGACGATGTTCCTCTCCGGCCTCTGCATGTTCCTGACCGCGCCGATTGCCGGCCGCCTCGCGACCAAGCTCGATCCCCGCTACATGTTGGCGGTTGGTTTCAGCGGCTTTGCCTTTGGCACCTATCTGGCAATGGGGGTCACTAAGGATTGGGACTTCTACGAACTGTTGTGGCCGCAGATCTTCCGCGGCGTGTCGCTGATGATGTGCATGATCCCGGTCAGCAACCTCGCGCTCGGCATGCTGCCGCCCGAACAGCTCAAGAATGCCTCGGGCCTTTATAATCTGATGCGCAATCTGGGCGGCGCGGTCGGTCTTGCCGCGATCAATACGCTGATGAACAGCCGTTTCGATCTGCATCTGGCCCGCCTGCACGAACAGGTGGATGCTAGCAGCGTCGCTGCCCATCAGTGGCTCGATTCGCTGGCCCAGCGTTTTGCCGGCGGTACCGATCCGCAGATGATGGCCCTGAAACAGCTAACCTCGATGGTGCGGGCAGAGGCCTATGTCATGAGTTTCGGCGATGCCTTCCTGGCCCTGACTGTGCTGTGCGCCGGTCTGGTGCCGGTCGTGCTGATGGTCCGCAAGCCGCAGGCGCGGGCCGGGGGTGGCGGCGGGCATTAGAAGCGTACCCCCTTCGGTACCCGCCGCCTTACCGGCGCCCCCGCTTACCCGAGGGCGCCGGTTTCTTGTGTCAGGCCCGCACCCACTCGATATCGAGCAGGGTGCCGGCGGCGGTTAGCAGGCTGTGGAGCGGTGAGAAGCGCGGCAGATCTTCCTGCCAAAGCGCGAGTTGATCGTCGCTGGCGTCGGTTGAAATGCGGATCGTCTGAAAGATCTGTTCCCAAGGATTTTCGACCGCTTCGGCCAGCCAGACGCCCCGGCGATCCAGGGTGGCGGCGACACTGACGCTCAAGGCATGGATCGCGATCCCGTCCCGGCGTGCCAGGCGCCGCACAATCACATTGGTGACCCCGATCAGAGCGGCGGCGAAAGTTTCGGTCGGCGCGGCGCCCAGGTCGGTGCCGTCACGCTCGGGCGGCTCGTCCAGGATGATTTCATGGCCCCGACACATCACGTGACTACGGGCATAGGTCGGGCACTCGCCTGAAAGGCGTAGAGTGACCGGTGCCAGTAAACTCGGATCAACAGAAAACTCACCACGCGTCGCCATCAGCTTGCCCCTCCAGTTACCGTCAGATAAGCTCACTTTATCGTTTAAGCACGCATAAGCACAGGGGCAGGCAATGAAAAAGCGCGCTTTGGGTACGGGTGGTCTTACGGCAGCACTGATTACCGGTGCGGCCTTGGTCTTTGGCAGCGCTTCGGCTTCTGCGCAGACCAGTTTCAAATTTGCAGGCTCGGCCGATGTAGCCTCGATGGACCCGGCGGGCCGGTTCGAGATTTTTTCGCTAGGGTTCCTGCATGCGATCTATGAGCCGCTGATCCGCTACGATAAGGATTTGAAGCTCGAACCGGCGCTGGCGACCAAGTGGGAACAGGTCAATCCGACTACTTGGCGCTTCACCTTGCGCGATGGCGTGAAGTTCCATGACGGCAGTGTCCTGACGGCCGAAGACGTGGCTTTCACCATCCTGCGTGGCAAGGCCGAAGGCTCGGCCATGATCCCAACCTTGGCGCTGGTGACCGAAGCGGTTGCCGTCGATGCCAAGACCGTGGATCTGAAGCTCTCGCGCCCGTCCGCGACCATCCTCAATGATCTCGCCTTTGTGCTGATCATGAACAAGAAATGGGCCGAGGCAAATGGGTCTGCGACCCCGACCAATCTGCGCGCCAACAAGCTGGTGCCGGCCCACACGCAAGCGATGGGTACCGGTCCCTATAAGCTGGTGCAGCGCAGCCCGGACGTCTCGACCGATCTCGCCCGCAATGCCGATTGGTGGGACAAGCCCGCAAAACCGCTGCCGGAAAAGGTTGAATATAAGCCGATCAAGGCGGCGAGCACTCGTCTGGCGGCCCTGCTGGGCGGCGAGATCGATTTTGTCGATCCTGTGCCGCTGCAAGATATCGCCCGTTTGAAATCGACCGCCGGTTTCACGGTCAGCCAGGCGCCGGAACTGCGCACCATGTTCCTCGGCATGGATCAGGCGCGCGACGAGCTCTTGGAAAGCAGCGTCAAGGGCAAGAACCCCTTCAAGGATCTGAAGGTCCGTCAGGCGATCTATCAGACTGTCGATGTCGAAGCCTTAAAGACCCGCCTGATGGGCGGCGCGATTCAGCCGACTAATTCCATGGTCGGCCCCGGTATTGTCGGCTATGACGCGAGCCTGGAGCCGCGTTTGCCGGTCGATCTGGCCGCCGCCAAGAAGCTGATGGCCGAGGCTGGCTATGCCGATGGCTTCACGGTGGGGATGGATTGCCCGAACGATCGCTGGGTGAATGACGAGCAGGTCTGCCAGGCCGTCGCCAGCATGCTCTCGCGCATCAATATCACCGTGCAGCTGCGCGCTCAGCCGGTCGGCCAGTTCCTGGGCAAGCTCTTCAAGAAGGAAACCAGCTTCTATCTCTTGGGCTGGACCCCGGGGAACAATGACGCGCTCGACGTTTTGAAGCCGATCATGTCGCCGGCCGAAGGCGGGGCGGGCTTCTTCAACTTCGGCGGCTATAGCAATCCGAAGGTGACCGAGCTCATGAAGGCGGTGGAAGTCGAAACCGACACGACCAAGCGCAACGCCATGATCCTCGAAGGCATGAAGATCCACTCGGCCGATATCGGCCATATCCCGCTCTATCGCCAATACACGAGCTGGGCCTATAAGAACAACGTCAGTGTCGTACAGCGGGCCGACGGCATTCTGCCGCTCTGGCAGGTGTCGGTTCAGTGAGCCGGGGTCAGCTTCCCCTAGAGGCCGTTCTGGGCTTGGCGGGCGATCTTATTCGCGCGCCGAGCCAGGGGGGTATCGATACCCCGACGGCGGTTCTGGAAGTGGGGGCGAGAGCGCTTGGCGCCCTTGGCCTCGCGCCGCGCTTACTCGAAGATGACGCCGGTCAGCCGGTCGCCATCATGGCGGAAATCCAGGGCGGCCAGACCGGCCCGACCTGGGTTCTGAACGCCTGTATCGATACCGCGCCGGCGGGCGATCGCGGCGCCTGGAGCGTCGACCCCTTCGCCGGGGTCGTGAAGGATGGCTGGCTCTGGGGACGCGGTTCTGCCGACAGCAAGATCGCGGTGGCCAGCTTCTGCCATCTCGCGGCCGAGATCGCAAAGAACCGGCATAATTGGCACGGCAATCTGATCGTGCTGTTCGATGCGGATGAGCACACCGGCCGCTTTGGCGGGATCAAGCGCTTCATTCAGGAGCGCCGGGATATCGGCGGCGTGATGGTCGGGTATCCCGAAAACGACATCGTCAATATCGGGGCGCGCGGCTTCTGGCGCGCGAAGATCGAGGTCTATGGCACGGCCCAGCATTCGGGCGCCGTTTCGCCGGTACCGCAGAATGCGACGGTGAAGCTCGCCCGCCTGATCCAGGCGATCGATGCCGTGGTGCCTCCGCCTCCGCCGCCCGGTGCGACGTTCCCGCTGCCGCCCAAGCTGACGGTGACGGGGGTCGAGGGCGGCAGCGGCTTTGCCATGGTGCCCAATGCTGCCTCGATTAATCTCGATTTCCGCCTGACCCCGGCCTTCCAGGCCACGGTTGCGCAGAAACTGATCGAGGGGATTGTAGCCAAGCTCGATGCCGATATGCCGACCGAACGCCCGACCAAGATCGCGGCGCTCGAAAGCTGGGGGGCCTATCGCCTGCCGAACGACTCGCAGCTCGGATCGGCGCTGGTGTCAGGGGCTACGCTTGCCGCCGGCCGGCTGGTTCCGGGCGAGGTCTGCGGACCATCGAACATCGGCAATTACCTCGCCGATCTCGGCATTCCGGCGACCTGCGGCTTCGGGGTTACCTGCAAGGGCGTGCATGGCGCGGACGAGCGGATCGAGATTGCCTCAATTCCGCTGGTTTGGAATGCCTATGGTCATGCCTTGGAGAAACTTCTCATAGGCTGACGCGATGCCGTCGCGCTTCATCGAAACCAAGATCGACATCCCGGCGCCACCCCATGTGGTCTGGGATGTCCTGACCGATTTTGCCGCCATGCCTGACTGGAACCCCTTCATCCGCAAGATCGTGGGTGAACCGGTCGATGGCGAGCGGATCCGGGTGACGATCCAACCGCCCGGCCGGGGGGCGACCAGCTTTCGCCCCCGCATCACGCTGATAGACGCGCGCCAGGAATTACGCTGGCTGGGCAGTTTGCTGACTCCCGGCCTTTTTGACGGCGATCATTATTTTCGCCTGTTCGGCCACCCCGGCGGCACGCGGTTCGAGCATGGCGAGCAGTTCAACGGCCTGCTGGTGTCGCTCTTGATGGGCGATGCCATGCTCGCCGATACCAACCGCGGGTTCGAGGCAATGAATGAGGCCTTGTCCAAACGCTGCCAATCTCTGGCATCCGAGCTTTCTGTGACGAAATAGGGGCCAACCGGACACAGTTTTGTCGGTGGCCCGATTTACCTGCTTTGGCCGTTAATCCTTAAGAAACGGGGAGGCCAAACATGCAAAACAGCCGCAACCAGAACGGGGCGACATCCTTTAAGAATGTCGGCTTTACGCACGAGGATATCGGATTCACCCGCGAACAGGCGGTGAAGATCCCGATGATTATTGCGCTCCTGTCCCTCACCACCATGCTGACCGTGCCGATCATCTTGATGTGGTGGAACGGGGCCTTTCGGACGATTTAGGGCGCAGGTTCGGCTAGACCGCTAGTTTGGCGCGTAGTTCCTGCTCGGTGAAATCATCGCGCTGGCCCGACAGGATAATCTGGCCGCGTTCCATAATGGCCAGCGTGTCGCCCAGCTCACGGGCGAAATCCAGATATTGCTCGACCAGTAGGATCGCCATGGTGCCGCGATCGGCTAGCATGCGCAGCACCCGGCCAATATCCTTGATGATCGAGGGCTGAATGCCTTCGGTCGGCTCGTCCAGAATCAACAGTTTGGGCCGCATGACGAGCGCCCGCCCGATCGCCAGCTGCTGCTGCTGGCCGCCCGACAGATCCCCGCCGCGCCGGTGTTTCATGTCGGCCAGCACCGGAAAAAGGTCAAAGATCTCTTCAGGGATGAAACGGTCGGCGCGCGAGACAGCGGCATAGCCCGTTTGCAGGTTTTCCAGCACGGTGAGGCGCGGGAAGATCTCGCGGCCCTGGGGCACCAGGGCGATGCCGTTGCGGGCCCGGTCGGCCGGCTTCATGGCGGCGATATCCTTGCCATCGAATTCCAGCTTGCCGCTGCGGATGCCCTGCAAGCCCATCAGCGCGCGCATTAGCGAGGTCTTGCCGACCCCATTGCGCCCCAGCACACAAGCGATCTTGCCAATTTCGGCACTGACCGACACGCCGCGCAGAATGTGGCTCGCGCCATAATAGAGCTGGATGTTTTCTGCGATCAGCATCGGCTATCTCCCCAAATAAACTTCGACGACACGCTGATCGGCCTGCACCGCATCCAGCGTGCCTTCGGCGAGAACCGAGCCCTCGTGCAGCACGGTGACCCGGGCGCCCAGCGCGCGCACAAAGGTCATGTCATGTTCGACGACGACGACGGTATGGGCACCGGCCAAGCGCAACAGCAGGGCCGCCGTCGCCTCGGTTTCCGCGTCCGTCATGCCGGCGACCGGTTCGTCGAGCAGCAACAGGCGGCCCTCCTGGATCAGCAGCATCCCGATTTCGAGCCACTGCTTCTGCCCGTGGGAGAGTGATCCCGCCAGGATGTGCCGGCGTTCGGTCAGGCCCACTTCGACCAGGACCGCTTCGATCCGCTCGGCCAGACTCTTGGTCCGGCGGGCGGTCAGGGTCGGCCAGAGGCCACGCGGGCCGGCGGCGGCGAGATCGAGATTGTCCCAGACGGACAGCGTCTCGAAGACCGTCGGCTTCTGGAATTTACGGCCGATGCCAAGGGTGGCGATCGCCGCTTCATCCAGCTTGGTCAGATCAACGATGCCGTCGAACAGCACGTCGCCGCTGTCGGGCCGGGTCTTGCCCGTGATGACATCCATCATGGTCGTCTTGCCGGCGCCATTGGGGCCGATGATCGAACGCAATTCACCGGGCGCCAACACCAGCGAGAGGTTATTGAGGGCGCGGAAGCCATCGAAGCTAACCGTCACGCCATCGAGATAGAGCGTGGTGCCGGCGGCGGTATCGGAGGCGGCGGAAACCATCGTATCAGGCATGGGTCTTCTCCTCGACCGCGGCCGGTTCGGCGGGGGTAGGCTTGGCGCTGCGCTGGGGAAGCTTTAATCCCACCAGCCCTTTGGGCAGTAGCAGCGTCACGACGATGAAGAGGGCGCCGAGGGCGAAGGGCCAGAGGTCCGGGGCGATACCGGTCAGCCAGCTTTTGGCGCCGGCGAGTGTGAAGGCGCCGATCACCGGGCCGATCAGGGTGCCGCGCCCGCCCAGCGCCACCATGATCGCAATCTCGATCGAATTGGCCGGCGAGAATTCCGACGGGTTGATGATCCCGACTTGCGGGACATAGAGCGCACCGGCAAGGCCTGCGAGCATGGCGGAGAGCACAAAGGCTGCGAGTTTCACGCTGGTGGCGGAATATCCCAAGAACCGCAGGCGGCTTTCGGCATCGCGCACCGCGACCATCACGCGGCCGAGCTTAGATTGCCCCAGCGCCCAGGTCAGAAGGATACCGGCCCCCAGCGCAACGAAGCTCAAGATGAACAGCGCGATGCGGGTGCCGGGATTGGAAAGTTCGAAGCCGGCGAGATCCTTGAAGTCGGTCAGGCCGTTATTGCCGCCAAAGCCCATCTCGTTGCGGAAGAAGGCCAGCATCAGGGCATAGGTCATGGCCTGGGTGATGATCGAGAGATAGACGCCCGTGATGCGCGAGCGGAAGGCGAGGCCCCCTAGCACAAAGGCGAGGATGCCGGGCACGATCAGCGCCATCAGCAGGGCAAAGGGCAGGAAGTCGAAACCGGACCAATACCAGGGCAATTCCTTCCAATTCAGGAACACCATGAAGTCCGGCAGGGTCGCATTCCCATAGGAGCCACGGGTACCGATGTTGCGCATCAAATGCATGCCCATGGCATAGCCGCCAAGGGCGAAGAAGGCACCATGGCCCAGCGACAGCACCCCGCATTGCCCCCAGACGAGATTGAGGGCGACGGCCAGCAGGGCGTAACAGGCATATTTGCCAAACAGCGGGATCAGATAGTTTGGAATGACACCGATGCCATTCAGCACCGGCACCAGCACCGCGATGGCGGCCAGAATGGCGAGGGCGAGCAGGAGAGGGCGGGATAGGACCATGGCTTAGCTCTCCACCGACCGGCCTTTGAGGGCGAACAAACCGCGCGGCCTGCGCTGGATGAACAGAATGATGATGACCAGCACCAGGATCTTGCCGAGCATTGCGCCCGCCACCGGCTCCAGCAGCTTATTGACGAGCCCCAGCGACAAGGCGCCGGCAATCGTTCCCCAGAGGCTGCCGACCCCGCCGAACACCACGACCATGAAGCTATCGACGATATAGGCCTGACCCAGATTGGGAGAGACATTGCCGATCTGGCTCAAGGCGACACCGGCGATCCCGGCGATGCCCGAACCAAGCCCGAAGGTCAGGGCATCGACCCGGCCGGTGCGGATGCCCATGGCGCTGGCCATCGGGCGGTTCTGGGTCACAGCACGCATCTGCAGGCCGATCGAGGAAAACCGCATGATGGCGGCAAGCCCGGCAACCACGGCGACGGCGAAGAGGATGATGACGAGGCGGTTCCAGGTCAGAACCTGACCCGCCATGATCTCCATCCCGCCGGTCATCCAGGTCGGATTGGCGACTTCCTTGTTGGGGGCACCAAAGATGGTACGCACCGCCTGCTGCAGCATCAGGCTGACGCCCCAGGTGGCAAGCAGGGTTTCGAGCGCCCGGCCATAGAGGAAGCGGATGATCCCACGTTCGATCGCAATCCCGATGGCACCGGCGACCAGGAAGGCGGCGGGCACCGCGACCGGCAGATACCAATCGAGGAAGCTCGGCGGCAGATAGGTTCGGAAGACTTGCTGCACGACATAGGTCGTATAGGCGCCGATCATGATCATTTCGCCATGGGCCATATTGATGACCCCCATCACGCCGAAGGTGATGGCAAGGCCGCAGGCGGCGAGCAGCAGCACGGACCCGAGGCTGAGCCCCTGGAAGAGGTTCAGGGCGAAATAGACAAAGCCGAGGCGGGTGTCGATGGAGGCCAGCGCGCTTTCGATCGCGGCCTTCACCTGGGGGTTCTCTTCGGCCGACAGGCGGGTGCGCAGCAGCCCCTGGGCGCGCGGGCTTGCCTGTTCACTCAAGTTTTTGACGGCAGCGGTCCGGCGGGCGGGGTCGGGATCATTCAATTCGACGACGGCGAGCGTGCTTTCCAGCAGGCTTTTGATCGCCGGCACGGTTTCGGCGGCCAGCGCGGTGCGCAGCAGTGGGATGCTGTCGGGCGTCGGATTGGCCTGAATGCCCTCGATCGCGCTAGTGCGGGCGGCTGGGTCGCTATCGAAGAGGGCGAGGCGGCCCATGGCACCGCGCAGCACGCCACGCACACGGTTGTTCATCGGAATGGCGGCGGCGCTATCGCTCACGACTTCGCCAGTCAGGGCATCCTTGCCGTCGATCACCAGGGCGCCCGCATCGGTCGATTGCAGGTTCCCGTCAGAGAGGGCTTTGAGGATGATCAGAGCCTTGGGGTGGCCCGAAGAGGCGAGGGTTTCGATCGCACTGGCGCGTTCGGAAAAGCCGCCGGTCGCGAGCGCCTTATAGGCCTCGTCCGCGCTTTGCGCAAAAGTCGGCTGGATCAACATCAACAGCCCGGCGAAGAGGAAAGAGATCAGGCGCATGGCCGTCTCCTAAGCTACCAACAGAACAGCGAACAGGGGCAGAGCGGCGGCCTCCAAGGGGGAGAAGGCCGCCGCCCCGTTTAGGCTAGGCTTAGAGCGGCTTGAAGCGCGGTTCGGTGCAGTTGCCGCAGACCCAGGGGAAGGTCCAATCGGCTTTCAGCTTTGCGCTTTCCGGAATGAAGGGCGACCAAGCGTCGGCCTTGATCGGGCCCTTGGTCTGCCAGACGGTCTGGAACTGACCATTGGCCTGGATTTCACCGATCATAACCGGCTTGGAGAGGTGATGATTGGTGTTCATCACCGCTTCAAAGCCCGACGGGGCCTTGACCTTCTGGCCATAAAGGGCCTGACGGACGGTATCGACATCGGTGCTGCCGGACTGCTGCACGGCCTGCGCCCACATCTTGAAGCCGATGACGGTTGCTTCCATAGGATCGTTGGTCACGCGCTTCGGGTTCTTGGTGAAGGCATGCCACTGCTTAATGAAGACATCGTTTTCGGGCGACTTCACCGACTGGAAGTAGTTCCAGGCAGCCAGATGGCCGACGAGGTTCTTGGTATCGATACCGGCGAGCTCTTCTTCACCGACCGAGAAGGCAACGACCGGAACATTTTCAGCCTTGATGCCCTGGTTCGAGAGTTCCTTGTAGAAAGGAACATTGGCATCGCCGTTGATGGTGGAGACGACGGCGGTCTTCTTGCCGGCGGCCGAGAATTTCTTGATGTCCGAGACGATCGTCTGCCAATCGGAATGACCGAATGGCGTGTAGTTGATCATGATGTCCTCGGCGGCAACGCCCTTGGACTTCAGGAACGACTCGAGGATCTTGTTGGTCGTGCGCGGATAGACATAGTCGGTACCGGCCAGGACCCAGCGCTTCACGTCGCCGCCGTCCTTGCTCATCAGATATTCGACTGCCGGGATCGCCTGCTGGTTCGGGGCGGCGCCGGTATAGAAGACGTTGCGCGAGGATTCTTCACCCTCGTACTGCACGGGATAGAACAGCAGGCCGTTCTTTTCCTCGAAGACCGGCAGCACCGACTTGCGGCTGACCGAGGTCCAGCAACCGAACACGGCCGCGACCTTTTCCTTTTCCAGAAGCTCGCGGGCCTTTTCGGCAAACAGCGGCCAGTCGGACGCCGGATCGACAACCACGGCTTCGACCTTCTTGCCCAGAAGGCCACCGTTCTTGTTCACTTCGTCCACCATCATGAGGACGGTGTCCTTCAGGGTCGATTCCGAAATGGCCATCGTGCCCGACAGCGAATGCAGGACACCGATCTTGATGGTGTCGGCGGCAAAGGCGCTCGAGGCGAAGGCGACAAGGCTAGCAGAGAGCAGCAACGCAGTCTTATTCATGATTAGGCCTCCCAGGGCGGTTGACATGTTGCGATGCGGTAAAAGCATGACGCGTGCCAACTGCCGAATTCGGCCAAATATTCAAAAAGTCATAATCTGCGATGGTGGGCGATTAATGAGTGATGATTAGATATTCACCGAGGAAATTGGTGAATGTTTCGCTATGGCATTGTAATTCAAGGGGATATTTCGGGCTGATTAAATTGTAATCAATCAGCCATATTCTGAACATTATTTGAAATATAAGTGTTTATTTCTCAAATATTTCTGCAAACAAGCGTGATGATTACTTTTAAATAGATATTGCTTGGCCCGTCAAGTCTCTTGACGGGCTATAGCTGAAACGACCATGCTCAGGGTGACAGCCTTAGTTTTCCCGTATGTTTCTGGCAGTGCAAAAAAATGTGGAGCGTATGGCCGAGCATGTTTTGATCGTCGAGGATGATGCCGCCGTGCGAGGCTTGCTGGCGGCCGTCCTCAATCGCGCCGGTCACCGGGTCAGCGAGGCCGAAGACTGGTCCGAGGCTGCGGCGGTGCTGAATGCGGCGAGCGTGGATCTCATCCTGTTGGATCTGACCTTGCCCGATGCCTCTGGTCTTAGCCTGACACGCTCGGTGCGGGCGCTCAGCGATGCACCGATCATCATCGTGTCCGAGCGCGGTGGCCCGGAAGAGCGCGCCCAGGGGCTGGAGTTCGGCGCCGAGGATTATGTGCCAAAGCCCGTTTTCGCCCGCGAGTTGCTGGCCCGGGTGCGCAATGTGCTAGGACGCCGCCAACCGCTAGCCCCCCATGCTTCCTCGATCTGGCGGATCGAAGGCGCGAACCTTGATCCCGCCGCCCGTACGGTTTGCGGCAGCGACGGCATAGCGATCGATCTGACCCCGACGGAATTCGATCTGCTGCAGATCCTCACGCAACGCAGCCCGCGCATCCAAAGCCGCGATCAGCTGATGGATGCGCTCGGGACGGGTGAAGGGGATAGCGGGGCGCGCAGCATCGATATCCTGGTAAGCCGTCTGCGCCGCAAGATGGGACCCGTGGGTGCCTTCATCGAAACCGAACGCGGCCACGGCTATCGTTTTTCAGGGCGTGTCCAGCGCGGCGGGTAAGGTCGCACTGCGCCAACGCTCGAGCGCGGCAAGGCCGGGGGCCAGCGCACTGTCCAGGGTTGCCAGTAGATCGGTATCTTCGGGTGCCGCTTCGAAAAAGCGGGCGGCATCGCGCAGGCCCGCCAGCCCATAGCTACCGGCGGCGCCCGCCAATCGATGGGCGGCATCGGCCGCCTTCTGACGATCGCCCGCGATGACAGCCCGTTTCACCGCTGCCAGATGCCCGCGCAGGATATCGGGGAAAAGATCCAGTAGGCGGGCCGTTTCTTCTTCGCCTAAGGCCGCATAGAGATCGTCGGGCAGGCGGCGGTCGAAGGCGCTCAAGGTGGCCGAAGTCGCCATGTTTTCCCACAGCTCCTGCCCGGTGATGGCTAGGCTTAAGGCCCGCGCGAGGCGCTGGGGATCGATCGGCTTGGCGATCAGCCCGACCATGCCGGCGGCCCGGCAGGCGGCCTGGTCGTCGGGCATCAGATTGGCGGTGACGGCCAGCACCGGCAGCCGTTCCCCGGCTTCGACCGCCAGCGAGATCAGGTGGCGGGCAACCGCCAGCCCATCGACGCCCGGCAGATGCAGATCGACCAGCGCGACATCGAAATGGCCGGGCTTGAAAAGCTCCATCGCAGCGAGCCCATCCTCGGCCAGGCTGACGATATGGCCGTCGCGGCTCAGCAAGCCAGCGATGACGTCGCGGTTCACCATCTCATCCTCGACCACCAGGATGCGCAGGGGCGCAACGCGGGCAAAGATCGGCGTTTCGATGGCCGGTGCTTCGGCCAGCGGCAGATGCAGGGTGACGCTGAAGCGGCTGCCCTTGCCCGGCGTGCTGGCGATCGCGAGCGTGCCTTCCATGGCGGCGACCAGCCGGGCGACGATGGCCAGCCCCAGGCCGGATCCGCCATGCCGGCGCGAGAGGGCGCTATCGACCTGATAGAAGGGCTCGGTCAGGCGCGGGATGGCCTCATGGGGGATGCCCATGCCGGTATCGCTGACGGTAAAGGTCAGGGCGTCGCCCTGGCCCTGTAGGTCCAAGGTCACATGGCCGACGGTGGTGAATTTGATGGCATTGCCCAGCAAGTTCAGCAGCACCTGACGCAGGCGGGCGGTATCGCCGTGGACATAGTCCGGGATCGCTGGATCGATGGAAAGACCAAGCGCCAGTCCCTTGGCTTCGGCTGTGCTGCGCATCAGGGCGACTAAGTCGCTGGCGAGTTCGCTTGGGGCGAAGACTTGATCTTGCAGGGTGATGCGGCCGGCTTCGATGGCGGCGATATCGAGGATGTCGTTCAAGAGGGTTGCCAGTGTTTCGCCCGACTGGCGGATGGTGCGCACATGGCGGCGCGCCTCATCGCTCAAACCCAATCCGTCCAGCAGCTCGACCATGCCCAGCACGCCGTTCATGGGGGTGCGCATCTCATGGCTCATGACCGCCAGGAATTCGGTCTTGGCGCGCGTGGCGGCTTCGGCTTGTTCCTTTGCAGTCGACAGCTCGGCCGTGCGTTCCTCGACCATCCGTTTGAGGCCGGTTTGATAATCGGCGATGCGGGCGGCCATATCGTTGAAGCCGGCGGCCAGATCGTCGATCTCGCGGCTACCTTGGTGGCCTTCGATGGGGGTGAAGCGCCCATGGGTCAGATCATGGGTGGCGTCGGCCAGATCTTGCAAGGGGGCGGCGATCCCGCGCCCGACGAAGACCGAGGCAATGATGGTCAGCAGCAGCGAGCCGCAGATGACGACCCAGCCGGCGATCTTCAGGCGTTGAACGGCGGCCAAGCTTTCGCCGACGTCGGTACGCACGATCATCGCCCAGCGGAAAGACGGCAGATAGCGCCAGGCGGCCAGGACTTCCTCGCCCCCGCTATCGACCGCTTCGCCGACCCCGCGCTCTCCGCGCAGGGTGCGGGCCGCGATATCGGCGAGCGGCAGCGTCGACGTCCAGGCATCGGCCGGGACGATCAGGGTGGCGCCGGTGCGCCCGAGGCCGGTCGGGTCGCTGACGATATCCTGGATCGCGCTGCGGTCGAGCGTCAGGGCAACGACACCGATCAGCGCGCCATCGCGCAAGACCGGGGCGACGCTGGCGGTCACGCGGCCATCGCCCTGCACGAAGTCCGACACCTCGGCCTCCAGCAGGGTACGCGCGCGATCGACGGCGGCCAGCAGCGAGGGGGAAATATGGGAAATATCGCCGGTGCTGAACAGCGGCTTTCCGCTGGGGCTCAGCAAGATCAGCTCGTGGGCGCGAAAAGCCTCGGCATGGCGGCGCAGGGTGGCGGCGGTTTCGGGCGTCGTCACTTCTTGCAGGGCGCTGGCGACGGTCGGCAGAGTGGAGAGCAGGGCGATTTCGGACACGCGGTCGCGCCCGAAGCCTTCGATGCGGGCCGCCTTCTGATCGGCGACGGCGGCGAGGCTCGAGCGGATTTCATCGACGAGGTTGCGCTCGACGGTCGAGAAATAGCCCCAGACGAACAGCATCAGGGGCAACAGCCCCAGCAGCATATTACCGGCCGCGATTTCCCCGGCCAGCGGCAGCCGCAGCCGCCAGTCCTTCAAGGAGCGGACCATTGGCCACCCCACTGCTTATAGAGCTGATCGAGGAACGCCAGCCAATCGGCCTGGCTCAGCAGGGTCGGGAAGGGCACGGGGCGGATCGGGCGACCGCTGTCCCACAGGATCGCGAAACTGCCGTCCGCCTGGATCTTGCCGATCCGCACGGTCTTCCAGACATGCTGGCTGATGGTATCGATCTGGATAAGGCCGCCGGGCGCCATCATGCTCTGCCCGCGCACATGGCTGCGATAGTCCCGCCAATCGGCCGAACGGGCTTCGGTGACGGCCTTGGCCCAGAGATGCACGCCGTAATAGGCGGCCTCCATCGGGGCGGTCGTCACATAGTCCTGGCCGAAACGCGCCTTGAAACGCCGGACCCAATCCTTGTTCTCGGGCGTATCGACGGTCTGGAAGTAATTGCGGGCGGCATAATCGCCTTCCATCAGGGCCGGGCCGATAGCTTTCACCTCGGCTTCCGCGACCGAGAAGGACATGACCGGCATGGCCTGCGCCGTGATGCCGGCAGCACGCAGGGCCTTGTAGAAGCCGATGTTGCTGTCGCCATTGATGGTATTGAAGATCACGTCGGGATCGGCCGCCTTGATCTTGGCGATAATGGCGTCGAAATCCTGTCCACCCAGCGCGACATATTCATCGCCGACGATTTCACCCTGGAGGGCGGTTACCTGCAAGCTGATGATCTTGTTGGCGGTTCTGGGGAAGACATAGTCGCTGCCGACCAGGAAGATGCGCTTGCCGAGGTGATCGAGCGTCCATTTGATCGCCGGGATGATCTGCTGATTGGGGGCGGCGCCGGTATAGACGATGTTTGGCGACTGCTCCAAACCTTCGTATTGCACGGGATAGAACAGCACCGCGTCGCGGTTTTCGAAGATCGGCTTCACGGTTTTGCGGCAGGCGCTGGTCCAGCAGCCGAAGATGGCCGAGACCTTGTTCTGCCCGATCAGCCGTTCGGCCCCGGCGGCAAAGGTCGGCCAGTCGGAACGGCCATCAACTACGATCGGCTCAACCGTGCGGCCCAGCACCCCGCCGGCGGCATTCAGTTCCTCGATCGCAAACAGCGTTGCGTCAACGACCGTGCGCTCGGATACCGCCATGGTACCGGTCAGGGAATGCAGCACCCCGACCTTGATCGGCCCGCGCACCGGCCCGATCCCGTCCGAGCGCATCTGCACCGTCATGACGGTCGCAAAGCCGATCATCGCCGCCAGCACCAGGGCGGCGAAGAGATTGCGGCGGCGAAGGGCGCGATCGGGCATGGAAAACCTGTGTCAGAGCGGGTTTTAGACCATGCAAGGGTTGGGCCGCTTGAGGCGTTTTAAGCCGGCTGAATTGAGACCTCTGAAACCTCTGCGGGGACCTTCACAAGACGGCCTTGCAGCGCTTCGACGATCTCGACCGCCTCGAATTCCTCGGGGATCGCGCAAAGGCGCCAGCGTTCTGCAAACCGCCCGAAGCTGGGGGAGGCGGTCAGCACCGTGATCGGGATCGCCAGGAAGAGGCCGGCGAGCAGCGGGGTGGTCCAGGGGAGGGCGCCCGGCGCGCCGATCGAGAAGACAACCAGCAGGATCGCGCCGAGCAGGAATTGCGGCCAGAGGCCTTTGGCGGCGGCGCCCCAGGAAACCGCATGACTATCGCGCTGCTGGCTGCTCCAGATCACCGCACGACCAAACGGCAGCCCGATCATAAAAAGAGTCTCGGCCAGGGCCACCGTCGGCGCGAGCAGGGTCATGGAGACGAATTCCAGTACCGCGCCGATCAGGATGCGCAGCGTGCCGCCATACCGCCGCCGCTCGCTTTTCTGGATCAGCAGGTCGAGCACACCAAAGAGCTTCGGGGCGAGGCTCATGGTGAACATGATGCCAAAGAGGCTGAGGCCTAGGGTGGCCGGGAAAGGCTCCGTGCCCGCCTGCGGCAAGAAGGGCAGCAGGGCACCCAGAGCGATGAACCCCATCCAGGCCGGCGCGCCGATATACATCATGACCGCGAGGAACAGCTGAATGCGGGAGGCCGGCAGCAGGCCCTGCATCCCGAGTAGGCGGAAATACTGCATGTTGCCCTGGCACCAGCGCAGATCGCGGGTGATGAAATCGGGCAGGGCCGGCGGGTTTTCTTCGTACGATCCGCCTTCGATCGGCAAGACGCGCACCTCAAACCCCGCCCGCCGCATCAGGGCGGCTTCGACCTGATCATGGCTGAGGATCCGGCCGCCCAGCGGCGGTTTCCCCGGCAGGATCGGCAGATGGCAATGATCGCGGAAGGGCGCGATTCGGATCAGGGCATTATGCCCCCAATAGGGCCCGCAATCGCCCTGCCACCAGGCGCTGCCCATGGTGTAGGTCCGCATGCCCTGGCGCATGCCGAACTGGAAGAGGCGGGCGAAGAAGCTGCCGCTCGGCAGACCTACCGCCAAGGTTTGCAGGATGCCCAGCTGCGGATTGGCCTGGAGGGTGCGGACGAGGCGCAGCAGCGCCGGTGCGCTCATCAAACTGTCGGCATCCAGCGTTACCATGAAGTCGTAGCTGTCGCCCGCGCGCTCACAGAATTCGCGGATATTCCCGGCCTTATAGCCGCTGTTGTCGGTGCGGCGGCGATAGTGGAGTTCTTCGGGATGCGGATCGCTCGCTTTGAGCGCGGCGAAGGCGGATTCCTCGGCTTTGATACTCTCGGCATCGCTGCTGTCCGACAGCAAATGCAGATGGAAGGCGCGGCCATGGGTGCTGTTCTCCAGATCCTGGCGCATCAGGGCGATGCGGCGGGCGACCGGGCCCATATCCTCGTGCCGGATGCAGAACAGCAGGGCGGTGCGGGCCAGGATCGGATCCTGATCGGTGCCGCGGGCAAGGGCGGGATTGACGAGCGCCGCCGGATTACGGCTGAAGCGCAGCAGCAGAAAGCCGATGAAGGCATTCCAGAAACCGAGGATCGTCCAGGGGGCGCTCAGAAGGAAGCAGACGAGTAACCCCATCTCCGCCCAATTCCAGCCATTGACCGATAATAGTTTGGTCATCAGCATCCCAACCCCTGCCAGCGTCGTAAGGTTGAGGGTGCTGACGATCAGCCGCCGTCCGGTCGGTTGGACGATGGTCGCGGAGGAAGCGGCGCTATCTCGCATGGGTCGGGGCTCGCAGGGCTTAAGGAAGGCGTCGGTCGTTATCAATACGGACGAACGCGGCATCAGGATGATGGGGACGATGGAAAAACCGCAAGCTCTCTGGACGATCGGCCCGGCGGCCATGGAATTACGTCCCGTCGAGCTGCCGACATCCCCACCGGATGGGGCCGCCCGGGTCAAGGCGATCTATAGCGGGGTCAGCCGAGGAACCGAGCGTCTGGTGATGAGCGGCAAGGTGCCCGAAGGGGAGTGGCAGCGCATGCGCGCGCCCTTCCAAGAGGGCGATTTCCCCTTCCCGGTCAAATATGGCTATGCCCTGGTGGGCGAGGTCGTCGGCGGTTCACCGTCCCTGGGTGGCCGACGCGTTTTTGCCCTCGCCCCCCATCAAAGCCTGATCGATCTGCCCGAAACGGCCCTGCGTGCGATCCCGGATGAGGTGCCGTCTGAGCGCGCAGTGCTGGCCGCCAACGTCGAAACGGCGCTGAATGCCGTGTGGGATGGTGCGGCGGGGCCGGGTGATCGCATCGCGATCGTGGGTGCCGGTCTAATCGGTGGACTGGTCGCAGCCCTTGCCAACCGCCTACCGGGAGCGGAGGTGACTTTGGTCGATCCCGATCCCAAGGCCTCCGACCTTGCTCTGAAACTCGGCTGCCAATGGGTGACGCCTGATGCTGCCCCCCAAGATTGCGATCTCGTCTTCCACGCCTCTGGCCGGGGCGAGGGGCTGAGCACCGCGATTGCCTGCGCCGGGTTCGAGGCGACGGTGGTCGAGATGTCCTGGTATGGCGAAACGTCAGTCACCGTGCCGCTGGGCGGCCGCTTCCATGCCGGACGGATCAGGCTTATCTCTTCCCAGGTGGGGTCGGTTTCCTCGGCCCGGCGACCGCGCTGGGACTATGCCCGCCGCCTTGATAAGGCGCTCGATCTGCTGCGGGACCCGATGTTCGAAGTGTTTATCGGCGAGAAGGTCGATTTTACCAAGGCACCGGCGCTTTTGCCGGCGCTTCTCGAAACCGGTGGCGGGCCCGGGCCTTATCTATGCTATTGAACCGCTAAAGCCGTTAATCAGGGGAGGGACGAAACAATGTATGCCCTGGAAGTCCGAGACCACATCATGATCGCCCATAGCTTGCCGCGCCCGGTCTTCGGCCCCGCACAGGGCATGCATGGCGCGACCTTTATCGTCGATGTCGCCTTTTTCCGCGAAGAACTGGACCCCGACAATCTGGTCGTCGATATCGGTTTGGCGAGCGTGGCCCTGAAATCGGTGCTGGGGCCGCTGAATTACGGCAATCTCGATGCGGTGCTGCCGGGCGAGATCACCACGACTGAATTCCTGTGCCGCCACATCTTCGAAGGCATGAAGATCGCGATCCATGAAGGCAAACTCGGCCCCAATGCCGGCAGCCTGTCGAAAATGCGCGTGAGTCTGGAAGAAAGCCATGTCGCCCGAGCCTGGTTCGAGGGTCCGCTGACCGATGCCTGATTTCGGGTTTGCGGTGCCGGGCGACATCAACCAGGCAACCGGCGGTTATGTTTATGATAGCCGCCTGCTGGCGGAATGGCGCAAGGCCGGGCTCGACGTCCCGCTGCTGAGCTTGCCGACGACTTATCCTGCCGCGACAGCTAAGACCCTGGCGGAAACAGCTGCGGCTTTGAAGGATAGCCCCGATACGCTGATCGTCGATGGCCTCGCCTATGGTCTGCTGCCGCCCGATTGGTTGCATGCCCAGAAGAAGCGCTGGGTGGCGCTGGTCCATCATCCCTTGTGCCTGGAAACCGGTCTCAAGCCGGACCGGGCGGACAAGCTGCGGCGCTCGGAACTCGCGGCCCTGGCGCTTGCTACCCAAGTAATCTGCACGAGCCGCCTGACTGCCCAGACCCTGATGCGCGAATTTGGTGTGACGGCCAAGCGACTGCTGGTGGCAGAACCCGGCGTTACCGTCTATCCGCCCTCGATCCCGCTGGGCCCCGACCTGCTGCTGGCCGTCGGCAGCGTCATTCCGCGCAAGGGTTATGACGTGTTGATCGCCGCGCTGGCCCTGGTGGCGGATCGGCCCTGGATCTGCCGGATCGTGGGCGGAATCCGCGATCAGGCCCATGCCAAGGCCCTGCGCCGTCAAATTGCCCAGGTCGGTCTGCAAACTCGCATTCTTCTCGAAGGGGAGCAGGCCGAAGAGGAGCTTTATTCCCTCTATGGCCAGGCAACCCTCTTTGTCCATGCCGCCCATTACGAAGGCTTCGGCATGGCCTTGGCCGATGCGGTGGCCAGTGGCCTGCCGACGGTTGCGGCTTCGGGCGGTGCAGTGGGCCAGGTGCTGTCGTCCGATTGTGCGGCGCTTGTGCCGCCGGGCGATGTGAGTGCGATGGCCGAAGCGATCGGCCGGTTGCTCGATGATCCAGCCGCGCGGGCAGCCTTGTCTGCGCGCGCCAAGGCGGCAGCCAGCCGCTTCGTCAGTTGGTCCGATAGCGCTGCGGCGGTGGCGGACTTCGTGCGAAAGGGGATTGAGGCATGAGTGGCTTTTCCAGCGAATGGCTCGACCTGCGGGAACCGGCGGATAAGGCTGCACGCGCGCCCGCTCTACTTGCCAAGCTCAATGAATGGGGCGACGATCGCGCTCTGACGATCCTCGATCTCGGCGCCGGCAATGGCTCCACCTATCGCAGCGTGAAACCCGTCTTGCCCGATGCCAATTGGGTGCTGGCGGATGCCGATCTGAAGTTGCTGCTGGAAGCCAAGGCGCGGCATAGCGATGTGGAGATGGCCGAGGTCGATCTCGCCGAAACGCCGCTGCCGGCGGTGGACGCTGGTCTCGTCACGGGATCGGCCTTGTTCGATCTGGTGTCGAACGAGTGGCTCGATCGTTTCTGCGAGGCGCTCGCCGGTCGCCGACTGCCGCTTTATGCCGCCCTCAGTTATGACGGCGTGATGGAATGGCATCCGGTCCATCACCTCGACGTCGCGATGACCATTGCCTTCAATCGTCATCAGCAGACAGATAAAGGCTTTGGTCCGGCACTGGGCCCCTTGGCGACCGAAGGCCTGCGCAAACGCCTGGAGGCGGCCGGCTATCATGTCGAGATTGCGCCCAGCCCCTGGCGCCTGCGCGATACCGCCCTGCATCTCAGCCTGCTCGAAGGTATCGCGATTGCGGTCGGCGAGACAGGGCAGGTGCCCGATCACGCCATCGTCGACTGGCTGGCCTTCCGCAAGGCCAATGCCGGCGAAGCCTCGATCGGTCATTGGGATTTATTGGCCTTGCCAAGCGCCTAAATCGATGGATTGCTCGATCCCTATAATCCGATAGGGAGAGAAAAATGTCCTTCGAACATTGGTTAGCTTTTGTCGCCGCTTCTGCCGTGCTGCTGGCAATTCCCGGGCCCACCGTCTTGCTGGTAATTTCTTACGCCCTTGGCCATGGCCGCAAAGCCGCGGCAGCCACCGTCGCCGGTGTGGCGCTGGGCGATTTCACCGCCATGACCGCCTCAATGCTAGGGCTCGGTGCCTTGCTGGCGGCTTCGGCGCTGCTGTTCACCGCTCTGAAGTGGATCGGTGCAGCCTATCTCATCTATCTCGGGGTGAAGCTCTGGCGGGCACCGGTCTCGGCGGGCGATCAGGTGCAGGCGGTGAAGGACGAACCGTCGTCGAAGATCTTCCTCAATGCCTATGCGGTAACTGCTCTCAACCCGAAGGGCATCGTGTTTTTCGTCGCCTTCCTGCCGCAGTTCCTCGATACCTCGCGCTCGATCGTGCCGCAGATGGCGATCTTCATGGCGACTTTCCTCGTTATGGCGACCGTCAATGTCCTGACCTACGCAACGCTCGCCCAGATGGCACGCAAGCAGATTGCTCGACCTTCGATTCAACGGGCGATCAATCGAATCGGCGGTGGTTTCCTGATCGGCGCCGGCGTTTTGACGGTGGCTTGGAAGAGAAGCTAAATCATTCGTCGAATGAGGCCGTCGCGCCGGATGAACTGATGGTGCAGGGCGGCACCGATATGCAGGGCAACAAGGCCCAGCAACAGGAAGCCGCCCAAACCATGCAAGCCCAGCATCTGTTTGGAGAGTGCTTCGTTTTTGGCAATGAAGACCGGCACATCGACTAGGCTCCAGACCACGATGGGCGCGCCGAAGGCCTGAGTCCCGATCAACCCGATGATCGGCTGGGCGAAGAAGGCGATATAGAGCGCCAGATGCACGGCGGAGGCGGCCAGTTGCTGGATCTTTGCAAGGCCAGGCACCGGACCCGGGCGGCGGGTCAGGAAGTGGGCCGCGACGCGGATCGGCGCCAGGATCAGCAGAGTGACCCCCAGGGATCGGTGCAGGTCAAAGAGGGCGTTTTGCAGTGATCCGCCGGGCACGCGCAGCATGGCAAAGCCGCTAGCGAGGGCCGTCAGCATGATTGCGGCCATCAGCCAATGCAGGATCCGGATCGACAGGCTGTAGCGATTGGGCATGGCACCCTCACATCTGGCAGTCGAAGAGAACTTCCCCTTCCCCCAGGGGATAGAAACAGGTCTTAGGCCGCAGGGCCCCATCGATCTTCTCGATCACCGGTAGCTGTAGGCCGGGCCGGCCGGACCCCAGCAGCATCGGGGCGACCAGCAGGTGCAGCCGATCCAGCGCGCCGGCCTCGATAAACTGCGAGACGGTGATGGCGCCGCCTTCGACCAACAGTTTGCCGATCCCCATCCGCGCCAATCCCGCGACGATGGCCGTGGGAGAGATACGGGGCGCGTCGCCCGGCAGATGCAGTACCTCGATGCCGGCGGGCCTGACCCGATCGACCTTCTGGATCACGATGCGCCGCACGCCATCGTCTGCCAAGGCCGCGACATCGTCGGGTATCCGGCCCGAGGGATCGAGCAGGATGCGGGCAGGCGAGGGGCCGTCGACCCGCCGCACATTGAGGCGCGGATTATCGGCGAGCACTGTCCCGACCCCGACGAGTACGCCATCGCAGAGGGCTCGCAGGCGATGCAGATGATCGAGCGCCGGCGCACCGTTGATATAATGCGAATGGCCGCTTTCCGTTGCGATCCGCCCGTCGAGCGACTGGCCGAGCTGCGCAATCACACAAGGCGCGGGCCCGCAGAGCGGGGCGACCCAGCCCGGAATTCCGCCAGCCGGGTCGAGGCCGGCGGCGCGCGCGGCCAGGATCTTCTGCCAATTCTTTGTGACGGCTAAGTTATTTTCGATAACGGGTTGATCCATTATGCCCTCTCGCGGGTATCTCCCTAGTAGCCATGAACGGGGAGGATAACCGCCGATGCTGCCACATGAGGAACGCCCGTCCTTATTTAGCGATCTCGACAGCCACCGTCGACCGATAGAGGTACAACGCGCGCTGGCGGAAATCCGCGCAGGCCGCCCAGTCCTTGTCACTGGTACCGAAGAAGATCGCCTGATTGCCTCGGCAGAGCTTGCCGATCGATCGCTGATGCGGGATTTGCGGACGGTCTCACCCCTCGTGTGCTTGGCGATGGCGCCGCCCCGTCTCTCACGCCTCAATATTACCAGCGATGTCGCCATGCGGATGCGGGTGGGGGACGATCTGTCCCTGATCGCCACCCTGATTGCCGCACCCTATCCGGCCGCTTCGCCCGATCTGGAGCCCGCGACGGGCGCCGAGATCGCCGCCCTCGACCTCATGCGCTTTGCCCTGCTGCTGCCGGCAGTAGTCTCCGTTCTTGTCTCGGCCGACCAGCGTGCGCGCCTTGCGGGCCTATTGACAGTCTCAGTCGATGCCATCGCCGCCTTCCGCATGGAATCTGCCGAGAGCATGAGCATCGTCAGCAGGGCCAAGGTACCCTTAGTCGAGGCGGCCGAGGCGGAGTTCGTCGTCTTCCGAGGCGGTGATGCCCAGCGCGATCAGGTGGCGATCCTAATCGGCAATCCTGACCCGAGCCAACCGGTCGATGTACGGCTGCATTCGGCTTGCCTGACCGGCGATCTCTTCGGCAGCTTGCGTTGCGATTGCGGGGATCAGCTGCGCCGGGCAGTGGGCGAAATGGCGGAGCGTGGCGGCGTGCTGCTGTATCTCGATCAGGAAGGCCGTGGTACTGGCATCGCGACCAAGATGCGTGCCTATGGCTTGCAGGATGACGGGTTCGATACGGTCGAGGCCGACGCGTTACTGGGCTATGGGGTGGACGAACGCCGCTATGACGTGGCCGCTCGGATGTTGAAACAGCTCGGCTATCGAAAGGTGGCCCTGATGACCAACAATCCGGACAAGGTTGCCGCCCTGCGCCATGCCGGCCTGGAAATCGTTAGCCGCACCGCGATCTTTGGCGCCGTCACAGACCAGAATCGCCGGTATCTCAATGCCAAGGCTAACAAGGCCGGGCATTATCTGGCCGAACTGGCCCTGGGCGGGGATTGAGCTTATCGTCACGGCTTCCCAGAACTCTGGAGGGCAGGGGCGATGACACAGACGGCTTCCTGGCGGCGCCTGGATGTGGCCGGCCGCGATACGGCACGGCTGATCGAAACCGGCGATGGCTGGCGCCTGGAAGGCCGGGCGATCTTCGATCATCAGGGCGATGAGGCGCATTTCGATTATGCGCTGTCGCTGGATGCCAATTGGCGCACCCGCAAGGGCATCGTCACGGGATGGATCGGGGAACGCTCGATCGAGCGGATCATCCTGCACGATCAGGGCGGCTGGATACTGGACGGCCGCCTGCAAAACGGACTCGGCCATTGCCTCGATCTCGATTACGGCTTCACACCGGCAACAAACCTGCCGCAGATCCGCCGCCTCAATCTGGAGATCGGCCAATCGGCGGATTTCACGGTTGCGTGGCTCGACGATGAAGCCGCAAGCCTGACCGAACTGCCGCAGTTTTATGAGCGCATCAGCGAGCATGCTTACCGCTATGCCTCGCCCACCGGCGATTATCGCGCGGTGCTGGAGATGGCACCGAACGGCTTTGTCCGTGTTTATCCCGGCCTTTGGGAAATGGCGAAATAGGGCGCTTGCCCCGGCGAGTGCCCTGGCGCAACTTCTGCGCGACCGAAGTTGTGTGGCGCCCCTGATGACCGACCGTATTGATCTGCTGGAATTCCTTGATCGTTATCCGATCCACCATCCGACATTCCTAATCTCGGCTCGTTTGGAGGATGGATCCTTGCATCTGCGCTTCAGGGGCTCACCCTTCTGGCTCAAAGACAGGGGCGAGGCGCCGGAGGTTACCTTCGTCCTCGAAAATGTCAGTGGGCGGTTCGAGATCGACGTCCATCTGTCCTATGACGAAATCGAGGTGCTCGAAGATTTCGAAGTCAGCCAATTGGCCGACCATGAGTGGGCTCAGCCCGAAGCCTTCAGCATCTATGTCTCTGCCCGTTTGCCGGATCCGCTGGCGCTTCTGGCTAAGGTTGAGGGCTATCTGCTGTCGTCCCAGGCTGACCGGGACGCGAGTGACTTCCTGTATGGTCCTTTCGGGTCCTGGTTATCGTGTCGAGCCGGGATTACGGCGTGGGATAATAGCCTGTTGGCCAAGGTGCCGGAGATTCTGAGTCGTCTGATCGTGGGGGAGTTGGACAGCCAAGGCGTGCCCTATTCGATCGTTGCTCACCAACATGCGCCGCCGGTGGGGCTGCTGATCCGCTGGAACAGGAGCATGTTTCGCTGCACCGAAGCCTGGGCGGAACTCGTCTAGGCCTGATCTTCCGCAAGATCGGTCGAGCGTGCCTTGCCTGCCTTGCGCTTAGCTGGGGCAGCCACGCAGGAGGGATGATGACGGCGGCGTTTCGGAACTATCAGGCCCGGATGCAGCGGGTGCTGGATTATATCGACCAGCATCTCGACTGTGATCTCGATCTGGAAACGGCGAGTGGGGTTGCGGCCTTCTCGAAGTTTCATTTCCACCGGCAGTTCAAGGCGACCTTCGGGATCTCCGTCCATCGCTATGTCCAGTTGGCTCGCATGAAGCGCGCCTCATATCGGTTGGCTTAGCGGGACGAGGAAAGCGTTACGGACATCGCGCTGGATGCCGGCTATGAGGCACCCGATGCCTTCGCCCGTGCCTTTCGCCAAAGGTTCGAGCAATCGCCATCCTCCTTCCGAAAAACTCCCGATTGGGAACCGTGGCTTGCGGCCTTCAGGCCTCTCGATACTGCGAGGAGCAAGCTGATGCAGAAGATTTATACGACCGACGATGTGACAATCCGTGAAGTGCCGCCGACACAGGTGGCGATCCTGGAGCATCGGGGTGACCCAGCGACCCTGGGCGCTTCCATCCAGCGCTTCATTGCCTGGCGCAAGGCCGAAGGCCTGCATCCCAGGATAAGCCCGACCTTCACGATCTGGCGGTCAGAGCGGCAGCCAGAAGTTCGTGCCGATTATAGCGTGGACCTCTGTGTCGGGACGGATCGGCCGATCGAGGCGAAGGGGGCGCCGATCAAGGCCGGCGAGATCCCGGGCGGGCGCTGCGCGGTGTTGCGGGTCACCGGCCATACCGATAATCTGGAGCCCGCCGCCCTCTATCTTTATCGCGATTGGCTGCCGGCCAGTGGCGAGGAAGCCCGCGACTTCCCGCTCTATTGCCAACGCCTAAGCTTCTTCCCCGAAGTGCCGGAGCATGAGGCAGTGGCGGAGGTCTTCTTGCCGCTGAAGTAAGGTTACCCGAGGCCGCGTGTCGTCGCCATCTGGTCCAAGAGATTGCCATAGCCGTCGGCGGCATGGGCGAGCAGAGCTTCGCCGAGCTTGGCGGTGGCAAGGTCCGGGCGGCCAATGGCGCCGGTCGGGGAGAGGTCACTGGTCTGCCAGCCCCAGGCGATCGGACCTTGAGGGGCGAGCAGGGGCGGCAGCCCATCGGTGATGGCGGGGCTCGGCTTGGGCTTGCCAGCGACGAGGCCGGGATCGAGTGCCAGGAGGATCGAGGTCTCAAGCCAGCCGCCATGCCAATCAGCGGTAGGGTCGCTCGGGGTATTGAGTTTCGGCGGCAGGCCGAAATCGAGCCAATGGGCATTGGCGACCAGCATCTTATGGCGGGTACGTAGCTTCAGGGCTGCGATTTCGCCCAAGGCCCGGTTGCCGCCATGGCCGTTCGCCAGCACGAGGCGCGTGATGCCGCATCGTGCCAACCCATCGCCGATGGCGAGGATCTGGGCGGTCAGGGCCTCGGGATCCTGGGACAGCGTGCCGGGACGGTCGCTATGTTCGGCCGAGGCGCCGAGCCAGAGGCACGGCAGGCGCGCGATGGTCGAGGGGACGACGACGCGGTCGAGAATCGCATCGATGATGATGCGGTCGGTCGCGAGTGGCAGGTGTGAACCGTGCGCCTCCATCGCTGCCAATGGCAGGACGGCAGTGGTCAGCTGGGATGCCGTCGCCTGAGTCAGACGGCCGAAATCAATCAACATTACGGCTTGATCAAACCTGCGCTGACGGCCTTGACCGCTGCCTGCACACGGGTCACGACATCAAGCTTCCGCATGGCATTTTCGACATGGAAGTTGACGGTGCGTTCCGAGATGCCGAGCACGGTTGCGATTTCAGCGGACGATTTGCCGCGCGAGACCCAGGTCAGGGTTTCGAGTTCGCGCTCGGTCAGGTCCGTGCCAACCTGGGCCATTTCGGCCCGGCGTCCGGCAGCGCGCGACAGGCGGGTCTTCACGATTTCAAGCAGGATATCGAAGTCGATCGGCTTGGTGACGTAATCGTCGGCGCCCAGGCGGCGGCCCTTAAGGACATTGTCGCGATCTGTCAGCGCTGTCAGGAAGATAAAGGGCACCTGCCAATAACCGGGGGAGGTGGCGGTCAAACGTTCCAGCAGGTCAAAGCCTGTCATGCCGGGCAGCAGCACGTCGCACAGAATGAGATCGGGCTGGAAGGCGAGGGCTTCGTTAAGGCCGGCACGGCCATCGGCCACCGAGCGCACTTCGTAACCTGCTTCTTCCAACTCCTCCACCAGCAGTTCGCGGGTGTCGGGATCATCTTCGATGCAGAGGATTTTCGACGTCACGTTCTATTCTCCCCAGACCATTCGGCTTACTTGTTATTGGACTGCGACGGTAACGGCTTGTTGTATCGGCAACCGGATCGTAAAGCGTGATCCTTCGCCAAGACGGCTGTCGATATCGAGTCTGCCGCCATGCATACGCACGATTTGATCGACGAAGTAAAGCCCCACGCCAGTTCCTGGTGTCATCGCGACGTTGCTGGCCCGATAGAAGCGACCGAGAATCCGGTCGCGTTCCTGTTCAGGAATCCCGACACCGCGGTCGATCACCGAGATCAGCACGTCATCCTCGTGACTCCCCGCGGTTACGGTGACCGGTTCGCCCGGCGGCGAGTATTTGAGCGCGTTTGACACGAGATTGCCAACTGCATGTTCAACCAGTTTCGGGTCGGCTTCGATCATGTTCGGCAGCGGCCCCAGGATCAATTCGACGGTGCGGCGCGGATGCTGATCGCGATAACGCCCGACAACTTCTTTCAAAAGCGACACGATATCGAGCGGGCGGGGCAGGCAGAGCGGTGCGGCATCGTCCCACTGGGCGGTGCGGGTGACGCTGTCGATGAGGTCGGTCATGCGAATGACTGCCGAGCGAATGCGCCCGCAGCGCTCTTCGATATCATCGGCCGTCACGCGGGTTCCGAGCTTTTGCAGGCGGCGGGCATGGCCGTCGATTGCGGTGAGCGGTGTGCGAAATTCGTGACTGGCCATGGTGATGAAATTGCGTTGCTGGTCCATCAGTTCCCGCTCGCGCGTCAAACTGTTGGTGAGAGCGGCGGTATTGTCGCGAAATACCTCGATCGTGCGGGCCATCGCGCCGATTTCATCCTGGCGGTTGGTATGCAGCACTTCGGTATCGATCGAGCCGCCGGCGATCTCGCGCATGATCCGCTCCAGATTGAGCAGCGGGCGCGAGAAGTCGAAGGCGACGAGCAACATGGCGCAGATGGAGAGCAGCAGGCTGGAGCCCGCGAGGATCAGGAACAGGCGCCGGGCCTCTTCAAAAGCGATGGCGATGCGGGCGCGCTCACGATCGGCCAAATCCTTGTCACGTTTCGTGATGGCATCGAGGCTGCGGTTATATTCGGAATATTTCTGACGGGATTCCCCGCGATAGAGCGAGGTCGCCTCCGCCATCTTATCGTTGGAGGAGAGCGCGATCATTTGCGCTGAAATCCGCTGATAATCGTTCCAGCCGCGGGCGAATTTCTCGATTTCCTCGTCGAGCGGCAAGCCGGAGCGTTTGATAAGATCGCGATAGCTGCCCAGTTCCTGGGTCAGGTTGTTGGCGATATTCGCCAGCGACCCCGCGATCATGATCATCTCGTTGGTATCGGCCGCGACCACATGGCCGATCTCAAGTCGGCGATAATCGGAAAAATCGCTCTGCAGGTTTCCGATCACCTGCAAGCGTTCCATCCAGATTTCGCTGATCTCGCTGGCGCCCTTGTTAAGGTCTTGCAACGCGCGCAGCCCAAACACGCCGATAACCGTCGGCAGGGCGAATAAGGCAATCACCAGCAGCGCAAACTTGAGGCGCAGCGACGCATGTTTCATTGGCAAGGGCTCGACGGGGCGGGGCGTTTCGGCTGCAGGCATGCCCGAAACCTCTTTATTATTAACTATGAGCCAACGGCGATGAAGCTCGCCCTGAGAGATCTAACAGGAAGAGCTTACCTCACCCGGGGCCCGATGGGTGCGCAAAACGCATGGCCCCTTGCATGTGTCAGTTGGTTTACAGGAGCCGATGCCGTTGATATGGTCCGCGCGCCTACGGTCAAAGCCCACTGCTTTGGCCGTTTTCCATAAGTGAATCAGGTTCGGGACGCGCGATGAAAATTCTCACCGGTAATAGCAACCGCCCATTGGCCGAAGCGGTCGCAGCGTACTTGAACCTGCCGCTGACGCGGGCCAGCGTTAAGCGCTTTTCGGATATGGAAGTCTTCGTGGAGATCCACGAAAACGTCCGCGGCGAGGATGTTTTCGTCGTCCAATCGACCTCCTTCCCGACCAACGACAATCTGATGGAACTGCTGGTGACGCTTGATGCGCTGAAGCGTGGCTCGGCCCGCCGCATCACCGCCGTCATTCCCTATTATGGCTATGCCCGCCAGGATCGTAAGTCTGGCCCCCGCACGCCGATCTCCGCCAAGCTGGTCGCGAACCTGATCACCACGGCCGGCGCCGACCGCGTTCTGACCATCGACCTGCATGCCGGTCAGATCCAGGGCTTCTTCGATATCCCGACCGACAACCTTTATGCGGCGCCCGTGTTCATTAAGGACATCCAGGAGCGCTTCCAGGATACCAGCGACGTCACCATCGTTTCGCCGGATGTCGGCGGTGTGGTCCGCGCCCGCGCTATCGCACAGCGCCTCGATTGCAACCTGGCGATCATCGACAAGCGCCGCGAAAAGGCGGGCGTGTCGGAAGTCATGAACATCATCGGTGAAGTGCAGGGCCAGCGCTGCCTGCTGGTCGACGATATCGTCGATAGCGCCGGCACCCTCTGCAATGCGGCTTCGGCTCTGATGAAGGCCGGCGCCAAGTCGGTCTACGCTTATGTGACGCACGGCGTGCTGTCGGGCACTGCGGTTGAGCGCGTCACGGGTTCGCCGCTCGAAAAACTGATCATTACCGACAGCATCGGCGCGACCGAAGCGGTGCGCGGCGCCCATAATATTCAGCAGCTGACCATCGCTCCGCTGCTGGCTGAAGCCATCCGCCGTATTTCGGAAGAAAAGTCGGTTTCCAGCCTGCTCTATTGATCTTCAGCGGAAAATACGTATTCTCCGCCGATCCAACGCTCGGCACCCCTGGAGGCCGGGCGTTTTACCGTGTCGGGAATGGTCCTGATACGGCCTATACCAAGAGAGAAAAGCAATGTCGCAAATTACTGTTATCGCTGCCGAAGCGCGCGACCGGGCTGGGAAAGGGGCCGCCCGTGCCGTCCGTCGCGAAGGTCGCGTTCCTGCCGTCATCTATGGCAACAAGCAAGAACCGGTCATGATCTCGCTCGAGCCGCGCGATCTGAACAAGGAACTCCACAAGGGTGGTTTCTATGCTCGCCTGTTCGACGTCACCGTCGATGGCAAGAAGCATCGCGTTCTGGCCCGTGACGTGCAGTTCCACCCGGTCACCGACCGTCCGGAACATGTCGACTTCCTGCGCATCAGCGCCGACTCGACCATTCGCGTCAATGTTCCGGTTCACTTCGTGAACCAGGAAAAGTCGCCGGGCATCAAGAAGGGCGGCCTGCTGAACATCGTTCTGCACACCGTCGAACTTGAAGTCGCCGCTGCCGACATTCCCGATCATCTGACGGTCGATCTGTCGAAGTACGACATCAACGCTTCGATCCATATCTCGATGATCGAGATTCCGAAGAGCGCAAAGCTGCTGCACGCCGAGACCGACTTCACCGTCGCGACCATCGTTCCGCAGTCGGGCGCTGCCGAAGCGTAACTGCTAAAAGATATCGGGTTCGGTTCATGTGGCTTTTTGTCGGATTGGGTAACCCCGGCCGCGAGTATGCCAAGAACCGGCACAATATCGGCTTCATGGCGGCGGACGAAATCGTCCGCCGCCATCGCTTTTCCGACTGGCGCGTCGATCGCAAGCTGCTGGGCGCGGTCTCTGAAGGCCAGATCGGTAGCGAGAAGGTCCTGGCTTTGAAGCCTCTGACCTTCATGAATTTATCGGGCGACAGCGTCGGCGCCGTCGCGCGCTTTTATAAAATCCCGGTCGAAAATATCTGCGTCCTGCATGACGAGCTCGATCTGCCGGCCGGCAAGATCCGCGTCAAGAAGGGCGGCGGTCATGGTGGGCACAATGGCCTGAAATCCATCGACCAGCATTGCACCAAGGAATATTGGCGCGTGCGCCTGGGTATCGGCCATCCCGGCGACAAGACCCTCGTCACGCCTTATGTGCTGGGCGATTTTGCCAAATCGGAAACCTGGGTCGAGCCGCTGCTCGATGCCGTGGCCGATGCCGCCGGCGATCTGCTGACCGGCTCCGAAGTCGCCTTCATGAACCGGATCGCGCTGCAACTGCCCGTCGCGAAGTGATGCGTCACGCGCGGGCTTCGGTCGCGCTCTAAGGGCTGGCTTTTCCGCGAGCACCGTCCGATATTTTGGGCCTAGTCCGCGTTCATAAGGCTTTCCTGCATGTCCATCGATACCGGCGGCACCACCCGCACCGATCCGATTCCCGACGTCAAAGATCCCTATGCGCTGTTCGCCGATTGGTTTGCCGAGGCGAAGGCCAAGGAAATCAACGATCCCAACGCAATGTATCTCTCGACCACCACGGCGGACGGCTTCCCGTCCTCGCGTGCGGTTTTGATGAAGGATTATGATGCGCGCGGCTTCGTCTTCTACACGAACTATGAAAGCCGCAAGGGCGCCGAGCTACTCACCAACCCACGTTGCGCGCTGCTATTTCATTGGAAAAGCATGGAGCGGCAGGTGCGCATCGAAGGCACCGCCATTCCGGTCATGCCGGACGAGGCCGATGCCTATTACGCCAGCCGCCCCTATGGCAGCCGGATCGGCGCCTGGGCGTCTAGCCAGTCGCGGCCGCTCGATGCGCGCGCGACGCTGGTGAAGCGGGTGGCCGAGGTCGAGGCGGACTATCCGGGCGAGATCGTGCCGCGCCCGCCCCATTGGTCGGGTTTCCGCATCACGCCGGTCCGCATCGAATTCTGGCAGGCCATGCCGTTCCGCCTGCACGATCGTATCGTCTATGAGGCAGGCGCGGGCGGTTGGACGACGGGGCGCCTCTACCCGTGAGCACTTATTCATGAGTGGGGCCGGGCCGACCATTACCCTGGCCGAGCGCAACCGCCTCAATCGTCTGGCGGCACGGGCCAGCATTGCCGTCGCGCTGACCCTGGTGGCCGGCAATGCCTTTGCCTATCTGCAGACCGGGTCAGTCGCGGTGCTGTCGGCGCTGGTGGATAGCGCGCTCGATGTCGGCGCCTCGATGATGAATGCCGCCGCCATCTGGTATGCGCAAAAGCCTCCCGATGCCGAACATCGCTTTGGTCATGGTAAGGCCGAGGCGCTGGCGGGGCTGGGACAGGCGGCCCTCATCGGCGGGTCGGCGGTCTTCCTGCTGACCGAGGCCGTGCAACGATTCCTCGCGCCGGTCGCGCCGGCCTCGCCCGAGGTCGGTATCGCGATGGCGGCCTTTGCCCTGCTGGTGACCGGCGGGTTGGTGCTGTTCCAATCCTCGATCATGCGGCGCACCCATTCAGTGGCGGTTGCCGCCGACAGCCTGCATTACCGCTCCGACCTGTTGCTCAATAGCGGCGTCATTCTGGCGCTGGTTTTGAGCCATGTCATCGGCTGGCCCTATTTCGATCCGCTCTTTGCCTGTGTCACCGGTTTCCTGGTGCTGCGCGGGGCGGCCAGCATCGTCGTCTCCTCGGCCAATATGCTGATGGACCGCGAACTGCCGGTCGAGGTGCATAACCAGATCGTCGCCTTGGTGAACGAGACGCCGGGCGTGCTGGGCGTCCATGACATCCGTACCCGCGGTGCCGGCCCGGATACCTTCATCCAGCTGCATCTGGAACTCCCGGACGAGATGAAGCTGATCGACGCCCATGTCATCACCGACGCCGTCGAGAGCCGCCTGCACGCCGCCTTCCCCGGCGCTCACATCATCACCCATCAGGACCCTCAGGGACTGGTGTTGAAAGCGCGCGCGGCCAAACAGCCGCTGCCTTAAGCGCTTTTCTGAAGAATAGCTTCAGGTAGAGTGGTCGGATGGCAAACCCTCATGACTTTACCCTGCCGCCTGAACTGGAGAAGGTCCTCGACCAATTTTCAGGATGGTTCGCTGAACGGAAGATAGCGCCCGAGCTTCTGCAGATCATTCTCGACCGTCTGGCTGTTCTTCCGCCTCGTTCAATCGTGCGCGCCGATGGCGACATTGCGGGCCGAGCCCGGCTCTATAGCTGGAGTCGCCACCACAAGATTACGCCCAGTTCGGATGGCACGGTTGTTTCGCTTTTGTCCGGCCTGCTGAAGCGCCCGGTTTCTGCTTTGGCCTCCGAAGAGGAACTATTGGCCAAGGTGGACAGGCTGGAGTGGCTGTTTCTGTTCCACCGGAATGGGTATATGCGTGAAGCGGCTCTGGCCAAGCTATCGAGCCCGGCGCTCAGTCCGTTCTTTGCTGCGGCAATCGCCTATCGGCTGAACGATTGGGTGTTCGAAGTGCGGCAGGCGGCGGTCAAGGCTGCGACACGAGTCTTTGCCGAGACTCCGGCCGACATCTTGGCCGAAGCTGCTGAATATCTATTGGATCGAGATTTACACTGGGGGCGTTGGCAAGACGAGGGGCGTGTCCTGGAGACGACCTTAAGCCGCGCAGAGGTGGTGGAGCGTTTGGCAAAGCGGCTTGCAACCGCAACCGGCGGCCCGATGGCCAAGATGATGCGATCGGCGTTTCGATATCCAGGCCTGGAGTCGTATCTACCGGAATTGGCGCGATCTGCATTCCTGCCCTCCGTCCGTGTGCTGGCCCTGCAATCATTGATAGCGGGGCGGGCGCGCTGGCCGATTGGCTATGAGAAGGTATGGGTTGACAAGACCATGGGCTTTTACCGCCATCAGGTGGCTTACGCCGAACGGGCGCTCAGCCATGCGGTTAACTTGGAAGAATTGCTGCGCCAGGGTGCGCACGACCGTTCTGCCATGGTCCGCAAGGTCGCTGCCACGGCCTTGGTCCAGAACCGCCACACCCTTGGCAACCGCGATGAGATTATCGCCCTGCTGAAGGACGACCGCAGCCCATCGGTCCAGTCGGCCGTCGAGTTCGTGATCCGCGATCTTACAGCGGCGGCAAGCGTCTCTTCACCGGCGTCGTCTTGATGACGGCGGTATAGGTCATGGCGTGATCGACGAGGCTTTCCAGCACGTCGTCCATTTCCTCGATCGAGCGCACGACCATATGGGCGAAGAAGGCGTCTTCGCCGGTCAACTTGTTGCACTCGATGAATTGCGGGATCTCCTGGATCAGCTTTTCCACCAGATGCACCTTGCCGGGCAGGGGGCGGACGCGCACCATGGCGCCGATCTGATATCCCAAGGCCTTGGTGTCGATCTCGACCGTGAAGCTCCGGATGATGCCGCTGTCCTGCAGCTTGCGCAGGCGTTCGGAGACGCTGGGGGCGGAGAGGCCGACGAGGCGGGCAAGCTCGCTCACCGGTTGGCGGGCGTCTTTGTCGAGGGCTTCGAGCAGCCGCGCGTCGATCTCGTCCAGGGTCTCATTTTCGATAATGAGCTTTTTCATCGATCCAGCCTTTCATTCCAAGGTTGGATTAGGAAAATCCACCTGTCTATCCATATAAGTGCGCCCACCGCCTTGGTATAGTCCGCTTCTCTCTTTCGAGGATCAAGACATGTGGATCGGTGTTCTGGCGGGGCTGACGACCTGCGCACTCTGGGGTTTGACCTATGTGGTCCCCCGGATGGTTGGGCCGTTTTCGGCAATCGATCTGACCGTCGCCCGATATGCCGTCTTCATGGTGGCCTCGATCCTCGTCATGCTCCATCCGAAAGTGCGGGCGCGGCGCCTGACGCGCGATCAGATCCTCATCGGTCTGGGCACCGGCGTCGTCGGTTATGTCGGTTTCTTCCTGGCCGCTGCCTATGCCGTGCAATTGGCTGGCGCTGCCATTCCGCCGCTGATGATCGGCGCGATGCCGGTGTTGTTGGCAGTGATCGCCAATTATCGCGACCGCACGATCTCCTGGCGTCGCCTTGCCCTGCCGATGCTGGTGATCGCGTCCGGCGTCATGATCGTCAATGTCGCTGCCCTGCAAGGGGTGGCCGTGGATAATCGGCTGGCGCTGGCGGCCGGGATCTTCCTGTCGCTGGTGTCGCTAGCGATCTGGGTTGCCTATGGCCTTGTCGTCGGGCGGATCATGCAGCGGCCCGATGCACCCGACATTTTGCAATGGACGGGTATCCAGGGCATTGGCGCCGGCCTTGGCAGCCTGTTCCTGATCCCTTTCACATCGCTGGGCAGCGAGATCAGCTTTACGACAGACCAGGGCCTCGCCTTCCTTGGCTGGGCGCTGGTGATGGGGCTGCTGGGCGCCTGGTTCGCGACCTGGTGCTGGAGCTTTGCCGCCCGTCGGCTGCCGCTGGCGCTGTCGGCGCAATTGATCGTGGCCGAGACCGTTTTCGGCCTTGTCTATGGTTTCCTCTTTGAGAATCGCTGGCCGACGGCGGCCGAAAGCATCGGCGCCATCTTGCAGATCGGCGGGATGATCGCGGCGGTGACGGTCTTCAGCCTAGGCCGCCGCGTAGAGCGCCGAGAGGCGTGCGAAGCCGGCGACGTCGATCTCCTCGGCGCGGGCAGTCGGCACTAGGCCGGCGGCTTCCAGCAGTGGGATCGGGTCGCGCCCGAGGCTCTTGAGGCTGGAGCGCAGCATCTTGCGGCGCTGACCAAAGGCGGCGGCGGTCACCCGTTCCAGCATGGCGACACTGCCGCACGGCTCGCGGTTGGCCCGGGGGGTCAGCTGCACGACGCTCGACCAGACCTTGGGCGGCGGCGTAAAGGCCTGGGGCGGCAGATCGAAGAGGCTTTCGCAATTGGCGAGATATTGCGACAGCACGGCGAGGCGCCCATAGGCATCGTCATTGGTGCGCGCGCAGATCCGCTCCGCCACTTCCTTCTGGAACATCAGCGTCAGCGAGGCATAGGCGTCGATATTGCGCAGCCAGGCAATCAACATCGGCGTGCCGACGTTATAGGGCAGGTTCGCGACGATACGGTAGGGCGCGGGACCCAGGCTGGTCGGTTCCACCTTCAAGGCGTCGCCTTCGATGACGGAGAGGCGCCCGCCGGCAGCCTCCACCACCGGGGCGAGGCCTTCGACCATGCGATGATCCATCTCGATCACCACCAGCTTCTGGGCGCCGGCCAGCAGCAGGGCGCGGGTGAGGCCGCCGGGGCCGGGGCCGACCTCGATCACTGTCCCCTGCGTCAGATCACCGGCAAAACGCGCGATCTTGCCCGTCAGATTAAGGTCCAGCAGGAAGTGCTGCCCGAACCTTTTATCGGCAGCAAGACCGTGGGTGGCGATCATCTCGCGGAGCGGCGGCAGGGAGGCGACGGCGTCGGTCATGATGGGGAGGTCATTTCTCCGGCGAGGCGGATGGCGGCAATCAGGCTGGCCGGATCGGCGATGCCCTTGCCGGCGATATCGAAGGCGGTGCCGTGATCCGGCGAGGTGCGCACAAACGGCAGGCCGAGGGTGACATTGACGCCGCCGGCAAAATCCAGCGTCTTCAAAGGGATCAGCGCTTGATCGTGATACATGCAGAGCGCGACATCGTAGCGTTTGCGCGCCTCGGCATGGAAGAGCGTATCGGCCGAAAGCGGCCCGAAGGCAGCGATGCCTTCGGCTTGCAGTTGCGTTACGGCGGGGGCGACCACCTCGATATCCTCGCGCCCCATTCGGCCGTCTTCACCAGCATGGGGATTGAGGCCAGCAACGGCAATCCGCACGTTGGACAGCCCGAAGTGGCGTTTGAAGTCGGCGGCAATAATGCGGGCGGTCTCAAGGATCAGATCGGTCGTCAGCAAGTCCGGCACCGCGCGCAGGGCGACATGGATGGTGACCGGCACCACGCGGAGCAGGGGGCTCGCCAGCATCATGACCGGCTTGGCACCGCCGGCCAGCGCGCCCAGAAACTCAGTATGGCCGGGGTGGGGGAAGCCCACCGCCTGAAGGACCGACTTGGCGATCGGGTTGGTGACGACACCCGCCGCTTCGCCCGATTGCGTCAGGGCGACGGCGCGCTCGATGGAGGCGATCACGGCTGGGGCATTCGCGCCCGAGGGCTTACCTGGCGTGACGGCACTGGTCAGCGGGCAGGGCAGGACGGGCAGGGCCTGATCGAAGATCGCAGCTGCTTCATCCAGATTTTCGACAATGCGGATCGGGATTGGCAGGTCGAGGGCGGCAGCCAGCGCTGCCAGATGGGCGGGATCATCGATCGCGACAAAAGAGGGCAGGTCCGCGCGATCAAGCCAGGCCTTGAGGGTCAGTTCGCCGCTAATCCCTGCCGGCTCGCCCATGGTGAGGGCGAGCGGGCGGCGGGCTATCAAAGCCGGACCTCGATATTCGCGCCCTGGCGCAGATCCCGAAGAGTGCGACGGCTTTCGGCTTCCACGCGCTGGAAGAAGATATTGGCGCGCACATCGTTCCGGGACGGCAGCCCATCGGCTTCTTCGCTGCGGTCGCAGACGTAGAAGAGATTTACGCCTTCGGTCGTACGCGTCGGGGCCGAGGTCTTATTCTTGGGTACACCGGCGACGGCCGCCGAATATTGTTCGGGCAATTGGGCGAGCGTGCCGACGCCGATCGGGCCGCCGCCGAGCGGCTTGGCGAGATCGTTGAAGGCCTGGCAGCTATCGGCCGCCGAAGCGATTTCCTTGGCGAGCGCAATCTGGCTCTCCCAATCCCGTGCCGGGGCATTGGCCGGGACTGGCAGCAGGATGCGGCTCAAGGTCAGGGTCGATTTGGCCGGATCGGCGACAGCAGACACCCGGCGGTCGCGCAGATAAAGAATGTGATAGCCGATCAGTGTCTTGATCGGGGTGCTGACCTGACCTTGCACCAGCGAGTTGGCAGCCTGTTCCAGTTCGGGTTCCAGCTGGCCCTGGCGCACCCAACCCAGATCGCCACCGGTGGAGGCGGCGGTCGAGTTGGAAAACTGCTGGGACAATTGGGCGAAGGTCGCACCTTTGCCGAGTTCGGTCAGGATGGTATCGGCGATCTGCCGGGCCTGTGCTTCGCCGCCGGCGCTGTCATAGCTGATGAAGATATCCGACAGGCGGTGCTCCGGCTTGCCCTGGGCAGCCTTGAGCTCGGCGAGGCGCTGATCGATTTCTTCTTCGGTCACTTGGCGGGTGGCGCGGACTTTTTGCGCCAACATACGCTCCCAGCCGGCGCGGGCGCGCAATTGATCGGTAAAGACGCTCAGCGCGATGCCCTGGGCTTCCAGCATTTTGGTCAGGCCACCGCGGGGCCATTTATTGGCCTGCTCGATCCCTTCGATCTGCGGATTGATGTCGTCATCGCCCACGGAAACGCCCCGGCGGCGCCATTCCTGGGTCATCAGCTTTTCATCGATGATCAGGCGCAGAACCTGCGGCGCCATCTGGCGGCGCACCTCGTCATTAACGGGCTGATTGGTCGAGAGCAGCTGCAGATCGACCCGCTGCAAGAGATCGTAGATCGAGACGATATCGTCATTCACGACAGCCGCGATGCGAAGCATCTGCTGAGCCTCGGCCGGCGCAATCGGCGCCGGGCCGGACCAAGGGGATACTACGCTTAAAATAAGCCCGAGGGCTGCGGTCGCAAGAAGTCGCTTCATCGTCTCAATCGGGTTTGTCATACACAGCTTTAGCGAGGGAGAGTGCGGCATTTAGCGTAACGGAACAAGGAAAACCGTTCACCATCGACAGGAGCGATAACCCGATTTAAGGTCTAGCCCCTGGCCGCCGGCTCGCGCGGTTCTTAAATATCTGTCGTGCCGCGCTCTGCGGACAAACGGCTATCCTTCCGAGGGAACGCATAATCATGAAGATCTCTTTCGCCGAACTCGACCTCGCCAAAAAAGGCACGCTGGTCGTCGGCATCGCTGCTGATCGCGCTTTGACGGCCAGCGCGGCTGTTCTGGATGCCCGCATCGGCGGCGCCATCTCCCGTGCTGTCACGGCCAGCCGTTTCACCGGCAAGAGCGGCGAAACGCTCGAAATTCTGGCCCCGGTCGGGATCGATGCCAGCCGCGTTGTGCTGCTGGGTCTTGGCAAGCTGGCCGAGATCGACGAAGGCAAGGCCGAAAGCCTGGGCGCCAGCCTGTTTGCCGCCATCAAGAGCCAGCCGGAAAAGGACGTCGCCATCGCCGTCGATCCGGTGGTGGGCGCCAGCCTGAATGCCCAGGAAATCGCGGCCGAGATCGCCTATGGCTTCTATCTGCGTTCTTATCGCTTCGATAAGTACCACACCAAGATCAAGGCTGAAGACAAGCTGGCGATCGAAAAGCTGGTGTTGATGGTTGCCGATGCCTCGGCCGCCAAGAAGCGCTATCAGAACCTCGAAAAGGTTGCCGAGGGTGTGGTCTATGCCCGCGATCTGGTGACCGAGCCCGGCAATATCCTCAATCCGGAAACCTATGCCGAAAAGCTGAAGGGCCTGGAGAAGGCCGTCGGCCTCGAAATCGAAATCCTGACCGTCAAGGACATGAAGAAGCTGGGCATGGGCTCGCTTCTGGGTGTCGGCCAGGGGTCGGTTTCCGAGTCGCGCATCGTCATCATGCGCTGGCAGGGTGCCAAGGACAGCTCCGCCCCGATCGCCTTTGTCGGCAAGGGCGTGACCTTCGATTCGGGCGGCCTGTCGCTGAAGCCGGCCAAGTCGATGGAAGACATGAAGTGGGACATGGGCGGTTCGGCCGCCGTCGTCGGCACCATGATCGCGCTGGCCGGCCGTAAGGCGAAGGTCAATGCCGTCGGTGTCGTCGGCCTCGTTGAAAACATGCCGTCGGCCGAAGCCCAGCGCCCGGGCGACGTCGTGACCTCCATGTCCGGCCAGACCATCGAAGTGCTGAATACCGATGCCGAAGGCCGCCTCGTGCTGGCCGACGCCCTCTGGTACACCCAGGACCGCTTCAAGCCGGTGGCGATGATCAATCTCGCGACCCTGACCGGCGCGATCATCATCGGCCTTGGCCATGAACATGCCGGCCTCTTCTCCAACAATGACGCGCTCTCGGACGCGATCCTGACCGCCGGCAAGGCGACGGGCGAAACCCTGTGGCGCATGCCGCTGGGTGAAGCCTATGCCAAGTCGCTGAAGTCGCCGATCGCCGACTTCCGCAATATCGGTGACGGCACGGCCGGTTCGGTGGTCGCGGCCGTGTTCCTGGAGAAGTTCGTGAACGACGTTCCCTGGGCGCATCTCGATATCGCAGGCGTTGCCTGGGGTGGTTCGGATCGTGGCGTCAATCCCAAGGGCGCAACGGGCTGGGGCGTGCGGCTCTTGGATAAGCTCGTCCGTACCAAGTACGAAGCGTAAAGACCAAAGGCAGGTTGGGGCAGGGCATGTCGGAAGTTCGCTTCTATCACCTTCAGCGCTCGGCGCTGGAGGTGGCCCTGCCCAAACTGCTGGAGCGCATCTATGGCCTGCCGGCGCGCGCCGTGCTGCTGGCCGGCTCCGAGGCGCGGGTCGAATTTCTGGCCAGCCACCTCTGGACCTATTCGGCCGATGGCTTCCTGCCCCACGGCACCCCGCGCGATGGCCGGGCGGCGGACCAGCCGATCTGGATGACGACCGAGCCCGGAAACCCCAATGGGGCGACCGCCCTGGTGCTGGTCGATGGGGTCGATGCCCCGATCGACGGGTTCGAGATGGTGTTCGATATCTTCGATGGGCGGGACGATATGGCGGTCGAAGCAGCGCGGAATCGCTACCGGAACGCGAAGTCGGCCGGCCATACGTTAAAATACTTTCAACAGACCGACCGCGGGTGGGAGCAAAAGGCGTAGGGGTCTTCTGCATTTTACGCAGTTGCGAGACGTCGCCGAGATCGCTATAACCCCGCCACCCACCAAATTTCAGATTATTTTGGAGTAGAGCCGTCATGGCCCTTGAGCGCACCCTGTCGATCCTGAAGCCCGACGCGACCCGTCGTGACCTCACCGGCAAGATCAATGCCCGGTTCGAGGAAGCGGGCCTCCGCATCGTCGCCCAGAAGCGCGTGCAGCTGTCGAAGGCCCAGGCCGAGAAGTTCTACGAAGTCCACAAGGCTCGTCCGTTCTTCAACGACCTCGTCGGCTTCATGATCTCGGGCCCGGTCGTCCTGCAGGTTCTGGAAGGCGACAACGCCGTCACCCGCAACCGCGAAATCATGGGCGCGACCGATCCGTCCAAGGCCGAGCCGGGCACCATCCGCCGCGACTTCGCCGAATCGATCGAAGCCAATTCGGTCCATGGTTCGGATAGCCTGGAAAACGCCGCGATTGAAATCGGCTATTTCTTCGCCGGTACCGAAATCGTCGCCTAACGCGACTTGATTTCATCGAGCTTCGGAAACCCCGGTCTGAAAAGACCGGGGTTTTTCGTTTTAGACCTCGATCAGCAGCCGTTCCTGGAAGTCGGGATTGAGTTCCGTCGGCCAATAGCCGCGCGGATTGCAGAGCACGCGGGTCGCGCCGATCCTATAGTCCTGGCTTGCATGGATATGCCCATGGATCCAGACATCCGGGCGCCCCTCATGGATCAGCCATTCAAGGTCCGAGGCATAGGCGGCCGAGGCGCGATCCTCGGCATAGCGGGCAGGGATCGAGCGGCGGGAGGGCGCATGGTGGGTGACCACCACTGTCGGCCCGTCGAACGGTTCTTTTAACGTCTCGCGCAGCCATTTGACCGATGCCCAATGGAGCAGCGCGGCATCCTTGGGGCGAAAGCGCCGATAGCCGTCACGGGCAATGCGGATCGCCCGGAAATCGGTCAGACGCTCGGCGCAATGGGTGGCGTCGATCCTTAGACTGACGTCGTTTTCGCCCGCAAAGAGCCGAAAGTCAGTCCAGAGCGTACAGCCGAGAACTCGGACTCCGGCGACAACGGTCTGCGAATTTTCCAGAAGAATGATGCCTTTGGAGGCTGCCGGCGCGCTTATCTTCTCCAGCGTGCGATCGACCTTGCCGGCGTAATGCTCGTGGTTGCCCAGAATCATGACCACCGGCCCGCCAAACGCCTGCTGCGCATCGCCGAGCTCGTCGGGCAGGCAGCGGCCTTTGGTGTAAATGTCCCCAGCCAGAATGGTGAAGTCAGCCTCGGTTTTCGGCGGGGTCCAGGGACCAAATTCCAGATGCAGGTCCGAATAAACTGCGATACGAGCCATAATCCAACGCCACGAGCATTCCTGATGTCGTGCTCACGCTATAGGAGCTAGCGGCTTTTTACAGCCCCTCCGCATGGACAAAACACAGCTTGTTGCCTTCGGGGTCGCGGCAGTAGGCGCCGTAATAGTCTGGCGCGTAGTGGGCGCGCAGGCCGGGCTTGCCTTCATCCGTGCCGCCATGGGCCATGGCGGCAGCCCAGGCCGCGTCGACAGCGGCTTGCGACGGGGCAGCGAAGCTCACCTGATAGCCATTGCCCAAGCTCGCCGGCTGGCCGTTGAAAGGGAATTGCACCCAGAATTGCGGCCAGCGGCTGCCGGGGCGGATCCAGCCGATACCATCGGGGCCGCCGTCGTCTTCGGGCAAGCCGCGCACGAGGCCGAGTGGCGCCAAAACGGCATCATAAAAGCCGCCCAGACGATCGAGATCGCGGGCGCCGACAATCACATGGCTGAACAAACGCTGGGCCTGACTTAAACGAGGGCGATGCCCATCAGCCCGACGAGGACGAGCGCCAGAATGACGATCGTTCCGCCGGCTTTGACGGAGGCAGCGAAGAATCTTTGATGATCGCGTTCCATTTCCAGGTCATGCATGACGCAACACTCCAGAAAACAAGGAAACCATCACTAGTCTACGCCTGAAAGCGGGGGCTGTTAAGAGGCCCTATAAAGCAAAACCCCGGCCTCTGGGGACCGGGGTTTTGGATCGCGTGATCGGGGCCGAAGCCTTAGATCAGGGTCAGCGCCATCAGGCCAACAATGACGATCGCAATGATGGTGCCGATGGTCGAGGCCTTCATCACATTGTCGAACATCTTCTGGTGGCGCAGTTCCATTTCCGGATCAGAGAACATCGGTAACTCCCGTTAGACTGTGTTGGCGACGTGTTTACCCTAAATCGCCGGTCTTGTTAAGGTGTCGGTGTTACGAGGTTTACGGCGCTGGCGCGCCAATCTCTCATGTCTTACGGCGCTGGCGCGCCGCGGGCCGCTTCCCACAGGCGATACCAGTTCTGCCGGTCCATGACGTGGCCAGCCGCCTTGCTGAGTGCCTTGAGGCGCGCCAGATTGCCGGTGCCAACCACGGCCACGGGCTTTACCGGATGGCGCATCACCCAGGCCAGTGCGGTGCTGGCCAGATCCGGCAGGCCTTCATCTTCGCGCACTTCTTCCAAGGCCTTGCGAAGGCGCAAGGTCGCCGCGTCGGCGGCATCATCCTTGAACAGCGACCCGCCGGCCAGCGGCGACCAGATCATCGGCGCGACCCGTTCCTGCTGCAGCTGATCGAAGGTGCCGTCGAACATCGGGTCGTGATGGGTCAGCGAGAATTCCAGCTGATTGGTGCAGAGCGGCACCGACAGCCGGTCCTGCAGCAACGCGAACTGGCTGGTGGAGAAGTTAGAGACGCCGATATGGCGGACCCACCCCTTGGCCATGATCTCTTCCAGGGCCTCGGCGGTCTCGTCGGCATCCATCAGCGGATCGGGGCGATGGATCAGCAGCAGATCGAGATAGTCGGTATGGAGGATGCGCAGCGAATTGGTGACCGAGCGGATGATGTGCTCACGCGAGCTGTCGTAATGCTTCACCAGCGTATCGGGGCGGGCCGGCGCAACCGGGCGGATGCCGCATTTAGTGACCAGCTGGACGGCCGAGCGATCGACGCCGTTTTCGGCCAGGCCCAGCCCGAAGGCTTCCTCGGCCCCGAACTTGCCATAGATGTCGGCCAAATCGAAAGAGGTGATGCCGAGGTGCAGGCATTCGTCGATGAAGCGGGCCAGATCCTTGGGCGCCTTGATCTCATCCTGCTGCAGAAGACGCCAGGTCCCCCAGGTCAGGGGCGAGAGGCCGGGGCCGGCGGCGGTAAGGGCAATCTTTTCCATGGGGGCGAACCTTACGGAAGGGGGGAGAGGAGAGGCGTGTGGGACGGAATGTCGCCCGCGATCTGCACCCGGTTGCCGGTGACGGTCAGGCGACCTTCGGCGATCAGGCGGACGGCAAGCGGGTAGATCTGATGTTCGCTGTCGAGGACCCGGGCGCCGAGGCTGTCGGCATCGTCGCTGTCCAGGACCGGGACGACGGCCTGGGCAATGATCGGCCCCTCATCCATCTCGGGCCGGACATAATGCACGGTGCAGCCGGTAAAGCGCGCGCCGGCTTCCAGCGCCCGCTCATGGGTCTTGAGGCCTTTCAAGGCCGGCAGCAGCGAGGGGTGGATATTGATCATCCGGTCGCGCCAGGCCCCGACGAAGCCGTCGGTCAAGAGGCGCATGAAGCCGGCAAGGCAGACCAGTTCGACCCCGGCGGCCCGCAGCTGGCGGTCCATCTCGGCATCGAAGCTTTCGCGGTCGGGATAAGTCTTATGGTCGATGACTAGGGTCGCAAGGCCAGCGGCCTTGGCGCGCGCCAGACCCTCGGCGTCCGCCTTGTTGGAGAGGACGAGGGCGATTTCGGCGGGAAAGTCGGGCGCGGCGCAGGCGTCGATCAACGCCTGCAAATTGGAACCGCGCCCGGAGATCAGGCAACCAAGCCTTAGGACCATGCGGCGCTAAGGTTGGAGTAGCTGACGCGATGTTCGCTGTCAGTGGCCACAACCCGGCCGATCACCGATGCGTTTTCGCCAGCCGAGGTGAGGGCTGCGATGGCGCTATCGGCGTACTTCTGATCGATCACGACCACCATGCCGATCCCGCAATTGAAGACGCGGGCCATTTCGGCATCCAGAACGCCCTGGCTGGCAAGCCAGCCCATGACCTTCGGGGCCTTCCAGGTGGTGCCGTCGAGCTCCACGCCCAGGCCCTTGGGCAGGACGCGGGGGATATTCTCGGTCAGGCCGCCGCCGGTGATATGGGCAAAGCCCTTCACGCGGGCTGCCTGCATGACGGCGAGGCAGGAGCGGACATAGATCTTGGTCGGGGTCAGCAGGGCTTCGCCCAGCGACTTTTCCGGGGCGAACGGCGCGGGCTTTTTCAAGTCCATGCCTTCGATGATCTTGCGGACCAGCGAGAAGCCGTTGGAATGAACACCCGAGGAGCGCAGGCCGATGACGATATCGCCGGCCTCGATCTGGGTCCCGGTGATCACGCCGTTGCGTTCGACAGCGCCGACCGAGAAGCCGGCCAGATCATAGTCGCCGTCGGGATACATGCCGGGCATTTCGGCGGTCTCGCCGCCGACCAGCGCGCAGCCAGCCTGGCGGCAGCCTTCGGCGATGCCGCTGATGATGGCCTTGCCGGCTTCGACGTCGAGCTTGCCGGTCGCGTAATAGTCCAGGAACATCAAGGGCGTTGCGCCCTGGACGACCAGATCATTGACGCACATTGCAACCAAATCGATGCCGACGGTTTCATGTAGGCCGGTTTCGATGGCCAGCTTCAGCTTCGTGCCGACGCCGTCGGTGGTTGCGACCAGCAACGGATCGCTGAAACCGGCGGCTTTCAGGTCGAAAAAGGCGCCGAATCCGCCCAGGGCCGCGTCGGCCCCCGGACGTGCGGTGGAACGAGCGAGCGGCTTGATCGCTTCGACAAGGGCATTACCTGCATCGATGTCGACGCCGGCATCCTTATAGGTGCGATGGTTCTGAATGGTGACTTCCCCGTCTTCGATAGGCTAGAAGGAGGGGCCGCGATGGCCCGCTGCGGTAACGCGGGACAATAGCCGATCCGGGATCGAATGCAATGGTGCGACCCTACGCTTTTCGCCTAATGGCGCCTGTTTTGGCGTTGTTCCTCTCCGTAACGGCCGCAAAAGCGGCCGACGAAGCCTTTTCTATCAGTGGTATACCGGTCGATAAGACCGCTGCCTCGGCCGCTTTGGCGCGCGACAGCGCGATTGCAGAAGGCCAGTCGCTGGCCTGGAGCAAGCTGGTCGAGAAGCTCGCGCTCGATACCAGTGCCGCGCCGCGCCTCTCGTCGATGTCGGCCCGCGAGGTCGCAGGTCTGGTCGAAAGCTTCCAGGTGGAACGCGAACAGGCCTCCACCGTGCGCTATATCGGGATCATGACCTATCGTTTCCGCCCGGCCGCCGTCCGGCAGGTCTTCCGGGGCGCCGGCATCGCCTTCACCGAAGGCCAGACCCGCCCGATGGTGTTGGTGCCGCTGCTGATCGAAGCCGATGGCACCCGCAAGCTGTGGGAAGCCGAAAACGACTGGAAGCGCACCTGGAGCCAGCGTCCCTTGCGCGCCGGTCTCGTGCCCCTGGTGCTGCCGCGCGGCAATGCCGAGGATGCGGCGGTGCTTGATGCCGCTGCCGCCGATCAGGCCAATGCCAATTCGGCCCAGATGCTGCTGACGCGCTATAGCGCCGTCGATCTGGTGGTGGCGACCGCCGCCTTCGAGCCCTCGGGAATTGCCGGCACCTTGAAGCAGGGCGGGGGCACCATTGCCAATGCCCGCGTGCCGCTGGGGCCTAATGATACCCGCGAGGAAGCCCTTTATCGGCTGGCAGCCGAGCTGACGGCCGGGCTGGAAGCCCGCTGGAAGAGCGAACGCGGCGCTCCGGCGACGCTGGATCCCGCCGCCGGTCCGACGGTCTTCGATGCCCGCGTGCCGCTGTCCGGCCTTGCCGAATGGCAGGAAATCCGCCGGCGTCTTGCGACCATTCCGCAGATCAAGACCGTGACCGTCCGGGCTGTCGGCCCGCGCGAAGCCATCATCGGACTCGATCTCGCCAGCACCCTGGAACAAGCCAAGGTCGCCCTGGCTGCCCGCCAGATCGCGATCGAGGAAGCGGCCGACGGCTGGCGCCTGCGCTTTACCGGCCAGGTGACGGCGCCGGTCGCAGCGCCGGCACCGGCTCCTACTGCTGCGCCGACCACGCCGTAATGACCGATCTTCACCGTACGCTCGACAGCCCCATCCCCTCGGGCCGCTCGATATTCTCGCCGACGCCGCTCGCCAAGACCTTGGCGACGGCGCTTCTGATCGTCTTTGTCTATCTGCATGTCCGCGGGTTCCTGCCGGACGGGATGGCGGCTTTGGCGGCCCTGCATGCGGCCGCACTGTTTGCCGCCGCCAAGCGGGGCAGCACGGCCGGTTGGCAGAGCTTTGTGGTCTTCGCGGCGCAAGGCGCATCGATCGGCTGGCTGATGCTGAGCCTCAACCAGGGGCTGGAATGGCGCGAGGTTGAGAACGCCTTTTTCTGGACAACGATCGGCGTCACCGTGATCTCGACCGGGCGGCATCTGATTCGCCTTTGGGCGGGGGTACGCGCGTCATGATGGGGCAGCGGCAGATTATCTGGGCGGTCATGATCGCGGTGTTCTTGGCACTGCTGTGGCTACTGTCGCCGATTCTGCTGCCGTTTGTGGCCGGCATGATCATCGCCTATGTGCTTGATCCCTCGGTCGATTGGTTCGAGCGTCGCCGGATGCCGCGGTCCCTGGCTGCGGCCTTGATGATCGTCGTCTTCTTCCTGACCATCCTGCTGGTTCTGCTGCTGTTTGTGCCTTTGTTGCAAGGCCAGGTGACCGAGTTGATCCAGCGCCTGCCGGGCATGCTGACGGCCCTGCGGGACCGTGCAGACAGCCTGCTGATCGATGTTCAGGAGCAGGTCGGTGTCGCGCCCGAGGAAATGCGCTCGCTGCGCGAACATATCGGCGATCCGAGCCAAGCCTTGAGCTATGTCGCCGGCCTTCTGGGCAGCGTCGTTGCCCAGGGCGCTGCGGTTGTCAATCTCATCTCGCTGGTCCTGATCACCCCGGTGGTGGCCTTCTATTTCCTGCGCGATTGGGATCGGCTGGTCGCTAAGATCGACCGGCTCTTGCCGCGCCATCATGTGCAAACCGCGCGTGAACAGGCCCGTGAAGTCGACGAGATCCTGGCCGGCTTCATCCGCGGGCAGGCGCTGCTATGCCTTAGCCTCGGGTCGATCTATGCCATCGGCCTGACGCTCGCGGGCCTCGATTTTGGTCTTATCATCGGCATGCTGGCAGGCATTCTCTCTTTCATTCCCTTCGTCGGGGCCATGGTTGGCGGCGTCGCCTCGGTCGGCCTTGCTTTCCTGCAGTTCGACAGTTTCACCAGCGTGCTGATCGTGGCCGGTGTCTTTGTGGTCGGGCAGGTTCTGGAAGGCTACGTCCTGCAGCCCTGGTTGGTGGGCGATCGAGTGAAGCTGCATCCGATGTGGGTGATTTTCGCTCTGCTGGCTGGTGGCGCGCTCTTCGGCTTCCTCGGCGTGCTGCTGGCGGTGCCGGTGATGGCCGTGATCGGAGTAGCGGCGCGGTTTGCGATCAAGCAGTACCTCGACAGTTCGCTCTATGATCAATCCGTGCAGGATGGCCTGAGCCCGCCTGACGATCCGGCGACCTCTTAAACAATCATGGTGCAACTGCCCCTGGCGTTCGGCTTCTCGCCGTCCTTTGGCGAGGAAGACTTCCTAATCGGCACCCCAAACGCCGAGGCGGTTGCCTGGATCGATAGCTGGCCTGACTGGCAAGACCGCATCCTGGCGCTCTCCGGCCCCAGCGGGGCGGGCAAGAGCCATCTGGCGGCGATCTGGGCGGCGCGGGCAGGGGCGGTGATACTCGATCGCCATATCCTGAGCCGCGCGCCAGCCCGCGATCTGGTAAAGCCGGGTGGGGCCTTGCTGCTCGATCCCGTGCCGGTGCCGTACCAGGAAGAGGCGCTCTTCCATCTGATCAATCTGGTGCGCGAGCAGAAGGCCTTCCTGGTCCTGACCGGGGTGGAGCCACCGGCACGCTGGAAAGTGAAGCTGCCCGATCTTGCCTCCCGCCTTGCCGCCCTCCCCCATGTGGCGATCGGCGAGCCGGATGATGCCCACTTGCAGGCCTTGTTGGTGAAGCTGCTGGCCGACCGGCAGGTGATGGTGGACCCGGCGCTGCCCGATTATCTCGCCCGCCGGATCGAGCGCTCCTATGCCGCTGCTCGCGATGTAATCGCCAAGCTTGATGCCGCCTCGCTCGCTCTGCATCGGCCGATCACGACGGCGCTGGCCCGGCAGGTGCTTGAAACCAGCCGGACGTAGGGCGGCCTCAAGTAGGCCGAAGGCCGGTAGGCGGCGCCCAAACCAACCGTAACCGACTTGTCATCCTGAAGCGCTCTCGGTCATGCTATAGCGATAGGCAATCGCTTGAATTTGCAGACTCAAGGACCGAGCCATGCTGTCCGTCGTACCGGCCACCCCGACTGAAAATCCCGCCCTGGCGGAGATCACGCGCGCCTCGCCGCAGCGGTTTATCAACCGCGAGGTTTCCTGGCTGGCGTTCAATCAACGGGTGCTGGAAGAAGCTGGCAATACCTGCCATCCGTTGCTGGAGCGGGTGCGATTCCTGTCGATTTCGGAAGCGAACCTCGACGAATTCTTCATGGTGCGTGTGGCTGGTCTCAAGGGTCAGGTTGCCAACAACGTCGCTGGCGTTTCGCAGGACGGCCTGACCCCGGCCCAGCAACTGGGCGAGGTGCATCGCGTCGTCGGCCAGCTGACCGATCAGCAGGAAGCCATCTGGGCGGGCCTGCGTGGTGAGTTGGTCGAAGCGGGCATTTCCATTATCGATGATGATGCTGGAATCTCGGTCAAAGACGACAATCACCACACGCCGGCCGAACTGGCCTGGATGAGCGATTATTTCGACCAGGAGATTTTCCCGGTCCTGACACCGATGGCCATCGATCCGGCCCATCCATTCCCCTTCATCGCCAATCGTGGCCTCGGCCTCGTGCTGCAACTGGTGCGGCCGAGCGATGGCAAGATGATGAAGGCGCTGGTGCCGATTCCCGCGCCGGCCCGCCGTTTCGTGCGTCTGCCGGGCGATGTGATCCGCTTCGTCACCGTCGAGGATCTGATCGGTCGGTTCCTGGATCGGCTGTTTCCGGGCTTCCAGGTCGCGGCCGGCGGTGTCTTCCGCATCAATCGCGATTCGGAAATGGATATCGACGAAGAGGCCGAAGATCTCGTCCGTCTGTTCGAAAGCGCCCTCAAGCGCCGCCGCCGGGGCCTGACCATCCGTCTCGTGATCAATCAGGGCATGCCGCAGGAATTGCGCAGCTTCCTGATCGATCAGCTGCATGTCAGCGAGGAAGACGTTTACGACACCGCGACTCTGGTCGGCCTGACCGATATCAAGCAGATCATCGTCGACGATCGCCCCGACCTGCTGTTCACGCCCTATAACGCCCGCTTCCCCGAACGCATCCGCGATTTTGGCGGCGATTGCCTGGGCGCGATCCGCCAGAAGGACATCGTCGTCCATCACCCGTACGAGAGCTTCGACGTGGTGGTGCAGTTTCTGCGGCAAGCGGCGCGCGACCCCAACGTCATCGCCATCAAGCAGACCCTCTACCGTACCTCCGACGACAGCCCGATCGTGCGCGAACTGGTGGCAGCGGCCGAAGCCGGCAAGTCCGTCACGGCGCTGGTCGAGCTGAAGGCGCGCTTTGACGAAGAAGCCAATATCCGCTGGGCGCATGAGCTGGAGCGGGCAGGGGCCCAGGTCGTCTATGGCTTCATCGATTTGAAGACCCACGCCAAGATCTCGCTGGTCGTGCGGCGCGAGGCTGGGTCCTTGCGCTCCTACGTCCATCTTGGGACCGGCAACTATCACCCGATCACGGCGAAGGTCTATACCGACCTGTCGTTCTTCACGTCCGATCCGGCGCTCTGCCGGGATGCCAGCCGCCTCTTCAACTTCATGACCGGCTATGCCCAACCGGCCAGCCTGGAGAAGCTGTCATTTGCGCCGGTGACCCTGCGGGCGACCTTGCTGCGCCATATCCAGCAGGAAATCGCCAATGCGCGCGCCGGCAAGCCGGCCGCCATCTGGGCCAAGATGAATGCGCTGGTCGATCCTGAACTGATCGACGCCCTCTATATGGCGTCCAACGCCGGGGTCCAGATCGACCTGATCGTGCGCGGCATCTGCTGCCTGCGCCCGGGCGTGAAAGGCCTGTCGGAGAATATCCGCGTCAAGAGCATCGTCGGCCGCTTCCTGGAGCACACCCGTGCGGTCTGCTTTGCTAATGGTCATGAATTGCCGTCGCGCGAGGCCAAGGTCTTCATTTCCTCGGCCGATTGGATGCCACGCAATCTCGATTGGCGCGTCGAAACCCTGATCCCGATCGAAAACCCGACGGTGCATCAGCAGATCCTGGACCAGATCATGTCGGCAAACCTGAAAGATCAGGCGCAAAGCTGGCATTTGCAGGTGGATGGCAACTACCTGCGACCGTCGGACGCACTAGCCGGATTCAGCGCTCAATCGTTCTTTATGACGAATCCCAGCCTCTCTGGGCGCGGTTCGGCCTTGAAGAAAGGCGCTGGGCGCGGTAAGGCCGGGAAGTAAGAGTCGTTCTGGCTCTTATGAAGATGGTTTTGCGTATCGCAAAACCGTCGTTGCAGACATGTTTGTCTGCTCGGGTTTTGCGCTGCCTGCCGACAGGATCAGTATGCCGACATCGAAACGGGTTGCGATTATCGACATCGGATCGAACTCGATCCGACTGGTTGTCTATAAAGATAGTTCCCGCAGCCCCCTGACGCTTTTCAACGAAAAGGTCATGTGCGGTTTGGGGCGTGGACTTGCCGGCACCGGGCGGCTCAATCCCGAAGGGCGCCGCTCGGCCCTGACCAATCTCGCGCGTTTCCGTGTGCTCGCCGACCATATGGAGGTCTGCGAGACGGTGATCGTTGCCACCTCTGCCGTGCGCGACGCGGTCGATGGCCCGGATTTTGTGGCCGAGATGGAACGGATCAGCGGTCTCAAGGTCCGCGTCTTGCCAGGCAGCGAAGAGGCACGCCTTTCAGCGCTTGGTCTGCTGTCGGCCATGCCGGAGGCGGACGGGTTTGTCGGCGATCTCGGCGGCGGTTCCCTCGAACTGATCGATGTGGATAAGGGCGTGCTGGGCGAGATGACCTCGCTGCCGCTTGGCGCTTTGCGTATTCTCGATCAATCCGGAGGCTCTGCCCGTAAGGCCGGCAATTTGATCAAGAAGGAATTGCAGGCGCTGCCCTGGCTCGACCGGCTGCAGGGGCGGGATTTCTATGCGGTCGGCGGTGCCTGGCGCGCGCTGGCGCGTATGCTGATGGATCATCGGCATTATCCGCTGCACATCATTCATCATTATTCCGTCCCGGCGCTCGAAGCGGCGGCCTTTTTCACCAAGATCCATCGGATGGATAAAGAGGAACTGCGCCGTCAGCCCTCGATCTCCCGCCGCCGCATGGATGCGTTGCCCTATGCCGCGCTGGTGTTCGAACAGCTGGCGACGGTCGCCAAGCCGCGCAACATCGTCTTCTCGGCGGCGGGCCTGCGCGAAGGCGTGTTGTTCGACCAGCTAGGGCCAGGCGTGCGCCGCCAGGACCCCCTGATGGCCGGCTGCGCCGTGCTGGCTGGGCCGGGTCGGTTCGAGCTGGGTTATGAGGAGCTGCTGGCCTTCCTGCGGCCGATGCTGGGCATCGACGCGCGCCTCGGGCGTCTGGCGGAAGCTGCCTGTCGCCTCTCGGATCTCGCCTGGATGGAACATCCGGATTATCGCGCGGCTCAGGCCTATCGCCGGGTTTTGCAGCTGCCGGTTAATGGTATCGATCATATCGAGCGGGCGTTCCTAGCCTATGCCGTCGCCTTGCGTTATGGCGCCAGCCGCGACGAGCTGCCGGACGGTACCGCGCAACTGTTGCTGTCGGCAGAAGACATGCGTCTGGCCGGCGCCGTTGGTGTGGGCTTGCGCTTGGGATATCTTCTCTCGGGCGGGGCGCCGGGCGAGCTTGGCAATTGCCGGTTGGAAATCCTCTCTGGCGTCCTGACCCTGACCCTGCCGACCGACGGGTCGGTGGTGCTGGGCGATGCGGTTTATCGTCGCCTGGATGGGTTGGGTAAGATCCTCGATCTTCCGACCCGCATTCTGCCCGAGGCCGGTATTTCACCGAAGTAAACCAGGTTTCTATCGCCCTGGTGAAACATCTGCGATCACAGTCGCGGAGCGTTATTTCTTGCGCCAAATTCTTAATGTGAATAATTTTTATGCGAGATCCTGTCGCAATTGATGAAGGTGAGACGTTTATGTCCGAGACGCCCGCAATTCCGACCTTGGCAGAAGATAAAGAAGCCAGGCTGCCGCTTATCATCTATGTGCTGTATCTCGCTAGCTTCGTCGTCGGCTTCACATCGATTATCGGTATCGTCGTCGCCTATGTGAATAAGGGCGAGGGACCGGACTGGATCCAGAGCCACTACCAGTTCCAGATCCGCACTTTCTGGCTCGGCCTGCTACTCGGCATCGGCGCGCTGATCCTGATGCTTCCGTTGGCTTTCTTCGGTATTGGCTTCCTGCTGCCTCTGGCGGTTGCCGTCTGGTTCATCGTGCGCTGTGTGTTCGGCATCAAATATCTCAGCCATCGCCAGCCGCACCCCGATCCGACGACCTGGAAGTGGTAAGGGCCTGAGGCTCCACGGAAAAGGCGCCGATCTCTCGGCGCCTTTTTTTATGCCCTGATGTCGCTGATCAGGCGATTAACCTCGCCCTCCAGGGCTTCGGCATCGCTCACCAGCCCCTTGGCTGATCGCTCCACCCCCTGGGCGCTGCCCAGTACGATCTCGGCACCCGAGGCGACGCTTTCGATGGTGGAGGAGATCTCCTGCGTTGCGGCGGCGGCCTGAGAAGTGTTGCGGGTAACATCGATGATGGTGGCCGATTGCTCCTCCACGGCCGCGGCAATCGCCGTAGCGTTGCTGGAAACGGTCTCCACGGTCTTGCCGACCTCCTGGATCGCCTCGACCGCCCGCACGACGTTATTGCGCAAGTCGGCGACCTGCGCCGCGATCTCGTCGGTCGCCTTGGCCGTCTGGGTCGCGAGGTTTTTCACTTCGCCCGCGACGACCGCAAACCCCTTGCCGACTTCCCCCGCCCGGGCCGCCTCAATGGTGGCATTCAAGGCCAGAAGATTGGTCTGGGAGGCGATGTCGGTGATGAGTTTCACCACATCGCCGATCCGGCTGGCGGCCTGGCTCAGGTTATCAACGACTGTGGTCGCCTGGGCCACTTGGGCCACCGCGCTACTGGAGACCTGCGCTGCTATGGTGACCTGCCGGCCGATTTCCTGACTCGATTCGGACAGCTGCTCGGTGGCGCTTGCCACCGTCTGCACGCTTTCGGTCGTTTGGGCCGTGGCGCTGGCGACCACGCGGCTCTGGCGGTTCGATTGCTCGGCGGTTTCGGCCATCTTGTTGGCCGCCTGATGGACCGCAGTGATCTCGCCCGAGATGCGGTCGACGAGGGTGCGGACCCGGCTTTCGACATCGGCCGCCAGTTCGTTGGCGACGCGCCGGCGTTCCTGTTCGGCCCTTTGGCGCGCTTCGGCAGTTTCGCTCTCCAGTGCTACCCGTTCGACCGCATGTTCCTTGAAGACGGCGACGGCACGGGCCAGCTCGCCGATCTCATCGAGGCGCTCGGTTGCCGGCACGTCTTCGCTGAGATCGCCGCGTGCCAAATGCCCGGTCACGCTGGTCAGACCGCGCAGAGGACGGACGATGGAGCGGGCGATCAGCGTCAGCCCCAGCAAAATGGTGGTCATCGCGATGGCATAGATGATGATGGTCGCATTAGCGGCCAGCTTGCCCCAGGCACGCTGGTCCGCGATGGCGGCTTCCAGCTGATCGGTTTGCAGCTTATAGACGGCTTCCAGCTTTTGATCGATGGCCTCGCCGACCGCATCGATCTGATCGTCGATCTCATCGAAGGTCGCATCGGGCGCGCCGCTCGAAATCGCTTTTGGCAGGGTGGTGACCGTTGCCACTCTCAGGCGATCGATATCGCTGAGGAGAGCATCGATCGACGTCCGGTCGGTCGGCAGGTTTTGGGCGGCTTCCTTCAGTTCCTCGGTGCCGCGCCGCATGATCGTCAGCCGTTCGGGCTGGATCCGGCCTTCTTCCTTATCGACGATGCTATCCATCGCGGCTAGCACGATGATCAGGGTATCGCGCCGCATGCTGTCGAGCTGACGCAGACGCTCGCTCTTATCCGTCGCGTCGGCGGCTTTCGCCTCGACGATATCGTTCACGATGTAATTGCCGACCGATATTGTCGTCAGGCCGACGGCGATCAGAAATCCAATTCCGGCGAGTTTGGTCTGGATGGTCAAACGCATTACCAGTGCCTCCTGATCCGCAGGGAGTCGCACTGATTACTATCTACCAGCCAGTACCGTTACGCTATGAGATGCGCACCAAAGGGTGAGCGCTCTTGCCCTAAATATCGATGTCTTGGGCGAATTGCGCGTTTTCCTGGATGAAGGCGAAACGCAATTCCGGGCGACGGCCCATCAGCTTTTCAACCAATGTCTCAGTATCATCCTGGCCAGGCACATCCACCAGTTGCACCCGCAGCAGCGCGCGCTTCTTCGGGTCCATGGTGGTATCGCGCAACTGGGCCGGCGGCATTTCGCCCAGACCCTTAAAGCGGCTGATATCGACCTTGCCGCGCCCATTGAACTCGGTCTTCAGCAGCTTTTCGCGCTCGGCGTCGTCGCGTGCATAGATCGACTTGCTCCCTTGCGTGATGCGATAGAGCGGGGGCTGCGCGAGATAGAGGTTCCCGCTTTCGATGATGGGGCGCATCTCGCGATAGAAGAAGGTCATCAGCAAGGATGCGATATGGGCGCCGTCGACATCCGCGTCTGTCATGATGATGACGCGCTCATAGCGCAGCTTGGTCGGATCGCAGCGATCACCCTGACCGCAACCCAATGCCAGCGCGAGGTCTTTCAGTTCCTGATTGCCGCGCAGCTTATCGGTAGAGGCCGAGGCGACGTTCAGGATCTTGCCGCGTAGGGGCAGGATGGCTTGGGTTTCGCGGTTGCGGGCCTGTTTGGCAGATCCACCGGCCGAATCACCTTCGACCAGGAAGACTTCGGTACCGGCGGCATCATTGCGCGAGCAATCGGCGAGCTTGCCGGGTAGGCGCAGGCGACGAGTCGCGCTTTGACGCGCGGTATCCTTCTTTTCCTTGCGCTTCAGCCGCTCTTCGGCGCGATCGATCAGCTTTTCCAGCAAGATCGCGGTCGTTGCAGGATCGGCAGTCAAGAAATGGTCGGCATGATCCTTAATGGCGTTTTCGACCAGCTTCTGCGCTTCGGCCGACACCAGCTTTTCCTTGGTCTGGCCTTGAAACTGCGGTTCGCGGATGAAGGCGGACAGCATCGCGGCCGCGCCGCCCATGAGGTCATCGCCGGTGATCTGGGCGACGCGCTTATTGCCGACCATCTCGCCATAGGCGCGCACGGCCCGCAGGATAGCGGAGCGGAAGCCGGCCTCGTGGGTTCCGCCCTGGGGCGTCGGGATGGTGTTGCAATAGGTATTGCAGAAGCCGTCCTCATCCTCGGGCCAGGCGATCGCCCATTCGACCTTGCCGACCGTGCCTTGGAATTCGGCCGAACCGGCAAAGGCCATCGGCATCAGGGTCGGGCGACCGTCGAGGGTGGAGGAGAGGTAATCGGCAATGCCGCCGGGGAAATGCAGGGTTTCTTCCTGCGGGATTTCGGCCGGGCGGGGGACAGTCGCTTCGACACTCCAGCGGATTTCGACCCCGCGATGGAGATAGGCCTTGGAGCGGGCGAGACGATAGAGCGTCGCCGCCTTGAAATGCAGCTCATCGCCGAAAATCTCGTGATCCGGATGAAAACGGATCGTGGTGCCGCGGCGGTTCTGGGACTGACCGATCTCGGCCAGCGGACCCTTGGCATGACCCCGACTATATTCTTGGGCGACGACCCGGCGGTCGCGGGCGACCTCGACGATCAGATGATCGGAGAGCGCATTGACGACCGAGACGCCGACGCCATGCAGACCGCCTGAGGTCTTATAAGCATCGCCGCCGAACTTGCCGCCCGAATGCAGCATCGTGAAGATGACTTCGAGGGCGGATTTATCGGGGTATTTCGGATGCGGATCGGTCGGAATGCCGCGACCGTTATCGCGGATTTCCACCCAGTCACCGGCCAGCAGATGCAACTCGATGCGGGTGGCATGGCCAGCGACCGCTTCGTCCATCGCATTATCGAGGACTTCGGAGACGAGATGGTGCAGAGACCGTTCGTCCGTGCCGCCGATATACATACCAGGACGGCGCCGGACAGGTTCCAGCCCTTCGAGGACTTCGATGTCTTTGGCGGAATAGTCGTTGGCGACCGCAGCTGCAGCGGTCGCCTTTCCTTGAAACAGATCGCTCATGGGCGCGAGTATGACGAACTACGTCGTTAAAGCCAAGATGGACGGCGGTCGGTTTCGATGATTCCCGCCGCCGCCCGGCTAACGCTTAGACCGCCTTCAGGCGCATGATGAAATCATCCACTTCGGTGCGCAGATTTTCAGCTTCGCTCGAAAGCTCGCTGGCCATGGTAAGGGCCGTGCCGGCCGCAGTGCCGGTGGTTTCTGCGGCCTGGCTGACACCCAGGATATGGCTTGAAACTTCCTGCGTACCGATGGCGGCCTGCTGGACGTTGCGGGCAATTTCGGAGGTCGCGGCGAACTGCTGGTCGATCGCATGGCGGATACCGGCGCTGACGTCGGACAGCCGGGCGATCGTTGCGGCGATTGCCCCAATGGCGGTCACCGCCCGCTGGGTGTCGCCCTGGATGGCAGAGACCTGTTCCTGGATCTCTTCGGTCGCCTTGGCGGTTTGCCCGGCGAGGTTCTTCACTTCCGATGCGACCACGGCAAAACCCTTGCCGGCTTCACCGGCGCGGGCGGCTTCGATCGTCGCATTCAACGCCAGCAGGTTCGTCTGATTGGCGATATCGGTGATCAGGCGCACGACATCGCCGATCTTGTCGGCGGAGGAAGCCAACTGATCGATGATGAGGGCGGTTTCCTTGGCGTCGCTCACGGCGCGATCAGAAACCTCGGCGGCAGTCGATACCTGGGTGGAGATCTCGCGGATCGAGGCCGAGAGTTCTTCGGCCGCCGAAGCGACCGTCTGCACGTTGGTCGAGGCTTCCTCGGCAGCGGCGGCGACCACGCTGGTCTGTTGACCGGTCTGATCGGCGGCATCGCTCAAGGTGGCGGCAGTGCCGCGCATCTGGGTCGCTTGGCCAGCGACGGCAGCGACGATCTTGTCGATCTGGCTGGCGAATTCGGTGCAGGCATCGGCGAGCATCTTTTGCTGGGCCAGCTGTTCGGTCGCGGTTTCGCGGGCGGCGGCATCCAGGCGCTGGGCTTCGGCAAGGCCGGTGCGGAAGACTTCCAGGCCACGGGCGATCTCGCCGATCTCATCCTTGCGCTCGGTGCCTGAGACGGAGGTGTCGAGATTACCCTGAGCGAGGCTTTCGAGATCTTTCAGAGAGGCACGCAGCGGACCGACGATGCCAAGGCGGGCAAAGAGGATCGCCAGCAGCAGGCTCACGATGATACCGGCGCCGGCAAACCCCAGCAGCAGCATGGCCGACTGATGGGTATCGGTAAGCGCGGCGTCGGTTTCGGCGGCGGCGCGGGTTTCCATCAGGTCGTTGAATTCGCGCAAAGCCGCGATCAGCTGGTCTGACGACCAGGCGCTGTCATAGACCGCATCGCCGATGGCGCGGGCCGCCTTGTCACGGGTCAATTCGGTTCCGACCTTCGGCACCAGATCGAAGGTTGCCGTCATATCCTTCTGATAGACGACATAGGCCTTTTCGACCTTATCGAGCAGGGCGAGGGCTTCGGGGTCTTGCAACGTGCGAAGCTCGTCGAAACGGGCTTTCAGCGCTTCCTGATAGAGGCGGATGGCGGGGGCGAGCACGCGGCCTTCGTCGGGATCGGCGGCAAACTGATATTCGGCGCGCGAAATGAAAACCAGATCGCGGGCAGCGCGGGCGCCCTGGGCGGCAGCCTTGCCCCAGGTGCCGACCGCTTGCGTGGTTTCCGCCGCGTCGGTCAGGCGATAGGCGCCAAATCCCGCAATAATTGCGGACGTCACGGCTAGTAACGCCACTAATACCAGTAGTTTCGACAAAATGCCGATTTGTGCCAGTCTCACTTAAGCCTCCGTTCGAAGCGCACGCGAATTCTTCGCTTCGGGCGCTTATAGCTAGTGCGATTGAACGGCATATTACAGAAAAACGAAAGATCGAATTTTCGTTTAATTGCGAATGGTCAATGCTTCAATAAAGCGGTGAAGCGGGGCAATATGTTGATATCGAAATCAAAAATACCCCCCCCCGGAAGGAGCACGGCGTGTCGCAATCTGCGAAAATTACTGAGACGGGTGATGCCGAAGAGACACGGCCTGAGGTCGCGATCCGCGTGCTGGCCATGCCGGCTGATACCAATCCTAATGGGGATATCTTCGGCGGCTGGCTGATGAGCCAGATGGATATCGCGGGCGCGACCGTGGCGATCCGTCGCGCCGCCGGCCGGGTGGTGACGGTAGCGGTCGAGGCAATGACTTTCTTGAAGCCGGTCCATGTCGGCGATGTCGTCAGCTTCCATGCGACGATCATCCGCGAGGGCCGGACCTCCATGGTGGTCTGCATCGTCGCTTATGCCCGTCGCAACCGAGGTGCGGAGGAGGAGAAGGTCACCGAAGGTACCTTCACTTATGTCGCGATCGATGAGGATCGCCGTCCACGGCCTCTGCCTCAAAGCGTCTAAACAAAAAGGCCGCTCGGAAGAGCGGCCTTTTTCTGCGCAGGATTTTGCGGCGTGCCGCGTTTACCCCTGGACGAACTTCTTGATCGCGCCTTCCAGCATGTCAAACAGCTGGTCGGACAATTGGGTAAAGGCGAGGGCCAGGATCTGCTTGTCGTTGTTGAACTTCACGACGCGGGCCTGGAACATGCCGGCGCTATTGGAATGTTCGCCGCGGATCATGCCGCGGATGAGCGAGCCGTCTTCATAGACATGGGGACATTCGCCCACAAGCATGCCCGACAGCGACCAATTGACGGTCGGGTAGGTCAGGGTCACCCGCATCACCGGCGCCTGGTTGGGCGGTAGCGAGGTGCGCACGGCGACCATCGTTTCGATCAGCTTGCGGCCGGACTCGTTAATCCAGGTCATGGTGACGCCGCGATAGAAGGATTCTTCGTCGACGCGGGTGACCTTGCCCTTGAACATGCCGAAGCCAGTGCGGCCGTCAAACGTGAAGACTCCGTGGAATTCGGTATCGACCGGCAGGGTCTTATCGACGTCATGGGCAAGGAACCCGGTGTCCGTCCATTCGGAGGTCTGATAGATGCGATCCATCAAATCCACGGACAGAACAGGGTTCACGTACCGCTTATCCCGAAAGCGTCCGGTGGGTTGGGCCATTTGTTTCGGGGCGGGCCGGTTACCGGAGCCGTAAGGTCGCGTCATTCGTCAGCCGTGCTGGTTCAAAGGTGACTCAAGCGTTAAGATGTCCGCACTCAATCAGATTGGTGCTGCCACTGCCAGACATTTCTTAACCTTGTCGTGAAGTTAGCTGTAGTGCAATGAAAAACCCCGCCCGGTACAACCGAACGGGGTTTAACTTTACACTGTATGCAGCGCTAAGGCTTAGCGGCTGTAATACATTTCGAATTCGACCGGATGCGGGGTCGTTTCGAAGCGCATCACTTCTTCCATCTTCAGCTCGATGTAGCTGTCGATCTGGTCGTCGGTGAACACGTCGCCGCGCTTCAGGAAGTCACGGTCGGCCGCCAGGCTGTTCAGCGCTTCGCGCAGCGAACCGCAGACGGTCGGAACCTGGCTCAGTTCTTCGGGCGGAAGATCATAGAGGTTCTTGTCCATGGCATCGCCCGGATGGATCTTGTTGGCGATACCATCGAGACCGGCCATCAGCATGGCGGAATAGGCGAGGTACGGGTTCGCCAGCGGATCCGGGAAGCGGACTTCGACGCGCTTGCCCTTGGGCGAGGCGACGAAGGGGATACGGCAGGAAGCCGAACGGTTGCGCGACGAGTAGGCCAGCAGCACGGGGGCTTCATAGCCCGGCACCAGACGCTTGTAGCTGTTGGTGGTCGGGTTGGTGAAGGCGTTCAGGGCCTTGGCGTGCTTAATGATGCCGCCGATGTAGTAGAGGGCCAGATCCGACAGATCGGCATAGCCGTTACCGGCGAACAGCGGCTTGCCGTCCTTCCAGATCGACTGATGCACATGCATGCCCGAGCCATTGTCCTTGAAGATCGGCTTCGGCATGAAGGTGACGGTCTTGCCGTACTGGTGAGCAACGTTCTTCACGCAGTACTTATAGATCTGCATGCCGTCGGCGGACTTGATGAGGGTCGCGAACTTCACGCCCAGTTCGTGCTGCGACGGGGCAACTTCATGGTGATGCTTTTCGACTTCGACGCCCATCGAGGCGACGGCATCGAGCATCTCGGCGCGGATGTCCTGGGCGCCGTCAACCGGACCGACCGGGAAATAGCCGCCCTTGGGGCCCGGGCGATGGCCCATGTTGCCGTTTTCATATTCGCGGCCGCTGTTGTAGGGGCCTTCTTCGCTGTCGAGATAGTAGTAGGCCTGATGGCCTTCCTGCTTGAAGCGGACATCGTCGAACAGGAAGAATTCGGCTTCCGGACCGAAGTAGGCGGTATCGCCAATACCGGCCGAATTCATGTAGGCGAGGGCGCGCTTGGCGATCGAGCGCGGATCGCGGCCATAGGCCTGACCGGTCGAGGGCTCGAGCACGTCGCAGATCAGGATCAGCTGCGGCTGGGCCGAGAACGGATCCATCACGGCGGTCGAGAAGTCCGGCTTCAGCAGCATGTCCGATTCGTTGATGGCCTTCCAGCCGGCGATCGACGAGCCGTCGAACATCACGCCTTCGGTCAGAAAGTCTTCGTCAATGGTCGAGATGTGCTGTGCGGTGTGGTGCCACTGACCGTGCGGATCGGTGAAACGGAAATCGACGTACTTCACGTCGTTTTCCTTAATCATCTCCAAGACTTTTTTGACGTTGGACATCATTCATTCCCTAGTTTTAGAGGCGCGCCCGGAGGGTCGGGGGGCCTTCTTGAGTTAATTCAGATCGCGTCGTTGCCGCGTTCGCCCGTGCGGATGCGGACAGCGTCTTCGATCGGAATCACGAAGATCTTGCCGTCACCGATACGTCCGGTCTGGGCTGCTTGCTGGATGGCTTCGACGGCGCGTTCGACCAGATGATCGTCCATGACGATCTCGATCTTCACCTTCGGCAGAAAGTCGACGACATATTCTGCGCCCCGATAAAGCTCGGTATGGCCCTTCTGGCGCCCAAAGCCCTTGGCTTCGGTCACAGTGATGCCCTGGATACCAATCTCATGCAGGGCTTCTTTTACCTCATCAAGCTTGAATGGCTTAATGATCGCTTCGACTTTCTTCATGCGTTTTCCGTTCCCTTGACCGCATTAAAGGTCGCGCCGGTTATTAGCACGCGGCATGCCAAGTCACGATCGCAGGATGGCTGGTGATTTGCTAAAATGACAGGTCAAAAAATAGGCAAACAGCCGGTTATTTATTCACCAGTCAGCCTAAAAAATGATCCGTGTCATGAGGGTGAGATAAATCTTCAGAAACGCTTGACGCGCCGGGGGACGTTGGAATAGACAAGCGCACCTCCTGATGGCGACTGTAGCTCAGTTGGTTAGAGCATCGGATTGTGATTCCGAGGGTCGCCGGTTCGAGCCCGGTCAGTCGCCCCAGGAGGTTCTTCTTTTCATGACCTCACCGCAAGTTCCGCGCATCGGCGTCCTGGCCGTAATTCGCCGGGGCGATGCCTTTTTATTAGTCAGGCGAAAATTCGCGCCCAATATCGGGGTATGGGGTTTTCCGGGCGGCAAGCTGGAATGGGGCGAAACGCTCGCCAATTGCGCCGCCCGCGAACTCTTGGAAGAAACCGGGATCGAGGCCGTCTTTGACGCCGATCCCCTCATCCCTATCGAAGCCATCAATGAAGCCGACGGTTTTCACTTCCTACTGATCCCGCTGGTCGGGCAGGAGACCGGGGGCGATCTCGTCGCGGGCGATGATGCGCTGGAGGCCCTCTGGGTCGCGCGGGCCGATATGGACGCCCTGCCGGGCGTGCCGGGGCTATTGGAATTGGCGGACGCTGTCCTGGGAGGGTAGGCGATGACCGAATACACAGCTGCCGACATCAAGGTGCTGGCAAATCCTTTCGACCACATCCGGCGCTACCCGTATCTCTATTTATGGAACGGCATCGCCAGCCCGGAAAATATTCTACGCAATTTTGGGCCGTACCTTGCTGCTTTGGGCTGCTTGCCAATGTCGATTGATCGGCGTGGCGACTGGTGGCTTGTCAGTGCGCAGCAAGATTGGATGGCTGATGTTGCCCCGGAGGTGTTGTTTTCGAGGATCTGCACCGACCCGCGATTGGGGGTGAACGGCTATCGGCCGGAGATCCTCATCCCAGCCTTTTCAGAGGCGGTTTTCACTGCCGCAGAGTCGGGTTTTTCATGGATCAATCGGGGGCAGGCTTCTGTTCCGATGAATATGGAAAAGCCCTTCACTGGCCGGCTGGTAGGTTTTCTGACTTTCGAAGCGATGTCGCCGGTCAATCCGCCAGCATAGCCACTGGCGCTTCCAGCTCGCGGAGCAGTTTGGCGCGGATGGCGTTGCGGAAATCATCGTAATCCTTGGCATCGATCATGAAGGCGCCGGATCCGCCGATGACGCTCTCTTCATAATAGGGGCCGAGGTCCGGTTCTTCATTCTGGATGGCGAGCCCGTTGATCGTCACATTCAGCATGGTGATGGCGTCGCGGGCGCCGGTGACCGAGCGCCCCATATTGCCGCGCCCATCGCCCGAGACATCGATTACCCGACGGTTCGCTGTCGGCGCATCGCCCCGGAACAGGCGAGCGGCCGCCTCCATGGCATTGCCGAGCGCGGTGCCACCGCCATCGACAAGGCGCGGGGCATTCTCGATGTCGCTTGCCAGCGCTTCGGCATCTTCGGGGGAGGCGATGATGCGCCAGGGGATATTGACCCGCTGCCAGCCGGGATTGGACCATTCCATCAAGGTGACGGCGATCTTGCGGCGGGCACCGGCCAGCGCGCCGGCCTGAACGGCGGGATCTCTGAAGGCGGCGGCGAGGCCGTTCATCTGCAATTGGAATTCGTCGGCATCGACGGAACTTGAACTGTCGATCGCCAGCACCAGGGCGGTATCGACATCCGGGCCTTTGGCAGCAGCTGGCCCTGCAATGAGCAGGGCCGCCGCCAGTACGAATTTAGAGACAGCGCCCGCCATCGACCTCTAGTGCCACGCCGGTCAGGAACTGGGCTTCATCGGACGCGAGGAACAGGGCGGAGGCGGCGATATCCTCCGGCGTGCTCATGCGGCCGAGCGGCACGGTGGCCAGGAATTTCGCCTTCTGCTCCGGACTGTCGGTGCCGAGGAACTCGGCGGTCAGGCCGGTCTGGCCCAGCACGGGGCAGAGGGCATGGACACGGATCTTGTCGGGCGCAAATTCGAGTGCCATCGATTTGACGATGGTGACGGTCGCGCCTTTCGAGCCGTTATAGACGGTAAGGCCGGGGCGGGGGCGCAGAGCCGCCGTCGAAGCCGTGACGATATAAGTGCCGCCGCCGCGCTGGCGCATGGCCGGGACCGAAGCTTGAGCGCCCAGGATCACACCTTTAATATTGACGGCATGGATGCGGTCGATCTCGTCTTCGGTCACCTCCAGCAACGGCTTGTTGCGATGGGTGATGCCGGCATTGGCGATGAAGCTGTCGAGCCCGCCGAAGGTATCGACGGCGGCTTCCACCAACTGAATATTCCCGGCCTTGGTCGCGATGTCGGCGCCAACCGCCAGGGCCTTGCCGCCGGCGGTGCGGATATCGGCGGCCAAGGCCTCTGCCGCGCCGCCATTCAGATCGCCGATGACCACGGCTGCGCCCTCGGCGGCGAACCGTTTGACGATCCCGGCCCCGAAGCCCGATGCCCCGCCGGTGACGATGGCGACTTTGTTCTGTAAACGCATAACGCTCTCCCAGCAAATCCCGAGCGGACCTTTAAGGTCCGCGACGACGCATTTGCGCAAGCACAAATGCTCTTTTCTTATGGCTCAATCGTGGCGGATCAGAATGGTCTTGAGGCTGGAGAAGCCATAGAGTGCTTCGAAGCCTTTCTCGCGGCCATAGCCGGATTTCTTGACGCCGCCAAACGGCAGTTCGACCCCACCGCCGGCGCCATAGCCATTGACGAAGACCTGACCGCATTTGAGCTTCTTGGCGACTCGGATCTGACGGGCGCCATCGCGGGTCCAGAGGCCGGCGACGAGTCCATATTCGGTGCCATTGGCGATGCGGATCGCCTCTTCCTCGCTATCGAAGGCAAAGAGGCACAGCACCGGGCCGAAGACTTCATCCTGGGCCAGCGTGTGATCGGGCGGCACGGGGCCATAAAGGGTGGGCGGGACATAATAGCCGTCTGCCGGCGCACCGGCGGCGACAGAGCCTTGGGCTAGCAGGGGAATGCCATCGGCCTTGGCGATATCCAAGAACTTTTCGACCCGGCCTTTCTGGCGCAGCGAGATTAGAGGTCCGAGGTCGCGATCATCGGCACCGGGGCCGGCGACCAGCGTCTTGAACTTCTCGGCAAGTCGCCCCGCGACCTGGTCGAACATTGAACGCTCGATGAGGACTCGGCTGCCGGCCGAGCAGGTCTGGCCGCCATTCTGCAGGATCGCACCGACCAGGGTCGGGATCGCCGCCTCGATATCGGCATCGGCAAAGACGACCTGAGCCGATTTTCCGCCAAGCTCCATGGTGCAGCCGACATTGTTCTTGCCGGTCGCGGCCTGGATCATGCCGCCGGTCTGGGGCGAGCCGGTGAAGGAGAGATGGTCGATATCGGGATGGGCGGACAGCGCGGCGCCTGCTTCCGCGCCCGAGCCGGTCACGATATTGAGCACGCCCGGCGGCAGGCCGGCTTCCAAGGCCAGCTCGCCAAAGCGCAAGGCCGAGAGGCAGGCTTCCTCGGCTGGCTTCAGCACGCAGGCATTGCCCATCGCGAGCGCCGCGCCGATGGTGCGGCCGATCATTTGCAAAGGGTAGTTCCAGGGGATGATATGGGCGGTAACGCCATGGGGCTCGCGCAGGGTCAGCGCCAGGAAGCCCGGCTGGGCCGGTAGGGTCTCGCCATGCACCTTGTCGCAGCATCCGGCATAGAATTCGAAATAGCGGGCGACGAAAGCGGCATCGGACCGGGCCTGGGTGATGACCTTGCCGGTATCGCGCGATTCGATCTGCGCCAGCTCTTCCTTGTGCTGTTCCAGCAGGACCGAGAGCCGCATCAGCAGGCGGCCACGATCGACCGGCGCGAGTTTGCCCCAGGGCCCATCAAGGGCGGCGCGGGCGGCTTTGACGGCGCTATCGATCTCGCCAGCACCACCGGCGGCAATCTGGGCATAGGTTTGCCCGGTCGCGGGATCGAAGACGGGTAGGGTGCGGCCATCGGCGCTCGCCTGCCAGGTTCCACCGATCAGATGCTTAAAGGCTGACATCGTTTGCTTTTCCTCCCTTAACGGTGAGCAAACGATAGGCCCAACTGGCGAAGTTCGTCCATGCCATGGTTGCAGGCCGCCATGTCCTTCCGGCATGATCCACAGCGATGAATGACAAATATGATTTGGTGATTATCGGCGGCGGTCTTTCGGGGACCGCGCTCACGCTTCACCTGAAGCGCCTCGGCTGGTCCGGTCGGCTCGCGATCGTCGAGCCGGGCGTGCTGGGCCAGGGCCTCGCCTATAGCACCCGCGATCCCGATCATCTGCTGAATGTCTATGCCGGGCGGATGGGTGTCTATGCCGATGCGCCGGCGGATTTTGCCGATTGGATGGCATCGCGAGATTTGCCCTGGGGTATCAGCGATTTTGTGCCGCGCTCCATCTATGGCGATTATGTCGCCGCGCGCCTCGCCGAAGCTGGGCCGATCGACCATTGGCAGACACGGGCGGAAGGCATCACGCAGATCGAGGGCGGCTACCGTATCGCGTTGGCGGATGGCCGCGCGCTTGAAGCCGTGCGGGTGGTGCTGGCTCTGGGGAATTTTGCGCCGCGCTGGCCCAGGGTTCTAGCCGAACATGCCCATGACAGCCGCTTCATCGGCAATCCCTGGGATGGTGACCGTCAGGCGTCTTTGCCCGGCGACGCGCGGGTACTGCTGATCGGCACCGGCCTTACCATGATCGATGTCGCGTTGACGCTGGCGGGATCGGGCCATACCGCCCCGATGCTAGCGGTCTCCCGCCATGGCCTTCTGCCCAATGCCCATCTGCCGGTGCGGGCGGCGGCCCCGCCGGTGCAATTTGCCGATCTGCCGGGAAGTCCGCTCGGCATCCTGCGCTGGCTCAGGGCTCGGGCGCGCGAGGGCGGGGATTGGCGGCCCTGGGTCGATGCCTTACGGCCGGTCACCCAGGCGCTCTGGCGGTCCTGGAGTACGGCGGAACGTGGGCGGTTCCTGCGCCATGCCAAGACCTATTGGGAAGTGCATCGCCACCGGTTGGCCCCGCCGGTGGTGGAACGCCTGCGCGGCGAGCGGGCGAACGGCTGGCTGCGCCTGCAGGCCGGCCGGGTGGCGTCGGTCGATACCTCCGGCCCGACCTTAAAGGTCGAGATCGATATGCGCGGCGGCGGCACCCGCAAGGTCGAAGTCGATGCGATCGTGAATTGCACCGGCCCTTGCGGCGATCCGCGGGTAGCGGGCAATCCGCTGATCGACGGTTTGATCGCCGATGGCTTGATTCAAGCGGATAGTTTTGGGCTGATCACCGATGAAACCGGTGCGATCCTGGCGCCCGATGGTAAGCTGGTCGACGGCCTCTATGCCGTCGGGCCTTTGGTCAAGCCCGCCTTGTGGGAGATAACCGCCGTGCCGGATATCCGCGCTCAAGCCGCCGTGTTGGCTGCCCGTATCGCTGAATGACGCCCCATCTGCTGACGCCGGACGAGATGAGCGAGGCCGACCGGCTGACCATCGCGGCCGGTATCCCCGGTATCGATCTGATGGAGCGGGCCGGGGCGGCGGTGGCGGAAGCGATCCGGCAGGCCTATCCCAAAGGGCCGGTGCTGATCCTCTGCGGTCCCGGCAATAACGGCGGCGATGGCTATGTCGCTGCGCGCCTTTTGAAAGACGCCGGCTGGCCGGTGCGGCTGGCGGCCCTGGCCCCGCCGCGTGCCGGCAGCGACGCGGCCCATCATGCTGGTCTTTGGCGCGGGCCGATCGAAGCCGTGCTGGAGGGTATGGCGATCGGCGGGATCATTATCGATGCCCTCTTTGGCGCGGGCCTCACCCGGCCGCTCGATCCGCCGGTGCGGCGCCTGCTGGCGCGCATCGAAAGCCATCATCTGCCGCTCGTCGCCGTCGATGTGCCGAGCGGCCTGGATGGTGCGAGCGGGGAGCCATTGGGCTGGGCACCGCAGGCCGATCTGACCGTTAGTTTCTTCCAGGCAAAGCCCGGCCATTGGGTGATGCCCGGCCGGGCATTGTGCGGGCGGCTGGTGATCGCGGATATCGGGATCGCCGAGAGTGTGCTCGATCACATCAAGCCCGCGATCTCCCTCAATGATGAAACAATCTGGCGCCGCCTGCTGCCGCGCCCGGGCCTTACCAGCCATAAGTTCACCCGCGGCCATCTGGTGATCCGGGGTGGGGGACGGATGACGGGGGCGGCGCGCTTGTCGGCTAGGGCCGCACGCCGGGCAGGGGCGGGGCTTGTCAGCCTTTGCGTGCCGGCGGAGGTTGCCGCGGTCTATGCCGGCGACTGGCCGGGAACGATGGTCGAAACCACCCCTTGGGCCGAGGCGACCGGCGACAAGCGTCGCGCGGCCTTCCTGATCGGTCCCGGCAATGGCACCGATCAGGCGACCAAAGAGGCAGCTTTGGCGGCGCTAGCGACCGGGCGGGCGGTGGTTCTAGATGCCGATGCCCTAACTGTCTTCGCAAATGACATTGAAAGGCTCCGGCAATCCATTGAAGGACCATTGGTTTTGACGCCTCATGCCGGTGAGTTCGCGCGCCTATTCAAGGGAACGGCAGTACTCGAAGAAAAAGGCCGCCTTGCCCAATCCCGCAAAGCCGCAGCTTGGCTGGGCGCCACGGTTATTTTGAAGGGCGCGGACACTCTTATTGCGCATCCCGGCGGTCAAATCATCATCGAAGGAACTGCCCCGTCCACGCTGGCGACGGCGGGATCTGGCGATGTGTTGGCGGGGATTGTGGCAGGGCTGCTCGCCCAGGGATTGCCTGCGTTTTCGGCAGCGCAAGCGGCCGTTGGGTTGCATGCGGCAGCGGCAAGACAAGCGGGAGCGGGGCTAATCGCGGAAGATATCGTCGATCATTTGTGTACTGTGATTTAACACAGTTTCGTCACGAAGGTTAATTTTGTGTCTGGGAAGTGTTTGAAATCAGTGGTATCAAGGAATCTATTAAAGCGCCTCGTAGGTCATGAGGATGTTTAAGTAGGGGAGGCAGTCGAATGTTTGGTCGTCTTCGTCAAAGCCCTCTGGAACCCGGTCTGCGCTTTTGTCAGAAGCGTGACGATCAGGTTGGTCGGGTCGCTGAAGTCTTATTCATCGATGAAGATGCGCGCGGCATCGCCCATGTGCATTTCAAGCTGACGGTCGCCCCCCAGGGCGCCGGTCCTGCCGGCCGCATCGCCGAAAACCGCATCCTCGCCCTAGCCGAATTCCGGCACTCCTATCCGGTCGCCATCTAAACCCCTTCTTTTCGGCGACTTCCGGTTTTTCTCCCCGTTTCCCTTGACGGCTGCCCCTCGGGCGCGCTACGCCGTTGCCCACGGACCGGCGCGGGTGTGGCGGAATTGGTAGACGCACCAGATTTAGGTTCTGGCGCCGAGAGGCGTGGGGGTTCGAGTCCCTTCACCCGCACCACTATTTTCTCGAAAATCTGAAATACCGCTCTAGCGGTGGAACTCTGTATAGTCGTCAGGGCCGAAGCGATGTTCGTCCCGGATCAGGTTCCGCAGCATGTCTATGCATTTGTCGAGATTCTGCTCGATGCTGCCATGCTTATCGATGGTCCCGTAGACGGTATATCGGTCGACCCGGAAACCGCGTTCATAGCCGTCGTACCAGATGACATTCCGGCCGAATATCGCGACCGCCCAGACCGCGTTCCAGGCTTCTTTCCAAAGTTCGGGATGGATGGAAATCGCCTCCCAGAAGCGGCGATCCTGAGCATTCATGCGTTCGGAATCTTCGTTCAGGAGTTCCCAGATCCTCTCTTCTGAAACATCTTCCCAGCTCATGGCGTCCATCCACTCGATATCTTGGTGCTCAGGCGACTGCACGCTTCTTATCAGGTTGAGAAGCTGATGCAGAGGGACGTGGGCGAAACTGCCGCCACGATCCCACCGCTTTTGCCTGCATGCTGGAGCGCAGCTTTAACTTCGGCGCTACGCATAGACGGATCCATGCAGGCCTCCTTTAAGGCTCCCCAAATTTTCTCCTTTTGGTTCCGATCGCGCTGTTTCGTGGCGCGGCGGATGATGCTGAATTGTCTGTCGCCGGTGCCGCGCCATCGGTCGCAAGCGGCAGCTCCGGGCGAGGTGCTGGCTGAGATCCGATCGCCGCTCTATGCCCCGGCGGATGTGGCGGAACAGGAACTTCAGCTCGGCAAGGTCGAGAACCTGCGGGTGGCTGCTCGTTCTCTTGACGGCATTCGGGTACCCAAGGGCGCGGTTTTCAGTTTCTGGCGGCAAGTCGGCCGGCCGACGAAGGCACGGGGCTATGTTGTCGGGCGCGAACTGCGCCAGGGTTGCCTGATCCCGACCATCGCCGGCGGCATCTGCCAGCTCAGCAACAGCCTTTATCAGGTGGCCCAGCGCAGCGGCCAGATAGTGATCGAACGCCATGGCCACAGTCAGCCGGTCGTTGATGCCGCCTTCGGCCCAGGCGAGGACGCGACGGTCTTCTGGAATTATGTCGATCTGCGCTTCCAGGCGACGGCTGATGTGGTCTTGCGGGTCATGCTGACCGGCAGCGAACTGGTGGTTCGGTTGGAGCGCGCGATATGAGGGATCATGGTCCCGGCAGCTGCGCCTCTTGCGGAGTTGCCGATTGTTCGATGAGCTATCGGGCGCAAGGCCGGCGGGGGCGGAGCGGGATGACCGCCTGGGTCCTTGATGAGGTTTGGCCGGAATATCGCGAGTTCATCGCGGCAAGGATGAGGCCGGACGACCAACTGCTCGCCCCCGGCATCGCCGGCAGGCCTGGCTTGGCCCGCTATACCTGGAATCTGCCGATCACTCATGGGGCAGACTGGGCAACCCTCGGGCGGCACCTTTCGATGCGGTGGGTGCGGGACCGGCCGGGCCGCGATCGTCAGCAGGCCTATCTCCATCATGACGGCAGGGTGGCGGCGGCCCTGGCCCGGCGCCTTGATTATCACGCCGCGCATCTTGTCATCGAACAGAGTTTCTTGCCCTGGTTCGCGGCTTCGGGCCTGCTGGGCGGGCGCAGCTATGATGTGCTGATGACACGCTATCCGCTCGGCACCCTCCATCAGAAACTGGATGCAGTGGCGGCCGAGTGCGGCGCTAGCCCGACGATTGCCGATTATCGCGCCGATGCCGCTCTGGCGGAGGCGGAAGCGCGGGCGCTCGATGGGGCGGCCGGGATCGTAACGCCGCATCATGGCATCGCGGCGCTCTTTCCAGGCAAAGCTCTGTTGCTGGATTGGAAGATCGCGATGCCTAAAGGCCCGGCTATCGGCCGCCGGGTCGGATTCCTCGGGCCGACGGTGGCGCGGCAGGGGGCTTATCTCGTACGGGAGATGGCCCGCGATCTCTCATCGCCGCTCATCGTCTTTGGCAATGATCTTGAAGGCGGTGATTTCTGGAAGGGCGTTGAGATCGAACGTCGGTCGTTCGGGCCGGAGTGGCTCGGCGATATCGGCGCGATCCTGCATCCGGCAGCCATGACCAATCAGCCCCGGCGGTTACTGCGGGCTTATGAGCAAGGCGTGCGGATCTATGCCACGCCGGGCTCAGGCCTTGATCCACGCCATTACCTCCCTTTATGGGAATTTTCGGAAGTTTCCGGCTGATCTTGTCCCAGCTTTCTGCCTGAAAGCGGCGGGCGATCCGAGATACACCCAAACTCTTGCCACCTTCGGCTAGAGTATCGATCGATAGATCGCTTGCGTGTCCCGCTTACCCTCAAGGATTTTCCCGATGGTTCGAACCACCCTCCCGCTTCTGTCTCTGCTGGCCGTCATGGCGATGTTTCCGGCGCAGGCGCAGCAGCGGTCGGAGGGGCATCTGTTTGATCCGCCGCTGGAAAACATGATGATAAAGCTGCCGCCGGCAGCCAAAACCCCGGCTTTCTCGCCGCAGATCAGCTGTTTTTATTATCCCACATTCATGGTGAAGCAGGTCGACCTGGGCGAAAAAGGAGCCGAGAGCCATACCATCGTGCCGACCTCCGGCGATAAGCCGCCGTGCGAGCCGGTGAAGGATGGCGAGATCATCCTGCAGGATTGGCGGGGCTATTTCCTGGGCGTGAAGGGCGATTATGTTTTTCTGGATGCCGATGACGGCCTGAATGGCGGTATGCCCTTTGCCGTCTTCAGCGCGACAGATAAGACCGGCGGCAAGCTGTTCGAGGATGCTCGCGGGGTCTTTGAGACGGTCGAGCTGGAGGGGCAGGGGCTTTTTGTGCGGCTAACGCGAGTGCTGTCGGCCGATTGCTCGGTTCTGGCCGACAAGAATTGCTGGACCAAGGTTCAGGCCGTGACCGGCCTGCCAGAAGATCGCAAGCCCGATTGCAAGTCGGCTTATGATCGGGATGCCCCGAATTTTCCCGATGTTCCGAGCGTCATTCGGTATCCGGCCGAAATGCGCTTTCAGGATCGCGTCTTGCGCCAGATCGCACGGCCCGGCGACGTCCTCTGCTATCCGGCAAGTTAGGCATGGGTTATTTCGGCTATCTGGCTAAGCAGTCCTTTGGAACCTCCCCGGACGGAGAGCGGCTATTCATGGCCTCCTATGTGATTCCGGACGCCGCGACCGAAGAGATCCTGTTCAAAAAGCAGGTCCTACTGCTGCGCATCGTCTTGGGTCTCGCCTTTCTACTTGTGCTGGCGCCGCATTTTTTTAACCGCGGTTTGCTGACCGCCCCGGTCTACCTGATCGTCGCACTCGTCCTGGCGATCCTGGTGAGCTGGATCGGTCATCGTCTGATGTTCAGGTCCTTGCTCGGCACCTTGCCGAGGGTGCAGAAGCCGCTTGGCCGGATGGCGGCCATGAGGGAACGTTTCGAACAGCAAAGCACCGGGGGGCTTGTTCTGGGGTTCTTGGCGTCACTGGTTTTTGTGGCGATCGGCGTCTGGATGGTGAAGCGCGAAGGCCCGCTGCTCGTGGCCTGGCTCTGCATCCTGTTCTTTGGAATCGGTGCCCTTGCCTGGGGCTATGGCCTTTATTGCAAGTTGACCCGGGTGAAATCGGTCAACTGAGGGGGCGGGGCGACTTAAATCGGAATCGGGAGGTTTCGTGCTTTCTCACCGCCTCTGCCCTTGACGGCGGCGGCGATAAGCGCTACCTCCGGTCCCCTTGAAATCCCTGTGCGGCGATCGCGCGGGGAGACCGTGATTTTGAGTGATGGATCCAGCATGCAGGTTACAGAGACCCTGGCCGAAGGCCTGAAGCGTCAATTCAAGGTTGCCGTTCCGGCCGCCGACGTGGCTGGCCACGTCGAAGCCAAGTTGGCGGACGTGCAGAAGACCGTGAAGCTTCCCGGCTTCCGCCCCGGCAAGGTTCCCTTGAGCCTGGTCCGTCAGCGCTTCCTGCCGTCGGTGATGGGCGAGGTCCTTGAGGCCGCCGTCAACGACGCTTCGGTGAAGCTGCTGGCCGACAAGGGCCTGCGCCCCGCGCTGCAGCCCAAGGTCGAAGTGAAGAACTTCGGTGCCGAAGAAGGCCTCGAGTTCGAAATGACCGTCGAAGTCCTGCCGGAAATCACCCCGGTCGATATGAGCAAGCTGGAACTCGAGCGTCCGACCGCCACCGTGGGCGACGCCGAGATCGAAAAGGCCCTTGATCGGCTGAAGGAAGGCTACAAGCAGACCAAGCCGGTTGCTAAGGCCCGTGCCGCCAAGAAGGGCGACACCGCCGTGATCAACTTCCTCGGCAAGGTCGATGGCGTTGCCTTCGAAGGCGGCGCTGGCGAAGGCTTCCATCTGGAACTGGGCTCGGGCACCTTCATCCCCGGTTTCGAAGACGGCGTGATCGGCATGAAGCCGGGCGCTGAAAAGGACGTCGACGTTACCTTCCCGGAAAACTACGGCGCCGCCAATCTGGCAGGCAAGGCCGCGGTCTTCACCGTGACCCTGACCGAACTGCGCGAACCGGCCCCGGTCGAAGTCGACGAGACTTTCCTCAAGGCCTTTGGCATGGAAACCGAAGAAGCGCTGCGCGAGGCCCTCAAGGGCCAGGTCGAGCGTGAATTCGCCGTTGCCGCCCGCCAGAAGGTGAAGCGCGTTCTGCTCGACAAGCTTGACGAAAGCCACAGCTTCGACGTGCCGCCGACTCTGGCGGAAGCCGAGTTCAAGTCGATCTGGGCCCAGTATGAAGCCTCCAAGCAGGCTGGCGAGGAAGATCCCGCCCTGGCCGGCAAGTCGGAAGACGAGATCAAGGCTGAATACCAGCGCATTGCCGATCGCCGCGTGCGCCTCGGCCTGCTGTTGGCCGAAGTTGGTCGCGCCCAGACCGTGGAAGTGACCGAGCAGGAAGTCCGCATGGCGGTCTTCGACGTTGCTCGTCGCTATCCGGGCCAGGAACGCCAGGTCATCGAGTTCTACTCGAAGAACCCGGACGCCATGGCCTCGCTGCGCGCCCCGATTTTCGAAGACAAGGTTGTCGATTACATCCTCGGCGTTGCCAAGATCACCGACAAGACCGTGTCGGCCGAAGAGCTTTTCGAAGCCGAAGCCGCCTAACACGGCCTTCTGCCGATCGGCAGATAGGGTTGAAAATAGCGAAAAGGGCGGCCATTAGGCCGCCCTTTTTGCGTCATAACCATTTTGAGTTGGATTTGGGCCTTTCGGAGTCGGATTTGGGTCGCTATCTATGTTGCAGACCCTTTGCTGCGATCCGAGGAGCGGACACAAGGTATGCGCGATCACGCAGACTTCACCATGAATACCCTCGTCCCGATGGTCGTCGAACAGACCGCCCGGGGCGAACGTGCTTTCGACATCTATTCGCGCCTTCTGAAGGAGCGGATCATTTTCCTGGTCGGCCCGATCAATGATGCGGTCGCCAGCCTCGTCTGCGCCCAGCTTCTGTTCCTGGAAGCCGAAAACCCGACGAAGGAAATCGCGCTCTATATCAACTCGCCGGGCGGCTATATCACCGCCGGCATGTCGATCTACGACACGATGCAATATATCCGCCCCGAGGTTTCGACCCTCTGCATCGGCCAGGCGGCCAGCATGGGTTCGCTGCTTCTGGCGGCCGGGCAGGCGGGTAAGCGTTTCTCGCTGCCCAATTCCCGCATCATGGTCCATCAGCCCTCGGGCGGGGCTCAGGGTGCTGCGACCGACATTGATATTCAGGCCCGTGAGATCCTGTTCCTGCGTCAGCGCCTGAATGACATCTATGTGAAGCACACGGGACAGCCGCTCGATAAGATCGAAGCGGTGATGGAACGCGACACCTTCATGACGCCGACGGCAGCCAAGGATTTCGGCCTGCTTGATACGGTTGTCTCCGCCCGTCCGGGCGGCGAGGAGAAGGCCGCCTGAGCCCGCATCGGGATCATAGGTGCGCTTCTGACCCTCGGCATCTTGCCAGGGGGGCGACGGCATATATTGATTGTGCCGCCCCCCCGTCTATTATTGACATTATAAGACATGCGCACCGCCCTCTTGGCGGGGTGTCGCCCGTCGGCCCGCTCTCGGGCCGGTCAGGGCAGGGGAAAGTGAGTAAGTCATGACCAGGGCAACCAGCGGCGGCAGCAGCGGCGGTAGCGACAGCAAGAACACCCTCTACTGCTCTTTTTGCGGAAAGAGCCAGCATGAGGTGCGCAAGCTGATTGCCGGGCCGACCGTCTTCATCTGCGACGAATGCGTCGAGCTTTGCATGGACATCATCCGTGAAGAGCATAAGACGACACTGGTCAAAAGCCGGGAAGGCGTGCCGACCCCGCGCGAAATCCGCACCGTCCTCGACGATTATGTCATCGGTCAGGACCACGCCAAGCGCGTGCTCTCGGTTGCGGTGCATAACCACTACAAGCGCCTCGCCCATGCGACGAAGAACAATGACGTCGAACTGGCGAAGTCCAACATCCTGCTGGTCGGACCGACCGGGTCGGGCAAGACGCTGCTGGCCCAGACCCTGGCCCGTATCCTGGATGTGCCTTTCACGATGGCCGATGCGACGACCCTGACCGAAGCCGGTTATGTCGGCGAGGACGTCGAAAACATCATCCTGAAGCTGCTGCAGTCGGCCGACTATAATGTTGAGCGGGCGCAGCGCGGCATCGTCTATATCGACGAAGTCGATAAGATCAGCCGCAAGTCCGACAATCCGTCGATCACCCGCGACGTATCGGGCGAAGGCGTGCAGCAGGCCTTGCTGAAGATCATGGAAGGCACCGTCGCCTCCGTGCCGCCGCAGGGCGGGCGCAAGCATCCCCAGCAGGAGTTCCTGCAGGTCGACACCACCAACATCCTCTTCATCTGCGGCGGTGCTTTCGCGGGCCTGGAGAAGATCATCGGCCAGCGCTCCAAGGGCACGGCCATGGGCTTTGGTGCCGATGTGCGTTCGGAAGACGAACGTCGCACCGGTGCGATCCTGCGCTCGGTCGAGCCTGAGGATCTGCTGAAGTTCGGTCTGATCCCGGAATTCATCGGCCGTCTGCCGGTCGTCGCCACCCTCGACGATCTGGATGAAGACGCGCTGATCGAGATCCTGTCGCGCCCGAAGAACGCGATTGCCAAGCAGTACCAGCGTCTCTTCGAGATGGAGGACGTGCGCCTCGATTTCACCGAAGACGCGCTGCGCGGCGTTGCCCACAAGGCCCTGGAACGCAAGACCGGTGCCCGTGGCCTGCGCTCGATCATGGAATCCATCCTGCTCGAGCCGATGTACGATCTGCCCGGGCTTGAGGGCGTCGAGAGCATCGTCGTCAACCGCGAAGTCGTCGAAGGCAAGGCCAAGCCGCTCTATGTCCATTCGGAACGTAAGAGCGACGCCAGCAGCTCGGCATAAATTTTTGCCGCGATAAGCAGAGTTCGGCGGGTTTTCAAGACCTTGTGAAGCCCGCCGATCGGCCTAATTTCTCGAAATGTAAGTCCGTGCTCATCGTGAGGCGGCCAAACAGACGAAAGATCCATCCATGTACGAAACCACCAGCGGCGCGCTGTATCCTGTTCTGCCCCTGCGTGACATCGTCGTCTTCCCGCACATGATCGTGCCGCTCTTTGTAGGGCGCGAAAAGTCGGTGAAGGCACTGGAAGACGTCATGAAGGACGACAAGCAGATCCTGCTTGTCACCCAGAAGAATGCCGGCCAGGACGACCCCAATCCGGACGACCTCTATCAGGTCGGTACCGTCGCGACTGTGTTGCAGCTGCTGAAGCTGCCGGACAATACCGTGAAGGTGCTGGTTGAAGGGTCGAGCCGCGCGCGTGTCGAGAAATATGCCGACAACCCGAATTTCTTCCAGGCCCATGCCGTCGCGCTCGACGATAAGGATGCCGAAACCGAAGAGATCGAGGCGCTGGCCCGTGCCGTCGTTTCGCAGTTCGAGCAGTATCTGAAGCTCAACAAGAAGATCCCGCCCGAGGTCCTGGTCTCCGTCCAGCAGATAGATGAACCCTCGCGCCTGGCCGATACCATCGCCGCCAACCTGGGTCTGAAGATCCAGGAAAAGCAGGAGCTGCTCGATCTGGTTTCCGTGCCGGAGCGCTTGGAGCGCATCTATGGCTATATGGAAGGCGAGATTGGTGTCTTGCAGGTCGAAAAGCGCATCCGCAACCGCGTGAAGCGCCAGATGGAGAAGACCCAGCGCGAGTACTATCTGAATGAGCAGTTGAAGGCCATTCAGAAGGAACTGGGCGAGGGCGAGGACGGCCGTGACGAATCGGCTGAAATCGAAGAGCGCATCAATAAGACCAAACTGTCGAAGGAAGCCCACGACAAGGCGATGCAGGAGCTGAAGAAGCTTCGCTCGATGTCGCCGATGTCGGCCGAAGCGACCGTGGTCCGCAATTACCTCGACTGGATCCTGTCGATTCCCTGGAAGACCCGCTCCAAGGTCAAGCGCGACTTGAAGCTGGCCGAAAAGGTGCTGAATACCGACCACTACGGCCTCGACAAGGTCAAGGAACGTATCCTCGAGTATCTGGCCGTGCAGCTGCGCATGACCAAGCTCAAGGGCCCGATCCTGTGCCTCGTCGGCCCACCCGGTGTCGGTAAGACCTCGCTCGGCAAGTCGATCGCCAAGGCGACCGGCCGTAACTTCGTCCGCGTGTCGCTGGGCGGCGTGCGGGACGAAGCCGAAGTGCGCGGTCATCGCCGTACCTACATCGGCTCGATGCCCGGCAAGGTCATCCAGGGCATGAAGAAGGCCAAGACTTCGAACCCCTTCTTCCTGCTCGACGAAATCGACAAGCTGGGTGCCGATTGGCGCGGTGATCCGTCGTCCGCTCTGCTCGAAGTGCTTGATCCGGAACAGAACTCGACCTTTAACGACCATTACCTTGAGGTCGATTACGACCTCTCGGACGTGATGTTCGTGACGACCGCCAACAGCCTGCGCATGCCGCAGCCGTTGCTCGATCGTATGGAAGTCATCCGCATCCCCGGTTACACCGAGGATGAAAAGGTCGAAATCTCGAAGCGCCACCTCATTCAGAAGGCGGTGAAGGACCATGGTCTGAAGCGGGGCGAATGGTCGGTTTCCGACGATGCGCTGCGTGACCTGATCCGTCACTACACCCGCGAAGCCGGTGTGCGTAACTTGGAACGCGAGATCGCCAACCTCGCCCGCAAGGCCGTGAAGGAGATCATGCTCGGCAAGGTGAAGGCGGTGAATATCACCCGCCGGAACATCGAGAAGTTCGCCGGTGTGAAGCGCTATCGCTATGGCGAGGCCGAAGGCGAGGATATGGTCGGTGTCGTTACCGGTCTGGCCTGGACGGAAGTGGGCGGCGAGCTGCTGACCATCGAAGCCGTAAGCCTGCCGGGCAAGGGCAAGGTCACTGCGACCGGCAAGCTCGGCGATGTCATGAAGGAATCGGTCCAGGCGGCCGAGAGCTTCGTGAAGTCGCGCGCTGCTGCTTTCGGGATCAAGCCGTCGCTGCTCGAAAAGCGCGACATCCATGTCCATGTGCCTGAAGGCGCGACCCCGAAGGATGGTCCGTCGGCCGGTGTCGCCATGACCACGGCGATCGTGTCGGTCCTGACCGGCATTCCGATCCGCAAGGATGTCGCCATGACTGGCGAAATCACGCTGCGGGGTCGGGTACTGCCGATCGGGGGCTTGAAAGAGAAACTGCTGGCTGCCCTTCGGGGTGGACTTAAGACTGTCATGATCCCGGCCGAGAACGAGAAAGATCTGGCCGAGATTCCGGACAATGTTAAGAAAGGTCTGCAGATTATTCCGGTTACGACTGCTGATGAATTGCTGAAACATGCTCTCACGGCACCGCTGAATCCCTTGGAATCAGCCGAAGAAACCGAAGCGCCGGCCGCTGCAAAGCCGGAAGCTGATGGTCAATCCGGGGTCGTGACTCATTAACACTTGGTCTTGACAAGTCAAATTGTTGGAATAATGCCGCCGCGGACCCCCTTGGCGGCATTATTTTTGGCTATTTTGCTGGGGATTCGCGCGTTCCAGGCATTGACGGCGTCGCCAAGTGCGGTCTACAGTCCGCGCACAGAACATCATGGCAGCGCGTTAACCTGTCAAAATGCTGTCATGAACAACACAACTCCAAAGGGGGCCCAGACGTGAACAAGAACGATCTCGTTGCTAAGGTCGCTGAGCTGACCGGCCTGTCGAAGCTCGATTCGGGCAAGGCCATTGATGCCGTTTTCGACGCCGTCACTGATGCTCTGAAGGGTGGCGACGAAGTCCGCCTGGTCGGTTTTGGTACTTTCGCAGTGTCGCAGCGTGCGGCCAGCGAAGGTCGCAATCCGCGTACCGGCGAGACCATCAAGATTGCTGCTTCCAAGCAGCCGAAGTTCAAGGCCGGCAAGGGCCTGCGCGACGCCGTCAACGGCTAACGCATTCTGCCCTAGAAGGGCGGGCAGGGGCCGATCCGATGGGGTCGGCCCTTTGCTTTTCTGGGGATTTCTATGTCGGCCTATCGGGCTTTGCCCTGTTTCAGGCCATCTAGGCTTGCATTTTGGGACGGGGTGGCTATTGTGCCGCCCGCACCGGCCAGCGCCGGGACATTGGGGGCGGTTAGCTCAGCGGTAGAGCGTCTCGTTTACACCGAGAGGGTCGGGGGTTCGATCCCCTCACCGCCCACCAGAATTTAAAAAACGGCTCGTCCTGAAAAGGGGCGGGCCGTTTTGCTTTAAGCGTGAAATGGGCCGCTTGTATGCTCGCCGTCTGATATATCCTGAGCTGAACAGTTAAGAGGCGGGAATGCGCGCGTCATATCAGATCGACTATGAAGATCTCCTGGAGGCCCAAAAGGCCGGTCGTCGGCTTTTCTGGCTGGTGATCGCGCCATCGATGGGGGCTTTCTTCCTGCTCGGGTCGCATTTCCTGATGGGGCAGAGCTGGCGAAGTGCCTCGATCTCCGGTGTGGTCTTCGGTTTGGTCTCCGCGGTTCTGATGCCGCCATTCATGCAAAAGGCCCTGCGCAAGCAGTACGAAACCGATCCCAGCTTTCAGGAGCGTCAGGAGCTGGCCTGGTCTGACGATGGGATCAAGGTCTCTGGTCCCTCTAGTGTCCGGCAGCTCGCTTGGTCGGAAATCCGCCGTTGGCGTGAAACCGAACGCCTGATCATCGTGATGAAATTGGCGCAGCCCGGGCTGATCATTCCGAAGCGCGGCTTTTTTAGCCCGGATGACCTCGCCGAATTGAAGCGTCGGCTGTCTGACGCCGCATGAAGCTGATGCTCTCTTGTCAGGTCGGTGCAGGTGACATCTGCCGGTCACTCATGATGGCCGTGAGGCAGCACTCTCGTTTCGGCAGGAAAAGCGTCCTTGCAATCTGTGCTTTGATCTTCCTGGGGAATATCTGGTCGCTGCAGCGCCCTGGGTGGGAAATTGGGGTGATCGGCTGGCTGCTGTTGATCCTGATCCTAGGCGCGACATTCCTCGGGGTGAGCTGGGCCATCGGTAGATCTTATCGATACGGCGCCATCGAGGTTTCTTGGTCAGACGAGTGGATCCGCTTTTAAGCGCCGACCTGGCGACGGGAATTTGCCTGGAGAAGCCTGCATCATTGGCACGAGGGACGCGGGCTGTTGCTGCTTTATGTCTCCGAGCTGATTATCTTGTGATCCCGCTTGCGACGCTTTCAGATACCAGCGCCTTAAGCGAGCTGCGTCAGCATCTGGAGATCCACCGGGTGCGAGGATCGGCCTAGAAGAGTTTGGAGAGCGTTTGTCCATTCAGTTCCGTCTGACCAAAGCCGACTTCATCGAAAGCGGCGCTTTTTACACCACGGCATCGGGCAAGGGGCGGCGGCAGATCATGCTGCTGGTGTGCCTGGCGGGCGCTGGGGCCGTTGTCTATCTGCTGCGCGCGCAATCGGCCCTCTCCATGCTGCTGGGTGGCCTGGCCTTCGTGCCGTTGCTGGGACTGGCGCTCTATGGGCCGGAGATCTCGCGCCGGCTGGTGGCGGGGCGGCTCTATGAGCGCAACAAGGCACGGCTGGAGGAACTCGCCGTCTCCTGGTCGGACAGCGGCCTCATCGTCGCGGCGCCGACCGGCAGCACCACTTATGGCTGGGATCAGTTCCTGAGCTGGGCAGAGAACCAGAAGCTGCTGGTGCTCTATTTGGCTGCCAATGTCTCGGTCATCCTGCCCAAGCGCGCTTTTACCGGGGCAGGGGAGCTTGCTGACCTGCGGCAGCATCTGAGCGGCCAGGGTGTGAAGAAGGTCTGATCGATCGCTATCTGTAGCGGCGTTACAAAAATAAGAAGAGGGGCGGGGAAGTGTCTCTTGTCTTCACGTTGGAAAAGGGCGATGTCGTCGGCGCGCAATTCTTTCATGCGCGCAAACAGCTGTTCCGCTCGGGCTGCCTCTTGTTCGTCGTATGGATCGCCTCGATCGCGGCCGATTATTTTTATGACCTTCAGGACATGTATCTTCTGACCTATGGCGTTCCGTTCTTTGTCGCGGTGCTCTTGCTGTTTCAGAAGCGTTCCATCGATCGCTATATCGCGAGTGACAAGACCTTGCTGAAAGAGGTCGAGGTGTCCTGGTCTGCGGCGGGCATGGTCTATGCCACGTCGCAATCGCGCCTGGTCTATCCGTGGGATCAGTTGTTTCGCTGGGCTGAAAACGATCGGCTGCTGCTGGTCTATGTCTCCAGCCACAGCTTTATGATCCTTCCGAAGAAGGCTTTTTTAGATCCGGGCAGCCTTGCGGACCTGCGCCTGCAGCTCATCGAGCGGCAAGTAAAAGGGCCGCGGGGCGCCACGGCGTGAGCTTCTGAGCTTTTTGCGTGAAACATGCTTGACACAGAGGGGGCGGGGCCCTAAAAACCCGCCCACACGACTGGTGAGCGGGTGTAGCTCAGTTGGTTAGAGTGCCGGCCTGTCACGCCGGAGGTCGCGGGTTCGAGCCCCGTCACTCGCGCCAGTCGTGTCTTTCGAAAAGCCGCCCTTCGGGGCGGCTTTTTCGTTTTGGAATTGGAGCGAAAAGCGCCGATTTCCTGAGCTTCAGCAAAGACTTGGCAGTTTTTTCGATTTCCTGTTGACGCTGGTCTCTCCGGGCCGCTATACACCCGCTCACCGAAGCCAGCGCGGGTGTAGCTCAGTTGGTTAGAGTGCCGGCCTGTCACGCCGGAGGTCGCGGGTTCGAGCCCCGTCACTCGCGCCACTTCGGTAATTTGCAAGCCGCCCTTCGGGGCGGCTTTCGCATTTCTGCTGCAAGGTTTTGGCTGGTAAAGCTCCCACATTGCTTAACCCACGCTAAAACGTTAAAAAGTGCAGGTGCGACAACGTAACGGGCTTTCATCTCGAAGCGGGGGTGCCTATAGTGCGCCCTCGTGGAAGGCCGGTTCGGGCCGTACGCGTTTAGGTCGTGTGTAGGCGGACGATTAAGATCCGCGCCTTGGCGGGTATCGCCGTCGCCGACCGATGGAAGGGGTTAGGGCATGAGTGTATTGCTCAAGGAATATCTGCCGATTCTGATTTTCCTCGGGATCGCAGTTGGTGTCGCTGGAGCGGCTGTCGCCGCCTCCTATATCGTCGCAAAGCAGAACCCGGACGCGGAGAAGGTTTCGGCCTACGAGTGCGGGTTCGAGGCGTTTGAGGACGCGCGCACCAAATTTGACGTGCGCTTCTACCTCGTCGCTATCCTCTTCATCATTTTCGATTTGGAAGTCGCCTTCCTGTTCCCCTGGTCGGTTTCGCTCGGCGAGATCGGCGTCTTCGGGTTCTGGTCGATGATGTGTTTCCTGGGCGTGCTGACCATCGGCTTCGTCTACGAATGGAAGAAGGGGGCGCTCGAATGGGAGTGACCGGAACCGGCGTTCTGCCCGTGCCGCCAGGCACGATTCAGGACGACATCCTCAAGAATGTGACCGACGAGATTTCGGAACGCGGCTTTGTGGTCGCGCAGATGGACAACCTCGTCAATTGGGCGCGCACCGGTTCGCTCTGGCCGATGACTTTCGGTCTGGCCTGCTGCGCGGTCGAGATGATCCACGCCTATATGCCGCGCTATGACCTGGACCGCCTGGGCGTCGTCCCGCGTCCGAGCCCGCGGCAGAGCGACGTGATGATCGTTGCCGGCACCCTGACCAACAAGATGGCTCCGGCCCTGCGCAAGGTCTATGACCAGATGGCAGAGCCCCGCTGGGTCATCTCCATGGGGTCGTGCGCCAACGGCGGCGGTTATTACCATTATTCCTATTCGGTGGTGCGTGGCTGCGATCGCATCGTTCCGGTCGATATCTATGTCCCGGGTTGCCCGCCGACTGCCGAAGCGCTCGTTTACGGGATCATCCAGCTGCAGAAGAAGATTATGCGGACGCGCAATTTCTCGCGCTAACCGATGCTTCTCTGCGGCTGCCTGGTCGCTTTTGTCTAATTGTCCTGCCTCGCGGGGTTCCGCACCGTCATGATCGAAACCATTGAGCAATTGGGCGCCTACCTGGCCGAGAAGCAAAGCTCGGCCGTGGTGTCGACGGCCCTGGAGCGCGACGAACTTACCGTGACGGTAAATCGTGGCGATATCGCGGCGTTTTTGACGTTCCTGCGCGATGATCCCGAGTGTCTCTTCAAGCTGCTGATGGATGTCTGCGGGGCCGATTATCCCGAACGTCAGCAGCGTTTCGACGTCGTCTATCACCTGCTGTCCTTGAAGTTTAACCGCCGGGTGCGCGTGCGGCTGGAGACCGATGAGGTTTCGCCGGTGCAGTCCGTGGTCGATATTTTCCCGTCGGCCGGCTGGTTCGAGCGCGAGACCTGGGACATGTACGGCGTCTTCTTCGAAAACCACCCCGACCTGCGCCGCATCCTCACCGACTATGGGTTCGAGGGGCATCCGCTGCGCAAAGACTTCCCGATGACCGGCTATGTCGAAGTCCGCTACGACGACGAACAGAAGCGTGTGGTCTATGAACCGGTCAGCCTGGTTCAGGATTTCCGTTCGTTCGACTTCATGAGCCCGTGGGAAGGCATCACCAACCAGGTGGCGCTGCCCGGTGACGAAAAGGCACCGATCATGCCGACCAAGCCGCGCGCCTGAGGAACCGATCATGCCTGAAGCCGATATCAAAAATTACACGATCAACTTCGGTCCCCAGCATCCGGCCGCCCATGGCGTGCTGCGCCTCGTCCTGGAGATGGACGGTGAAGTCGTCGAACGCGCAGATCCGCATATCGGCCTGCTGCATCGCGGCACGGAAAAGCTGATCGAGTACAAGACCTATATCCAGGCCCTGCCGTATTTCGACCGCCTCGATTATGTGGCGCCGATGAACCAGGAACACGCCTTCGCGCTGGCCATCGAAAATCTGATGGGCCTCAAGGTGCCGAAGCGCGGCCAGTACATCCGCGTGCTCTATTGCGAGCTCGGCCGTATCGCCAACCACATACTCAATCTCACGACCTACGCCCTCGACGTTGGCGCCATGACCCCGGCGCTTTGGGGCTTTGAAGAGCGTGAGAAGCTGATGGAGTTCTACGAGCGTGCCTGCGGTGCGCGTCTCCATGCGAACTACTTCCGTGCCGGTGGTGTGCATCAGGATCTGCCGGCTGGTCTGCTGGAAGACATCGATGCCTGGGCCGATCAGTTCCCGAAGTTCCTGGTCGATCTCGAAGGCCTGCTGACCAACAACCGCATCTTCAAGCAGCGCACCGTCGATATCGGCAAGTTCAATGCCGAAGAGGCGATGGCCTGGGGCTTCTCGGGTCCGGTGTTGCGCTCGGCCGGCGTGCCGTGGGATCTGCGCAAGTCGCAGCCGTACGATGCCTATGCCGAAATGGACTTCGACGTCGTCATCGGCAAGAACGGCGATTGCTACGACCGGTATCTCTGCCGCGTGGACGAGATGTATCAGTCGCTGCGGATCATCAAGCAGTGCGTCGCCAATATGCCCGACGGCCCGGTGATGGCGGTCGATGGCAAGGCGGTCCCGCCCAAGCGCGGCGACATGAAGAAGTCGATGGAAGCGCTGATCCAGCACTTCAAGCTCTATACCGAGGGTTACCACGTGCCCGCCGGCCACACCTACGCCGCTGTCGAAGCCCCCAAGGGCGAATTCGGCGTCTATCTGGTCTCCGACGGCACCAACAAACCCTACCGTTGTAAAATTCGCGCCCCGGGCTACGCCTTCCTTCAGGCGATGGACTTCCTGTCCAAGGGTCACATGCTCGCGGACGCCGTGGCGATCATCGGGTCGCTCGATATCGTGTTTGGTGAGATCGATCGATGACCAGGCTGGCTATTCAGACGGGGCAACCCGACAGCTTCGAATTCACGCCGGAATATATGGCGCGGGCGAAGTCCCATATCGGCAAATATCCCGAAGGCCGTCAGGCCAGCGCGGTCATTCCGCTGCTCGATCTGGCCCAGCGTCAGTTCGGCGGTTGGCTGCCGAAGGCGGCGATGGATTACATCGCCGTCCTGCTCGATATGCCGGCGATCCGCGTTTATGAAGTCGCCAGCTTCTATACGATGTTCAACCTGAAGCCGGTCGGCCGTCATTTCGTGCAGGTTTGCACGACGACGCCGTGCTGGCTGCGCGGCTCGGACGACATTCTGTCCGCCTGCAAGAAAACGCTGGGCATCGATGTGGGCGAGACGACGCCGGATGGCGAGTTCACCCTGGTCGAAGTCGAGTGCCTGGGCGCTTGCGTCAATGCCCCGATGATCCAGGTGACCGCGCCCTATACCGGCCGCGAAGAAGCCTTCTACGAAGATCTGACGGCTGAAAGCACCACCAAGATCCTGGAAGCCTTGAAGCGGGGCGAGTTGCCCGCCGATGGTCCGCAGAATGGCCGCGTTCGCGCGGCCCCGGCCGGCGGGATTACCACCTTGACCGAGATGAAGGAGTAGACCTGATGCTGAAGGATCAGGATCGCATCTTCACGAACCTTTACGGCCTGCAGGACTTCGGTCTCCAGGGCGCCAAGAAGCGTGGCGACTGGGATGGCACCAAGGCCATCATGGAAAAGGGCCGCGACTGGATCATCGACGAGATGAAGAAGTCCGGTCTGCGTGGTCGTGGTGGCGCGGGCTTCTCGACCGGTATGAAGTGGTCCTTCATGCCCAAGGCGTCCGAGCGTCCCCATTACCTCGTCGTCAATGCCGACGAAGGCGAGCCCGGCACCTGTAAAGACCGCGAAATCATGCGCCACGATCCGCATAAGCTGATCGAAGGCTGCCTGCTCGCGTCTTTCGCCATTGGGGCCCACGCCTGCTACATCTACATCCGCGGCGAATTCTGGATGGAAGGCAACAACCTCGAAACCGCGATCCAGCAAGCCTATGACGCTGGTCTCGTGGGCAAGAATGCCTGCGGTTCGGGTTGGGACTTTGACATCTATCTGCATCGCGGCGCCGGCGCTTACATCTGCGGCGAAGAAACCGCGTTGATCGAAAGCCTCGAAGGCCGCAAGGGCCAGCCGCGCCTGAAGCCGCCGTTCCCGGCCGGTGCCGGCCTCTATGGCTGCCCGACCACCGTGAATAACGTCGAATCGATCGCCGTTGCCCCGACCATCCTGCGCCGTGGCGCCGAATGGTTCGCCGGTCTCGGCAAGCCGAACAACACGGGCACCAAACTCTTCTGCATCTCGGGGCATGTGAACCAGCCCTGCACGGTGGAAGAGGAGATGGGCATTCCGCTCAAAGAATTGATCGAGAAGCATTGCGGCGGCGTGCGCGGCGGCTGGGATAACCTGCTGGCCGTCATCCCCGGTGGCTCGTCGGTTCCGGTGCTGCCCAAGGACATCTGTGACACCGTCACGATGGATTTCGACACGCTGCGTGGCCTGCGTTCGGGCCTGGGCACCGCTGCCGTCATCGTCATGGACAAGTCGACCGACATCGTCCGCGCCATCACCCGCCTCTCGAAGTTCTACATGCATGAGAGCTGCGGCCAGTGCACGCCATGCCGCGAAGGCACTGGCTGGATGTGGCGCGTCATGGAGCGTCTTGCCAAGGGCGAGGCCGAGATCGAAGAGATCGACATGCTCGAAGACGTCACCAAGCAGATCGAAGGCCATACGATTTGCGCGCTGGGCGATGCTGCTGCCTGGCCGATCCAGGGCCTGATCCGTCATTTCCGTCCGGAGATCGAAAGCCGCATCAATGCGCGCCGTTCGTCCTCCGTGATGGCCGCCGAGTAAGGGGAACCCGAGATGCCGAAACTTACGGTCGACGGGATCGAAGTCGAAGTACCGGCCGGTGCAACGGTCATGCAGGCAGCCGAAGCTGCCGGCGTGGAAATTCCGCGCTTCTGCTACCACGAACGCCTGTCCATTGCCGGCAACTGCCGCATGTGCCTGGTCGAGATGGAAAAGGCACCGAAGCCTATCGCATCCTGCGCCATGCCCGCCGCTGACAATATGGTGATCAAGACCGACACCAATACCGTCCGCAAGGCACGTCGCGGCGTCATGGAATTCCTGCTGATCAACCATCCGCTCGATTGCCCAATCTGCGATCAGGGCGGCGAATGCGATCTGCAGGATCAGGCCATGGGCTATGGCTACGATCGCTCGCGCTATGCCGAAAACAAGCGAGCGGTGCCGGACAAGAACTTCGGTCCGCTGATCAAGACCTTCATGAACCGCTGCATCCATTGCACCCGCTGCGTCCGCTTCATTGCGGAAGTCGCCGGTGCCCCGGATCTGGGCGCGACGGGTCGTGGCGAACATACCGAAATCGGCACTTACATCGAGAAGGCGATCTCGTCGGAACTCTCCGGCAATATCGTCGATCTCTGCCCGGTCGGTGCGCTGACCTCCAAGCCCTACGCCTATACGGCGCGTCCTTGGGAACTGCGCAAGACCGAGTCGATCGATGTGCTGGACGCCGTCGGCGCCAATATTCGCGTCGATGTGCGCGGCGGCGAAGTGCTGCGCGTCCTGCCGCGTCTCAATGAAGACGTCAACGAAGAGTGGCTGTCGGACAAGTCGCGCTACTCGGTCGATGGCCTCAAGAAGAAGCGTCTGGATCGTCCCTATGTTCGTCGCCTCGGCAAGCTGACTGAAGCTTCGTGGGAAGAAGCCCTGTCGATTGTCGCCGATCGGCTGACCGGGACCGACCCGAAGAAGATGGCCGCGCTCGCCGGCGATCTGGTCGATGCCGAATCTGCCTTCGCGCTGAAAGAACTGATGGGCTCGCTGGGCGTCACCAACCTCGATAGCCGCCTTGATGGCGCGAAGATCGGGGAGGGCGCTCGCAGCGGTTACCTCTTCAATTCGACCATCGCGGGTATCGATGATGCCGATGCGATCCTGATCGTCGGCGCCAACCCGCGTTGGGAAGCGCCGCTGATCAATGCCCGCATCCGCAAGCGGTACCTGACCGGCAAGGTCAAGATCGCCGTGATCGGCCAGAAGCTCGACCTGACCTACAAGTATGAGCATCTGGGCGACGACGTCTCGGTCCTGCAGGGGCTGGCGGACGGCCGTCATCCCTTCGCCGAGGTGCTGAAGGGCGCCGAAAAGCCGATGATCATCGTCGGGTCGGGCGTTGCCGCTCGCGCCGATGGTGCCGCTCAGATGTCGGCCGCCCGCACGGTTGCCGAAAACAACGGCTTGATCAAAGACGGCTGGAACGGTTTCAACGTTCTGCATACCGCTGCCGGCCGCGTCGGTGCGCTGGATCTCGGCTTCCTGCCGGGCGCTGGTGGCCGCGATGCCGCAGCAATCCTGGACGGTTCGTCCAAGGGCGAGATCGAGCTGCTGTTCCTGCTCGGTGCCGACAGCATCGACACCTCGAAGATCGGCGAGAAGACCCTGGTGATCTATCAGGGCCATCACGGCGATGCCGGTGCCGCGCGTGCCGACATCATCCTGCCGGGCGCTGCTTACACCGAGAAGAACGGCACCTACGTGAACCTCGAAGGCCGGGCACAGCGCGCCAAGATGGCGACTTTCCCGCCGGGTCAGGCCCGCGAAGACTGGAAGATCCTGCGCGCTCTCTCGGGCACCATCGGCCGCCCGCTGCCGTTCGACACGCTCGAACAGTTGCGCGGCAAGCTGGCCGAGGTTTCGGCGACCTTCCGCACCATCGGTGCGGTGACGCCGGCCGCCTGGGGTACCTTCGGGTCGGCAGGTCCGCTCAATCCGGGCGGTTATGTCTCGCCGATCAGTGACTTCTATCTGACCTGCGTCGTCAGCCGCGCCTCGGAAACGATGGCGAAATGCTCGACCTTGTTCATTCATGGGCAGCAGCCCGACGACCTTCTGGAACGGACCGGCACCTATGGTTGATTTTTGGCAAGGCTACGCTCTGCCGGGCGTCATTATCGTTCTGCAGATCCTGGTGATCGTGCTGCCGCTGCTGGTGTGCGTCGCGTACCTGACTTATGCAGAACGCAAGGTTATCGCGGCGATGCAGATGCGCCGGGGTCCGAACGTCGTCGGTCCCTTCGGTTTGCTGCAGCCGCTGGCCGACGGCCTGAAGCTGTTCATGAAGGAAACCATCATCCCCGCTGGGGCGAACCGTCTGTTGTTCGTGCTGGCGCCGATGCTGACCTTCATCCTGGCGCTGATCGCCTGGGCGGTCATTCCGGTCAATGCGGGCTGGGTGCTGTCCGACATCAACGTCGGCGTACTCTATCTCTTCGCGATCTCGTCGCTCGGCGTTTACGGCATCATCATCGCCGGCTGGTCGTCGAACTCGAAATACTCGTTCCTGGGCGCGCTGCGTTCGGCGGCGCAGATGGTCTCTTACGAAGTCTCGATCGGCTTCGTGATCGTCACCGTGCTGCTCTGCACCGGCTCGCTGAACCTCTCGAAAATCGTCGAGGCGCAGAGCCACGGGATGTTCGGCATCGATTGGCTGCCGGGCTGGTTCGTGATCCCTCTGCTGCCGATGTTCGTCATCTATTTTATCTCGGCGCTGGCTGAAACCAACCGCTCGCCCTTCGATCTTCCCGAAGGCGAATCGGAACTGGTCGGCGGCTATTTCACCGAATATAGCGCGATGACCTTTGCGCTCTTCTTCCTCGGTGAATACGCCAACATGATCCTGATGTGCGGCATGGGGACGATCCTGTTCCTCGGTGGCTGGCTGCCGCCGATGAACCTGCCGATCTTCACCTGGGTCCCGGGCATCGTCTGGTTCGCCCTCAAGGTCAGCTTCCTGCTGTTCGGCTTCCTGTGGGTGCGTGCGACCTTCCCGCGCTTCCGCTACGACCAGCTGATGCGTCTGGGGTGGAAAGTGTTCCTGCCGTTCAGCCTCTTCTATGTGGTGCTGGTGGCCGGTGTGCTGGTGGCCTTCGACTGGTTGCCCAAGGCGGGCTGAGTTTTACGAATTGATCCTGGGCGGGCAGGGGGAATGACCCCGGCCGCCCCAGCGATGGAGTAAGGGTAATGGCGTTCCTGGATCGCACAGCGCGGAGCTTTTTGCTGACGGAGTTGCTCTCCGGCATGAAGCTGACCTTCAGCTATATGTTCAAGCCGAAGGTCACGCTGAACTATCCGTACGAAAAGGGTCCGCTCTCGCCGCGGTTCCGTGGCGAACATGTGTTACGCCGGTATCCCAATGGCGAAGAACGCTGCATCGCCTGCAAGCTGTGCGAAGCGGTCTGCCCGGCACTGGCTATCACGATCGAGGCCGAGCCGCGCGACGATGGTTCGCGCCGCACGACCCGCTACGACATCGACATGACGAAATGCATCTACTGCGGCCTCTGCCAGGAAGCCTGCCCGGTCGATGCGATCGTCGAAGGTCCGAACTTCGAATTCGCCACCGAAACCCGCGAGGAGCTTTTCTACAATAAGGAAAAGCTGCTGGCGAACGGCGACCGCTGGGAAACCGAGATCGCGGCCAATCTGGCTGCTGACGCACCCTACCGGTAAGCCGAAGTCTTAGGTTTTAGAATGATGTCCTACCCCAGACTGATCAGCCCGCGAGTGTGCTCATGATCATCCAGACCCTCGCTTTTTATCTCTTCGCCACGATCTGTGTCGCCTCGGGCGTCATGGTCATCTCGTCGCGCAACCCGGTCCATTCGGTGCTGTTCCTGATCCTGGCGTTCTTCAACGCTTCGGCTCTGTTCGTGCTGATGGGGGCGGAATTCCTCGCGATGCTGCTGGTCGTCGTCTATGTCGGCGCGGTCGCGGTGCTGTTCTTGTTCGTCGTCATGATGCTCGACATCAATTTCGCCGAACTGCGGCAGGGTGTTCTGCAGTATCTGCCGATCGGCGCGTTGATCGGGGTGATCCTGCTGGTCGAGCTGATCATGGTGCTGGGCACCTGGGTGGTGGCGCCGGATGCCAAGAGCGCGCTGGTCGCGCCGGCTGGCGGCGGCATCAGCAATACCCACGATATCGGCCGCATTCTCTATACCCAGTACGCCTATCTCTTCCAGGCGGCGGGTCTGATCCTGCTGGTCGCAATGATCGGGGCGATCGTCCTGACCCTGCGCAAGCGTGGCGGCGTGCGTCGCCAGAATATCGGTGACCAGATTGCCCGGACCCGCGCAGGCAGCGTGGCGACGGTCAAGGTCGAAACCGGCAAGGGAGTGTGATCCATGGAAATCGGCCTTTCGCACTATCTGACCGTTTCCGCGATCCTCTTCACCCTTGGGATCTTCGGTATTTTCCTTAACAAGCGGAACATCATCATCATTCTGATGTCGGTCGAGCTGATGCTGCTCGCCGTCAACATCAACCTGGTGGCGTTCTCAACTCATCTTCAGGACATGGCGGGCCAGGTGTTTGCACTCTTCGTGCTGACTGTTGCCGCCGCCGAGGCCGCGATCGGCCTTGCGATCCTGGTGACCTATTTCCGCAACCGCGGCTCGATCGCGGTTGAGGATGCCAACGTGATGAAGGGCTGAGGCGGCCATGTATGCAGCCATCGTCTTCCTGCCGCTGATCGCGGCGATCCTCGCCGGCTTCGGCGGTCGGGTCCTCGGCTTCCGAGGCGCCCAGATCGTTACCTGCGGCGCGCTGATCATCTCGGCCGCTCTCGGCTGGGTCGCTTTCTTCGATGTCGCCGTCCATGGCAATGCCCAGATCATCCAGGTTCTGCGCTGGATCGACGTCGGGACCTTCGAGGTCAATTGGTCGCTGAAGCTAGACACCCTGTCGGCCGTGATGATCATCGTCATCACCACCGTGTCGGCCTGCGTCCATGTCTATTCGGTCGGTTACATGAGTGAAGATCCGGCGAAAGGTCGCTTCATGGCGTACCTGTCGCTCTTCACCTTCTGCATGTTGATGTTGGTGACCGCCGACAACCTGATCCAGATGTATTTCGGCTGGGAAGGCGTCGGTCTGGCCTCCTATCTGCTAATCGGTTTCTGGTACGAAAAGCCTTCGGCCAATGCCGCCGCGATCAAGGCATTCGTCGTCAACCGTGTGGGTGACTTCGGCTTTGCGCTCGGCATCATGGGGGCTTTCTACCTCTTCGATACCGTTGGCCTGGATGCGATCTTCACCGCCGCGCCGAACTTCAAGGATGCAACCTTCAAGTTCCTCGGCATGGAAGTTCATGCCCTGACCACCATCTGCCTGCTGCTGTTTGTCGGCGCGATGGGCAAGTCGGCGCAGCTCGGCCTGCACACCTGGTTGCCGGACGCGATGGAAGGCCCGACCCCGGTGTCGGCGCTGATCCATGCCGCAACGATGGTCACGGCCGGTGTCTTTATGGTCTGCCGCATGTCGCCGATGTTCGAGCTGGCTCCGGCCGCGCTGACCGTCGTCACCATCATCGGTGGTTTGACCGCGATCTTCGCCGCGACCGTCGGTCTGGTGCAGAACGACATCAAGCGCGTCATCGCCTATTCGACCTGCTCGCAGCTGGGCTACATGTTCTTCGCCGCCGGCGTTTCTGCCTATGGCGCGGCCATGTTCCATCTGATGACGCATGCCTTCTTCAAGGCCCTGCTGTTCTTGGGCGCCGGTTCGGTCATCCATGCGATGCACCACGAACAGGACATGCGCAAGATGGGCGGCATCTATAAGGCCATTCCCATCACCTATACCCTGATGTGGATCGGCAGCCTGGCGCTGGCGGGTATCCCGCCGTTCGCCGGTTACTTCTCCAAGGATATGGTGCTGGAAGCGGCCTTTGCCGCCGGGTCGCAGGCAGGCTATTTCGCCTTCATCCTGGGTCTCTGCGCCGCCTTCCTGACCGCCTTCTATTCCTGGCGTCTGCTGTTCATGACCTTCCATGGCGAACCGCGTTGGAAGCATGCGCATGACGACCACGGCCATGGCCACGACGACCATGCTGCCCATGCCCACGACGATCATGGCCACGGCCATGGCGAGCATGTGCCGCATGAATCGCCGCTCGTCATGCTGGTCCCGCTGTTTGTGCTGGCGATCGGTGCGGTGCTGGCCGGTTGGCTCGGCAAGGATCTGTTCATCGGTCACGACCGTGAACATTTCTGGGGCGCTGCGATCAAGGTCCTCGAAGAGCATGACAGCATCGAGAAGGCCCATCACCATCTGCCGGCCTGGGTTCCCTGGTCGCCGCTGGTGGTCGGTATCCTCGGCATCTCGCTCGCCTGGTACGCCTATATCCGCCGCCCGGCCTTTGCGACCGAGGTCAAGGAAAGCTTCCACGGCGTCTATACGTTCCTGCTGAACAAATGGTACTTCGACGAAGTCTACCACTTCATCTTCGTGCGTCCGGCCCTGTGGCTTGGCCGTGTGCTCTGGAAGGGTGGGGACGGGGCGGTCATCGATCGCTTCGGTCCGAACGGTGCGGCCTGGCTGACCGTCGTCCTCTCCAAGCGCGCCAGCGCTCTGCAGTCCGGTTATGTTTATCACTATGCGTTTGCCATGCTGATCGGCGTTGTCGCCTTCGTCAGCTGGTATCTCCTGCGCGGTTGATTGGGGAATAGAATGTCCGGTTGGCCCATCCTCTCCCTTCTCACCTTCCTGCCGCTGGTCGGCGCGCTGCTGATCCTGGTTCAGCGCGGTGAAGAAGCAACGGTCGCCAAGACCTCACGCCATGTGGCGCTGTGGACTTCGCTGGTCGTTTTCGCCCTGTCGCTGGTGCTGTGGTTCAAGTTCGACGGCACCTCGGCCGAATTCCAGTTCGTCGAGCAGTACAAGTGGCTGCCCGGTATCAACATCACCTATCACGCCGGTGTTGACGGGATCTCTTACCTCTTCGTCCTGCTCTCGACCCTGCTAACCCCGATCTGCATTCTTGCGTCGTGGGAATCGGTCGATAAGCGGGTGCGCGAGTATATGATCGCCTTCCTGGTCCTCGAGACCATGATGGTCGGCATGTTCGCGGCGCTCGATATCGTGACCTTCTATATCTTCTTCGAAGGCACGCTGATCCCGATGTTCCTGATCATCGGTGTCTGGGGCGGTCAGCGCCGTATCTATGCGGCCTTCAAGATGTTCCTCTATACGCTGCTCGGCTCGGTTCTGATGCTGGTCGCGATGCTGGCCATGTATTGGAACGCCGGCACCACCGACATCGTCGCCCTGCTGAAACATCAGTTCCCCACCGGCATGCAGACCTGGCTATGGCTCGCTTTCTTCGCGTCCTTCGCCGTGAAGGTGCCGATGTGGCCGGTCCATACCTGGCTGCCTGATGCCCACGTGGAAGCGCCGACCGCAGGGTCGGTCATTCTGGCGGGTGTGCTCTTGAAGATGGGTGGCTATGGCTTCCTGCGCTTCTCGATCCCGATGTTCCCGATCGCCACCCTCGACTTCATGCCGCTGGTCTTCGCGCTGTCGGTCGTCGCCGTGATCTATACGTCGCTGGTCGCGCTCGCTCAGGAAGACATGAAGAAGCTGATCGCCTATTCGTCGGTCGCGCACATGGGCTTCGTCACCATCGGCATGTTCGCCCTCAATACCCAGGGTATTGCCGGTTCGATCCTGCAGATGCTGAGCCATGGTATCGTGTCGGGCGCGCTCTTCTTGTGCGTCGGCGTGGTCTACGACCGCCTGCATACCCGCGAAATTGCGCGGTATGGCGGTCTTGCGACCAATATGCCGCGCTATGCGCTGGTCTTCCTGCTGTTCACCTTTGCGACCATCGGTCTGCCGGGCACCAGCGGGTTTGTCGGCGAAATGACCATTCTGCTCGGCGCCTATAAGGCGAATACCTGGGTGGCACTGCTTGCGACCACCGGTGTGATCCTGGGCGCTGCCTATTCGCTGTGGCTCTATCGCCGCATTTGCTTCGGCAAGCTCGAGAAGGCCGACCTCAAGGCCATGCCCGATCTCTCGCCGCGTGAATGGGCACTGTTCGCACCGCTGATCATCCTGACCCTCTGGATGGGCATCTATCCGTCCTCGTTCCTGGATCCGATGATGCCGGCGGTCGAAAACCTTGTTAAGTCGCTTCAAGTGGCTCACGGCGGAACCCTGCCGTCGATGACCGATACCATGCTCGCCTGGGTTCGTTGACGGGAGTCGCCGCTGTGCCGCAAGTTCACTTATTTTCCGCTGCCGAGCTCGCGATTGCTGCGCCTGAACTGTTTCTGGCGCTGGCAGGCATCTTCTTGTTGATGTTCGGTGTGTTTTCTCCGGCCGAGCGCGCTGCGCGGTCCGTGACCGGGGCGGCCGTTGCCGCCATGGTCGTGGCCGCCGTGCTGGTCATCCTGACCCCGGTGCCCGAAGACGGTCATCGCGTCGCTTTCAACGCCATGTTCCGCGCGGATGCCTTTGGCGCCTTCATGAAAGTGCTGGTGCTGCTCGGGTCTGCCTTTGCGCTGTTGCTGTCGGTCAGCTACTTCGAAAAAGAGAAGGTCGCACGCTTCGAATATCCGGTGCTGGTGGTCTTCGCGACCCTCGGCATGATGATGATGGTCTCGGCCAACGACCTGATGTCGCTCTATATGGGCCTCGAGCTGCAGTCGCTGTCGCTCTATGTCGTTGCCTCGATCAACCGCGATAACCTGAAGTCGTCCGAAGCGGGCCTCAAGTACTTCGTCCTGGGCGCGCTGTCCTCGGGGATGCTGCTCTATGGTTCGTCGCTGATCTATGGCTTTGCCGGTACCACCAACTTCTCGCTGATGGCCTCGCATTTCGCCGGTGGCGAAGCTGCGACCGGTGCCGTCTTCGGTCTGGTGTTCGTCATCGCCGCGCTGGCCTTCAAGGTCTCGGCCGTGCCGTTCCACATGTGGACGCCGGATGTCTATGAAGGCGCCCCGACGCCGGTGACGGCCTTCTTTGCCGCCGCCCCGAAGGTCGCCGCCATGTCGCTGCTGGTGCGCGTGCTGATCGGCCCGTTCGAGCCGCTGGCCGGCCAATGGCAGCAGATCGTTGTCTTCGTCTCGATCGCCTCGATGGTGTTCGGCGCCGTTGCCGCGATCAATCAGCAGAACATCAAGCGCCTGATGGCCTATAGCTCCATCGGTCACATGGGTTTTGCGCTGGTCGGTCTCGCCTCGAACAACGAGTCCGGCATTATCGGCGTGATGGTCTATCTCGCGATCTATGTCGTGATGGGCGCCGGTACCTTCGCATGCATCCTCGCCATGCGCAGCCAGGGCAAGGCGGTCGAGCGGATCGACGATCTCGCCGGCCTTGCCAAGACCAACCCGGCGCTGGCGCTGACCTTGGCCTTGTTCATGTTCTCGATGGCCGGCATCCCGCCGTTGGCAGGCTTCTTCTCGAAGCTCTATGTCTTCCTGGCGGCGGTCGAGGCGCATCAGTATGCCCTCGCCATCATCGGTGTCGTGGCCAGCGTCGTGGGTGCCTACTACTACCTGCGCATCATCAAGGTCATGTATTTCGATGCCCCGGTCGGCGAGTTCGACGCTGTTACCCCGAGCATCCGGACCGTGGCGATCGTGACCTCGCTGCTGAACGGTTTGTTCTGGATCTGGCCGAGCGCCGTTGTCGGTCCGGCAATCTTGGCGGCACGGAGCATCATTGGTGGCTGATACGGTGGGGCAGGAACTGCCCCCCGGCTTTTCTCTGGTGGTATTGGACGAGGCGGGCAGCACCAATGATGAGGCTGCCCGCCTCGCCGCATCTGGGGCCGATGAGTTCACTATTGTTCAGGCCCTGCGGCAAACCAGTGCACGCGGACGCCAGGGGCGTGCCTGGGCAGCGCCGGTAGGCAATCTTTATTTCTCGATGGTCCTGCGCCCCACGCGACCGCTGGCCGAGATGGCGCAGGTGTCGCTGGTCGCGGGCCTAGCGCTGGTCGAGGCGGTTGCGGAGCTGATCGGCGATAAGGCCGACGTCGCGATCAAATGGCCAAACGATCTGCTGATCGATAACGCGAAATCGGCGGGCCTGCTGCTGGAAGCGCAGAACGGCGTCGTGATCCTCGGCATTGGCGTCAATGTCGCGAGCCATCCGCCCGAGACGCCTTATCCCGCGACCCATATCGGGGCGTATCTCGCCGATATTACTTCCTCTGTCGTCTTGTCGCGCTTTTGCCGTAGTTTTGCGATGGCTTATGGGCGCTGGCAGACGGAAGGGTTTGCACCTTTGCGCGAGGCTTGGATGGCCCGTGCCTGGCGGCTTGGCGAAGACGTGCGGCTGCGCCCGAGCGGCGAGATGATCCATGGCCGTTTCCTTGGCATCGACGGGGGCGGGGCGATGCTCTTGGAACTTGATGGTGGCGTGCGCCGCTTCACGGCAGGCGAAATGTTCGGATTAGAGGGTTAGGCGATGCTGCTGGCAATCGACGCAGGCAACACCAATACCGAATTTGCGATCATGCAGGACGGGGAGATCCTCGGCTCCTGGCGCATCTCGACCGACAGCCAGCGCACGGCCGACGAATATGCCGTCTGGCTGATCCAACTGATGGGCCTTGCGGGGCTGGACCGCCTGGCGGTGACCGGCGCGGTGATCGCCTGTGTGGTGCCCGAATCGCTCTTCAATCTGCGGGGCCTGTGCGACAAATACTTCGGGACCCGGCCGATGGTGGTTGGCGATCCCAGCCTCGATCTTGGTATCCGCGCCGATATCGAACGCCCGTCGGAAGTTGGCGCCGACCGCCTGGTGACGGCATTGGCGGCACGTGAGAAATTCGGCAACGACCTGATCGTGATCGATTTTGGCACCGCCACCACCTTTGATGTGGTGAACGAGGTCGGGGATTTTGCCGGCGGCGTGATCGCGCCCGGCATCAACCTCTCGATCAAGGCGCTTTACATGGCGGCAGCCAAGCTGCCGCGCATCGATATTCGACCGACACAATCGGTCATCGCCCGCTCCACGGTCCCCGCGATGCAATCCGGGGTTTTCTGGGGCTATATCGCGATGATCGAAGGATTAGTGGCCCGTATGCGGGCAGAGCTGGACAGACCTGTCACTGTCGTAGCGACCGGAGGGCTTGCAACCATGTTCGCAGGCGCTACTTCCGTCATAGATCATATCGACAAGACTCTCATCTTATCGGGCCTCAGCCTGATTTATCAAAGAAACAAGGGTAAATGAGCCTTTATCAATTGAATATGGCGGCTGCTGACAGCCGCGAATTGCTTTTCCTTCCCCTGGGCGGGGCCGGTGAAATCGGGATGAACCTCAACCTCTTCGGCTATGGTGGCCGCTGGTTGATGGTGGATCTCGGCGTAACCTTCGGGGATGATTCGACCCCGGTCGATGTCATCATGCCCGACCCCAGCTTCATCGTGGAGCGCAAGAGCGAGCTGGTCGGCATCGTTCTGACCCACGCCCATGAAGACCACATCGGTGCGGTCGCGCATCTCTGGCCGCGCCTGCGCTGCCCGATCTATTGCACGCCTTTTACCGCCAGTGTCTTGCGCCGCAAACTGGCCGAAGCGGGCCTCGCGCGCGAAGTGCCGCTGCATGAGATCCCGCTGGGTGGCACCGTCGACCTCGATCCCTTCCAGGTCGAATTCATCACCATGACCCATTCGATCCTGGAGCCGAGCGCGCTGGCGATCCGCACTCCGGTCGGTACCGTGCTGCATACCGGCGACTGGAAGTTCGATCCGGAACCGCTGCTGGGCGAGGCCGTCGATTTCGACGTGCTGCGCCGTATCGGCGATGAAGGTGTGCTGGCCCTGATCGGCGATAGCACCAACGTCTTCCGCGATGGCGAAGCCGGCTCCGAAGCCACCGTGCGCGACGCGCTGACCGAATTGATCGGCGAATCCGAGAACCGCGTTGCCGTCGCTTGCTTCGCCTCCAACGTCGCGCGCTTGACCTCGGTCTATCATGCCGCCGCCGCCCATGGCCGCAAGGTCGCGCTGGTCGGCCGCTCGCTTCGCAAGATGGACGAGAGCGCGCGTGAGAACGGCTATATGGCCGGCATTCCGCGCTTTCTGACCGAAGAAGAGGGCGCCCGCGCCGAGCCGTCGGAAATCGTCCTGCTCTGCACCGGCAGCCAGGGCGAGCCGCGCGCGGCCTTGGCCCGTATCGCCAATGGTGATCATCCGCATATCGCGCTGGAAGAGGGCGATACCGTCATCTTCTCCAGCCGCGTAATTCCGGGTAACGAGAAGTCGATCGGCAAGCTGCAGGATAAGCTGGTGCGCGCCGGGGTCGAACTGATCACCGAAGACGATCATGACATCCATGTCTCGGGCCATCCGGCGCGCGACGAGCTCTCGCGCATGTATTCGCTGATCCGCCCGAAAATCGCGGTGCCGGTCCATGGCGAGCTGCGCCATCTGCACGAGCACGCGTTTCTGGCCGAGGAATGCCAGGTCCCGAACACCGTCGTTGCCGAAAATGGCGAGGTGGTGAAGCTGGGGCCGGGCCTGCCTTCGATCATCGACAAGGTGAACGTCGGTCGCCTCGCGCTCGATGGCAATCGTCTGGTGCCGCTCGGTGGCGCCTCGATTCGTCAGCGTCAGCGCCTGGTGCAGAACGGCATCGCCGTCATCACCCTGGTGTTGGACAAGGCGGGCGATCTGATGGCCGATCCGGTGCTGGCCCTGCATGGGCTGCTGGATATCGAGCTGGATGAGGATCAGAAGCTGGTGGAAAAGGCTCGTTCGGCCGTGCGCTTTGCGATCGAGAGCCTTGATGCCCCCAGCCGCAAGAGCGACGATACGCTGCTGAAGGATACCGCGCGCATCGCCGTCCGCCGCAGCCTGCACAGCACCTTGGGCCTGAAGCCCATGACGGATGTGCAGATCGTCCGGGTCTAATCCAAAAGGGTAGGTCAGTATGATCGGACGCCTGAACCATGTTGCCATCGTGGTGCCGGATCTCGGCGCAGCCACGGCGCTCTATCGCGATGTTCTGGGCGGCACTGTTTCGGCGCCGATCGCTCTGCCCGAGCATGGGGTGACGACGGTGTTTGTCGAACTCCCCAATACCAAGATCGAATTGCTGCATCCGCTGGGGGAAGGCTCGCCGATCGCGGGCTTTCTTGCCAAGAATCCGTCCGGCGGCATGCATCACGTCTGTTACGAGGTCGAAGATATCCTGGCCGCGCGCGATCGTCTGAAGGCGAGCGGCGCGCGGGTGCTGGGCGATGGTGAGCCGAAGATCGGCGCCCATGGCAAGCCGGTGCTGTTCCTGCACCCCAAGGATTTCTGCGGCACGCTTGTTGAACTGGAGCAAGTTTAAGCGATGGGTCCCGTTTCCGGCTTTGTCGTCTTCGTCATGATCTGGTGGACTGTGTTGTTCGCCATGTTGCCCATCGGGGTGCGCAAGCAGGATGATCCGCTGGTCGGATCGGAATATGGCGCGCCGGAAAAGCCGATGTTGCTGAAGAAGGCCCTCTGGACCACCGGCGTCACCATCGTGATCTGGCTGGTCGTCTATGCGATCATCGCTTCGGATCTCCTCTCCTTCCGCGACATGATCGCCGACTGGCAGGATTAATTCTGCCATCTGCGGGCGGTATAGGCCAAGGCGATCGTGCCGGCGATCGTCACCGGCAGGGCGATCAGCCAGGGCAGGCCACTGCCTAACGCATAGAGATAGGTCCCGATCGCGGGGCCGGCCGTATCTTCGAGGTCATGAACGGTGCTGAGTGCCGCCATATAGGTCGCCCGAGCATGGCTGGGTGCCAGCACGCCGACCAGACTCTGCACCAGCGGCCCGGTCAGCATCTCGGCAAACGCCAGCAAGGTAACGGCGGCGATCAGGGCGATCAGGCCGGGAAATAGCAACAGACTGCCATAGGCCAGGGTCAGCAAGGCGCCGCTGGCCAGCACCAGGGTAAAGCCCGCCAGCCGTTCGGTTGCCTTCAGAACCATCATCTGGAATAGGACGCTCAAGGCCCCGGCATAGGTGAAAAGCAGACCGATGCCAGATGGGCTCAGGATCCCGACGTCACTCGCCTGCAGCGGCAAGAGGGCTTCGATCCAGCTCGACGCGATCTCGATCACTGCGACCGGCAACAGCAGGGCTGCGAGGCGCCGATCCCGGAACGCGCTGGAGAGCGCCGCGAAATCATCCTCTTCGTCCTCACTGGAAGCATTGGCGGGTCGGGTTTCTGGCAAGAGAAGGAATGCCGCCGCCGCACCGATCAGCATGGCGCCGGCAGACCCGAGGAACACCAAGCCGAGGGCTTGCCCGGCCAGCAGCGCCCCAATCGCCGGGCCGACCAGCCGCCCGAGGTTGGAGAGCGAGCGGACTAAAGCAAAACCACCCCGTAAATCGTTGGCAGGCAGGTTATCGGCCACCACAGTGGCGGCGGTCGGATGCATTACGCTTTCGAACCCGCCGATCAGAATCAGGATGAGGGCGGTTGCCAGGATGCCGCTCGAAAAATAGAGCGCGAGGAAACCGAGACCGACGCCGGTGGTCGCCATCAGCAACACAGGCCGGCGACCCAGCCGGTCGGCAATGCCGCCTAGCAGCGGGGTCGCCAGCAGCTCGCCCCCGGCATAACAGCCGAGCAGCAGGCCGATACATTCGGTCGGGACGCCTGCTTCCTGCTGCGCCCACAGGGCGAAGAACGGCATCAAAGCGCCATCGGCGCAACTGGCCAGAAACAGCAGCAGGGCCGCAATCCGGGCCGGATAGGGCAGGGCGTAAAAACGGGTAATGAAGGGAAGTCCGGAGAGCGTCACGTCTGTCAAATCCTAAGCGATGACCGCGCCGGTTGCCCGGGGCGGATATCGCGTTGATTGACGTGAACGCTTACGGCGGACCTCTGCATGAGGTCAGGCAGGGCGACTTAGCCATAAAGGGAGGCGCGCGGCAAGCCCCTAACTCTTCAGCGCCCCGGCGATGATCTCCATCAGCAGATCGCGCTCGGGCCAGGGTTCCGGCGTCGTATGGGCGACATAACGCACCTCGGGCAGGGGCGGCAGGCCGAGGCGCTGGCCGACATCCATCAAGGGATCGCGTAGCAGATGGCGGGTACGGACAGTGAGCGCGATGCCGGCTTCTGCGGCGCCCCGCAGGCCGGTGACGCTGGGGCTGGTAAGGGCGAGGCGATAGGGGCGGCCGGCGACTTCCAGTGCGCCTAATGCCGCTTGGCGATAGCTACAGGGCGGATCGAAAAGCGCCAGCGGCAAGACCGCGGCCGCGTCGAAGTCTGCATCGGATCGCCCGATCCAGATCATCGGTAGGCTGCCGAGGAACTGGCCGCCTTCGCTGCCCGGCCGCTCGATCACCACGGCTAGATCGTAAGTGCCTTGGCCGGCACCTTGTAGCAGGGTGTCGGAGCGCTCAACCCGCAAATCGATCGGCGTGCCGGGGCATGCGGCATCGAAGCGCCGGAGCCCGCCGGGCAACAGCAATTCGGCGATATCCTGGGTTACGCCCAGGCGCAAGGGGCGGGGCGGCGTTGCTCGGAAATCCGCCAGCGCCTCATCATTCAAGGCCAGCATACGGCGCGCCTGGGGCAGCAGCCGTTCGCCGGCGGCCGTCAGGGTATTGCGGCCACGTTCCCGCGTGATCAGCACTTGGCCGAGATCTGCTTCCAGCTTCTGGATCTGCTGAGTAACAGCTGAGGCGGTTCGGCCGACCGATTGGGCGGTCGCCGCAAAACTATGACCCCCGGCGATCAGGACAAAACTGCGAAGGGCTGGCAGATCGAGATAGCGCATTCAGTTTCTCTGAACATGAAGTTCATATGTTTCAAATTTTCTGAATTATGCGCCGGGACTAAGGTGGGTTCAACAGCAACCTGACCTTAGGAGAGTTTCGATGCCGATCATCAATGTCACCGTCAGCAAGACCCTCAATCCGGCGCAGCGGGCGGAAATTGCGGCCGGGGTCTCGGCCTTGACCGCTCAGCACTTACATAAAGACCCAAAGATCACGGCGGTCATCGTCCATGATGTCGATCCCGCGACCTGGTTTGTCGGCGGTCCGTCTTTGGCAGACCAGGGGCTCGCCAGCTATTGGCTGGATATCAAGGTGGTGCAGAATGCCAAGGACGAGAAAGCTGCCTATCTTGCCGCCATCTACGCATTCATGACCGAGAAGCTGGGGCCGCTCCACCCCGAAAGCTATGCCTTCGTGCACGAAGTTTCCGCTGATGCCTATGGCTTCACCGGCCTGACGCAGGAGCGCCGGTATATTGCCAAGCAATTGGGGGTGGCTCTTTGATGTCTATTTAGACACTGACTGCACAATGAGCAGTCTATTTGCGTAAATATCAGTCATCTTGAAAGTCGACGCAAAAAAATGAGGCAAGGAAGACGATTCTTCCTTGCCACCATGCAGCGCAACATTTATTGTTTTTACCGACAAGAGATTTTTCTCTCTGTCGACGCCTGGTGGCGATTCCTCCCTAAACTCGGGCCGCGCGGCTTTATTCGTTGCGCGGTCTTTTTTGTGTCCACACTATACGGTCAAGTTTAGTGAGAGTCATCCATTTTTTTGACACGGTCTGCCTTTAGACAAGGCAGTGGCGCACCTATATGAAACGCCAGGGAATTTCGTTGTGGGACAAGGAGTTGGGGCCATGTGGCAGCGGTCGATGCAGCAATGGCTGCGGAATGGGGCGCTTATTCCTGCGGCAGTAATGCTGACCGAACCCGCATTTAGTCAGACGCGCTCGAACAGCGATCTGACCATCCAGCGTGTGGATTGCCAGCGCTTGGCAGGCCATGTCCCGAACGATGATGTCACCTATAAGCCCGGTGCCGATGCTGGCGTCGCGCCGGCCGACCTGCCGGGCAGCTATGGCGCCCAGAGCAACGGCGTACCGGTGACCATGGACATCAAGATCAACGCCCAGAATTACACGACGACGGTGCTGCCGCCCGGTCTGTCGCTTGATGCCAGCGCTGGCCTTATCACCATCGATGGGCAGGGCAGGGCGTTTCTGAACGGCAAGCCCCTCAGCGAGAGCGAAAATCAGGCGGTTTATGTCGCCTGTACCAAAGTTCGCTGAGAGATCCATTGAGACAGATGAAAAGAGGCCCTAAAGTCCGGGCCTCTTTTTGTTTCTGCCTTTCTGCACGAGTGTGACATGCGCCTTTCCAAGTTCTTCCTGCCGACCCTGAAAGAGACGCCTGCCGAAGCGCAGATCGCGTCGCACCGCCTGATGCTGCGCGCCGGTATGGTTCGTCAGCAGAGCGCCGGCATCTATGCCTGGCTGCCGCTGGGCCTGCGGGTGCTGAACAAGGTCGCGCAGATCGTGCGCGAGGAGCAGAATCGCGCCGGCATCAACGAGATGCTGATGCCGACTATCCAGTCCGCCGATCTTTGGCGCGAAAGCGGCCGCTATGACGATTATGGCGACGAGATGCTGCGCATCACCGACCGACATAAGCGCGAAATGCTCTATGGGCCGACCAACGAGGAAATGGTGACGGATATTTTCCGCACCTACGTGAAGTCCTATAAGCAGCTGCCGGTGAACCTCTATCACATCCAGTGGAAGTTCCGGGACGAGGTCCGCCCGCGCTTTGGTGTAATGCGCGGCCGCGAATTCCTGATGAAGGACGCCTATTCCTTCGATCTCGACAAGGAAAGCGCGGTCAGAAGCTATAACGCGCATTTCCTGGCCTATCTGCGCACCTATGCCCGCATGGGCCTGAAAGCCATTCCGATGAAGGCCGATACCGGCCCGATCGGTGGCGACCATAGCCATGAATTCATCGTGCTGGCCGAAACCGGCGAGAGCCAGGTTTTCTGTGATAAGGCCTGGGTCGAAACCGACGTGTTGCAGAACCCGCTGGCCAAAGACAAGGACCTGCAGCCCTTCGTCAATTGGGCGACCAGCATGTATGCCGCGACCGAAGAAAAGCATGATGCGGCCAATTGCCCGATCCCGGCGGAAAACCTCGTTTCCGCCCGTGGCATCGAAGTCGGCCATATCTTCTATTTCGGCACGAAATATTCCGAGCCCTTGAAGGCCGTTGTCGCCGCGCCGGGCGGCGAGAATGTCACCGTCCATGGCGGCTCCTATGGCATCGGCGTCTCGCGTCTTCTCGGCGCGATCATCGAAGCCAGCCATGACGATGCCGGCATCATCTGGCCGGAAGCCGTTGCTCCCTTCAAGGTCGGCCTGATCAACATGAAGGTCGGCGATGAGGCCTGCGATGCGGCGGCAGCTGATCTGTACGAGAAGCTGAAAGCCGCCGGCGTCGAAGTGCTGCTGGACGATCGTGACGAGCGTGCCGGCTCGAAGTTCGCCGATATGGACCTGATCGGTCTGCCCTGGCAGCTGGTCATCGGCCCGCGCGGCATCGCCAATGGCATGGTCGAAGTGAAGAACCGCAAGACCGGCGAAAAGCGTGAATTGCCTATTGCTCAAGCTCTAGCCGAACTTTCGGCGTAATTTCGCGTAAAAGAAGAAGGGCCCCGCACCGGTTTATCGGAGGCGGGGCCTTTTTTGATGGGGCGCCATGATTTTCTTCTCGGCATTTGAAAGGCTTATGGCCTTTCGCTACCTGCGGGCACGGCGACAGGAGGGGTTTATCTCCGTCATCGCCGGTTTCTCCTTCCTCGGCATCGCGCTCGGCGTTGCGACCCTGATCATCGTCATGGCGGTGATGAACGGCTTCCGGGCCGAACTGTTGGGCCGCATCCTCGGGCTCAACGGCCATCTGACCATTTCGGCCCCGGCCGGGATGGGCGTGCCGGATTACGGTGGGTTGACCGAGAAGCTGCGCAAGAACCCGGATGTGGTCTTTGCCGCCCCGATGGTCGAAGGCCAGGTGATGGTCTCGGCCAATGGTGTCGCCGGCGGCGCCCAGGTGCGCGGCATGCGGATCGAGGATATCGAGGCACGCAAGCTGATCTCCACCAACATCCGCGCAGGCAGCCTTGCCGATCTGAAAGACGATGGCGTGCTGATCGGCACCCGAATGTCCTATCGCATGGGCCTTAAGGTCGGGGATCCGATCACGCTGATCAGCCCCAGCGGCGAAGCCACGGCCTTCGGGTCGGTGCCGCGCATGAAGACCTATACGGTCGCGGGGCTCTTCGAAGTCGGCATGTTCGAATATGACAATGCCTACGTTTATATGCCCATGCAGTCGGCCCAGATCTTCTTCCGCCTGCCCAATGCGGCATCTGGCATCGAGATCATGGTGACCAATCCCGATAAGGCCAAGGATATCGCCGCCAGCCTCTGGAACGTGGTCGAGCAGCCCTTGCGCATCGTCGATTGGCAGCAGGCGAACTCCACCTTCTTCGCTGCGATCCAGGTCGAGCGGAACGTGATGTTCCTGATCCTGACCCTGATTATCATCGTCGCCAGCTTCAATATCGTCTCCAGCATGATCATGCTGGTGAAGGATAAGGGGCGCGATATCGCGGTGCTGCGCACCATGGGCGCGACCCGCGGCGCGATCATGCGGATCTTCTTGATGTCCGGTGCTTCGATCGGGGTGATCGGCACGGTGGCGGGCACGCTGCTCGGTGTTGCCTTCTGCGTCAATATCGAGGAAATCCGCCAGTTCCTGCAGACGCTGCTAAATACGCAGCTTTTCCCGGGCGAGATCTATTTCCTGACCCGCATGCCGGCCAAGATGGAAATCAATGAAGTCGTGCAGGTCGTCACGATGGCGTTGAGCCTCACGGTCCTCGCCACGATCTACCCGGCCTGGCGCGCCGCTCGTCTCGATCCGGTGGAGGCCCTGCGCTATGAGTAACGCCATCCTTCAGCTCGACAAGGTTCGCCGCAGCTATAAGACGGCCGAGGCGCCGCTGGAAATCTTGCGCGGCGCAGACCTCGCCCTGCACCCGGGCGAAATGGTCGGCCTGATTGCGCCGTCGGGCGCCGGCAAATCGACCCTGCTGCATATCGCGGGCCTGCTGGAAAACCCGACCGACGGCAAGGTGCTGGTCGGCGGGCAGGATTGCTCGCGCCTCGATGACAAGGGCCGCACAGCCGTACGCCGCACGACCATCGGCTTTGTCTATCAGTTCCATCAGCTGCTGCCGGAATTCTCGGCGCTCGAAAACGTCGTGCTGCCGCAGATGATTGCGGGCGTCAGCAAGAGTGCTGCCAAGAAGCGCGCGGCGGAATTGCTCTCGGCCGTCGGCCTTGGCAAGCGTCTCGATCACCGGCCAGCCAAACTGTCGGGCGGCGAGCAGCAGCGTGTCGCCCTGGTGCGCGCGATTGCCAATAAGCCGAAATTGCTGCTGGCGGACGAGCCGACCGGCAATCTCGATCCCACCACGGCCGAAGGCGTGTTTGCGACCTTGCAGGATCTGGTGCGCAACGCCGGCCTCGCGGCGCTGATCGCGACCCACAATCTGGAGCTCGCGGGACGCATGGACCGGGTGGTGACGTTACGGGATGGGCTGCTGGTCGCGGCTTGATCCAAAAGAAAAGGGCGGCCCTCAAGGCCGCCCTTTTTGTTTCAGGCCTTCATCAAGGCATTCACGTCCGGATAGGGCATCGATTCCGCGGTGACTGGACCCGAGAGGCCGGTGGTCAGGAAGCCTGAGGCCAGGCGGGCGGCATGGGCATACATCGCCTCGGAAATCGCGCTGCCGGCGGTGATGCGGCGCACGCCGAGCTTCGCGATATCGGCCGCCGATCCCAGGGCCGGGCGGGCCATGATATTCACCGGCAGAGATGTGCCCTTGACCATGGCGGCGATTTCCTCGGGCGCGGTCATGCCAGCCGGGAAAATGCCGTCGGCGCCGGCGTCGGCATAGAGTTGGGCCCGGCGGATCGCTTCGGCGGCGCGCTGACCTTCGGGGGCGAGGCCGCGCAGATAAACGTCGGTGCGGGCATTGATGAAGATATCGAGTCCTTCGGCCTTCAGAGCGGTGCGGATCCCCTTGATGCGGGCGGCGAGGTTTTCCGGCGTCAGATCGGCGTCTTCGATATTGAGGCCGGCGACCCCAAGTTTGGCGATCTGCACCACGGCGGCGCCAACCTCTTCGGGCGTATCGCCAAAGCCACGTTCCATATCGAGGGTTAGCGGCACCGACAGCACGCGGGTGATGGCGCTGGCGGTCTGGAGCAGGCGGTCGAGCGGCAAGGTGTGGCCGTCCTTATAGCCCCAGGCCCAGGCCACCCCGGCGCTGGTGGTGGCGATTGCCTTGGCGCCCAGGCTTTCGATCAGGCGCGCACTGCCGGCATCCCAGGCATTGGGGAGGATCAGCAGGCCATCCTGATGGAGTTTGCGGAAATCGGCGGCTTTGGTCATGGCAAGGCTCCTTGAATAGGGTCGCTCTTATCGCACGGGCTGCGGGGCAACGCTGGCGGTTTTCGGACCTTTACGGCCGGGAATGACGGTGACGGCGAGGCCCACGAAGACCAAAGCGCAGGCGAGGATGGTGTCGAGATCCAGCGCTTCGCCCAGGAAAATCCAGGCCGACAGCAGGCCGGAGATCGGCACCGCCAGCGCAAAAGGCGTCACCACGGCGGCCGGATAGCGTTGCAGTAGGAAGCTCCAGATCGCAAAGCCGACGGTGGTGGCGAGGAAGGCGATGAAGAGCAGCGCGCCGACACCGGTCCAGGTGATGTTAACGATGGCATTGGTGATCGCCGGCCCGCCCTCGATGAAGTAGGACAAAACCAGCAAGGGCAGGGGCGGGATCAGGCTGACCCAGGAGATGAGGCGCAGCATGTCGGTCGCGCCGGACTTCTTGGTCGCGATATTGGCAAAGGCCCAGGTAAGGGCGGAGGCGATCGCCATCAGGAAGGCGATCAGACTATTGCCCATCGGCCGCTCCAACCCAATCAGGACAAGGCCACCGGCCGCGAGCACCAGCCCGGCCAGGGCACGCGGCTTGGGGCGTTCGCCGAGGAACAGGGCGGCGATCACGATGGTAAAAAAGACCTGGCTTTGCAGCACTAGGGAGGAAAGGCCGGCCGGCATGCCGATCTTGATCGAGCTGAAGAGCAGCCCGAACTTGATAACGCCCAGCAGCACGCCGATCAGCACAATATTGCGGAACGGCGCCGGCATCGGCCCACGTAGGAAGATCAGCGGCAGGGCGGCGAGGGCAAAGCGCAAAGCGCAAAAGAGAAGGGGCGGAAATCCGTCGAGCCCGACCTTGATCACGACAAAATTCACCCCCCAGATGAGGGTGACGAGCAGGGCGAGCAGAATGTGCGGCAGGGGCATGGCACGGACTCGATTGGTAGCGGGGCGGCGCGCAATAATGGTGGCTGCGGGGCGCTGGATCCCCTAAAAAAGCGGACGGGTTATCTGGCTGCAGTGCCCGAAAGGAGACAAGTTTCAGATTGTCTCCATATCAAGTTTCTTAAAGCAGGGTTAACCATGGCGCACGCCGATTTCGTTCATCTTCGCGTCCATTCCGCCTATTCCCTATCGGAAGGCGCGATCAAGATGAAGGATCTCGTCAAGCTGGCCGCCAAGAACTACATGCCGGCCGTTGCTGTGACCGATACCGGCAATCTGTTCGGTGCTTTGGAGTTTGGTCTTGCGGCGACGGATGCCGGCGTTCAGCCGATCGTCGGATCCCAGGCCCATATCCGCCGCACCGACGGTACGGCCAAGCAGGGCCACGTGCTGCCGCCCGATCAACTGGTGCTGATCGCCCAGAACTCTACGGGTTACGACAATCTGTTGAAGGTGCTCTCGAAAGCTTTCATCGAGACGGAAAGCCATGAGACCCCGCAGTTTTCGCTGGAGGCGCTGAAGGCTGCAAGCGAGGGGCTGATCTGCCTGACCGGCGGCCCGACCGGCGCCATCGGCCGCATGCTCAATGAAGATCACCCAGATCTGGCTGAGGCCTATCTGCTGGAGCTGAAAGAGGTCTTCGGCGACAGGCTTTATATCGAGCTGCAACGCCATGCGGGATCGGAGATCGAGGTCAAGATCGAGCCGGGCCTGATCGATCTGGCTTATAAGCACGACGTGCCGCTGGTTGCGACCAATGACGCCTATTTCTCTAATCAGGAGATGTATGAGGCGCACGACGTGCTGCTGTGCATCGCCCAGGGCGCGACGATTTCGACGGACGAGCGCCGGCGCCTGACGCCCGACCATTATTTCAAGTCGGCGGCCGAGATGCGGGCGCTGTTCGCCGATCTGCCGGAGGCCTGCGACAATACGCTGGTGATCGCGCGCCGCTGCGCCGTGTCCTCGCCGATGCGCAAGCCGATCCTGCCGCCTTTCGATAATGGTGACGGCCAGCCGGAACCCGATGCCCTGCGCGCTCAATCCGAAGCAGGGCTACGCATGCGCCTGGAAGCCCATGTCTTCACGCCGGAGATGGATGAGGCCAAACGCGCAGCCGTCGCCAAGGAATATGGCGATCGCCTGGCGTTCGAACTGGACGTCATCATTAAGATGGGGTTCCCCGGCTACTTCCTGATCGTGTCGGACTTCATCAAATGGGCGAAGGATCACGAGATTCCTGTCGGCCCTGGCCGCGGGTCGGGTGCAGGCTCGATCGTCGCCTGGGCCCTGACGATCACCGATCTTGATCCCATCCGCTTCGGGTTGCTGTTCGAACGCTTCCTCAATCCCGAACGCGTCTCGATGCCCGACTTCGATATCGACTTCTGCCAGGATCGCCGCGACGAGGTGATCAAATATGTGCAGAAGCGCTATGGGCACGACAAGGTCGCCCAGATCATCACCTTTGGTAAGCTGCAAGCGCGCGCGGTGCTGCGCGACGTCGGCCGCGTGCTGCAGATGCCCTATGGCCAGATCGACCGTATTTCCAAGCTGGTGCCGAACAATCCGGCCAATCCGGTAACCCTGGCCCAAGCGGTGGAAGGCGAGCCGGCGCTGCAGCAGATGCGCGACAGCGACGAGCAGATCGCCCGCCTGATCGCTGTCGGTTTGCAGCTTGAAGGGCTTTATCGCCATGCCTCGACCCATGCCGCCGGCGTGGTGATCGGGGACCGGCCGCTCGATGCGCTGGTGCCGATCTATCGCGATCCGCGCTCGGACATGCCGGTCACTCAGTTCAACATGAAGTATGTTGAAATGGCCGGGTTGGTGAAGTTCGACTTCCTGGGCCTCAAGACGCTGACCGTGCTGGTCAAGGCCGTGCAGTGGATCAAGCGCAAGAAGGGCATCGATATCGATCTGGCGCGCATTCCGCTAGATGACGCCAAGACCTACGAGATGCTGGCGCGCGGCGATGCCAGCGGCGTGTTCCAGCTTGAAAGCTCGGGCATGCGGTCGGTCCTGCGCGACATGAAGCCTGACCGTATCGAAGATCTGATCGCGGTGGTGGCGCTCTATCGCCCCGGTCCGATGGATAACATCCCGTCCTACATTAATCGTAAGCACGGCCGGGAAGAGCCGGATTACCTCAACCCGATGCTGGAAGGGATCCTGAAGGAAACCTACGGCATCATGATCTATCAGGAACAGGTGATGCAGATCGCCCAGGTCCTCTCGGGCTATTCGCTGGGCGGCGCGGATCTGCTGCGCCGTGCGATGGGCAAGAAGATCAAGGAAGAGATGGACGCCCAGCGGCTGTTGTTCGTCGAAGGGGCCGGCAAAAATGGCGTCGATCCGGGGCAAGCGTCGAACATCTTCGATCAGGTGCAGAAGTTCGCGGGCTATGGCTTCAACAAGAGCCACGCGGCCGCCTATGCCATCGTGTCCTATCAGACGGCTTATCTGAAGGCGAATTTCCCGGTGGAGTTTTTCGCCGCCTCGATGACCTACGATATGGGCAATACCGACAAGCTGAACAGCTTCCGCCAAGAGCTGCGTAAGCTGAAGGTTCCGTTGCTGGGGCCGGACATCAATCATTCGCTGCCCGACTTTGGTGTCGAGGAATATGAAGAGGGCAAGTTCGGCGTGCGCTATGCCCTGGCGGCGGTGAAAAACGTCGGCGATCAGGCGATGAAATCGGTGGTGGCCGAGCGTGAAGCCAACGGACCGTTCCGCAGTCTCGACGATCTGGCGGCGCGCCTGGATGCCAAACAGGTCAATAAACGCCAGCTCGAAAACCTCGCGCTTGCCGGGGCCTTCGATTGTCTGGAGCCCAACCGCCAGCGTGTCTTCCAGGGTGTCGAGGCGATCATCCGCCATGCGGGTTCGGTTGCCGAAGAAAAGGCCAGCAACCAGACGAACCTCTTCGGGGGACCGTCCGCCGAAGCTGTCTCCGCCCCGACTATTCAGCTGCCACAGATGGCCGATTGGCTGCCGAACGAACGGTTGCAGCGGGAATTCGATGCCATCGGCTTCTATCTCTCGGCCCATCCGCTTGACGTCTATGGCAAGACCCTGAAGCGCCTCGGGGCCTCGACCCAGGCCGAACTGCTGGCGAAGGTCGGATCGGGCGAACCACAGCGCGTCCGTCTGGCCGGCATCATGGTGTCCAAACGCGAAGGCATGTCCCAGCGCGGCAGCCGCTACGCTTTTGTGCAATTCTCCGACGCGACCGGCGTCTTCGAAGTGACCTTCTTTTCCGAAATCCTGGCGGTCAGCCGCGAGCTCTTGGATAGCGGCAAGCCGATGCTGATCACCTGCGATGCGCGGGCCGAAGGCGAACAGCTGCGCCTGACCGCCCAGGCACTAGGCAGCCTGGAAGAGGCGGCCCTGACCACCGTCGCCGGCATGAAAATTATCCTGTCGGATGAAAAGCCGCTCAAAACCTTGAAGACGCTGCTGATCGACAAGCCGGAGAACCGGGGTAGGGGCAAGGTCTCGGTCCTGTTCGATGCCGAGGGCTGCGAGGTGGAGATCCCTCTGCGCGGTGGTTATGCCGTGACGCCCCAGCTGCGCGCGATGGTGAAAAGCCTGCCCGGCATCGTCGAGGTGGAAGAGGTTTAGCGCGCGGCTGCCAGCAATCAGGCGGAAACGCGCAGATTTCACGCGCTTGTGCTTGCATCTCCCCTCTGGTTGGGCTATAGGCCCCGCATCTCTCACGCGGGGGCCGGGTTATCCGCCCATTCCGGTGTCGACAATCAAGTCGACTCCATCCCCGCGGCGGTACAACCGGAAAGGATTTAGAGATGAGCGTTCCGACTTTCACTATGCGCCAGCTGCTCGAAGCCGGCGTTCACTTCGGTCATAACACCCGTCGCTGGAACCCGAAGATGGCTCCGTACCTCTTCGGCGTGCGCAACGGCGTGCATATCATCGATCTGGAACAGACCGTTCCGATGCTCTATCGCGCCATGAACGCCGTTCGCGACACCGTCGCTGGTGGTGGCCGCGTGCTGTTCGTCGGCACCAAGCGCCAGGCTCAGGACAAGGTTGCCGACGCTGCAAAGCGTTGCGGCCAGTACTACATCAACCATCGTTGGCTCGGCGGCATGCTGACCAACTTCAAGACCATTTCGCTGTCGATTAAGAAGCTGCGCGAGCTCGAAGAGCAGGCCGCTGGCGACAAGTCCGGCTACACCAAGAAGGAACTGTTGAACCAGAGCCGCGATCTGGAAAAGCTGGACCGCGCTCTTGGCGGCATCAAGGAGATGGGTGGCCTGCCGGACATCATCTTCATCATCGACACCAACAAGGAAGCGATCGCCGTCCAGGAAGCCAACCGTCTTGGCATTCCGGTCATCGCCGTCCTCGACTCGAACTCGGATCCCGAAGGCATTGCTTTCCCGATCCCCGGTAACGACGACGCCCTGCGCGCGATCGACACTTACTGCGAACTGATCTCGGGCTCGGTGCTCGCCGGTCTGCAGCAGGAAGCGACCGCAGCCGGTATCGATATCGGTTCTGCCGAAAAGGTCGAAGAGACCGTTCCTGAAGAGCAGGCCTCGGCCTAACTCTCCTTCGGGTAAAAGCCAGAAGGCGGCGCTTCGGGCGCCGCCTTTTCGTTAAGGGCCGACTGCCGTCGGCAAACTGTCACGAAAAACTCAAAAGGATCGGGCTATGGCCGAGATTACTGCCGCTCTCGTCAAGGAACTGCGCGAAAAGACCGGCGCGGGCATGATGGACTGCAAGAAGGCGCTGACCGAGAATGCCGGCGACATCGAAGCCGCCGTTGATTGGCTGCGCACCAAGGGCCTCGCCGCCGCTGCCAAGAAGGCCGGTCGCGTTGCTGCCGAAGGTCTGATCGGCGCTGCTTCCTCGGGCACCCAGGGTGCGCTGATCGAAGTGAACTCCGAAACCGATTTCGTTGCGCGTAACGAAACCTTCCAGGGCTTCGTCGCCGATGCCGCCAAGGTCGTTCTGACCGCCGGCGCCGACATCGAACTGGTCAAGGTTGCCGCTCATCCGAATTCGGACAAGTCCGTCTCGGAACAGCTGACCGAACATATCGCCACCATCGGCGAGAACATGTCGCTGCGCCGCGCTGCCGTGCTGTCGGTCAACGACGGTGTTGTCGCGACCTACATCCACTCGGCTGTTGCCCCGAACCTCGGCAAGATCGGCGTGCTCGTTGCGCTCGAATCGACCGGCGACAAGGCCAAGCTGGCTGCCCTCGGCAAGCAGATCGCGATGCATATCGCCGCTGCCAACCCGATGTCGCTGAACATTGCCTCGGTCGACCCGGCCGCCCTGGAACGCGAAAAGGCGATCCTGGTCGAGCAGAGCCGCGCTTCGGGCAAGCCGGACAACATCATCGAGAAGATGGTCGAAGGCCGCATCCGCAAGTTCTATGAAGAAGTCGTGCTGCTGGAGCAGGTCTTCGTCATCGACGCCGAAACCAAGATCAAAGACGTCGTTGCCAAGGCCGCCAAGGAAATCGGCGCTCCGGTCGAACTGACCGGCTTTGCCCGCTTCCAGCTGGGCGAAGGCATCGAAAAGGCCCAGTCCGACTTCGCTGCCGAAGTCGCGGCTCAGGCCGGCCTGCGTTAATAAGCGGCAACTAAGCGTAAAAAGAGGCGCGCGGGGCTTTCCTCGCGCGCCTTTTTCATTCTATACACCGATGGCTTTTGTATCGGCCCCCGCGCCGAACCGACAGATGTTGAGGTATTCCGATGGCTACTCCCGATCTCTCCGATGTGAAGCGCCGCATGGACAGCGCTCTCGAGACGCTCCGTAAGGAATTTGCCGGTCTGCGGACTGGTCGCGCCTCGCCGAACCTGCTCGACCCCGTGATGGTCGATGCCTACGGCTCTTCGATGCCACTCTCCCAGGTCGGTACCGTTTCGGTGCCCGAGCCCCGTATGCTCACCGTCACTGTTTGGGACAAGGGCATGGTGAAGGCGGTCGAAAAGGCCATTCGCGATGCCGGCCTCGGCCTCAACCCCTCGGCCGACGGCACGCTGGTGCGTGTTCCGTTGCCTGAACTGAATACCGAGCGCCGCAAGGAACTTTCCAAGATCGCCAGCAAGTATGGCGAGCAGGCCCGCATCTCCGTGCGCAACGTGCGCCGCGACGGTATGGACATGCTGAAGAAGATGGAGAAGGACGGCGACATCAGCGAAGACGAGCTCAATCGCTGGCAGACCGAAGTCCAGAACCTGACCGACAGCCACATCAAGAAGGTCGACGAGACCCTGGCCGTCAAAGAAAAGGAAATCATGCAGGTTTGATCCGGCAACGGATCGCCTGACATGACACAAGGAGAGGGGAGCGCGTCATGATCGCCGCTGCGGGAGGCGATTTACTGCCGCCGCCGAACCACCTCGCCATCATTATGGACGGTAACGGTCGCTGGGCGAGTGCACGGGGATTGCCGCGCATCGCCGGGCACCGTAAGGGGGCCGAGGCGGTGCGGGCGACCATCCGTGCTGCCGAGCGCCTGGGTATCCGGTATCTCACCATCTACAGCTTCTCGTCCGAGAACTGGAAACGTCCGGCCGACGAGGTCGATGACCTGATGGGGTTGCTGCGCCTTTATCTCAAGCGCGAGATCAAGGAGCTGCATCAGAACGGCGTGCGGGTGCGCGTCATCGGCAATCGTGCGCGCCTTGCCAAAGATATCCAGACCCTGATCGTCGATGCCGAAGCCATGACGGCGAGCAATCCGGGCCTGACGGTCGTGATTGCGCTGAGCTATGGCGCCCGGGAAGAAATGACCCTGGCGGTGCGTGACATGCTGGCCGAAGTGCAGCAAGGCAGCCTCGATCCCACGACGATCGATGAGGCGGCGATCAGCCGCGCGCTGTTTACCCACGATATTCCGGATCCCGATCTCATCTTGCGCACCAGCGGCGAACAGCGGCTGTCGAACTTCCTGTTGTGGCAATCGGCCTATTCGGAACTCATGTTCATCGATACGCTATGGCCTGATTTCGGGGAAGCGGACTTGGAGCAGGTGGTGAGCGACTATCGCAAGCGGGAGCGTCGTTATGGCGGGCGGTGAAGGCTATCGTTTTCCGCGCCCCGGCCGCTCGCTGGTCCTGCGGATCGCCTCGGCTGCCGTGCTGCTGCCGGTCGCGATAGCCGCGGTTGCCTATGGCCGGCCCTGGTTCGATGCTCTCCTGGCCCTGACGGCCTTCCTGATGGCCCGCGAGTGGGCCCGCATGACGGGGGCTGGGGTTGCCGGTGCGACCTATCTTCTGGCCGGTGTCAGCCTGCTGCTGGTGCTGAGCCTGCCGTTCGAGGTGGATGGCCGGATTCTGATCGGCGCCCTCATTGCCGGGACGATCCTGCTCTATGGGCTGGCGCGCCTTTCTGGGGCGCAGACACCCAAGCTGTTGGCCTTTGGCCTGCCGGCCGTCGTTCTGCCCTGCGCGGCCTTCGTCTGGCTGCGCGCCAGCCATGATTATGGCGTCGAAACCGTGCTGTGGCTGATGAGCATCGTCTGGGCGACCGATACCGGCGCCTTCTTTTTCGGCCGCACGATCGGCGGGCCGAAGCTGGCGCCGAAGCTTTCGCCGAACAAGACCTGGGCGGGCCTTTTGGGTGGCATGCTGTCCGCCGGCCTCGTCGGGGCCGGGGTGGCCGCTGCTTGTGGCGGATCGCCTTATATTCTGGCGCCGCTCGCCATTGTGCTGGCCGTCATCAGCCAGGGCGGCGATCTGGGCGAATCCGCCCTGAAGCGTCGCTTCGGCGTCAAGGATAGCGGCAAGATCATTCCCGGCCATGGCGGGGTGCTGGATCGTGTCGACGGGCTGATGCCGGTCGCACCGCTGGTGGCTCTGCTGATCCTGGTGTCCGGCCGCAGCATCATGGCATGGTGACGCGCATGCGTCGGATCTCTGTCCTCGGCGCGACCGGTTCGGTCGGGCAAAGCACCCTTGATGTCATCCGTGCCCATCCGGACCGGTTTCAGGTCGAGGCACTGACCGCGTCGAAGAATGTCGATCAACTGGCGCGTGACGCCAAGGCGTTCGGGGCCAAGCTGGCGGTCGTTGCCGATGCCGCCTGCTATGGCGCTTTGAAAGAGGCGCTGGCCGGGAGCGGGATCGAGGCTGCCGCCGGACCCGACGCGTTGATCGAAGCGGCCGCCGGCCCGGCCGATCTGGTGATGGCGGCAATTGTCGGGGCAGCTGGTTTGGCGCCGACCCTGGCCGCGATCGAGCGCGGCACCACGGTGGCTGTCGCTAATAAAGAAGTGCTGGTCTGTGCCGGCGAGATCGTCATGGCCGCTGCCAAGCGCTGCGGGGCCAAGCTGCTGCCGGTCGATAGTGAGCATAACGCGATCTTCCAGGTCTTTGAGGAACGCCAGCGTCAGGCGATCGACCGGCTGATCCTGACCGCGTCGGGCGGCCCGTTCCGCACCTGGAAGATCGAGGCTATGAAGGCGGTGACGCCGGCCCAGGCCGTGGCCCATCCCAACTGGTCGATGGGCGCCAAGATTTCGGTCGATAGCGCAACCATGATGAACAAAGGCCTGGAACTCATCGAGGCTTGCCATCTTTTCGCCATGCCGGCCGACCAGATAGAAGTCCTTGTGCATCCGCAATCGGTCATTCATTCGCTGGTAGGGTATCAGGACGGCTCGGTCCTGGCTCAATTGGGGGCGCCCGACATGCGCACACCCATCGCTTATGCGCTCGGATGGCCGGAACGCATCAGTGCGCCGGTGAAGAAGCTCAATCTGGCCGAGATTGCCCAGCTGACCTTCGAAGCCCCTGACCCTGTGCGTTTCCCGGCCTTGCGCCTGACGCGCGAGTCCCTGGCTGCCGGCGGGGCGATGACGACGGTTTTAAATGCTGCCAATGAAGTCGCAGTAGCGGCTTTCCTGGATGGGAAGATCGGTTTTCTCGATATCGCTGCCATCGACGAGGCGGTGATGGAGACTATGACAGGTGTCAAAGCCGAGACTTTGGATGATATCGCATACGTCGACGCAGAGGCGCGCCGTTTGGCACAGCGCCATGTCGATGGGGAGAGGCCTTGATGCTCGATTATATCCTGCCGTTCCTGGTGGCCCTGACCGTTCTGGTCTTTGTCCATGAACTTGGGCACTACTGGGTGGCGCGCCGGGCAGGAGTGAAGGTCGAGGTTTTCTCGATTGGCTTCGGTCGCGAGATCTTCGGCTGGACCGACAAGTCGGGCACCCGTTGGCGCTTCTCGATGATCCCGCTGGGCGGTTACGTCAAGATGTTCGGGGATATGAACCCCGCCAGCGTCGGCGCCCGCGACGATCTGACTCCGGAAGAGCGCAAAGTTGCCTTTCAGCATAAATCGCTGCTGCGCCGGGCAGCCATCGTGGCGGCCGGTCCGATCGCCAATTTCATTTTCGCGATCGTCGTGCTGGCCGGCCTGTTCATGGTGGTTGGCCAACCGGTGATCGAACCGATTGTCGGATTGGTGCAGGCCGACAGTGCGGCGGAAAAGGCCGGGTTACAGCTCGGCGACCGGATCCTCAGCCTTGATGGCGACAAGATCGACCGGTTCGAGCAGATCCAACGCTATATCCAGGTTCGCCCGGGCAAGCAGGTCGTGATCGAGGTGAAGCGGGGCGACACGCCACTCACCCTGAACGTCCAGGCGGGCGAGCGTGTAGCGGCCGACCGGTTCGGTCATGAGCAGAAGATCGGCGTGCTCGGGATTGGAAATAGCGGTCAGCGCTATGTCCGCCTCGATCCCATCGCTGCCGTGGTCGGGGCGGCCGACCAGACCGCCTTCATTATCGGGGCGACGTTCCAGGGGCTGGCGCAGATGATCATCGGGCAGGGGGATACCAGCCAGATCGGCGGGATTCTGAGCATCGGGAAGATGTCGGGCGAGGTCGCACAGGACGGAATTGTGCAGTTCCTCGGCTTCCTGGCCGTGCTCTCCATCAACCTCGGTTTCATCAATCTTTTGCCGATCCCCGTCCTTGATGGTGGGCATTTGCTGTTCTACGCGGGTGAGGCTATATATAGGCGCCCTCTGCCCAAGCGACTGCAAGAAGCTGGGTCTATGGCTGGTTTTGCGGCGATCGTTTCCTTAATGCTCTTTGCAACTTGGAACGATTTGGTAAAACTGCGGGTCGTCTCGTGGGTCTCGGGCCTCATTGGCTGAACGGAAGATAAAGGGAAGCGTCTTGGGCATGAATCGGGGAAGCGTGCTGGCGTTGACGCTGTTGACGGGCCTGAGCTTATGGGCCGTTGATGGGGTCGCAGCCGGGCCGAGCGCCAAGACGGCCTTGCCACCACCAGGACAGGATATCGCGCAGGCGCCGCAGCCGGTCGCCGCCCCGCGCCCGGCCGCCCCCCAGGCGGTTTCCACCCAGAATTACCCAGTGGCGGCCCAGATTCGCGTCGAAGGCACGCAGCGTATCGAACCCGATACCGTCCGCTCCTACCTCACCGTGAAGGTAGGTGACCCGCTGGCGCCAACCGAAATCGACAAGTCCCTGAAGGGGCTGTTCGCAACCGGCCTATTTGCCGATGTCTCGGTCGGTGTCGATGCCGGCAATACCCTGGTCGTGCGCGTCGTCGAAAACCCGATCATCAACCGGATCGCGTTCGAAGGCGGGAAGAAGCTGACCGAAAAGGAAATGCTGCCGGAAATCCAGCTGCGCCCGCGTGTCGTCTATACGCGCACCAAGGTGCAGCAGGATGTGACGCGCCTGCTGGATCTCTATCGCCGTAACGGCCGCTTTGCCGCGACGATCGAGCCGAAGATCATTCAGCTCGATCAGAATCGTGTCGATCTCATCTTCGAAATCAGCGAAGGCGAAGCGACCACGGTCAGCAAGATCACCTTCATCGGCAATAAGGAATTCCCGGACAGCACGCTGCGCACCGAACTGGTGACGGCGGAGTCGCGCTGGTACCGCTTCTGGGCGTCGGACGATACCTATGACCCCGACCGGGTCGCCTATGACCGTGAATTGCTGCGCCGCTTCTATCAGAACGAGGGCTATGCCGATTTTCGCGTGGTTTCCTCGGCTGCCGAACTAGGCCCGGATCGCAAGAACTTCTTCATCACCCACGTGCTCGAAGAGGGCAATCGCTACAAGGTCGGCAAGGTCGACGTGGTCTCGCAGCTCAAAGAGCTCGATCCGCAGTCGGTTCAGCAGTACGTCCGCATCAAGACCGGTGACTGGTATAGCCTTAACGCCAGCGAGGCGACGGTCACTCAGCTCAGCCAGCGGACCGGCAACCTTGGTTATGCGTTTGTCGAAGTTAATCCGCAGGTCAAGCGTAACGCCGAAGAGCGCACCATCGATATCACTTACGTGATTTCCGAAGGTCCGAAAGTCTATGTCGAGCGGATCGATGTGGTGGGGAACATCCGCACCATCGATAAGGTCATTCGGCGCGAATTCCGTCTGGTGGAAGGTGATGCCTTCAATTCCGACAAGCTGCGTCGCTCCGAACGCCGAATCAAGGATCTGACCTTCTTCAAATCGGTCCAGGTCACCCAGGAACAAGGATCGGCGCCCGACAAGGTGATCCTGAAGGCAAAGGTCGAAGAACAATCGACCGGCGAGCTATCGCTGGGTGGTGGTGTGTCAACCTCCGACGGTCCCTTGGGCTTGGTTCAGGTGCGCGAGCGCAACCTTATGGGCCTGGGCCAGGATCTGTCGGTTTCGACTACGATTGCGGCCCGCCGCACGCAGTTCGACGTTAGCTTTACCGAGCCTTATTTCCTGGATCGGCCGATCGCTTTCACGACCGATCTGTTCCATACGACCCGCGATCTAACCGATTATAGCTCCTATAACTGGCGATCGACGGGCGGCTCCTTCTCCTTCAATTATTTCATCTCGGAATATTGGCGTCAGCGCTTGGGGTATACCCTGCGCCAGGACGTGGTGACGGATGTCGATAGCGATGCCTCGGTCTATATTAAGGATCAGGAAGGGAAGACCGTTTCCTCCTATGTGACCCACGAAATCGCCTATGATCGCCGTGATAGCCGCATCGCTCCGTCGGAAGGCTATATGGTGCGTCTGACGCATGATGTCGCGGGTCTTGGAGGGAATACAAAATACGTCCGCAGCAAACTGCGGGGCGAATATTATATCCCGATGGCCGATGAGGTTGTTCTGTCCTTCTCCGGCGAAGGCGGCAATATCAGCGGCTTTGGTAATCGGGATCTTCGCATCAACGACCGTTTCTTTGTCGGTGGTGATACCTTCCGCGGCTTCTCGGCCGGTGGCCTTGGGCCACGCGATACTAAGTCCGATGATGCCTTGGGGGCGAATAACTACGTCGTCCAGTCGATTGAATTGGGCTTCCCCACAGGGTTGCCGAAAGATCTGGGACTCAGCATGCTGGTCTTCCACGATGTCGGCACCGCCTGGGGCACCGATAATTCCGGTCCGACCATTCGCAATTCGACCAAACTGCGCGCTTCGGCGGGTGTGGGCTTCAAGTGGCAATCGCCCTTCGGTCCGATCCGTGTCGACCTTGGCTATCCCTATTTGAAGGACAAGGAAGACGATACCGAGCTTTTCCGCTTCAGCTTTGGCACCAAATTCTGACCCCTTCTCGGGAAGTAAACACATGACGTCTCGTTTTTTGACCAAGGTCGCGGTTTCGCTGATCTTCGCGCTGGCAGCCCCGGCCTCCTTCGCTCAGGCGCCGACCGGCTTCACGCTGACCCCGCCGCCGCCCGCGGCTGATCAGTCGGCCCCGGCGCCCGTGCCGCAGCAGGCTGCGCCGACGACGCCGCAGCTCAACCCGGTTCAGATCCCGGCCCGTCCGGCTGCCGCTGCCCCGAGCACCGGCGGCAAGCCGGCGGCTCTTGCCGCTGGCGCGTCCAACGTCAATGTCGGCATTCTGGACTTGAGCGAAGTGCTGGCCAAGTCGACCGCCGTGAAGTCCCTGCGCGAGCAGATGGATAAGCAGGCTCAGGCTGCCCAGGCCGAGTTCAAGAAGAAGGAAGACGATCTGCGCAAGGAAGAGCAGGCCCTGAATGGCCAGCGCGCGACCTTGACCCAGGAGCAGTTTGCCGAAAAGGGCCGCGCCCTTCAGGCGAAGTTCGTCGACTTCCAGCGTCAGGTGACCGCCCGTCGTCGCCAGCTGGCCGAAGGCGAAGCCCAGAGCATGCAGCCGATCCAGAAGACGATCGAAGAGATCCTGCCGCAGGTTGCGACCGAAAAGAGTCTGAACCTCATTCTGCATCGCCAGGCGGTGATGCTGAATTCGAACGATCTCGATCTCACCAGCATCGTCGTGACGCGTCTTAATCAGAAGATGTCGAAAGCGACCCTGAAGCTGCCAGCCCTCAAGACGAACTGAACCGATGGTAGATTCGCGCTTTTATCAGCGTGAAGGGTCGTTCTCTGCAAGCGAGCTTGCAGGCCGGATAGGCGCCCGCCTTGTGCGGGGGCCTGACCGGTCGGTTCTGGAGGTTGCGGCTCTTGAGGGGGCCGCTGTTGACGCCCTGAGTTATTGTACCGACCGCAAACATGCGGACGCGCTGTCGGCCACGGCTGCCGGGACAATCCTGGTAACCGAGGCTTTGGAGCCGATGGCCCCGGCTGGGGCAACCGTTCTGGTTCATCCCGTCCCGGCCGTCGCCTTTGCGCGGGCCGGGCGGATGCTCTACCCGCATCCCAAGGGCGCGCCGGGTATCCATCCTTCCGCTGTTATCGATCCTTCTGCCACCATCGATCTCTCGGCCTCCATTGGTCCCAACGCTGTTGTGGAAGCGGGGGCAGAGATCGGGGCTGGCTGCATCATCGAGGCGGGGGCCGTCATCGGCCGCAATGTCGTGTTGGGCGAGGGGTGCAGCATCGGTCGTAATGCCAGCCTGACCCACGCCCTGATCGGCAAGCGCGCGGTGATATATGCCGGCGTGCGGATTGGGGAACCCGGTTTCGGTTTCGTGCCGACGCCGCAGGGAGTGGTGAAGATCCCGCAGCTGGGCCGGGTCATCCTCGAGGATGATGTCGAGGTCGGGTCGAATACGACCATCGACCGCGGCACGCTCGACGATACGCGGATCGGGGCTGGAACGATGATCGACAATCTGGTCCAGATCGCGCACAACGTACGGATTGGCCGCGGTTGCATTATCGTGGCCCAGGTGGGAATTTCCGGCAGCACGACCATCGAAGATTATGCCGTGCTGGCGGGGCAGGTTGGGGTAAGCGGTCACCTGACCATCGGCAAGGGAGCGCAGGTCGCAGCGCAGAGCGGCGTGATGCGTGATGTTCCGGCCGGTGCGAAGATGGGTGGTTCGCCCGCTCTTCCGGTACTTGAATGGCATCGTCAGACGGCGGCCCTTGGCCGACTGGCGAAGAAGAAAGGATCTTAGGACGATGAGTGAAACAGCCGGCTATGTAGCCGAAAAGGTGGCTATGTTCGACGTGCAGCGGATCATGGCGATGATCCCGCACCGTTACCCGATGCTGCTCATCGATCGTGTTGTCGATATGGAGCCGAATGTCTCCTGCGTCGGCATCAAGAATGTATCGATCAACGAGCATTTCTTTGCCGGTCATTTTCCGACCAAGCCGGTGTTCCCCGGTGTGATGATCGTTGAAGCGATGGCCCAGACCGCCGCCGTGTTGGTCGTCCATACCCTGGGCCCGGACAGCGAAGGCAAGCTCGTCTATTTCATGAGCATCGATGGCGCCCGCTTCCGTAAGCCGGTGGTGCCGGGGGATCAGATGCGCATCACGGTGCGCAAAGACCGTCATCGCGGCCCGGTCTGGAAGTTCATCGGCGAAGCTCATGTAGATGGCCAGATCGTCGCCGAAGCCACCTTCGCGGCCATGATCCTGGACGAACGGTAAGATGGTCACCATCCACCCCTCTGCCCTGGTTGAAGCCGGCGCCGAATTGGGCGAAGGCGTCGAGATCGGCCCTTTCTGCCACGTCGGTGCCAACGTGAAGCTGGGGGACCGCGTCCGCCTGATCAGCCATGTCGTGGTGGCTGGCCATACGACGATCGGTGAGGGGACGGAGCTTTATCCGTTTGCGGCGGCGGGTCTGCCGCCCCAGCATCGCGGCTATAAGAACGAGCCGACCGAACTGATCATCGGCAAGAATTGCGTCATTCGCGAACATGCGACCTTGCATCCGGGCACTGCCTTCGATGCCAGCCGCACAGTGGTGGGCGACGGCTGCCTTTTGATGGTCGGGACCCACATCGCCCATGATTGCATCGTCGGTGACAATGTCATTATGGCCAATGGCGCCGTTATCGGCGGCCATGTGAAGGTCGGCGACTATGTGAATTTCGGCGGCATGTGCGCGGTGCATCAGCATGTGCGCATCGGCAAATACGCCATGATCGGCGGCATGTCCGGGGTCGAAAATGACGTCATCCCCTATGGTTCCGTCATGGGGGATCGGGCGCGTCTTGCCGGCCTCAATGTCGTGGGCCTGAAGCGCCGCGGGTTCGATCGCGAAGAAATCCATCTGCTGCGCAAAGCCTATCGCCTGATGTTCGCGGCCGAAGGCACGATGGCTGAACGTCTTGAGGACGTGCTGGAGCTGTTTGCCGATAATCAGGTGGTGATGGACATCATCGAATTTGTGCGGGCCGACAGCGCACGGTCGATCTGTCAGCCCCGGGTTGGATGACAGCCCCCCTCGGCCTTCTCGCCGGTAGCGGGGAACTGCCGCGCCGCCTGATTGCGACAGCCCGAGCGCGCGGCCAGGATGTCTTCATCCTGGCAGTCGAAGGCCAGACCGACCCGCTGACGGTCGAAACCGTTGCGCACGGTTGGTTCCGCATGGGCGCGGTCGGCGCCATGTTCGATGCCCTGCGCAATGCCGGGGTGAAAGATCTGGTGATGGCGGGCAAGTTCGTACGCCCGTCGATCTTCTCGCTCGCCCCCGATGCAAAAGGGGCGGCGCTGTTGGCTCGCATCGGTTTTCGGGCGCTGGGCGATGATGGCATGCTGAAGCTTCTGACCGAAGAGCTGGAGCGCGAAGGCTTCCGCGTCGTTTCGGTTGCCGAGGTGCTGGGCGATCAGAGCATTGGCAGGGGGCCGCTCGGCGCCCATGCCCCCAATGAGAAAGACGATTACGACATCGAGCGCGGCATGGCCGTGCTGCATGCGCTGGCGCCGGTCGATGTCGGGCAGGCCTGCATTGTGCAACAGGGCACCGTCCTGGCTGTCGAGGCCGCCGAGGGCACGGATGCGATGGTGGCCCGCGCCGCGACCCTGACGCGCGGGGGCGAGCGCGGCGTCTTGATTAAGCTCGCCAAATTGCAACAGGACGACCGGCTGGATCTGCCCGTCGTGGGCACCGATACGGTGCGCCGGGTGGCCGAGGCCGGTTTTGCCGGGATCGCCATCGATGCCAGCCGCGCCATCATCCTCGACCGGCCCGCTACTATCGCTGCGGCCGATGCCGCCGGTATTTTCCTGGTGGGCGTGTGAGCGCGCATTTCTTCCTGGTTGCGGGCGAAATGTCCGGCGATTTGATCGGCGGGCGCCTGATGGCGTCGCTGAAGCGCCGCCTGGGGCCAGAGGTGCGCTTCAGCGGTGTCGGCGGGCCCAGCATGACGGCAGAGGGTCTGGAAAGCCTCTTCCCCATGCAGGAACTCTCCCTGATGGGGCTTGCCGAAGTGCTGCCCCATATCCCGAGCCTACTGCGGCGCCTGAAACAGACGGAAGAGGCGGTGCGCGCGGCGCGCCCGACGGCCCTCATTACCATCGATGCGCCGTCCTTTACCTTGCGTCTGGCCAAGCGCCTGGGCGATGCCGGTATTCCGCGCATCCATTATGTCGCCCCGCAGGTCTGGGCCTGGCGGGCGGGTAGGGCGCCGAAGATCGCCCGCAAGATCGATCGCCTGCTGGCCCTGTTCCCGTTCGAGCCGCCCTGGTTTACCAAACACGGTCTGCCGACCGATTATGTCGGCCATCCGGTAGTGGAGGGCGGGGCTTTAAGCGGCGATGGCGAGCGCTTCCGTAGTCGCTATGGCATTTCCCCTTCGGCACCGCTTCTGACCGTGTTGCCAGGCAGCCGTCAGGGCGAGGTGACGCGCCTGTTGCCGATCTTTGGGGCAGCGGTCGCGATGCTGGCCGAACAGGTGCCGGGATTGCAGCTGGTGGTACCGACGGTGCCGCAGGTGGCCGACCGGGTGGCGGCAGCCATCCGCTCCTGGCCGGGCGATCCGATGTTGGTCACGGAAAACGCGGTGAAGTTCGATGCCTTTGCCGCCTCCAAGGCCGCCTTGGCAGCCTCAGGCACCGTGGCGCTGGAGCTGGCGCTGGCCGGCCTGCCGGCGGTCATCGCCTATAAGGTCAATCCGCTGACGGCCTGGATGCTGCGCCGCCTCCTCACCATCAAATATGCCGCCTTGCCGAACCTGATCCTCGACCGGGCATTGATACCGGAAATGCTGCAGGAAGACTGCAATCCAGCTTCGATCGTGGGCGCGTTAGCGCCGCTGCTGTTCGAGACGCCGGCGCGTGACGTCATGGTGCGCGGCTATCGCGATCTCGCCGACAAGATGGAACTAGACCTCGCCCCGCCGAGCGAGCGCGCGGCCGAGGTCATCTGCCGGCACGTCGGTCTCGCCTAAGGTTTCTCGCTTGTCGGCCAAGTCGAGAGGGCCTGTTCGGCAATCGCCTCCAGCGTATCGCAGCTAAAGCCGGCTTTGGCCTGGACCGCCATGCCGTGCAGGACGGCCATCAGGAAGGCTGCCAGGGTCTCGGGCTTTGCTGTTGCCGGCAGGTCGCCCTCGGCCTTCGCGCGCTCGAAACGCTCCCGCAGCTGAGTTTCGCCGATCGCCCGCACCTCGATCAGGATCTGCCGCACGGCTTCGGACTCATCCGATACCGCCAGGGCGCCATTGATATTCAGGCAACCCGTGTGGGTCGGGTAGCGGGTGTTGAGGTCGGCCGAACAATAGAGCATATGGGCCGCGACATGCCGTGAGGTCGGCAGCTGCAGCGCATCCGGGATGAAATCCAGATACCGCTCGTAATAGCGATCCAAGGCGCGGCGAAACAACGCCTCCTTATTGCCGAAGGCGGAATAGAGCGCAGGCCTTTCGACGCCGGTTGCCTCGGTCAGGTCGGCATAGGACGCGCCTTCATAGCCCTTGCGCCAGAAGACACAGAGCGCCGAATCGAGCGCTTTTTCGACGTCAAATTCACGTGGACGGCCCATTTGGACCAGCATAGATGTTTTTCATAACGGTCATTATTAAACCGCTTGACAGTCCTTGTCCATATTTCATACCAATCATTACGTTAATGATCGTTATGAAACTCGATGCCGCTACCCTGACGGTCTGGCGGCACCGGAACGCTAAAAAGGATTTCCTATGTCGAATCTCTTGAAGAGCAAGGTTGCCCTGGTTACCGGCGGCTCCCGCGGGCTAGGGGCTGCCACGGCCGAAGCCCTGGCCGATCAGGGCGCGGATGTCGCGATCAGCTATGTCGCCTCGCGCGAAAAAGCAGAGGCTGTAGTCGCGAAATTAAAGGCCAAGGGTGTCCGGGCACTGGCGATCCAGAGCGATCAGGCCGATCTGGCCGCGGCCAAGCCGTTGGTCGATGCCGTGGTCGCGCACTTCGGTAAGCTCGATATTCTCGTCAATAACGCCGCGATCGCGGTGCAGGGCAAGACGGTCGATGATCCCGAGCTCGATACCGTCAATCTCGATCGCCAATGGCAGGTCAATGTGATGGGTCCGGTGGCGACCACGCGGGCCGCAGCCCGGGTGTTGCCGAATGGCGGTCGGATCATCTTCATCGGCTCGTTGCTGGGCACCCGCGTGCCGTTCCCCGGGGTCGCCGATTATTCGGGCACCAAGGCCGCGATCGCCGGTTATGCCCGGGGTGTTGCCCGTGATCTCGGGGCCAAGAACATCACCGTCAATGTCGTCCAGCCGGGCATCATGCCGACGGATATGGCTGCCGATGTCCGCGACAATCTTCCACCCGTGGTGATGGATCTGCACCCCATCCGCCGCATCGCGACGCTGGAGGAAGTCTCGGCGCTAGTCACTTTCCTCGCCGGACCGAACGGCGGCTATATGAGCGGCGGTACGATCGATGTTGCCGGCGGCCTAGGCACCTAAATCAGCCAGCCCAAAAGCAAACGACCGATCATCTGATAGATCGGTCGTTATGCCTTCAGCAGAGATGAAGCCGCCTAGTAGCGGCGCATCAACCCGACAAGGCGTCCTTGGATCTTCACACGGTCGGCGCCAAAGATCTGGGTCTCATAAGCGCGGTTGGCGGGCTCCAGCGCGATGGAGGCGCCCTTGCGGCGGAACCGCTTCAGGGTCACTTCGGCATCATCGACCAGGGCCACCACGATGCTGCCGGTATCGGCACTATCGTCGCGACGGATCAGCACGATATCGCCGTCCTGAATGCCTGCTTCGACCATCGAATCGCCGGCGACTTCCAGGGCGTAATGATCGCCCTTACCCAAGAGGGCGGCCGGAACATCGTAATAGGAGGACGGATCGCGCAGGGCTTCGATCGCGGTACCGGCGGCGATACGGCCATAGAGCGGCAGCGAGACGGAATCATTGGCCGAAACCGGAATTTCGACCGCCGTCGTCGCAGGTTTATGGAAGGGCACCGGCGCCGAGGAAGAAACGATTTCCGGACCCCGGCGATTGCGCTTCGGGGTCACTTCGTCGGGCAGACGCAAAACTTCAAGCGCACGAGCACGATGGGGCAGGCGGCGGATAAAGCCGCGCTCTTCCAGGCCGGTGATCAGACGGTGGATCCCAGACTTCGATTTGAGGTCCAGCGCATCGCGCATTTCATCAAAAGAAGGCGATATACCGCCATCGGACAGGCGCTGATGGATGAAGAGCAGCAGTTCGTGCTGCTTGCGCGTGAGCATGCTTATCCCTCGCCTTTGTTACTAGATCATAATCGGAACGAAGCCTAAACGCCCCTCAATTGTTCTAGTTAAGTTCTGTTTCGCCGTCAAGAACAAAGGCTCAAGCTAAAGCGCTTAAAATCATCACCTTGTCGCCTGCCTGCCGGGCCGGATCATGGGGCGGGCGGACCAGCAGCGCGTCGCTATCTGCCAGAATGCTCATCATAGAACTATCCTGCGGGCGGGCTGGTTCGACCAGCGGCAGGGAGCCGTCACGCAGGGTCAGGCACGAGCGGACGTAGTCTTGGCGCAGGTCGTTCGCTTTCAGATCGACGGCCAATTCCGCCTGGCTCAGAACGGGCAGGGGCGCGGGGTCACCTTGCAACGCCTTCAAAGCCGGCACCAAGAACAGCAGGCCACAGACATAGGCGGAGACCGGATTGCCGGGCAGGCCGATTAGCGTGAGATCGCCGAGCCCGCCGATCATCAGCGGCTTGCCCGGTCGCATGGCGATCTTCCAAAAATCGAGGTTGAGGCCGATTTCGCCCAGCGCCGCCTGTACGCGGTCATGATCGCCGACCGAGGCGCCGCCGGTCGTGACTAGGATATCGCAGCCTTTGGCGGCCGCGGCCAAGCGGCGGACATCGGCATCCTCATCCCGGGCAATGCCCAGAATGATCGGATCGCCCCCGACGCTGCGCACCAGGGCCGCCAGCATATAGGAATTGGCGCTGACGATCTGACCAGGGGACAGGGGATCGCCGGGGCGCACCACCTCGTCGCCCGTTGCCAGCAGGGCTACACGCGGGCGGCGGGTGACGCGTAGCCAGGGATGGCCGGCGGCGGCGGCCAGCCCGACATCGCGGGCGCTGAGGCGCTTGCCGGCGGAAAGTACGGTGCCGTCGGTTTTGAAATCCAGGCCGAACTTCCGAACATGGCGGCCTGCTGTGGCATCGCGCACCTCTACCAGCCCATCAGGCCCAACCGTGCAATCTTCTTGCAGCACAACGGTATCCGCGCCAGGCGGCAGGGGCGCGCCGGTGAAGATGCGGGCGCAGGTGCCGGGCGTGATCTCTGTTTCGACCGGATGACCGGCGGCAACGGCGGCGATCGGTTTCAGTCGGGCGGGCAGGGTTGCGATATCACTGCCGTGCAGGGCCCAGCCATCCATGGCTGAGACATCGGCGGGCGGCTGCGAGATGCGGGCGATCAGATCTTCGGCTAGCACCCGGCCGGCGGCATCGGTCAGGGCGATATCTTCGGCCGCCAGCGGCGCTTGCGCGGCGATCCTGGCCAGCAACTGGGCTTGGGCATCGGCAACGGGCAGCATGATGGAATCAGTCCTGTTTGAAATCGCCAGATTTGCCGCCGGTCTTTTCGACCAAGCGCACATCGCCAATCCGCATCGCCTTATCGACGGCCTTGCACATGTCATAGACGGTCAAGGCCGCGACGGTGACGGCGGTCAGGGCTTCCATCTCGACGCCCGTGCGGCCGGCAAGGCGGCAGGTGGCTTCGATCTCGACGGTGGAGGCGGCCTCGTCCAGCGTCAGGTCGACCGCGACCTTGGTCAGGCTCAAGGGATGGCACAGCGGGATCAGATCCGGGGTCTTCTTGGCCCCCATGATCCCGGCAAGCCGCGCCACGGCCAGCACATCGCCTTTGCCAAAGCCGCCGGCTTTGATCTTGGTGATGGTCTCGGGCGCGGCAAAGACGCGACCGCGCGCGGTTGCGCTGCGGTCGGTGACGGATTTTTCGGTGACATCAACCATCCGGGCACGCCCGGCGGAATCGAAATGGGTGAATTCGCTCATAAGCTGACGGTATAGTGCCGCCGCTTGGTTCAGCAAGAGGCGGATGGAATTGGCTGCAAAAGGCGCAAAAGGCAAAGCCACGCGGAAGCGTCGTTTGAAGCCCGGTTTGTGGCTGACGGTCGGGGCTTTGTCGATCGGCGGCTTCGGCTGCGGCCTCGTCATCGGAACCCAGCTGCCGGAAAAATCGGAACCGGTGGCTGTTGCCGCCTATGTGCCGCCGCCGCCAGCTCCCCTGCCGCAGGTTCTGCCGCCCGAACCGATGCCGGTGCCCGAGCCGGCCGTTCTCGCGCCGCCGCCGCCCGTTCCCAGCATCGGCCCCGCCTGGCAGCGGTTTGCGCAAAAGGCCCCGGCGCTCGGCGGCCGTATCCCCATCACGATCGTCATCGACGATATGGGCGTCGACCATAAACGCTCGCAACGTGCCGCTATGTTGCCGGGCCCTCTGACGCTCTCTTACCTTCCCTATGCCCGCGATCTTGGTGCCCAGGCCTCTGCCGCCTTTGCGACGGGGCATGAGCTGATGCTGCATCTGCCGATGCAGGCTGAAACCAGTCACGTCGATCCAGGCCCCAGCCCCTTGCTGGTCACCCTGCCGCCTGAAGAGATCCGCCGCCGGGTGCAGGCGGGGCTCGCCAGCTTCAACGGCTTTGTCGGCGTCAATAACCACATGGGCAGCCGCTTTACCGCCAATACGCCGGGCATGACAATCGTGATGCAGGAATTGCAGGCGGCGGGTGTGCTGTGGCTCGACAGCCGGACGACGCCCCATACCGTCGGCGCGCCGCTCGCAAAGGCCCGGGGCATTCCCTCGCTCTCGCGCGATGTGTTCCTGGATGATGATCCGAAGCTGGCGGCCGTGCGCAAGCAGCTGGATATCCTGGAAGCCGTCGCCCGTAAACATGGCAAGGCGATTGCCATCGGGCATCCCAAGGATGACACCATCCAGGCCTTGTCCGAGTGGCTGCCGACGTTAGGGGCCAAAGGCTTCGTGCTGGTGCCGATCACGGCCCAGCTGCCGGCGCCGGTTGCCCATACGGATGTCGCTACGACGAAGTAGGGACCGATCTATCTGATAGATCGGTTTCTTAGCTAATGCCGTTATCCTCGGACTTGATCCGAGGATCTTTCCAAACGCCATTGTCGGCCACAGATCCTCGGGTCAAGCCCGAGGATGACGAGAGCTTTTGAGGGATGACGAGGTCTCTCTGAGCGGCAAAAGCAAAAAGGGACTGATCTATCTCATAGATCAGTCCCTTTGTTTGTTGGCACCGCTTCAAGTAGGCTGAAGGCCGGTAGGCGGCCGAAAAAGCCCCTTACGCGCGGATTTGCGCCAGGAAGCCGTCGACTTCGTGGTTGAGGGCATCGGCATCGGCCGCCATGGAGCGGGCAGCGGTATTGAGGTCGGTTGCCGATTGGCTCGAGGTTTCGGCCGCGCCGCGCACCATATCAATCCGGCCCAGGGCATCGCCGGTATTTCCGGCGGCTTCATCGACCGAGCGGGCGATTTCCTGCGTTGCCGCGCCTTGTTCTTCGACAGCGGCGGCAATCACCGAGGAGATCTCGTTGAGCTCGGTGACCGTCTTGGCGATCTGGCTGATCGCGCCGACGACGGCACCGGTCGAGGATTGTACGGCGGCGATCTGCTGGGAAATTTCCTCGGTCGCTTGCGCGGTCTGATTGGCGAGGTTTTTGACTTCGCCAGCGACGACCGCAAAGCCCTTGCCGGCATCGCCAGCCCGGGCGGCTTCGATGGTGGCATTCAGCGCCAGCAGATT